>Ga0105046_10001694_pt1 | contig 34116 bp, 31 predicted proteins | sample MAT03_FD_78385 | JGI IMG/M metagenome (GOLD analysis project Ga0105046, IMG submission 78385) | Freshwater microbial communities from Lake Fryxell liftoff mats and glacier meltwater in Antarctica - MAT-03 (megahit assembly) | ecosystem: Environmental > Aquatic > Freshwater > Ice > Liftoff... | reverse complement strand
TGAACGGGAGGACTGATCCGCCCGGGTCAGCGCGGCAGGTAGAACTCGACTGCCCCCGAAGGCAATTCCTCTGCCGCCGGTTTCTGGGTTCCACCCACGACAAGGATCGTTTTCTTGTCGGGCATCCTGGCGACACCCGCACCGTAACGGGCCGCCCCCGTTTGCGTCGGCAACGCCGTGAAGGGTACGGTCGACACGTCGAAGATCTCAACTGTCGCGATTGGGGTCCCCGCCTGATCGCGTCCGCCGGATACCACCAGCTCATTGCCGGCTACAAAGGCCGTCGCGTCGCGCCTAGGGACGGCCAGGGCAAAACCGGCGGGGGTGAAAGTGCCGGTGTTTGAGTTGTAAGCCACCACATCGCCGCGAACCGAGCCATCCGAGTTTGCGCCCGCGATAAGCAGGATACGCCCATCCGGAACGAGGAGGGCGCTATGTGCAATACGATTGCCACCTTCGTTCACCAGTGGAATCAGGCTGGGGGTTGGGGTGGGAACGAACAGTTCGGCCGCGCTCGCCGTCGACGTCGGATCCAACCCACCAAAGATCAAAATCGCCGGTGTGGTACTGTTGGCGCCCGGCGTGACGGTGCGCGTTGCCGTCAAATCCTTGCGGGCTCCCGCCATCTTTGTCGATAGCACGGAGAGGGCGGCCGAAGGGGTCGGGTTGGCCGGATCGATGCGTACGATGGTATCGAGTGCGATCGTATCTCCCGTCGGAGCTCTCCCGATGCCTCCGAACGCGTAGACCACATCGGCCTCGGCCATGGCTGCATAGGCACGGGCAACACCTGGATCGGGGCTCGACATCGGCGGCGCGGGCACAATCCCGATGTCGACCGGCGACAACCGCTGCAGCGTGTAGGCCTCGGCAAGGCCTGAAAATGGTGCGTTTGCGCCGGCGGTTTTGCCTCCAAATGCGATGGCAGACCCGGTCCGCGTGGCCACGATGGCTGCTCCGTACCGGGGCGCAACGCTCTTTGCACCCAGCTCGAACTCGAACGCGTGTAGGGCGGGGTTAAACACAAAAGCTGAATCCAGAACCTGAGACGCAAACGTGCCGTCTTGGTTGAACACAAAGTATTCACCGCCAAACACGAAAGGAACGTCATAGGTGTTGCTGCTGGAACTCGCAGGTATCGACGTGACGGCCATGTGTCGCAACGCCGGTTCGAGTTGGCCGTATCCCGGGGCAAAGGTTCCGTAGCGTTGCACGAAAACGGAGACCGCCACCGCCGTGGGGGTCGCGAGGATTTCGAGCGGAGGAGACTCGCCGTGCGCCACCGGAATGCCGGCGGCGTTGAAGGCGGTAATGCCAATGGTTTCGATCTCGTTCGGTTTGGGACGGATCCCTTCGAGCGAGAGCGAAAAGGGTTCGCCCGGCGTGATCATCTGGACTGCGCGCTCTGCCCCGCCGATTTCAAGCGCCACCCGGGTCGCATCGAAAAAGGGATCTTGACCCGATGGTCCCAGGATCAGAATCGAATACTTCGGCTGTAGCTCCTCGGCACAACCGAATGGCAAGCCCAGGACAAGCGCAGCTGCGAGAAATGTGCTGCGTTTCATTTGACCTTTGGAAGTTTGAAGATCGAAGGGTTGAGCTTGGGATCCCATTCAATGCCTTCGAGACGAATGTCGAGCATTGCGGGTCCCGCACTGACCTCCTGACGACGCGACAGCATGATTCCATCCTGGAGTGCATAATCGAGGAACTTCACCAGATAGGGCGTTTCGCCCTGAGGCGAAACCGCAGTCCCCTTCATCGTTGTGGCCAGATGGGTTTGTTTGTCGAAGCATCGGACGATGGGCGGACTGCCCTTCGTTGCAAGTTCAACACATTCCTCGGCTGTCGTTTCCGATGGCGCAATCTTTCGCGTGGGGTACACGGTACGCAAACGCAGATCCGCTTGCCACATCGATTCAAGACGCGCCTGGTCAGCTTCGTTCCCTTCAAGGATGCGCAGACCGTTGATCTTGTCCTGTGACCAGATCACTTTTCCGTTGCTTGCCTTCGTGAGTTTGCCCACCACGGGTAACTCTTGAACGACCAGGAACGCGCCGCCTTTGGTCTGAATCGTTTCACCCGCACCTTGCAGGTTCATGCCGCGCAACGACACCACCTGTCGAATGCGAACGGCCTTTCGCTTTTTCCAGGGATTCGTTCCGCCTGACGCTTTTTCGTAGTCGCGCAGGATATCGTCCGGCGTTCGTTCGGCGGCGTTCGCGGTGCCAACGGGGGCGAACAGGGACAGAGCGATGGCGATTGCGGTGATGTTGCGGATGTTCATTTTCGGACGTTGTCCTTGCGTGCGCGGATGAGGTCGAGCGCGGTCTCGAGTACCGGGTCGTGTCCTTCTTGCAGAGCGCGACGGCTCTCAATCACGATGCGGTCGGGTTGTACGCCGCGTCCTTCCAGCAAAACGCCCGCGGGTGTACGAAAATCCGCGATGACGTACTGAAGAATTGCGCCGCCCGGAAGTTGTTCGATGGCAGACGGCAACGCCGCACCGAGGGTCATGCCGCCCACCACCGTGGCACGTTTCGCTTCTTGCAGGCCTGCAGCCAGGATCTCCGAGGTCGAGGCCGAGCCTTCGTCCGTCAAAATCACCACCTTGCCCGTGTACGGTTTCACATCGAGGCTCGTGGTCGCGACGAAATGGTTTTCGTGGTCGCGAAACTGCATGGTGCCAAGCGAAGTCTTCTTGCTGACAAGGCGGGAAGCGATGGAGATGGCCATGGCGGCCATGCCGCCCGGATTGCCCCGCAGGTCCAGGATCAATCCTGGAGTTTTCGCAACACGATGTTTGTCGATGGTCGTCGTGATTTGATCCAGGAGATCGCCCATCATGAAGAAATCAAAAGCGATGATGCCGATGTCGCCTGCCTGGTCGGCGCGAAACTCGGGGTAAAGCGCTGGCAAATTGCCAAAACGTACCACTTGGCCCGTTGGTGCATCGCGGGTCAGTGTCGCCTCTGCGGGACGGTCTGCGTTGTCGATGTATCGAATCGTGATGCGAGAGCCAGCGGGACCTTGCAACAGGCGATCGGCGGTGCGTCGAAGGTAGAACCTCTGCTCGATCGGGCGCAAGGTGCGTCGCGGGTGGTGGGCGGTCAACGGGCGGCCGCCGAGGTTGGTGACGATGAACCCGGGACGCATGCCCGCACGCGCCGCGGAGGAGCCGGGCCGAACACGGGTGATGGTCGGCTTGCCCTCGATGTCGCGTATGACGATTCCTGGATTTCCGGGATCGCCGCCCGCGCTGGTGCTGTTGTCTTTTTCAAGCGCGTCGAGTGGGTTCTCGTCGCCCGGCCCCGTGATGAAAAGGTGCGATTGTCGAAGCTCGCCGAGTAGATCGTTCATCACACGATAAAACGTCGGCTCATCGGGCGCGCCGAGTGCAAGGTTTCGATACTTTTCTTTTGCCGCATTCCAGTCGACGCCGCCCAGCGCCTTGTCGTAATGTTTTTCGCCAACGGTGCGCCACGCTGCATCGAAGATGGCGCCGCGCGAAGAGGCATAGGGCGAGCGGTTCTCGATCTCGGGCGTCGACGGAGGTGGTGCGGTGGGGGAAAACGGAGCCGGCTGTGTCTCGATTGCACCCGCCGGGTCTGCACCCCCCGTCGGGTCCTTTCCCGCTCGACCGGCGCACGCGCCAAGGCCGACAGCAGAAAGGAGGAACCAGGCGAACACGGTTGGGCGAAAAGGGGAGGGCACGGTTGGACGAAATTTACTGCATTTTCATCGCGCCACTGATAAACCGCCGGACATGCAGACATTTTCCCGAATTTCGACCCTGGCCGCTGCCGGTGCGTTTTTCTTGATTGCAGCCCCTTCCTGTAACAAGAAGGCGGAAACGCCGCCCGCCGCTGAAAAGCCGGTTGAGCCCGCCAAACCGACCACGCCTCCCCCGGCGCCCGACGAGCCCAAGGGCCTTCCTGCCCCCGAGGATGTGGCTGCAGCTCCGGCGACCGCGGAAAAAACCGCGTCTGGCCTCGCTTCCAGGGTGCTGCAACCGGGAACCGGCAAGGTCAAACCCGACGCCGTGGATCTCGTCAATGTGCACTACACGGGCTGGTCGAAAGACGGAAAGATGTTCGACAGCTCCGTGATGCGTGGCAAGCCAACGAGCTTTCCGCTGAACCGCGTCATCGCAGGATGGACCGAGGGCCTTCAATTGATGGTCGAAGGCGAAAAGCGCCGCTTCTGGATTCCGGGTGCACTCGCCTACGGCGACACGCCTTCTCGCCCCGGTGCTCCGTCCGGCATGTTGGTATTCGATGTCGAATTGCTCGGCATCGTGAAGTCTCCGAAAGCCGTTCCCGGTCCGATCAAGGCGCCGAAGGACGTTGCGAAGGCACCGAAGAACGCGACCACCACCCCAAGCGGCATCTCCTATGTCGTGTTGACCAAGGGCACAGGCACGGCTCACCCAACAGCTGCGAGCGAGGTTGCGGTCATTTACACGGGCTGGACGCTGGACGGCAAGATGTTCGACAGTGCTGCGGTTCGCGGCGAAGCGGCTGTGTTTCCGCTCAACGGTGTCATCCCTGGCTGGACCGAGGGTGTGCAGTTGATGGTGGAGGGTCAAAAGACCCGCTTTTGGATCCCGGGCAGCCTCGCCTATGGCGATACGCCTTCGCGACCCGGTGCGCCGGCTGGTACGCTGGTGTTCGACGTCGAATTGCTGAAGATCTTGAACTAACTCACCGTCGCTCACCGAATAGAGCGGTGCCGATCCGAACCAACGTCGCCCCTTCCGCGATGGCAACTTCAAGGTCCTGGCTCATCCCCATCGAGAGAGCGGAAAGGGCCACATGCTCTCGTGATACCTTTGCTTCTCGTTCAAGCAACGCGCGAAGTTCCGCAAATATCGGTCGAACGCGCTCAGCATCATCGCCAATCGGCGGAATGGTCATCAATCCGACGCAGCGAAGCCTGTCTGCCGTTGCAAAAGCGTCGAGGAGCTGTCCCAACCGGGACGGTGCGATCCCTCGTTTCTGAACCTCGCCCCCAACGTTGACCTGCAAAAGACAGTCCTGCGTTTGGCCGTCGAGCGTTCGTCGATTCGTTTCTTCTAGCAGTTCGACGCTGTCGATGGTGTGCAGCAGGGCAGTGTGCCCCGCCACGTAGCGGACCTTGTTGCTTTGAAGTGGTCCAATGTAGTGCCAGCGGATGTCTTCGCCGTCGAGTTCCACGCGCTTGTCCCGCAATTCCTGGGCGTAGTTCTCACCGAAGTCTCGTTGCCCCAGAGCAATCGCCGCACGAATGTCATCGGCCGGCATCTTCTTGCTGACTGCGATCAACGTGACCGATCCTGGGGATCTTCCCGCGCTCATCTCGGCCTTTGCGATCCGTTCTCGAACCCGCTCGAGATTGTCGCGGATCTCTTGCGCGCGTGCGGCGTTCACGGTGTTTCACCGAAGGCGGTCGGTGGGTAGTTCGGTAGTGCCTGCAACGCACGCAGATCGGCAATGACCTCGGCTATCGGCAAGCCGATGACATTGGTGACCGACCCCAACACCTCGGTGACGAAGACCGCGGCGATCCCCTGCACGGCGTATCCGCCCGCCTTGTCCCGCCATTCGCCCGAGTCCGCGTAGGCCCGAACTTCGGCCTCTTCGATGGGGCGCATCGAAACCTGGGTACACACGGTTTGTGCCCGGCTCTTGTTGTTGAATCGAATGCAATACGCGGTGAGAACTTCGTGGCGGCGTCCCGCCAATCGCGACAACATTTCCCTGGCCTCGTGCGCATCACCAGGTTTGCCCAGGATGCTGCCGTCAATCGCAACGGTGGTATCGGCCGCGAGCACTGCGAATCCCGGGGCTTGGATGGCAGCGCATTTGGCGGAGGAAACGCGCGCCACATAGGTTCGCGCGGACTCACCGGGCAAGATTGACTCGTCGATGTCTGCGGGTCGAATTTCAACTCGCAAACCAAGGCGTTCGAGCAACTCGCGCCGCCGTGGCGACGCCGACGCCAACACGAGATCGGGGAGGGGCTTGTCGGTCGAGGTCACCCGGTTTTCATACCACCAACCAAAGGAAAAACGTCGCCGTCATTCGATCGTCGCGCAACTTCCCGGAAGGCATGCCCGACAAGCACAGCGTGCCGCGTTTATTGGTTCTGTCTGCAATCATCCTCCTGACAGCGCCGTCGTGTTCGCCCGACATCGATCTCGGCGATGAACGGCAAGGACCGATGGCGACGATGGTGACCTCCGCTTCGGGATTCCGCCTCTTGCAACCGGAAGATGGGGCGGCCGCCGTCCCCATCAACCTCGCTGCTCTCGTCATCCAAACGCCCGCGCCGATTTCTGCAAGGCAACCCGGTGTGGTCGCGCCGTTCCGGTTGAGTGCGAGTTCGGGCACTTCGGTTGGCGTCGGTTTTGCCACGCGCCCATGCCCGGTCGGAATTGCCCCCGAGCTCACCTGCTACGCATTGACGCCCACCGAACGGCTTTCGCCCGCTTCGCGTTACGTTGTCGATGTGGGTGACGCACGCTGGCCCGATGGAACCCCGGTTTCATCCGGAGCCATCGGCCGGTTCGAGACCGCGCCCGTCGCAGATGAGACCCCACCCGTGGTAGCCAATGTGATTGCGGACGTGAGCGAATGTTTGCGCCTGCAAGTGTCGCTTTCGGAACCCGCGCAAACAACCATCAGCGTGACGACAGGTAGCACGAAAATCGAACTCATCTTGCCTCCGTCGGGCACATCACAAAATGCCGTTGTGCCGCTGGCGGCGCTGGGTGCGGCGCTTCCCGCAAACGTGCAGGTGACAGCGGTCGATGCTGCCGGAAACATTGGCCAAAGTGAACCAGTTGCAATCGTCACACCGGCTCGACCCCCTCTGGTTATCGCCGAGGTCCTGGTCAATCCGGCCGGGTCGGAATACACACAAGAGTTCGTCGAAATCGTGAATGTGGGCAATCTGCCTCTGTCGCTTGCGGGCCTCACGATCGAAGACAGCGGCGGCAGCGATCCCCTGGGGACCGGAACGCTTGCGCCGGGGCAACGGGCACTGGTGGTGGCGGCGGGATTTGTCGCCGACGAAGGCAGCGATCCGTCGCCCTCTCCGGGGACCCTGCTGGTCCGTGTCGAGGGTCGTATCGGACGTGATGGCCTCACCAATACCGGCGAAGCCGTGACGATCAAAGCCGCAGACGGTCGCGTCGTTGACCGCTGGGGCGGTTGGTTCGACATGGGCGCCACCGCCTGGAACGGCCGCAGCACCCACCGCTCGCCGCCTGATTATCCCTGCGACGGTAAAGAAACCTGGACGGACAAACCCCAGAATCCAACCCCAGGCTGGTGATTTTTCTCTAGCCTCGCAACGGTCGGAATCGATAGCGGCAAAGTGCCTTTTCTCCCTCGCGATCCAACCGGCCAGCGTTGACCCCCTCCCGCAGATCGCGACTCGCCGTCGCCGTTGAGAGTGTCTTCAAGTGGGCGAGGTAGTCCTTGCGGGTAAACCATTGTTTGGCAAAAAACGCGCGGCCGTTCTCCAATCGTTGTTCGCCCGACACCGGTTCGGGACGAAGGTCTGATAGAAACGCTTCCAGTCCTTCGAGTACCGCCGCAAGCGAAAATTCGATGAATGCGGTTGAAGCGCCAGCCTTGTCGCAGAGGCGAAGGACCCGATAATACTGCTCTTGTTTTCCGTGGATCACGGATTCGAACGGAATCCACTGAAAAATGGGGTGGCGCTTCTGCAACACAACGTGTTGCCAAAGGCGTCCCATACGGCCGTTGCCGTCCGAGAACGGATGAATGAATTCCAATTCGTAGTGCGCGACGGTGGAAACGATCAGACCATCGAGCGTGTGTTCTGCCTTTATCCAGTCGAACAGATTCTGCACCAACAGAGCGACACGTCCTGCGGGCGGCGCGATGTGCGCCACTTCGCTCCCTTGAAAAACCCCGACTCCCTTGGACCGAAACTTACCCGCATCGTTGACGAGGCCCTGCATCATCGTGCGGTGGGCCCTCCGAAGATGAAGTGGCGACGCAGGATTGAAGGTCGGTGCGGCATCGTAGGCTTTGATGGCGTTTTGCAGTTCAAGCACGTCTCGCCGGGGCCCAACCACGCGTTTGCCGTCGAAGATCGCAGATGCCTGTTCAAGCGTCAGGGTGTTGCCCTCAATGGCCACGCTTCCCAGCACCGTGTGGAGGCGCGAACTCCGCCGCAACTTCAGCTGAGGTTTTGCGCTTTGCAATCCCTCGACCCGGCCGATGTGTTGCATGATGTCAATTCGAAGGGCGGGGCCTTGGGGGGAGCCATGATACTATCATTTGATAGTATCACAGAGGCGCCGACCGTTTAGATGGGTGCGTGCAGCAAAAAGGAAACTGCGCGGTCGAGTGCCTCTTCAAGCTCGGCAAGCTTGCCCGGGAACAAATGCTGCGCACCGGGGACGGATTCAAAGAAACGCGGCTCCGGGAATCGTCGCACAAGTTGCTCAACACTTTGTACGTCGGCCAGTTCGTCCTCGGCACCGTGAATAAATGCCTTGGGCTTGGCCGTGGTTTCCAAAAAGCCAAAGTCGAACATGCGTGGCACGAGACCGACCCCCAGCAAATGCGTGACCCTGCGATCCGGTGCTGCGGTCGCAAGGCCGACCCGAGCCCCAAAAGAAAAGCCAGCGATCCAGAGTGGCAACCCCGGACATTCCACTTGCACCCGGTCGAGCGCCGCCGCCACATCTTCGGTCTCGGAGATCCCCTCACCGTGCGTGCCGGTGGAGGTGCCCACTCCCCGAAAGTTGAAGCGCAGGGCGAGGATGCCGTGTCGGGTCAGGGTCTTGGCGATGCGATAGGTCACGTGGTTGTGCATCGTTCCGCCAAAGAGCGGATGGGGATGGCACACCACGGCTGCCGCGATCGGATACCCCGCCGGCGCGTCGATCAGCGCCTCCAATCGGCCGTGGGAAACGGGGATAAGCAAAGGTCCGGGCATCGGTGTTTTTGTTGGGGTGTGCACAGGCGTTATGGCATGTCGGAGGTGATAAGTGGTAGGAACGAAGTCATGTCGGGTCCGATTGCCAGGCGTTCCACGACCCGGCGCGCAGCAGGGAAACTTCCGGTGAAGGATTCAGCCCCATCGCCCACGATTCGCGTGCTTGGCATCGATCCGGGAACGGTGCGCATGGGCTACGGCATCGTCGAGGCCTCGGTCGAGCGCCCGACCGTGATGCGCTACATCGAATGCGGCGTTATCGCAGTCCCTGCCCGAAAGCCGCGCGCGGAACGGTTGGCACTCATCGGTCGCACCTTGCGGGATATCATCGCCGAGATGCGTCCGGGCGTTGTCGCCATGGAAGAGGCATTTTACGGTGAGAATGTGCAGTCGACCATCGCGCTTGGCGAGGCGAGGGGGGTCGCGCTTTTCCTCGCCGGCGATGCCGAGCTCGCGATCCACGGCTATCCACCGGCCACGGTGAAAAGTACGGTTGCAGGCCACGGTGCAGCGACCAAGACCCAGATCGCCTTCATGGTGAAGGCCATTCTCTCGATGCGCCGCCCACCCGAGGCCGATGCGGCCGATGCGCTTGCGGTTGGGATTTGCTATCTGCGCCACGCAGCCACCGAGAGATCGATTGCACGAACAGCCGTGCGGAGACGAGCATGATTGCATTTTTGCGGGGAGAACTGATCGAGCGCGATGCCACCCGTGTCGTACTGGATGTCGCGGGGGTGGGTTACCTCCTTGTTCCGACCGCGGGCGCGCTGCGTGGTCTGCCCGCCGTGGGGACCGAAACCGTGGTTCCGGTCTACATGCACTATACGACCGACGGTGGACCATCGCTTTTCGGTTTTTCCGATTCGGTCGAGCGTCGACTCTTTCAAACGCTCATCACGGTGAAGAACATCGGCCCAAAGGCCGCCGTGAACATCCTGTCCAACGTGCCGGGTCCGGATCTGGTCAGCGCCATTGTTTCGGGCGACGTGGCGCGCCTGTCAACGGTCAAGGGTATTGGCAAGAAGACAGCCGAGCGCCTTTGTGTGGAATTGCGCGACAACATCGCCAACGCCGCTGCTGGAGCCCGCAAAGAAGCGGCGGGTAAGCGGCCTTTGCCGGGCGCGGGTCCACCGCTTGACGATCGCCTGCGTGAGGTGGCCCATTACCTGGATGCGCTACAACTGCGCCCTGACGAATACGATTCCATCCTTCCGGGACTGGATGCGGCGAGGCCGTTGCCTGATCTGGTCAAGGATGTGCTTGCTCAGTTGCGCGAGAAACGCAACACTCGAATGCGATAGGTGGACGCTTGGCACGACGCAAACACGACGACGACATCGAGATGGTCGAGGCGGTCATGGGGGATGGCAGCGATGCTCGCTCGCTGGCGCCACAGGCGATTGGAGACGACCGTCGTTTCGATGAATCTTTGCGCCCGTCGTCCTTTGACGAGTTTATCGGTCAGCGGACGGTGGCAGAAAAACTGCACGTCTATGTCACAGCCGCCAAGCAACGCGGCGATGTGTTGGATCACGTTTTGTTATCGGGTCCACCGGGTCTGGGGAAAACGACCCTTGCGCACGTGATCGCGCACGAGATGGGAACCGTAGCACGGGTCACATCGGGGCCGACGCTGGAGCGCAAAAGCGATCTGGCGGGCATCTTGACGTCACTTGGCCGTGGGGACGTGTTGTTCATCGACGAAATCCACCGCCTGTCGCCGGTCATCGAGGAAAGCCTGTATCCGGCGATGGAGGACTTTCGCATTGAGATCGTGACCGGAGCAGGGCCCGGCGCTTCGGCCTTGTCGGTACCGCTCGAGCCGTTCACGTTGGTGGGTGCGACCACCCGAACGGGGCGGCTCACGTCGCCGTTGCGCGATCGCTTTGGCATCGTCGAGCGGTTCGAGTATTACAACGCCGAGGATCTGGCGGCAATCGTGTCTCGCTCGGGTCGCATCCTGGGAATCGACGTGGACGATCGCGGGGCGCTTGAAATTGGTGGTCGCGCGCGCGGAACCCCGCGTATTGCAAATCGCCTGTTGCGCCGGGTGCGTGACTTCACGCAGGTGCGCGGCGAGGACCGGGTGACAGCGGATGCGGCACGGTACGGACTGGATCGCCTCGAGGTGGATGCCATCGGCCTCGACAGCAACGACCGCCGTTATCTGGGTCTCATCATCGAACGCTATGCTGGCGGTCCCGTTGGGGTGGAAGCACTCGCGGCGGCGATGTCAGAGGACCGTGACACGCTTGAATACGTGATCGAGCCGTATCTGATTCAAGAAGGGTTTGTGCAGCGCACACCGCGGGGACGTCATGCGTCGCGCCGTGCGTACGAGCATCTAAATGTTCCATGGCCACCGCCTGGTGGGGGGCCCCAGGGCTCGTTGTTTTAGGGGCGTGGGTTGCGCATGAAGCGCGCGATGAAGCTTTCAGTGGGAAAATATCGATCCGTCTTGCCTTGTTTCGTCCGTGCGACGAGACCCTTCTTCTCGAGCATCTGCAGATCCTTGCGCGCCGTAAGGTAGGTTACCCGATGACTCGTGGCATGACCCGTGACCGTAACACTTTGCACAGGCTGTCGTGCAAGGAAGGTAAGCACAGACTGTTGCCGATTATTCAGTTCACGCGTGTTGGAAAGTGCGCTGAGTAAGTGGTTCAAGCTCTCTGAACGCTGTTTGAGGTGCCCCACGAGGTCGTCGGTGGCACGGCGTAGAACCGCAAGTTGATTCAATACAAAGTACGTGAGGTCGCCATCGTCAGTCTCGGTGTGGGCAAACGCCATGTAGTACGCTCGTCGTGATCGGTCGATCGGCCCAGAAATCGAAAGGTACTGCGCGAAGTCGTATCCGCCCCGAAGCATTTGCCAGTAGAACAAGGCACGCGCCATGCGACCATTGCCGTCCACAAAAGGGTGGAGGTACGCGAGCCAAAAATGCAAAACGATGGCGCGTACGAGTGGGTGAATGAAAGGCTTGGTCTCTCTGTCGTTCGCAAACTTGATAAGGGCTGAAAGGCGTTGCGGTAACTCGTTTGCGGGGGGCGGCTGGAACCAAACATCGCCGCTGGCATCCTCAATACGTACATTCTCGTCTGCGGTTCGGAGTCTACCGGCACAATTCTCGGCATCGAGGGAACCGTCTCCGAGGATCGCGTGAATCTCCATGAGATCATCAAGCGTTAGCTCTTGCTCGTTGAGTTCGAGAAGACGCACCATCGCGCTGTAGTTGTTTACGACCATTTTCTCGCCGTGCGATTTTGGGCTCGTGCCGTCGAGAATTATCTGTTTGGCCTGTGCGCGTGTGGTCAGCTTCGCGCCTTCAATGAGGGATGAATTGATGGCTTCTTCAATGAGCTGGTCGACGCGATAACTCTGACGTACGCCGTCCTCAGACATTGCGCGCAGCATTTCTCGCGTGGCATCGAGCCGATCAAGGTCGTGTGTCGCCCGATCGATGGCATCCAGTCGGCAGTACCAAAACGGTCGGCCTGACTCTGTGAACTCAGGGATAATCACACGCGCGCTGCGACGCGCTATGCAATGGGAAAACCACCATTCGTCGTGGGTGAATCCTTCGGGCGGGGGTCGATTGCGGAGGTCGTCCCAGTGTAGGTAGCGGCCATCGGGCAGTACGGGCGAGTGAGCGCCATATTCAACGAGTTTGGAGGCGGTCGATGGAGATATTGCAGAGTTATCAAAACGGGGCGGCCGCAGTGGGAAACGCATACAACGTTTATAGTACCATAACGTTGTATAAATGAACTATACGGAAGTGTGAAAACATCGGCTGCAATGATGCGAAGCGTTGCAGTCTGTGATCGAAAGATTGTGCGATTTCGGGCTGGCGAATATTCGACGCCCAGGAGCGCGCCTCCGCAGATCCAAACAGATAGGCCTCGTCGGGCGAAAAGCATGCCGACGTGCGGGGGGATCTATGGGCGGCAGCCGTTGGAAACAGCGATGACATAGGCCTCGACGCAGGCAATCTGGTCAGTTGTTAATTTGGTCGGCGTATTCGGCATCTGCTTGGACTCGGGATCGGTTGTGCCGTCCGCACAGGCAGGCATCTCGTCCCGAACTTTGGTAAGCAGAAAACTCTTCTGCGGATCGTCGATATCGATGTAATTGTCATTCGGGCAGACGTCGAAATCGCTTTGGCCTCGCTTGCGGTTCTTCACGCCTGCAAGCTCGACGAAGGCCCTTGTGGGCTGGATGGACGGCTCGCTGGGCGGTAGTCCCATTCTGGTTCCAGCCGTTTTCACGGCGTGGCAAACGCCATTTCGGCAACCGGACGGGCCCGTGTTTCTAATCAGCGCCTTTTCGACCTCCTCGACAGTCGCGTACATCGCGCACTTTTCCTGGTCGATAGGGAGCGCCGCCACCGTGTCCGCCTTGCTCGCGCACGGGAAAACCTCCCCGGTCCCAGCCCCTCCACCACCGCCACCCGCGCCGCCGGCATTGCCCCCCGGATTTCGCGTATCACCGCCGCCGAAGCAGCCGGACAGTACGCCCAGGAGCGCGCCCCCGCAGATCCAAACAGATAGGCCTCGCCGGGCGAAAAGCATGTCGACGTGTGGGGGAGCTATGGGCGGCAGCCTTCAGAAACGGCGATGACATAGGCCTCGACGCAGGCAATCTGCTCAGCTGTGAATGGAGGCGTCGTATTCGGCATCTGCTTGGAATCGGGATCGGTTGTGCCGTCCGCACAGGCAGGCATCGCGTCCCGAACCTTGACAAGCAGAAAACTCTTCTGCGGATCGTCGATATCGATGTAATTGTCATTCGGGCAGAAGTCGAAATCGGTTCGTTTGCGGTTCTTCATGCCTGCGAGCTCGACGAAGGCCCTTGTGGGTTGGATGGAGGGCTCGTTGGTCGGAAGTCCTTTTTTGGTTCCGGCCGTTTTCACGGAGTGACAAACGGTACTTGCACAACCGTTCCCCGTCTTGCTTCGAATCAGTGCCTTTTCGACGTCCTCGACAGTCGCGTACATCGCGCACTTTTCCTGGTCGATAGGGAGCGCCGCCACCGTGTCCGCCTTGCTCGCGCAGGGGAAAACCTCTGTGCCCGTCCCACCCCCCCCACCACCCCCGCCGCCCGCATTTCCGTTCTCCGAGCAATCCTTCGTGTCGCAGGTTCCACCGCTGAAGCAGCCCGAAAGCTGACCCGCTGTGAAAAGCAGTGTGCCGGCAAAAAGCCAGGGTTGAATGAAACGAATCGAAGAGTGGGTGGTGTAGCCAGCAGACTTCATGGCGGTCATAACCTCCGGTGATCGGGTAAAAGTGGGTTGAACATACTACAAGTTGTACGGATTCGATGCCGGTCGAATGGACAGTTTGCCGTGGCGATACGCCACAATTTGAACTGTTTCCGACGGGTTACAGGTCCAGCTCGGCACGGAAAACCGTGCGGGCAGGGCCTCGCATTAGGACACCCCTCGGCGTCAAGCTGGCAGTGTGATCCGGATCTTGCCGTCCAGCGTTGACGGTAATGAACAGAGGGCCCCCAGGTAGATTGATGCGGACCTCCCTGTCGCCAGGGCCTCGGCCCTCAAGGTACGCTGCCACCGCCGTTGCGCAGGCGCCTGTGCCACAGGCCAGGGTGATCCCAACGCCGCGCTCCCAAACCACCAGATCGATGGTCGGCGTTTGCGCGTTTTTTTGTACGCGGGCGAACTCGACGTTGGTTCGACGTGGGAACAGCGGATCGGTTTCCAGCGCCGGGCCGTATTCAACCGCGAGAGCGTGCAGATCGGCCGATTCGTCATCGATGAAGATGACCGCGTGGGGATTGCCCATGCTGACGCCCGTCACCACAAAATCCCGACCCCGAATCGTCACGGGCAAGCGAACCACCGTTTCATTCGCGGAGCCCGTCATCGGAATCTCGCCGCGGGTCAGACGGGGCTTGCCCATTTCCACAGCGACCGTCTCGACGCGGTTGTCGTGGCTGTCCATCGCGCAATCGAGACGTCCCGCGCTGGTGTCGATTCGCAACACGGGAAGGCGGAGCGACGGATCGGATTCGTAAAGGTACTTGGCAACGCAGCGAATGCCGTTGCCACACATCTCGGCTTCACTGCCGTCGGCATTCAAAACGCGCATGCGTGCATCGCCGCCGGATACTGAGGGCAAGACTGCAAGGATGCCGTCCGCACCGACCCCGAAGTGTCGATCGCAGACAGCCTTGACGGTGGCCGGATCCTGTATGCGCTCCGCGTGTTCAGCGCCCGGTTTTCCAGGACGAAGATCCACGATCACGAAATCGTTGCCGAGTCCCTCGACCTTGGTGAACGGGATGCGCGCCATGATCGCTATCAACTAGGGGGTGGCAGGCGCTTCGGCCGGAGCCGCAGCGGGTGCCGGTGTCGGCGCAGCCGTAGCAGGTGCCGTCACGGGCGAAGCCGGATCAGCCGGTACGGCCGCAGGGGCTGTTTCGTCGGTCGTCGGAGCGACAGTACCTTCAGGCGTTGCAGCGGCGGGTTCGCTCGAGGTCGGTGTTCCCGTGGCTTTTTCAATCGCAGCACGTGCCTTGTCGACATCGCCAAGCATTTTCTGCTTGGTCGCGTCTTCGGCTTTTTTCTTTTGTACTTGCTGTTCTGCGAGTTCACGCAGGCGCGGTGCATCTTGGCGCGACGACAGGTACGCAAGGGCAAGCGAATTCAGGATGAAGACCGTTGCGAAAACACCGGTTGCCCTGGAAAGGAAGTTGCCAGCACCCGAGCCGCCGAAGACGGACTGGCTGCTTGTGCTACCAAAGCCGATACCCATGCCGCCCCCCTTGCCCGCTTGCAGCAAGACCACGAGGATCAGGAACAGACAAACAATGACGTGAAGTACGATTAGGACCGAGTACATGCTGCTGTTCCCTCTTTAACCAATTTGACGAATGAATCGACGGTAAGTGATGCGCCTCCGACCAGGGCGCCGTTGATTTCGGCCTCGCAAAGTAGGCCCGCAACGTTGTCGGGTTTGACGCTGCCGCCGTAGAGAATACGAAAAGCTGCGGCCTTGTCACCCAGGGTCTTGCGAAGCTGGCTGCGAATCGAGGCGTGAACCTCGACCGCTTGGGCCGGCGTGGCGTTGCGGCCGGTTCCGATCGCCCACACGGGTTCATAGGCAACGACGCACTTTTCGAGCTCGGTCGGGGGCAGATCCGTGAACGCACCATCGAGTTGGGTGGATACAACCGAGAGGGTCTTGTTCGTGTCGCGTTCATCAAGCGTCTCACCCACGCAAACGATGGGCAAAAGGTTGTGCTTGAGCGCGGCGCGAACCTTCTGGGCGACCGTGGCGTCAGTCTCGCCGAACAACTGGCGGCGTTCCGAGTGGCCGATGATGACGCAGCTTGCGCCCGAGTCCGCGATCTGGCCCATCGACACCTGTCCGGTGAATGCGCCTTTTTCTTCCCAGTAACCATCCTGAGCGGAAACAAGAAGGTTGCTGCCCTTCATCGCCTCGGCAACGGCGGCGAGCACCACGAATCCCGGTGAGATGCCCACGTCGGCGGCAGTGATGCCTGCCACGCCGTCACGCACGCCCGTTGCGAGTGCGAGGGATTCTGCGCGGGTTCCAAACAGTTTCCAGTTGCCACAAAAGAAGGGTTTCGGTCGGTTGGTCATGGGTAGACTTCGGGGGTTGGATCAAAAGGGTGGGGCAGGAGGTATCGATCGTTTTTGATTACGGTTCAAGGGCAACGAGGCCCGGAAGCTCGGCACCGCGCAGAAACTCGAGGGCGGCGCGGTCGCCCATCGACACGTGGGAGAAGCGGTCTGCAAGTCCTGCCGACCGAATGGCGCGGGTGGTTTCGGCTCCAATGGCGACCGTGAACGCACCCGCCACGCGGGTCATGGCTCGCGCCAACTCGATGGTCCCGGTGGCGAATTCAGACGTTTCGCAGGCCCCCATCGGGCCGGCGAGCAGGATGGTGTGGGCGTTGCTGAAAACCTCGGAGAAGCTGCGGACCGTTTCCGGCCCGATATCCAGGGCAGCGGCTTCGTCGGGTACCTGGGTAGCCTGGACAATTCGGCCGTCGGTAGCCCGGATACCGGCTGCTGCTACCACGTCCTGCGGCAAGCGGAGATCGCCACCGGTTTGCCCGGATTTCCGAATGATGGAGCGGGCATTCGGCAGTTTGTCCTCCTCGGTGAGCGAGCGACCCGTGCTGCCGCCGCGGGCGCGCACGAAGGTGTTGCCAAGCGAGCCGCCTAACAAAACCGTGTTGGCCTGCGTGAGCAGTTTCTCCAGGAACGGAAGCTTGCCTCCAAAACCGATGCCACCGATTGCGGCGACATACGGTTTCGCGACGGCTGTGGTGAGTTTCGCCAAATTCACCAATTCGCGCTCAACGAGCGGACCGGTGGCGAACTCGGAGGCGTGGCGGGCGACCCGGGTGGTCGAGGCCCATCGATGGTGCAAGGTGCAGAAGGCATCCGAAACAAAAACATCGCAGTAACTTGCGAGGGCAAGTGCGAAGGCTTCCTCGCAGCCGACCTCGCCGGGCGCGAGGTGGAGGTTCTCGAGCAACACGATCTGGCCTTCGCGCAGGTCGCCCACGACCTTTCGCGCGCCATCCCCGGCGGGCTCGTCGGCCAGAATCACGTCGCGCCCGAGTTTTTCGGCGAGATAACTACCGACCACTTCTAGCGACGGCGGTGGTTCTTGGCGGTTCTTTCGCTGGGCTGGAGGCGCGCCCATGTGACCCGCCACCACGAGGCGAGCACCTCGGTCGAGGGCCTGGCGCATCGTGCGGGCCGCAGCATCCAGGCGGTCAGTATCCGTGAGCCCACCCGCGGGAGTCAGCGGAACATCAAGGTCTGCCCGAAGGAGCACGCGCTTTGACGCCAGGTCCAGTTCGGAAAACGATCGCGGAGCCATGATTGAAAAGAGAGGGCGTGTTCTACACCGTGAAACGCCGTGCGTCCAAGACAAGAACGTGCCGAATGCGTTGCGTCTGTTCCACGTGAATCAGGGTCGCGTTCGCGCCGCGAAAACGACAATGCCCGGGTCACCTTTCGGTCCCGGGCACTTGTCTCGAAAATCGCCCTTATAGTCGAGTTAGTCGAGCACGGCGTTTTGGTTAATGTCGGAACTCATGTCCGAGGTCACCAATCCGATAATCTCCGTCGCCAATGCGACAATTTGTTTCGGTTCGTAACCGTTCTGGCGGAGCTCCTTGTAAATGGAGCGCGACAGAATCTTGAGTGCTTTCTGATGGTTCGTCACGGTGATGGGGCTGGTTGCTCTGACTGCGAGTGCTGGTGGCATTCGTTCCCTCTGGGCCTCTGAGTAGAGCATGTTCCATGCCAAGTCTCGAGTTTGTTTAAGTCCATGATTTTAAAGGGCGCCTGTGGATATCTTGGGTTGGTGCGCGTAGTCTTCTACGCAGTGAGAGATTGCTTATCGGCCCTTTTGTCCCAAATAGGTGCGAACCTGTTTGCGCACTTGCATGCTGTGTTCAAGAATGTGGCGCTGCAAACATGAGCGATCGAACGCGACCTCTCGACGATGAAACGATGGTGAGGGTTTCTGTTGCCAAGCGGCAGTGGGAACGCACCTTTGACGCAATATCCGAACCCCTGATGATTGTTGACGAATCGTTTGTCATTCAGAGGGCCAATTTGGCGCTGGCGGACGATCTGGGCGTGGCGGTGCAGCGCGTGGTGGGTCACAAATGCCATGAGCTGAGGGCGTCCTCAAGTCGTCCGTTCGCCCGCTCCGAAGCCGGTCCTTGCGCCGGATGTCCGGTGACCGATGCGCTGAAGGATTCGACGTCCCGACACAGCGAGTTCGAGGCTGGCGGCGATCGCATTTACCAAATCCGGGCCTATCCGCTGCGCGACGAGCAGGTGCCGCTGTGTGTGTGTCGTTATCGCGATGTCACCGAGGATCGAGCGCTCACCCGCCAACTCGCCAACGCGGAGAAGTTGGCGTCGATCGGTCGCCTCGCTGGTGGTGTCGCCCACGAGATCAACAACCCACTCGGCGGTATTTTGGCCTTCACGCAGATCCTGACTCGGGACGACGTGACGCCAGAAGAACGCAAGGAATACCTCGGGGAGATCGAAAAAAGCACGTTGCGCTGCAAGGCAATCGTCGAATCGTTGTTGCGTTTCGCACGACAGAACCCCGGGCGACAATCGCAGCGTGGTCCGCTCGATCTTAACGAGGTTGTGCGCGAAGCCTTGCGGTTTGTGCACTACAAGTTCTCGGTACGCAAGGTGCAGATCGTGACCGTCCTCGGTAATCCGATGTCGCTCTTTATGGGCAACGCGAATCAGATGGAACAGGTGCTCGTCAACTTGCTGTCGAATGCATTTGATGCGATTGCCTCGACCTCGACGGAAGGCGATGGTCGAATCGAAATCACGACCTCGCGAGATGGTGATACGGTTATTCTAGAGGTTGCCGACACCGGCCCCGGCATTCCCGAAGGCCTGAATGAGCGCCTGTTCGATCCCTTTTTCACGACGAAAGAGGAGGGCAAGGGGACTGGGCTTGGCCTTGCTGTGACCTACGCGATTGTCGGCGAACACCGAGGTACGATTCGTGCGAGCAATCGTCGAGAGGGCGGCGCAGCGTTCACTTTGGCGTTCCCTGTCGTTCCCGGATCCTAGGGTTCAGATCCCGGCCCGAAAGCGCGCCAGGTCCGGCAGTGAGAATTCGATGGCGCGTGCGCGATGCCGTGCGTCCCACTGAAGTTCTTCCGCCATGAGGCTGGCCACCGGTTCGATGAGCGCGGCAGAGAGCAAGGGCTGATGCCACGCCAGTTGCGTGCGTCGCGCCAGAAAATCGAGCGGGGTTTGTGCAAATTCGTGGCGAGCGGCCAGAACAACCTCGGCCTGAAGATCCGGGACGTCTTTCGAGATGGTCGCCGCGAGTCGAGGTTGTTCACGTAGTACGGATGCCAGCACGGAAACGCGGCTGCCATATCGTCGCCGTAGGTGTCGCAGCGTCGGTTCGGGAATCGGCGGCAGCACGGTATCGGTTTCGGCTCTTCCCCCGGGATAGGGTCGTGTGCGAGTTTCACAGGGTCGCAGGGTTCCCTCGAACCCGCGGCGCAACAAGATGTCGCGCAAGCGATCGATGGTTTGTTCGGCCATGGCGCGCAGGGCCGTCAACTTGCCGCCCGCAATCGTGAGGACGCCGTCGCCTTCATCGTAAAGTTCGTGCGTGCGCGACGTCTCGGAAACACCCGCCGCCTCATCGGCAATCAGGGGTCGCAGACCTGCCACGGTGGCGCGAACGTCAGCGCGTTGTAGCTGTGCCGAAGGAAACGCGTGGTTGGCGGCTGTGAGGAGGTAAGCCACATCTTCTGATCCTGCGCAGATGGTTGCATCAGGGGACAGGGCGGATGGTTTGGTGCGCGGCCAGTCTGTGTCGGTTGTCCCGACAAGGGTGTGTTCGCCATCCGGGAGCACGAAGAAGAGTCGTTGATCTTTGGGTGTTTGTAGTACAAATGCACGGCCTCCGGTGGGAAGGCGTGCGTTGTCGACAACCATGTGGACGCCAAGCGTCGGCCGAATGCGGGGTATGTTTCTACGGCGCAGACGCTGCAGGAGATCGTCGGAAAAGGGTCCCGCCGCATTGACGAGGGTGAGCGCTTCGATCGTGCAGGTTTCCTGTGAAAAGCGATCCTGAACGACGAGACCCCGAAGGCCACCACCGGGTGTCTTTGCGAGGTCCATTGCGTTGCAATACGACACACATACGGCCCCGGCGGCGCTCGCATCGAGAATATTCTCGAGGACGAGGCGGGCGTCGTCGGTCTGACAATCTTGATAGATCTGCGCACCCTGCAGACCGGGCGCCCGCAACCCGGGAGCGATTTCGAGCAGCCGTGCGGTGTCGAGCCCCCGGTGGGCGCTGGGTGGACGACCGAGCGCGAGTGCGTGATACAGATTGACCCCGATCCCGAGCTCAAACCGGGAAGGGCGTTCGCCCTCATACACCGGGAACACAAATTCGGTTACGCGACACAGATGTGGCGCGGTTGCCATCAATCGGTGGCGTTCGGTGAGGCCCTCGAATACCAGCGCGAAGTCGAGGTATTGCAGATAGCGCAATCCACCGTGCAGTAGCTTGGAAGAGGCGCTGGAGGTTGAGCTGGCGAAGTCTCCGTGCTCGACAAGCGCAACCGAAAGGCCTCGCAACGCCGCGTCACGGGCACATGCGGCCCCGGTTGCGCCACCTCCCACCACGACGACGTCAAATCGGCGTCCGCGAAGTGGCGTGAGGCGCGATGGCGTTGCCAATCCGTATTACACTCTGGAGCTAATGTGAAGCTCTTCCAGTTGCTTGGCGCTGACTGGACCCGGAGCGTCCGTGCAGAGATCGGTGCCTTTTTGCGTTTTGGGAAACGCGATGACATCGCGCAACGAGGTCGCGCCGCACATCAACATGGCCAGGCGATCGAGTCCGGCGGCGATGCCACCGTGTGGTGGCGGTCCGTATCGGAAGGCGTCGAGCAAGAAGCCAAACTTTTTCTGGGCATCTTCGTCCGAAAGACCCAGGGCGCGGAAGACGCGCGACTGAATATCGGGTTGGTGTATACGAATCGAGCCACCGGCGATTTCGTTGCCGTTCAAGACCAGATCGTAGGCGCGGGCGTGAACCGAACCGGGATCGCTTTCGAGGCGTTCGAGATCGGCGGCCTCGGGCGAGGTGAAGGGATGGTGGGCGGCGACAAACCGTCCATCGTCCGTGCCTTCGAAGAGTGGGAATTCGGTGACCCAGCAGAATTTCCAGGTGTCCTTTGGGATGAGTTCCATCCGTTCTGCGAGGTTGAGTCGAAGTGCGCCGAGAACCGTATTGCAAAGCTTGCGTCCCCCAAACTGGAAGAACAATAGATCGCCGGGGCCAGCGCCTGCGGCCTGGTTGATCTCTTTGCGAAGCTCGTCGGTGACGGTCTTGAGTGGGGTCTGAGCCCACGTACCGTCTTCGGCGATGCGTGCGCGGGCGAGACCGCGTGCGCCGAATCCCTTGACGAACTCTTCGAGTTTGTCCACCTCGGTGCGTGACAACTTTTGCGCCTGTTCGGCGGGCAAACGCCAGCCTTTGACGACGGCTGGATCGTGGCCAGGGCGAGCCGTTTCGAGGGCGGTCTTGAACATCCCAATTCCGCCGCCGTCGTGTTTGCGAACCGCTTCTGTGACATCAAACAGGGGCAAATCAAAGCGCAGGTCCGGTTTGTCGCTTCCGTAAAGGGCCATGGCCTTCTTGTATGGCATCCGCTCGAAGGGCGTCGGGATGGTGAGCCCGAGGACGTCCTTCCAGAGATTCACCATGAGTTTCTCGAGCACGTTCTGAATGTCTTCCTCGACGACAAAGCTCATTTCGATGTCGATCTGGGTGAACTCGGGCTGCCGATCCTGGCGCAGATCCTCGTCGCGGAAGCAGCGCACGATCTGGAAGTAACGGTCGAATCCCGAGACCATAAAGAGCTGCTTGAAAATCTGCGGCGATTCGGCGAGTGCGTAGAACGTGCCCGGGTTCAGGCGCGAAGGAACGAGGAAGTTGCGAGCGCCGCCTGGCGTGTACTTGACCATGAACGGCGTCTCAAGCTCGAGGCAGCCGTTTTCGGTCAGGGTGCGTCGTGCCGTTTGGTAGATCTGAGAACGCTTGATGAAGTTGCGCTGCAACGACGGTCGTCGCAAATCGAGCGAGCGATTTTTCAAGCGGATGGCTTCGGCGGTGTTCACGTCGTCGTGCACCTCGAAGGGGGGCGTTTCGGATTTCGAGAAGATCGTCAGCGAATCGGCATGCACCTCGATCTCGCCGGTCGAGATGTTTGGGTTTTTGGCGGTGCCGCGGCTTTTCACGGTTCCGGCAATCGCAATACAGAATTCGGAGCGGAGCTCGCCCGAAAGCGCGTGGGCATCTTTGCCGTTGTCAGGCTCGAATACAACCTGGGTGTAACCCCCGCGGTCGCGCAGATCAATGAATACGCAGCCACCGTGATCGCGGCGGGTCGCGACCCACCCAAACAGAATGACCCGCTTGCCCTCATCCGAAAGCCGGAGGCCCCCGCAGTCGTGGGTGCGTTTCAGCTCGGTCATGAATTGAGGCATGGCGGCGAACATACCCCAAGGTTTGCCGTTTTCCAGAGGGGCTCAGGGGCTGCGGGGCGGACTGCCGCCACGGGCAGCCCGTTTTTCCCGTTGGATTTTATTCTTCTCGACCTGTTCTGCGCGGCGTTGCTGAACCTTTTCCGAAGGTTTTCGCCCGAGCAGTGCGGGCTGCTCGGCGTGGTGCTCATCAAATGCCCCCGGCTGCGCGCCCAGCTCGAAAATGGCGATCTCCCTGTGTCCTCGATCACCGAACCGAAGCGGGATCACCGACGCCCCGATTCCCGCACTCACGTAGACCGCGCCATGTGGCGAGTCCGGATTGTTGCGATCGGGATGCCGACTTCCGTACAGTCCGTGCACGTACTTGTGACCGAACAATCGGCCGATTGCGATCTCGTGCAAGCGCGCGACCGTTATCTGTCCACCGTGGGTGTGGCCGGCAAGCACAAGCGGGACACCGCGTTTCCACAGTCCGTCTGCTTCTTCGGCGATGTGCGAAAGCCCCAACACCGGGATTTTCGGATCGATACCGCAAACCGCCGCGTTTTTATCCGCATGGCCGGTGTAGGCGTCGTCGACACCGACGATTTGTAACTTCTGGTTGCGCAAGGTAATGGTCGTGTTCTGGTTGCGCAGCAACTGCACGCCGCCACGATCGAGCGCATGCGCCACTTCGTCTGCGCCGGCCCAATAATCGTGGTTTCCGAGTACCCCGACAACGGGGCCTCGAAGGCGGCTCGTAAGGTCGGTGAGCTGGTCGAGGTAGAGTTGGCTGTGGCAGACAAAATCTCCTGTGATCACGATGAGATCCGGATTCTGGGCGTTGGCGCGCTCCATGGCTTCGAGCTGAACGGACCAGGGCGTAACCACGCCGACATGCAAGTCCGTCAGATGCACGATGCGCAACGGGGTCATACCGAAAGTGTATTCGCGGGGTCCGGCGAATCGTCGCAGCCGAATGCGTTCATTCCGCTTCTCGTTCCCGAAATGCAATCCCTGAAGGACGCCGAATGGCAGTCTTAACATCGGTGTCAATGCTGCGTCACGGTTGGTCATAAGTCGAACGGAATTCGAAATCGCGACATTTCGTCACAAGTGAAAGCGGTTTCGCTGCGCCTATGGGTATTTATTCCTATTGCGAGCTACGGTATTATTGTTAGCGAAAGGCAATTGACGGCCTTTGGATCCGTCCGTTCGTCGCCGAGGGGTGACGTAGGGTGACGGCTCCGATGTTTCCAGGAGGTCACCGTGAACCGAAGTAGTTTCAAGGGTCGCGCGCCCGATTTTCTGCACCTGATGATGGTGGCTGGAATTTTGGGCGGGGCTTGTTCAGGAAGCGTTGCGGGCCGCAACGGCGGTGACAGTGACAGTGGCGGCGGTGGCGGCGGTACCGGCGGTGCCGGGGGCGGAAATTCCGGGGGTAACGCCGGGGAGCGGCCCGGGGGTGGCCCTTGTCCCGTAGAAGTGCCGCTCCGGCGGCTCACCGTGATGCAGTATCAAAACAGTGTCGCGATGATCTTCGATGGCAAACTCTCGGCGAGCGCGAAGTTTCCCATCGGTGAGCAAGGATCGTCGGTCACGGGATTTTCGACCGAACCGGCGGTCAACGAGGTGACGAAACTCGGTGCGGAGCAGGTTCTCGACGCCTCCGAGGACGTGGCACTGGCCGCGATGAACAAGGTGAGCGAGCTTGTCAGCTGCGCTGCCGTCGGCGATGAATCCTGCGCCAAGACCTTCATCGCAACCTACGGCAAAATGGCGTTTCGTCGTCCGCTCACCGCTGCTGAAGAAACCAGCCTCCTGGGTGTTTATCGCAAGGGTTCCGACACGGCCGAGAAGTTCAAGGTGGGCATTGGCCTCGTGACCTGGACACTCTTGCAATCGCCCCAGTTTCTTTATCTGCTCGAGGCAGGACACGCGGATGACAATACGGTGTTCAACCTGAGCGATTACGAGATCGCGAGCCGTCTCTCCTTCCTCCTTTGGGATTCCTCGCCGGACAAGGCGCTCCTGGATGCGGCAGATGCCGGGCGTTTGCACACATCGGGCGACATTCGAGCGCAGGCGGAGCGCTTGCTGGGCGATGCCCGGGCGACGGCCGTCTTGTCGCGCTTTGGTCGTGAATGGTCCGAGTTGCCGGTGCTTGCAGGCAAGGATCGCGTTGGCGGTTTCAGCGACGCACTGGCGAATGCGCAGCGGGGCGAACTGGATGCCTTTGTGCGAGATGCGTTCTTGAACGGAAAATCAATTGAATATCTTTTATCGTCCAACACGACCCTGGCCGATCGCCAGATGGCAACGTTCTATGGCTTGCCGACAAGCGGGATGCAAGACGGTCGCTTTGACGAGGTGACGCCGCCTGACGGCAATGGTCATTCGGGCTTGCTGACAATGCCGGCCGTGCTGGCAGCGCGGTCCCACTCGGATGAACCCGCGTATGTTTTTCGTGGTACGTTTGTTCTGGAAAAGCTGTTGTGTGAAGAACAGCCGCTTCCACCCGCGAACGCCCAGTCGATGTTGCCGACCTTCCCCAGCGGCGCCACGCAGCGCGAAAAGTCGACACTGATTCAGGGCGTTGGCACTTGCAAGGGTTGCCATGTTCGGATCGATCCCATCGGGCACGCTTTTGAGGGTTTTGACGAGATCGGGAAGGCGCGCGGAAACTGGCCTGACGGACGCGCCGTGGACACAACCGGCGAAGTTGTTTCAGTTGACGACGAAATAGATGGTGAATTCGATTCGCCGAAGTCTCTTGGCGCGCGGCTCGGAAAGAGCGCACGCGTCGCCTCGTGCGTGGCGCGACAGGTGTTCCGATTCTCGTACTCGCGTCACGACGAAGATGCAGATCAATGTGCCATCAACAACATGTTGGGGCGATATCGGGATGCGGGTGGCAGCTTGACCGAGATGCTGCTGTCGGTGGTACAGGCCGATACCTTTCGAACCCGCACGATTTCAGGAGGACTTTAAGATGCGCATCACGCGAAGGACCATGTTGCGGGGTGCAGGTGGCGTTGCCATCGGACTCCCCTTCCTTGAGCAAACAATGCCGCGCGCCTACGCGCAGACGGGTGCGCCAAAACGCCTGGTCGTCTTCATTCACGGCCAGGGTACGATGTTATCGCGATGGAAACCGACAGGAACGGGCGCGAACTTTGCGCTGCCGCAAATGCTGTCGCCGCTCGAGTCGTTGAAGTCCAAGATCAACATCTGGTCGGATATCGACAACAAGGTGCGAGACGCGATGCGGAGCAACGGCCACAACGCCGCTGGCCGATCGTTACTCAACGCCGAGGTGTTCACCAATCCGGGAGACGAATCGTCGGCGGGAGCAGGCCCGTCTGTTGACCAAGTGATTGCGCAACACCTGGCCAAGATACGACCGATGCCGATGCAATCGCTTGAAACGCAGGTGGTGGGCGGTGTGGGAGAATACCAGATGATTTTTTCGGCGCCCGGTGTTCGGGTTTCCGGCATGAATGATCCGCGTGCTGTCTGGACTCGTATCACAAGGGTGGTGACTCCTGGGACCCCCCCAACGCCTGCGCAGCCCACACTCGCGAACATGCTGCACGGCAAACGCACCGCGGTTCTCGATGCGGTGAAAGAGAACTTCCGTCAGGTGAAGGGCAATTTGGGTGCGGCAGACAAGCTTCGCCTGGACGCGCACATGGCGCGCATCGAGGAGATGGAAAAGGGACTGGCGCCCCTCATGGTGGGTGCAGGGGGAGGAACGCCTGCGGCGAGTTGCACCGTCAAGCCGCACGGCCTACCGGCAGCGGGTTATAGCCCCAGCGACGGCAGCAAGGAAAACATCCACGCGGACAAGCAGATTGACAACGTCGTGATGGCGCTGGCCTGCAACGTCACCCCCGTCGCGAGCATTCAGTTTACGAACTACGACGGACCAACGTTTGACTGGCTCAACCTCGGACTCGGTCGCAACTGGCACGAGCGGGTTCACAACGGCGGTGGCAACAACGTCGAGGGCATGGCGAAGGCCTTCCAGTGGTACGGAACGATGTTTGCCGAATTGTGTAAACGCATGGATGCGATCGACGAGGGAACGGGCACGATGCTCGACAACTCGCTCGTGTTGTGGCTGAGCGAGTTCGGAGATGGCGGTGCGCACAACTGCACCAAACTCCCGGTTGTCGTCGCGGGCGGATTGGGTGGCGCATTAAAGACGGGGCGGCACCTCAACTTTGCGGGGCGAACCCACAATGATTTGTTCGTGACGCTACTCAACCTTTTTGGGGGCGTCGACAAGACGTTTGGTGTCGCTGGCCTCAACAAGGGATCGCTGCCGATCGCCTGATTTCAAGGTGCGTCGATGTGGGCAACTGCGGCTCATGTGTGCCGAATACGGCAGAAAATTCATGTACCTTGCTCAATAACGTTGTCGTTCGTGTTCCGTTAGAGATAGTCTATGGGAAACGCTGACCCGGGATCACCCTGTGATTGCGGACGGCTTGCACGGGAGTATTGATGCAGTTCACTCATTCGCGGCTTCGTGGCTTTGGCGCCTCGGCCTTGTTTCTTATCAGTGCCTGTTCCGGGGTCGTCGGCGAAGGCGATGGCAATGGCAATTCCAGCGGTGGTGGTTCCAACGGCGGTGGTTCGAGTGGAACCGGGCCGATTGACGGCCTGGCAGATCCGGATGCGCTGTTGAAATCGGCCCAGTGCAAACAGCCGAATCCCGGCGCGGCACCCATGCGGCGCCTGTCAAATGCCGAATACGGTAACGTCGTCGGTGATTTGCTAAAACTCCCCGCTGATGCCTCTCGCATCGCGAACGCATTCTTGCAGGAAACCGAATCGCTTGGCTTTCGCAATCAAGCCGAGTTGTTGGCTGTGCAAAGCGTGGTTGCGGATCAGTACATGAAAGCAGCCGAAGAGATGTCGGCAAAAGTTGCGACAAACGCAGCACAGTTGGTGAACTGTGCTGGCTTGGCCGCATCGGCTTGTGGCGCAAAGTTTATCGGGGATTTTGGGACGCGCGCGTTCCGTCGTCCCCTGACCACGGCAGAAAAAACGCGCTACCAGGCTTCTTTCGACAAGGCTGTTGCAAGTTTTGATTTGTCGGCCGGCATCGAGTGGACGGTCAACGCGATGTTGCAGTCGCCGAACTTCCTGTATCGCCCCGAGTTTGGTGACGGAAAGCCGTCGTCGTACGAAATGGCGTCGCGTCTGTCGTTCTTGTTTTGGCAGTCGATGCCTGATGAAGAATTATTCGCAGCCGCTGCGGCCGACAAACTGCAAACCCCAGCTCAGGTGCGCGCACAGGCCGAACGTTTGTTGACAGACCCTCGTTCGGACCGGTCCATCGAGTTCTACCGACAGTGGCTCGATACCGACAAATTGCCTGGGTTGAAACGCGACGCCAAGGTTTTCCCGAATCTGCCTTCGGACATGACGACGCTGTTTGCGAAGGAAACAGATGCCTTTGCCCGTGACCTGGTCTTCGGTGGAGAGGGAACCTTCGAGGCGTTGATGGCGGCGCCGTACACCTACGTCAACGACGCGCTGGCCAAGCACTACGGAATTCCCGGTACTTTTGGACCGGAGTTCAAGCGCGTGCCGACGGATTTCAGCGCCGGTGTTCTGACCCAGGCGGGATACCTCACGGTGCATGACAAGCCGACGCGAACGTCGATTGTTCTGCGCGGTGTAAAGCTGCGTACGGATGTGATGTGTCAACTCGTGCCGGCGCCACCCAATGACGTTTCTCTCAATCTCGAAGCGCTGGGCGGGGATCTAACGCAGAAGGAACGCCTTGCGCTCCACCGAAAGGATGCTGCTTGCGCCTCTTGTCACGAGTTGATTGATCCCCTCGGTCTTTCGTTTGAAAACTTCGATGCCGTCGGCCGGGTTCGCGCCAACGACGAATTTGGCCGACCCATCGACGTGTCAAGTGAGATCTCGTTATCGACCGACGTGGATGGTGCCGTCAACGGCCCGAGGGATATCGGCACGCGTTTTGCGAAGAGCGACCAGATTCGCGACTGCTACGTCACGCAGAACTTCCGCTTCTTTTTCGGGCGTGATTTCAACGACGACGACAACTGCTCGCTCGCCCGAATCTCGAAAGCGTTTCGCGATTCCGGCTACAACCTGAAAAGCATGCTGCTCGCCATGACTGAAGCAGACACCTTCCTGTATCACGGCCTTGCACAGTAGGTTCATCATGAAAAGACTCCATAGACGAACGGTTCTTCGCGGTGCAGGCGGTGTGGCGCTGGCTCTTCCCTTCCTCGATGCCATGCGGCCCAACAAGGCGCTGGCACAAAATGCGCCTCCTCGGCGCGTGATGTTTGTGTTCAAGGCCAACGGCAACGAACACGCAACCCGTTTCAAGACGGCGGGTGTCACCGACTACGAGCTCGGCGAGTTCCTCGAGCCGCTCGAACCGTACCGCAAGGAAATGTTGTTGTTGAACGGCATCGACAAGTTTCACGGAAAGGTTCCGGGGCTTGAGCGGGCCGACGCGCATCAACAAGGTGGTGCCGGCCTGGCGCCCTGGAAGTCGGGTTCCGGATCGTTCCCGATTGGCGGTGTCGACCGAACCATCGGCTACGTCGAGGGCCCAAGCGCCGACTTCGTTTTGGGCGAGCGCGTCCTCGCCGCCAACCCAACGGTCAAGCACCGCCATCTGGTTTATCGTGTTGGCGGTTTCGGCAACAACATCTGGAACGTGCACTCGCACGGCGGACCGGTTGGAAAGCAAAATCCGATCACACCCGAAGTGGACCCGTTCAAGGCGTATGCCCGTATTTTCTCGTTCAAGCCACTTGATCCTGCCGCAGAACTCGCCTTGCGCCGCCAGTTCGAGAAGCGAAAATCGGGCATCGATCTGGTGCGCGACGATGGCAAGAGCCTGAAGGCGCGTCTCGGCAGCGCCGACCAGCGAAAGCTTGAACAGCACTTGCAGTCCATTGCCGACATCGAACGCTCGTTGCAGCAGCCCGGGGCGGGTGCGGTGGGTGCTGGCTGCAAGCCGGTTACCCAAGGTGCTACTTTTGACGCCGTCAATGACAAGAACCACGCGATGGCAGGGGCGCTGTTCTTCAAGTTGAGCGCGATGGCCTTTGCGTGCGATCTCACCCGGGTTGTTAACTTTGCCTGGGGCGGCAACACCAACGGTCGCGTCTACGACAACCTCGGTATCGCCGAAGGCCACCACGATATTTCGCATAACAGTGATGCTGCGGCGTTTGCGAAGATTCGAACGATTAACCGCTACCTGTGGACGCAGTCGATCAAGTTGCACGAGGAACTCAAGGCGATTCCCGAGGGAGACGGCACGGTCTGGGATAACACCCTGGTTGTCCACTGGAATGAGCTGGGCCAGGGCGACAAACACAGCACCGACAACGATCTCGTGATCTTGACGGGTGGTGCGCAAAAGCATTTTCAGATGGGACGATTGCTGGAAATTGCCAAGAAGAGTTCGTTCTCGGACATGCTCGTCAGCGTGTTCCACTACATGGGTTTTACCGATCTCACGACCTTCGGCGATCCGCGCATGGGAACCAACAAGCCCGTGCCCGGTTTGACGGCGTAACTACCGCATTCGCGCGAGCAATCCGACGGCACTTGTGCTGGCGCTGGTCGATGTCCAGGCGAATTCAACCTGGTTGCCCATGGTTCGCAACCTGATTGAACCGTCGATGGGGCAACCTTTTCCAACCGAGGCCAAGAGCTCCGTGAGATTGAGTTCGCTCGTGGTCGCCGTTTGTAGCACAAGTTGTCCACCGCATTCGTTGCCAGCGCCGGTGTAGATGAGATGCGCGACCGGATCGCCCAGAGTGCCGTCGTCGAGGGCCAATGCAACGATTCGGGTGAAGGTTGGGTTGGTTTGGATGATCGTGCCCATCCACAAGCCGCGAAAGCTGGCGACGCTTCCTGTTCCGGCGCGCGCTCTCCGGGTCATGATTCCCCGATGGTGCTTCGGGCTGTTCGGTTCTTTCCAGTCGTAGTCGAGCGTGTCCGCAGTTAGCGGCGTGATGGTTGCCGTGCTGGCGCCAAGACAGTAGTTGACTGTCCCAAACATCAAGGTTTCGTCGTACACGAGGGTTCCCCCGACCGAAGCGATCCTCGAAATACCGCCGCAGCTGGTCCCGGAGGGGATGTAGAACGTGCCGATGCGTTCACCCACAACGCCGTCGGTGAGACCGATCTGCAGATCGTACTCACTGCCCTGCGTTTTGGGCCGACCCGTCCAGAGGCCACGGTAGGGATCCATCACAGAATTAATCGCAGCAGCACCGCCCGTGGCAGGAACACCGCCCATGGCAGGACCGCCGCCCGTGGCAGGACCGCCGCCCGTGGCAGGAACACCGCCCGTGGCAGGAACACCACCCGTGGCAGGAACACCACCCGTGGCAGGAACGCCGCCCGTGGCGGTGACACCGCCGGTGGTCGTTGCACCGCCGGTGGCCACAGGACTGCCGCCGTTTTCAGAAACCGTACCACCATCTGCCGACGTCCCACCGGATGCGCCGCCACTTTGGGGTGTGCCTCCAACGTTGACTGTGGTGTTACCGCCCTGGGGGGTGACCGATCCGTCAGGATCGGAGGACGCATCCAGTGGATCGTATCCTATCCGGCCGCATGCGATCGGCGCGCAACCCGCGATCGCCAGCCACAAAGCGATGCGACCGAATGAACCCACACAGGTTGTATCGGTAGAATGGGATCTATTTCTTGAATCGACGCCGGTACGCCCAGGCGATCGCCACAAGCGACATCAGCAACCCGATGCCGCCACTTCTTTGGTGGCTGGCGATGACGCAGCCAATCGAACTATCGCCGGAGCCAAGATCGATGGTTCTGGTTGCCATTCCCTGAACGGTAACGCCCTGGTTGGCCAGATCGACGGATCTCGAAGGTACTTTATTCAGCGGATGCCTGCCCCCAGGGTGGCACGGAGGAAAACGTTGTTTCGTGACCCCCGATCGGGTGAGGGAACGTAATACGAAAGGCGTGCAGCGCGATCTTGTCCGGGATGTAGGGCGACCGTGAGCCGTACCGGTGGTCGCCTAGAATGGGCGATCCGATGTGTGCGAGTTGAGCGCGGATCTGGTGTTTTCGGCCTGTCTCGAGATTGATTTCGAGCTCGGTACCGAGCCGGTGTGTGCGCATCACGCTGTAATGAAGGATGGCACTCTGGGATCCTGAGCCCTCTGCGTCGACGATGCGTGTCGGCGTACCTTCGCTCGCCGGTACAAGCAGGTGTCGCAGCGTTCCGGTATGTTGCCGGGGCGGAGGCGCCACGATAGCCCGGTAGGTTTTTTCCGTTCGACGGCTGCGAAACGCCTCGGATAGGCGCGAGGCAGCTTTTGAGGTTCGGGCCAAAAGCATCACACCGCTGACGGGCTTGTCGAGTCGATGGACCAATCCCAGGAACACCGCACCTGGCTTGTTGTAGCGGGCCGCGATGTAGCGCTTGCCCCACTCAAGCGCCGAATCGCCGAGGCTGGCGTCGCCCTGACTCAAGAGCCCGGCAGGCTTCTCGATGACCAGCAAATGATTGTCCTCGAAGAGGACCTTGGGTTCCACGCGGGCCATTGTAGCGGCTCCCGGCGCATTCGGGTAAAAGACGGCCTCAACCATCACGGATGTCGAAACCAGGTAAAACCGATCTCGCCCGCCGCATGAAAGAGGGCGGTATTTCACTGGATGACATCCAGATCAATCGTCTGTGGCGCTATCACGAGATGTTGCGCGATGCGAACGAGGTCTTGAACGTCACGCGGATCCGCGCCTTCGATGCGATGGTAGAGAAACACTACATCGACAGTCTTTTGCCCGCGATGAGGGTTCCGCTGGTCGGGCCCGTGATGGATCTTGGCTCGGGCGGCGGTTTGCCTGGTATTCCGCTCGCGATTCGTTATCCGGAGATTCAATTCAAGCTGGTCGAGGGTCGCAAGGCGCGTACCGCTTTTCTTGAAACCGTCGTGGAAAAGCTGGGACTGCGCAACGTCGAGGTGATTTCGCGCAAGTTGAACCCGATGGATACCATCGCCGTTGCAACCGTCATTACCCGCGCGTTTTCAGACGTGAACGATATCTTGGAGCGCGTGCAACGATCGGTTTCGTCGGACGGATCCGTCATCATGTTGAAGGGTCCCAACTGCGACGATGAGATCACCGTGGCGACCAAACGCTTTCCGGGGTGGCACTGTGATCGAGACGAGGCCTATACCTTGCCGTTCTCGTCGGATCCGCGCCGCCTGGTGATTTACCGACGACGGGTCAATCGTGTTTCGGTTGCAACGACCACCTCCTTACAAAGTGCCGACAACGCGCGCTTCAAGGACTGGTGCAAATTGCACACGGGCAAGGGCGTTCGCAAGGAAGGACTCGCGCTGCTCGCGGGCTCTCGCTACATCGGAGAGCTCGCCGAGGTGCGCCCCTCCGACATCGTCACGCTGGTGGCGGTCGAAGAACGTGAGTTCGGTCTGGTGCCCGAGTCCATCGAGCGGGTGCTGGTGACACGCGATTTGATGCGAATGCTGGATTCCGTTTCCGGTGTTGGACCGGTTGCGGTCGTCAAGGCACCCGCGCCGCCTTTGTGGTCCGGTCAACTCACGCCCGATGCCGTGACGCTATTTTTGCCCGCGCAAAACCCAGAAAACGTTGGTGCGATCTTGCGCACCGCCGAAGCGCTCGGGGTGCGCGACGTGGTCCTGCTGGCTGAAAGTGCGAGCCCGTTTTTGCCGAAGACACTGCGCGCTTCTGGCCCCGCGCCGTGGCGTCTGAACCTGTTTGAGGGTCCCGCGATAGGCGCGCTGCGGGCCAACGGCATCGCCCTGGCTGCACTCGATCTGGCCGGTCAACCCCTCGACGCTTTCGCCAAAACGGCGCCACGAACGCTCGGTTTGGTCGTGGGGATGGAAGGGCCGGGGACCCGGGAACTGTCTTCCGACATTCCGCGTGTTACGATTCTGCTCGCGGCGGGCGTGGACAGCTTGAACGCGTCCGTGGCGACCGGCATTGCACTGTACGTTTTGCGCCGGTCCTGAGCTTCAGCCGAGTCCAAGCATGCGACCACCCTGGTAGACGGCAAAGCTCACCACCCAGGC
>Ga0105046_10001692_pt1 | contig 34130 bp, 23 predicted proteins | sample MAT03_FD_78385 | JGI IMG/M metagenome (GOLD analysis project Ga0105046, IMG submission 78385) | Freshwater microbial communities from Lake Fryxell liftoff mats and glacier meltwater in Antarctica - MAT-03 (megahit assembly) | ecosystem: Environmental > Aquatic > Freshwater > Ice > Liftoff... | reverse complement strand
CGATCGCAAACCCGGTCAGCTTCCGCAGTTGTTCAGCACCGATGGAACCAGCGAAGGAACGGTTCCGATTTTCACGATTACTGACGGATCGATCAAACTGCTCAGTGGTGGCGACTCCACTTTCTATTTCCGCTTTGACAAAGGAGGTTATTCGGAACTGTGGAAGACGGACGGCACAGTAACTGGCACTTTCAAGATATCCAACATTACCGCGAGCAATCGAATTACGGATTCCATTGTCATTGACGATCAGCTCTATTTTGCAACGGCAAGTGGATTGTCAGTCACCGACGGATCGCTGTGGACATCTGACGGGAGAAAGACGGGAACATTGCCATTGCTGAATGGAGTGGCAAACGGTCGCACGGAGAACGACGTCGTATTGTTTTCTGAATTTGGCCAATTGTTCTTTCTCGCGGACGATCATCAATCCGGCCGTCGCCTCTGGACTTCCAATGGCACAGCATACGGCACAAAGCAAGTCCTGATGGCTGACGGATCGTACCCGCCGTTTATGGTTCCCGGGTACAGTTCGGATTCCGTCAAGGCAATGATCGGCTTCAAGGGAGCCCTCTATTACCCCGGCTTAACGAACGAGTTCGGCAATGAAATCGTCCGCCTGACGTCAGACACTGTGGAAGGATCTCCGGGACAACTGAAGTTAGATGACAGCTCCACGCCAACTCTTTCCTGGAGAGCCGCATTCGGAGCCGATGCCTACGAGCTGCAAGTGATTAATCTTGATTCGGCAGACAAACAAAAGACTGCCTTCACGTCGATCACGACGGATTGGGTGTTGCCCGAGGATTACCGCACAGGATCGTTCCGCGTATGGATTCGTGGTGTTAAAAATGATGGATCAACAGGCCGCTGGAGCACTCAGGTTTTTGACTTTACGCTTGGCTCGCGACCTGTTCTGCATTCATCGCCAGGCTTAACAACATCGACGACTCCGACTATTTCATGGGCCAATCCGGCTGGGACAACAAAGACGGAAGTGTGGGTCGGCGATCGGGATCGAAACATACGGGTTGCATATTCCGTCAAGAGCGGCGTCCGTTCGACGTTCACTCCTCAGGCATTGCCTCCCTCACAATATGCTGTCTGGGTGCGAACGTACGGAAGCTACGGCGTCAGTGATTGGTCCAGTGTGGGCGTATTTACGGTTCTCAGTGCAGCCCCTGCGGCAGTTACCGTCAGCGTCGATGCGGCCAAAAGGATGACGATCCAATGGGACGCTGTTCCGGATGCAACTGACTATGAAATCCAGGTGAATCTCAGTGGGGCGTCGCAGCCATTTTTGAAACGATCCAATATCGGAGCTGTCACTTCTTTTCGCTTGCCGCAACCTGTTGCTGGTGGCCAGTACTTAGTCTGGATTCGCGCTCTTCGCCCGGGAAGAGTTCAGTCTTCCTGGAGCAATGTTTCCGCGTTGTTTGTCCGTGAGACACCAACGCTGCGAGTCGCAATGCCGGACATTCGATGGAAGGCGATCAATCAGTCAAGTGGGTATCAAATCGAAGTCCTCAACCGTCGCAATAATATTGTCGTGTTGGCTGCCACACGAACCGAAACCGTCGTACATCTGGATTCGTTATTGCCTCCGGATGTCTACTCTGTTCGACTTCGAACACGATACGCGGATGGCACAACGTCTGAATGGTCAGTCTCCACAGAGTTCGAAATCTTTCATGCCTCCGTTGTCATACAGCCAAAGCCGCAACCCTCCGTCGATGCGACACCAACAATTTCGTGGACACCACAAGTTGGTGCCAGCGATTACGAAATCACTGTCAGCCGTGTCGGAGCCAGTTCGCCGAGCTATCAGCAAAAGCTGTTGCAAGGTTCGAGTCATCGAATCAGCACACCATTGCCTCCGGGCAACTATCTTGTGTGGATACGCTCGCACTACTCTGACAACAGTCGGAGTCTCTGGGGAACAGGAACGCCATTGGCAATCGGCAGTCCTCCAGTAGTCTCATTCGCTGGCAATACTGTCGAGTGGAATGCCGTTCGCGGTGCCACTCGCTACGAGGTTATCATTCGCTATGAAGATCCAGCAACGGGGCAATATTCTGACTACTTGAGGACAAACAACTTCTTTGAAACAAGTATTTCGATGGCATCTGCCAGCCCCGGAAAATATCGAGCCTGGGTCCGAGCCATCAGGGATGAAGCAGGACTCACATATTCGTCAGCCTGGAGTCAGAACCTGTTATTCTCGATACTTTAGCGTGAAAGCAGCCCGCAGCGGTTACCGCCATTGCTTCATCTTGTTCAGATTATTGATCGCCAACGCGCAGAGGATTCCGAACAGAATCATCATGCCTTTGGGATCGGGCTGCTGATTCGAGAGAATAAGTCCGTGGGGATCAGGCAGCCAGTCAAAAACAGCATAAGGAATGTATGGCAGACGATCTTCACTGTTTAAACACCAGGCACCGCGGAGGGCTGCGATGGCTGAAGAGACAATCGAAATCTGCATTACAATCTCCCCTCGGTTACGTAGTCGAGCACCGAAGATTTCGAACAGGCTTTCCGTGATGCGGCCTCCGTCCAAAGGCAGGCACGGCACGAAATTCAATACGTTTCCAAAGATCCCGAAGAACAGCATCATGTGGACAGCGAAAACCTTCGGATCGTAGTAGTCTCGCAGAAACAGAATAGGATCGTTTGTCGTCATCAGCAACAGAATGTAAACGATCGCCGCCAGAGCCAATCCCGCCAATGGTCCTGCGGCAGAAATCTTGAGGTTCTTTTCCGGCGACATGCGCGACGTCGTCGCAAGGCCAAATAGAAAGACAAGGGTGATCTCTGATGGGAATCCGTAGCGTCTGGCCATCAAAGCATGACCAAATTCATGGACCAGCACAGATACAAAGACGCAGAGAATTCCGACAATCGTCAGTGCGACATGTTCGCCCTGCCATGTCACCATTGCGGATGACAGCCAAAAGAAGGGATGAACACGCACCGGCACATCCAGCAATCGGAATCTCAGGTCAAATTCCGTCTCATTACCGACACCCAGCATAGATCTGTCCTTTGGCGATCGAATCTCAGTCGTACGATTGCAATTTCAATCTCTGTGGCCCCTGCGACTCGCACAAGATACAGTGTAGAACTGTGAAGTCGAACCCCTCAACAGGGAACTCATCGCGTTTTCGCGTTCGTTGCAGTATTTTAATTTGATTCGGTCGTCTTTGGTTCAAGGAAATCTATTCGTTGGGAAGCCTGTTTCGCATCATTCTCGAGTTACCGATTCTGCGAGGAGTCCTCAAGCCCTTCACTCGCTTGATTGTCGGGCTGATTGCAATTCCGATTTTCCGCTTCATTTTGAAACGCATCTTTCGCCTTCACACGCTGGACAAAGAACTCGAAAAAGATCTGGAAGAATGGTTTCGCGGCGCTCTGCTGTTGCTGGCCGCAACCGCCAATATGGAGCATCTGCTTTTCTGGTGGGTGCAGAATGTGGACTGGCTGGACCGAGCCGATTGGCTCACGATGGGCCTGCGACTGATGCTGGCCATCGGCGTTATTGAAGCGATGCCCGACCAGGAGCTGTTCGCCGTTATGCACCCCGGTCCTCCAAAGCTCCAGAAGGGCGAGAGCTTCATTCGTCAGTTCTGGCGAATGAAGTGGAAGTTCGTCAAGGGGATTGGATGCCGACATCTCAGTCGTTCGTCGCCGGTGTTAGCCATGATGTGTGCCATCATAGGCGCACAGTTGCCGTCTGCGGATGAATATCGCCAGGACCTGATTCGCCATGACTTTGTATTGGCGTGGTCCAGTAGCGAGCGTTGCTGCAGTTTATCGCCATTTCTGTGTATCGCTTCGATGGAACAGATTTGCAACATTGAACCAGAGATGGTTGCGATGACGAAGGAGGTCGCTCAATTTGAACGCCGGCGAGAACGATGGATGGTTGGCTGGGTGTGTTATCTGTTGGCGATTACTCAGTATTTGATTATCGGTCTTGTCACACGCCGCGACCAGGCACTGGATATGCTCAACGAATTCGACCGCGCGGTGGCTGAACGTCGCAAAGAACTCATCGAAGAGTTCGTCGAGGATGGTAATCTGCCACAGGGTTTCGATGACAAATCGCCTGTACCACCAGCGAATGTTATTGCTGTTGAAGCACCGTCCGATCAATCGAAAGATGAAAAAGATGAAACGGTGCCGTGAATTTCATTCGGCCAGCAGTTCTCCCCGCGTCGTGAGCGTGCGGTTCAATCGACGCCACCAACGCCAGCGTTCTGGTTCGGAAATGATGATCCGGAACTCATTGGTATCGGGAAAACCGGTCAGCACCTGGCGGATGACTTCACGCTGAAATCTACTCTGCGGATACATGGGAGATCCTGTCTCCACCAATGACCAGCGATCGAGTTTCACGAAAATGAAATCGTCAAAGGGCAACGGGGATGTGACGTGCGGCCGAACGCTTTTGGGAAGTTTTGGCAGATCCTGCTCGTGAATCTGAAGCGTCCACGATTCCGGTCGCGTTGAATACAATTGCCACGCGGGCCAATTGTCAGCAATACCGATCAGACCCGACAGTGGAAAGAACCAGACAAGCATCAAAGCGAAACGATAGGTCGTGTCAGAACCAGGTTCCATGGATTTCAATCCCGTTCGCGGCCCCGCAAAGACAACTGGAATCAGACACAGGAAGCAAATGTTCCAGATCAAGACTCCCCAATGATGTCGCAGTCCCAATGGTCCGAGTGCCAACAGTAAAGTGCCGTGCAACAACATAGCCGACAGAATTCCATATCGATGGGTTCCCGGAAAAATCAACAGAATCCCAATAGCAAGCTCGCCAACGTTGAGAGCATGGCAGAGAACTTCTCCGATCTGTCCGGCGGCCACCTCAGGATTGATGCGCAGGATGCTAAGCAACTGCCCCACGATCGCTGCGGACATTCCATGATGCGCCGTCGGCCCGAATCGGGAAAGTGCCGCACAAACGTAGACAGACGCCAGCACGGATTGCATCAATTTGAGACTGTTTTCAGGTCTGACGAATGAAGTTGCCAACCCAAGGATAAATAGCCAGTGCCATGCCTGCAGACGTTGTTGGTTGTGCATAAAAAGGAGAATTGCCACAGTCAGTGCCACTGCACGGACTACTGTCTCCACACGTGCCTCTTTTAAACGACCGACGATCAAGGCACACGCTGCCAGCAGAAGCCAGACAAGACAGTAATCCACGATTGGCGGTAGTGTAATTCCTGTGATGAACGGGATCACTGGAAATGAATGATTCCCGCGCCAAAGTGGCCACGTGGCAGCAATGAGTGCGATCTCAAATGCGGCTAAAATCCGCAACGCAAGAACCTGGCGACGGGGCCTGTCGATAGCGTCGCATGATTTTGCAGTTGTTTGGTCAAGTTTCGACACGGTCAGAGTTCATTCGTTTCTAGTTTACTGGTAGCGAAAGTCGTCAAGACTTTCGGATTCCCCCTGACTCGCCGAAAGTCTTGACGACTTTCGCTACAAAACGGGTTTCTGGTGACGCAACGAGATTTGCCGCGTTTAGTTCGCAGATGTCGCCAGTGTGACTATAATGCAGAGATGAATGAAATGAACGACATGCAGAAGATTTTTGTCACCGGAACTGATACTGGAGTTGGCAAGACGTACATATCCTGTCTGCTGATCCGCAAACTGCGTCAAGCAGGATTTACGGTGGGCGCATACAAGCCAGCCTGCAGCGGCGCGGAGTTCGACTCGTCGGGTTCGCCATTCTGGACTGATGTCGCATCACTGCATTCAGCAACAGGATTAGACGTACCACTCGATCTGGTCTGCCCACAACGATTTTTGGCCGCCGTCGCACCGAATGTCGCGGCGACACTCGAACATACAACTGTGTCCAACAAACTGCTGATTTCCGGGATTTCCAAATGGAAGCATAAGGCCGATGTTCTCGTCATCGAAGGCGCGGGTGGAGTCTTCTGTCCACTATCTGATGAACTCACGGTGCTGGATTTGGCAATTCAGATCCAAGCGCCGGTGTTGGTGGTCGCTGCGAATCGATTGGGAGTCATCAGCCACACTCGATTGACAGTGGACAGACTCCGACAGAGTGGACTCCATGTCGCTGGTATCATACTGAACGAACTGCAAGAGGCAGGCAGTGGAGACGCCTCTTTGGAATCAAACTTCCTTCAAATATCTCACTGGCTTCCCGACGTCGCACTACTGTCCGCAGGATTCCGATCCGAATCAATTTATATGGTGCATAACGACGCGGCATTGACGAATTCAATGTTGGCTCAAATTATTGACAGAATTTAAAGACGCATGTCCAGCTTTCTATCGTGACTTTAACGCTTGGCCCAGCGAGGTTTGGTTTAGGGTTTGCGGGGTGTCAGACTTGTGGACGAATTGCAGCAAAATCATGGATGACATTTTGCCATATCTATCCAGGAACGCGCCGAAAGATTTCCCATTTCTCCAAAACCGGCTAGTATTAACCGTAGGGCTGAATTGTTTCCGGGGGGAGTTTTGGCTGCGCGCCGTTTCGCTTATCTGCGGGAATGGCGGCGTTTGGTCGAAACAAATTACTCGTCTTATCGAATTGAGTGAAGAGTTTCGTCGGACAATATTAGAACAGGCGAAGATGGTGGTTCAAACTATTCAATCGAGGAACGATTAACATGTGTCGATGTTTTATAGGCTGCGGACGTATCGCAGCAACCTTGCTGCTGGCAGCCATGGGGGCTCAGGCAATTGCTCAGGAAACTCCAAAACCAGAACCTCCGAAGCCGGACTATCCGCCATCGGAAAAAATTCTGGAGGGTTACGAAAAAGTCGTGACCAAACCAAACACGAAGACGATGTATACGCTTTGGACGCGTCAAAAAGACGGCCAGATGTATGCGGAACTTCCTCGCGCTTTCGCTCAAAAGAAATACTTTATCGCGACGACAGTGGCCAGCGGTGAGACCTATGCTGGACTTCATGCCGGGGAAGTTTACGTTTATTGGCGACAATACGACAAACACCTTGCATTGATGACCCCGGAAGTTGAGTACCGTGCGATCGGCGACAAGGAAGCAGAATCTTCCGTTAAGCGTTTGTTTACGGACCGCGTCCTGCTGGAAGTACCAATCGTGACTATGGGGCCAGGCGGTGGCCCGGTGATAGACGTTGATGCGATGCTGCTGAACCCCTCACTCAGTTTCGCGCCAGCGAGCGTAAACTCTGCACTCACGCGAAGCGGTGTGTATTCAATTCATACCGCCAAAGCTTTCGAAAACAACGTTGAGATCGCATTTGAAGTACCGGACAGTTCCGGCGTACTGAAAGTGCTGCATTACTCGATCAGCGATATTCCAGACAACACAGGCTATCAGCCTCGAGTCGCCGACAGCCGAGTTGGTTTCTTTACAACTTCCTATGTGGATCTGGCGAAATATAACGATCGTGAAACTCACATCCGTTACATCAATCGCTGGCACCTTGAAAAGGCCGATGCCAAGCTGCAGTTGAGTCCACCGAAAAACCCGATTGTGTTCTACATCGAACACACAACTCCAGTTCGCTACCGCCGCTGGGTGCGTGAAGGGATTCTGTCGTGGAACAAAGCCTACGAAAAAGTCGGCATCTCCGACGCGATCGAAGTGTATTACCAGGATGCCGCTTCCGGCGCACATATGGATAAAGACCCGGAAGATGTGAATTACAACTTCGTTCGATGGTTGAACAATGATATCGGAACGGCGATCGGTCCAAGCCGCGTTCATCCGTTGACCGGACAGATTCTGGATGCCGACATTATTCTGACGGACGGCTGGATTCGTCACTATCAAAAGCAGTTCAACGAATCTCTGCCAAAGGTTGCGATGGAAGGCTACGGGCCTGACACGCTGGCATGGCTGGCCGACCATCCGGAATGGGATCCTCGAATTCGTCTGGCGCCACCTTCGATGCGAAAGTCAATTTTACGTGAGATTGAATTGCAGTCTCAGTTGCCGTACGCCGGTCATGCGATGTCTCGCGTGAATTCAAAATTTTCCGGCGACGATGAATTTGGCAGGGTGGGTCGATCCAGTCGGTTGAACGGTATGTGCCTTGCCGCCGAAGGGATCTCCTTTGACCTTGCCGTCATGAAAATGACATTCGACATACTGCAGGCAGTTGCTGCTGAAGAACCTCCTAAGTCTGAAGAAAAAACAGACGCCAAGCCGGAAGAGAAGAAAGAAGAAAAGAAGGAAGAGCCAAAGGAACAAATGCTGGACGGAATGCCGGAAAGCTTTGTGGGTCCGCTGATTGCTCATCTTGTGGCACATGAAGTTGGACACACCCTTGGGCTGCGTCATAACTTCAAGGCTTCCAGTATTCACACGCTTGCCGAAATCAACAGCGATACTGTCAAAGGCAAGCAGCAGCTGGCAGGCTCCGTGATGGATTACATCGCAGCAAATATCCGCCTGGATTCTGGTTTGCTGCAAGGTGACTACAGCATGACTGGCGTTGGTGCTTACGATATGTGGGCGATCGAATACGGCTACACGTTTGGCGACCTGAAACCTATTCTTGCTCGAGTTGCGGAACCGGAACTTGTGTTCGCCACTGACGAAGACACAAGTGGTCCGGACCCATTGGCCCGACGTTACGACTTCTCAAAGGAACCGCTCGACTTTGCAGAAGAGCAGGTTCGCCTGGCAAAGTTCCATCGCGAACGCCTGCTGTCATCTTTCATCAAAGACGGCGACAGCTGGGATCGTGTTCGATACGGCTACGAACTTGTCCTGTCAATGCAGACGCGATCATTGTCGATGATGTCGAACTGGGTTGGCGGTGCATTTGTGAATCGCGATAAGAAAGGCGATCCAAACGGACGAACCCCGATCGTTGTTGTTCCAGTGGAACAACAACGCAAGGCTCTGGCGTTTGTCACATCGAATGCATTCAAAGATGACGCGTTTGGTTTAACACCAGAATTGACAACAGCAATGGGTCTGGACAAATGGCACGACAACATGTCGTCAATGATGGAAGAATCAACATGGCCGATTCATGATCGGATCATGGGGATTCAGGCATCTGTGCTGACCAACCTGATGAATCCAACGACTCTGAAACGCGTCCACGATAACGAAACCCGTGTGCCGGCAGATCAGGAATGTCTCACACTTCCTGAAATGCTCACCAGTGTAACTACATCAATCTGGTCGGAACTGGATGTCAAAGCGGAAGGCGCATTTACTGACCGCAAACCTATGATTTCCAGCCTGCGACGAAATCTTCAACGCGAGCACGTTGAGCGACTGATTGATTTGACTTTGCCGGGCGGTTCGTCCGGCGCGGCAGGTCGAGCAATCTCCAGCCTTTCGGCTGAACAGTTGCGAGGCGTCGTGAAGAAGATTGAGGCGGCTCAGGCCGCATCAGCAGATAAGCACGATGCTTATACGACGGCTCATCTGGCTCAGGTCAAAGAACGCATCACTAAGGCTCTTGACGCAGATTACATTCTGAATCCAAGCCGTGGCGGAAGTTCGGGTAGTCCAATTCGGATTATTCTTGGTCGAGATCAGTCCCCGGGGGAGATTTCGGACCGAGCCACTCCAATTGAACCATAAGAACCGGTTGCAATAGTTCTCCCAAAAGCCCTTCGATGTTCGTACGCATCGCAGGGCTTTGTTTTTGTTTCGCGTGTGCAACTATGGGGGCTTATATTCCTTCGGCGAGTTTACCCGCGTCCCTTCTCCCCCGAGATCGGGGGGGGATAAGGTGGCCGAAGGCCGGAAGAGGGGACTGACTCGGATTAAACGTGATGCACCAACGAATGAATGATAATTATTTCCCCCTCACCCAACGCCATTATGGATTTTTTTGCTGGAAATACTGGGTAAAACAAAAGCGAGCGATGCGATTCAGTCCCGGCAGGGACGGCGGCTGGATGCCGTCGGCGATAGCCGACGGATATGGTCGCTGATGATTCCAAAGTCCCGGCAGGGACGACAGCGAACGTCATGGAGTCTTGCTGTCGTCCCTCTGGGACTCAGGGATTTATTGGGAAAACGTTACCGGTGACTGTCGTCACCGGCATGGAGCTATCGTCCCTGCCGGGACTGAACCGCACCTGTTAGACCATTTTCAATACGTAAAAAACTGGAACCGAAAAACCCTTAACGGCGTTGGGGGAGCGCGACATTCGCAAGCCCATCGATAGACTCATTCTAACTCGCGCGAGGAATAGACCGCCGCTAATGCCTTATCGATACGTCATCATCCTCGCCACTCTTTTCAGCAGCGCAGTTTTGCTGGCACCATGGCCGCCGCTGGGCGTGCCCGGCGAATGGGTGTGGCCGCGACATGCTTTGCCACTCAGCATCTTTGAAACGCTTGACCGCCTTATTTGGCCGCTGCTGTGCGGATTTGCCATCGTGGCCTACTCCGCAGGATCGATGCGGCGGATTGAAAGTCTCAGTATCGCGCGGCGCGGTCTATTGTTGCTGGGACTAACTGCGCTGAGTTACTTCTGGCTGGCCGCGGTGCGACAAGCGGCACCATCGCCCCATCGCGAACTGCGGCCAATCTGGATTCTGTACGACAAGTATGCCTCAGGGTACTTTTACAACGCGACATTCGAAGTGACCTCAACCAAACAAATGCTGATCGATTACGAGGCCCGAATGGCGGAAGGCGATGTGCTCCACGAAGGCACTCACCCACCCGGCCTGCTGCTGTTCAATCGCAGTCTGCTAAGCCTGACAGAAGCGCTTCCTGTTCTCGTCAAGTTCTCTGAATCGCTGCAGAATGTGGAATCTGTGCGGATGTTTCGCGAGGTCGAAGCGGCAGGCCAGTTGGCTCGACCATTGGCAAAGTCGGAACTCGCAGCTTTGCATTTGTCTTCGCTGTTTTCCACGTTGTTTGCAGCGATGACCGTCATTCCGGTATTTGGACTTACCCAACGACTGACAGATTCCAGAATTGCGTGGCGAGCGGCCTCATTGATGATCACGGTGCCGACGATAGGGGTCTTTGTGCCCCGTTCTGACGTTCTTTATGTTTGCAGTGGGATGCTGTTGTCGTGGGTCGTGGTTTCTGCTTCGCTGACCGAACAACGCCTGCGACGCTGGATACTGGGAATACTTTCGGGGGTGACCTTGTGTTGTTGTCTTTTGCTGAGTCTGGCGCATTTGCCTGTATTGGTGATGCTGGCCATTTTTGTGTTTGGTTTTGCGATTGTTGATTTGCGAAAACGCATGTTTCCGATTCTGGAAACCACAATTATTGCTGCAGTGTCGTTCTTCGCAACCTGCGCTGTCTGGCAGCACTGGACTCAGTGCAACCTTCTGCACGTCTGGCAAATCAATCTCACGAACCACGCTGCGTTCTATTCGCAATCGCCGCGTTCATGGGCGGCGTGGTTTGTTGTCAATCCAATCGAACTGGCGCTGGCTGTGGGCCTCCCTATGGCGTCGATTTCTATCGTTGCTATTTATCAACTGACAACGCACTCACGAGAGTCACAAGGCCGCAGTCGTAAAAACATTCAGTTGTTTACCATCGCGTGCGTGCTGACCTGGACACTGCTTTGGCTGTCTGGAAAAAACATGGGCGAAGCCGCTCGCCTGTGGTGCTTTGTGACGCCATGGTTCGCCATCATTGCCGCACAGACGCGAGGTTTAGATTCCAGTGAAACCAATCAGAACTGGCTGTGGTTACTGACAGCCCAATTGATTGTCGCAACGGTCACCGTTGGACGTGTCAGCGGCTTCCTGGAGTTTTAGGAATCTGCATAAACCAGCGGAACAGCTGGCAAAACGCAGGCGAAAAGTCTTCAGGTGATCGTTCCATCCAGAGCTGAATTTTATCGACGGACAACCATTGCACGGCAGCGATTTCGCCGGAATCAGGCGTCAGGTTCGCATCTGAAAAACACTGATACAGTACCGTAAATTCGAACGAAGTGTCGGCACATGCAGAAAATTTCTGCAGTCGCTCGACCTGAGAATTAACTCCCAGTTCCTCCTGCAATTCCCGCACTGCCGTGCTGTCGTAATCTTCTCCGGCACTCACGTGTCCGGAACACGATGATGTCCAGACTGAAGGAAATTCTTCCTTTGAATCGCTGCGTTTATGAATCAGCAGCATACCATTGCTTCGAAACACAAACACATGCACCGCACGATGTAAAAGTTTGCGTCGATGCACTTCAGAACGCGTCAGCCGCTCGATGACCACGTCATTTTCATCGACCACATCAAAGTATTCTTCGTCGATATTTGCCGTCATCAAAATGGCCAGATCATTGGAATCAGAAAAATGCACGTCACCCAGAGCAGCAAATTCAGGGGGACACCGACCTTTACGAAGTCCATAAATCTGTAACCGCCGGGACCAAAGACCATCATATGCGTTTGGTATCCCACGGGAGACGCGAATGCAAAAGACGCTGCCAGGGCTACGGCCATGACAAAGGGACGCGGATCACAATTGGAAAGTTCGGCGGCTTTAATACAGAAAGGAAATGCAAGTGCCGCCGCGCCGTTATTGGTAATCAATTCATTCAGCACCATTGTGACAAAGTAGATCGCCGCCAGCGTCGCGTATGGCCCGAACGGTTCTGTCATCGCAACAAGTTGGGTCGACAGGTACATGGCCGCACCGGATTTTTCGAGTGCAGTACCAAGCCCGAATGATGCGCCAATGGCAATCAGAATCTGCCAGTCGATCGCCTGTCGGCCGTCTGATGCTGACATGCATCGCGTCACAATCATGAGCCCCCCAGCCACGAAAGCTCCCAGCATCGCGGTTTCACCCTTGCCAAAGAACATAACTGCGAGCAGGCCGGCAAAAATGGCCAAGGCGACCAGCCAGCGTTCATGTCGCATCGGTTGTGAACCTTCTACATCGCTGACCAGATAGAAGTCAGCATTGTTGCGATGAGCCTGGACGAAGTTGGGTCCGGTCTGCATCAACAGAGTGTCACCGGCTTCCAGTTTGACGTCGCCAATCTTTGTTGCCAGACGTTCCCCGTTACGATGAATGGCGACAATCGCCGCGTTGTAGTGCGATCGGAACTGTGCCTCACGGACAGTCTGTCCGACCAGAGGCGAAGATCGGCTGATGACAACTTCGCATAAACTCCGCCGTCGCTGTTCCTGAGACGCCTTATCCGTCGCTTCAGTCGCTGGTTCCAGGCCCGGAATCTTCTTCAAATCAACGATCGTTTCCACGACACCCGTAAACACCAGCCTATCGTTCGATTCCAGCACGGTATCGGGACTAACTGGAGCTATGATGGAACCGCGTCGATCGATTTCAATAAGGAACAGTCCCGGCAATCGCCTCAGACCAGCCGCTTCAATATTCTGGCCGATAAGGCGACAGGTCGCTGTGACAACCATCTCAACCGTGTATTCACGCCGCGAATCACCAAGTTGTTCCAGTAATTCCTTTCGTTCCGGAAGCAGCCTGCGTCCGATTGTCAACATATAGGTCAAGCCAATCACAGCACAAGGAATGCCTGCCCAGGCAATTTCAAAGAAACCCATTTCGACAAGACCTTCCTTCGCCATCAGACCATCGACAACAAGATTGGTACTGGTGCCGATTCGGGAGCAGCAACCGCCCAGAATGGTCATGAAAGACAAAGGGATCAGCAGCTTCGATGGAGCGACGTGCTGTCGACGGCACCATGACATTACCACTGGGATCAACATCGCAACAATCGGCGTATTGTTGAGAAATGCCGAAGTCACCAATGCAAAACCTGCAAGCATAACGAGGCCGCCAAGTTCCGTGCGTGCTGGTCCCAGGACTTTCGAGCCGATCAGATCCACGACTCCGGTTTCTTTCAGCCCGGCAGTGACCAGAAATAATGCAGCCACCATCAGCAACGACCCACTGACAAACCCACTGAATGCTTCCTGTGCTGTAATGACACCGCACAGCGACAGCACCACAATCGCGCCAGCGAAAACAAGGTCCGCAGGTTTCTCTTTTGCCAATGCCAACAGTACTAAGAGAGTCACCAGTATCGTCAGCCATTGTGGATAAACTGACTTCAGCTTGTCCCACGTTGTAAATGCTGGCAGCGTTGGCGCATTATTCGCCGAGATCAAATGCAAATCGAGACAGCGTGGCGCATCTTTGTTTTCTGCAGTGGAATGCACGGCAATCAGATTCTTGCCTTCGCGCAGCGCACCCACAGACTCTGGCGATAATGGGACTACACTGTGCTTCTCACTTGCGCTGTCAATTTTGGCCGCGAGTAAACCATTGATGTAAATTTCTGTTTCACCGGGTGTCTGAATATAAAATGCCGCGTTTTCAGGAATCGCTTTCAGGGCAATCGTTTGCCTGAGCCAGATGTCGGGCTTTGTCCATTCCGTAAACACACGTTGAAGTGGGTGGTCGGAAGTGCCAAATCCACCGCGTGCTTCCTGCCACTTGACGTCGTCGTACGACAGTTCCAGCCAACTGGCAGGCTTTTTTACTGTGAAACGCCACGGTGCATCGACGATATCGTCAGCAACGGTAAATGAGAGCTGCGCACTGAACACAGCTGAAATACATGCGGCAATATATACGAGACGCATAAGTTCGGATGTCCGATCCTTATAACTGGAAATTCGTTCGCAATTCGTTGCTCCACATTCGTGAAGAAATTATCGCGGAGTCAAAAATGATGTTTTAGATCTCACACATCACTTCATCAAAGCCATGATCTCGTTCTGGGTGAAGCGGTTCTGCAATCTCGCTCCCAGCTGTCCCACGATACGTGCGGCAGCATGTGACGCAAGATGGCCAGCCTGTTTTAAACTCATGCCATTTGTGATCCCGTACAGAAGCGCGCCGGCATACATGTCACCGGCACCGGTCGTATCTATCGCGTTGACTCCAACACCTTCGATCGGAATGGCGGTGCCTTCACTCATGAGAATAGACCCATTGGCACCAAGCGTCATGGCGACGTTTTCTGAGTGTCGGTGAAGTTCGGCGGCACACTCAATTGGATCAGACTTGCCGGTGAGGCTTTTTGCTTCTTCTTCATTGCAGAAAAACAAATCGACCGGGCCCCTGACCAGTTCCCAGATTTCATCGCGACACATGCTGCACAAAAACGGATCAGACGCCGTGAACGCAACTTTGCAGCCATGGAGCTTTGCGGCATTCATGGCCTTGTATGCTGCCGCCCGCGTGCCAGGATTTGTGAGCAAGTATCCTTCGACATAGACATACGTGGCGCGTTTAATTTCATCTTCGTTGATGTCTTCTTCCGTCAATGTGGCGGACACGCCGAGATTTGTGAGCATCGTGCGTTGAGCATCTTCTGTGATCAGTACTGCACAAGTGCCGGTTTGTCCAAATCCAGCGGCTGCGACTTCTATGGAGACGCCCATCTTCCGCATATCGTGCAGAAAGAATTCGCCCACTTCATCGCTGGCGACTTTGCCCGCATAGGCCGCTTTGCCGCCGAAGTCCGCGACTCCCATAATCGTGTTGGCCGCAGAACCGCCCGCACAACGATTGAGAGAAATTCCGCTGAGGCGATTGAGCACGCTCTGCTGCTGCTGGTCATCGACAAGCGTCATGATTCCCTTATCAAACCCTGTCTCCGCAACCCAATGATCCGAGACGCGAGCCTGAATGTCCACAAGTGCGTTTCCAACGCCAAAAACATCGTATTTCATTTTGATAAAATAGTTTCTAAAAAAACTGTTTTGTTAAATTCGGCCTCACGCTGAGCCCCCTGGGAATTGTCCCAGAATAACTTCCCTCTATGGCAGCGATGCGACATCACAACCCGACACGTCGGCGAGGGATTCCTTAATAAACGTCTTGTCCCTCGCTAACGCTTCGGGTTGTGAAAAACCGGACCTTATTTCGGGACGACCCCCTGGATGATACTCAGCGAAGCATAACAAAACGCCAAAATCCTTCGAATCCACAACTTTCGAGCCACGTTTTCGGCCGTTGGTGGGAATAATTCGGCTTTGAAACGTTACCATCTCCTTCAACGCAGAAGGGTTGGTTTTCTGCAACGTAACGGTACATTTCATGCAAATCTGACGGATGCAACTGCCGCATATTCTTTACTTCTCAACACTGCGTAACTGGTTGCGTTTGCTGTGGCTCTACGGACGGCAATTCGACGTTGCCCAATGGCCACGTGCCCTTCAAATCACTGCTTTTGTGACAGCGACCGTTCCGATTCGAGTTTTTGAGCGACTACGATTTGGTGCTGCGATCCGCCGTCACCAACCGTCCGAACCGCCCGTCTTCATCGTCGGGCATTGGCGGAGCGGTACAACCAACATGCATAATCTGCTCCTGCAGGACCCGCAGTTCGCAAGTGTCACAATGCTGCACTGCGCGATTCCAAGCGGCTTTCTGACCTGGGAATGGCTGGCACGTCGAATTCTTTCGCGGCGACTTCCCAAAAGCCGCCCGATGGATGCTGTGCCGCTGGGTATCGATGAGCCAATGTCCGAAGATTTCGCGCTGGCCGGTTTGACTCATATGAGTCACTATCTGAATTACTTCTTTCCGCGAATAGCTGAACAGACATTTCGTCAGACAGTTTTGTTCGAAGACGTCAGCCTTCAGGATGTGGCTCACTGGTCAGACCACTATGAATTCCTGCTGCGGAAAATTTCTTATGCCGCCGGTGGCAAGCGATTGTTACTCAAAAACCCGCCAAACCTGGGCCGTATCCCGGAGGTTCTCAAACGCTATCCGAACGCCAGGTTTATTCATGTTTATCGCAATCCCTGGCTTGTGCATGCTTCGTCAATGAAGCTGATGGAACGCTTTACTGAAGATCTGGCGTTTCAATCACATGACAAATCGGAGGTCGAGACATTCATTTCCAGACGTTACGCAGCTATTATGGAAAAATGGTTCGCTGATCGAGCTGTGATCCCGCCTGAAAACCTGATTGAACTGCGGCATGAAGATATTGTTGCACAGCCACTTAAAGTTGTGGAGTCCATCTACGAACGGTTTGGACTTCAAACCTGGACTGAGCTAAAGCCACGCCTCAAGAGCTATATAAATTCCCTTGCAGAATACCAGAACAACGCCTACACCTTCGATCCGGAATACTTAGCGCGCATCGCACCTTATGTGGAGGCTATGGCGGCAAAATTGGGTTATTCAACTCCTGGATAGAATCCTGATGCACCAAACACGTGTTGACTTGGCGGCGAGCGGATCTTCCGACAGATCGGAGATGTTGGCGACGGTCTCAAGCTTGACCTTGTCGTCTTGACACCAAAAGGTTTGATTGGCAGTGCAGCAGTCCGATGGTCGCGTTTTCTTCGGCCAGCTTCACCTCGCGGTCGTAGTAGTGTACATACATTTGCATCTGGCCGAGGTCCTGATGGGTCAGCTTGTCGAGCTTGAGATCGATCAGGACGAGTACACAACGGGCATTGATAGCCCGGATTGCCACGCAGAACCATAACAACCATCGGGCCTTTGCGAATCGCCTCTTCAAGTTTCACCGTTCCGGAATCGTAGCTTTTCAGTTCCAGCGCGAGTGCCATTTCACCGACAGCTTGTGCTTTCCCAGCGCGCTGCGCTGTTCCTGTCCGACAGGGTAAGCAGCAACAAGGTCGTAAAACTGCTGACCACAAAAAGGGCATAGTCGCCTGACTGCTTGAAAAGGGCTCCTGCCTGGAGTTCTGGCAGAATTGGCAGACGGCAGATCCAGGAGATCCGATAACTGGTCCAACCTCCGTCGAGAAGCAACAGCAATCCGAATGGAGCATAAAGTGCACTCGCGTTCACGACAAAACTGCGAAATCGCGGCAACAGCCATTTCGGGGCAGGCAACTGCGTGGAGCTGTATGGGTTCTTGTCGGTCATGAGTATGTAGCCTCCGGAAGTGATGTTTTCGAATTCCACTCAGATGGTTCGAACCGTCGGTGGCAGAGCCAGTCCAGAACATTCATCTGGACGGAAATCTTCTGCTGATTAATCACTCGTCCGCCACGAGAACCCGAATAACGAGCCTGAACAGGACCAATCGCTCCGTGATATCCACATTGACTGACTCGAAATCCTTCTACAGTTCAGTGATGGACCGAAATCGTAATTTGCTGGTCGGTTCCAGCCATTATATTCCCGCCGATATTGTTTCCGTCAAGTACAAGGACGATGGCACTTTTGAGAGGCTTGTCAGAAGCGCTCACCATGGTGATTTTCCGATCGGTGACGCGCACTGGATTTCGCCAGACGGTACCCGAGTCGTACTGGGATCCGGAGCGATTTATGATGCCGCGACGCGGACCAGAATTTCAGCGTTTTTGCCGAACGCGATTACCGATGCCGATTGGATGTCCGATCATCTCGTAACCATTCGAACCACAGGACAAGCGACTCAAGCGCAGTCGTGGCACCGAAATTCGTTTCTGCCGGATGGAGTGGCATGGTTTTCCGGCCGGGCTAAACAACTCAAACCGCTGGCAGATGGGCGGCTGCTGCTGATCACGATCAACGATGATGGTATCCCGGAATTCCGGCTGTTGAATGAGCAACTCCGTGAAGACACCGCTGCGGGGCTCAGCATTTCGATGAATCGCGAAGGTCTTTTGATCGCGGAGAACAACGGTTCGGGGCAGTTCACGGTCACGCTCAATTCAAAGCCGATAACAGAAGTCATCGTGCAGACCACATTGAGCCAACTCGGTCAAGTAGAAATTCTGAACGGGACGTTGAGGTTTACACCGAACGACTGAAATGTTCCGCAGGTCGTTCGCCTGCGGGGAATTCCTGACAGCACTATGGACGGCGATCAGATTGTCCCAATCCAACTGCGTGCAGACCGTTCCGATGACGCGACGTTCCGGGGCGTCACAGCACTGACAGCCGTTGCCATCCTTGACGACGATGGTTCTCTGGCGGAGGCCCTGCCAGCGTTGCGTTTCAATGACGAAATGTGGTTTGTCCGAAAGTCGACCGGCGCAATCGACAGATTCAGTCTGCAGACGCAGACATGGCTGTCCCCTGTGATTCCGGACGGGCGAATCGGGCACCCCACAGCGGCTTATGTTGATCAGAGCGGGATTTTTCTGGCCTTCGGGCGCACGGTTTTCCGGTATCAGCTTGATGGAACGCATGAAGTTCGTTTTGCGGATGTGCCGCAGGCAGTGCATGCGATTCACTCCGACGAAGACATCCTGTTCCTGAATCACTCAAGCGACAATAGCGCGAATCGACAGGAGCCGTTGTTGATAGTTTCGAGCATTTCCGGGAGCTCTACGGTTCGTCGATCGTCGCCTCAGAAAACCGCATCATCGGATGGACGACTGAATCGTTTCCTGGCGACATTGCGTTCGTAGGCTACCGCGATGATGGCCGTTTCATCATAGGTAATGACAGTCGATATCACGGCAGCTTCCCTGGTGCCGCAAAGAACTGGAGTTTCCCGGACGGAGATCATGTTGTTGACGATCGCGGAACGATCTATACAACGGCCGGACTGCGCATTGCGGGCGATTGGGCAGCGGGATCGTCGACATCGATTTTCACGGCGGAGATGTCCCTGTCGCGCTGTTCGGAAATCAGGTTGTTGCCTATTCCCAGGCGTTCCAAGTGACCGGAACAGTCCAGTTGACTCTTTCCGCATCAGAACTTGTGGTCTTTGGTGACACAGTCTTTACGTTTCGTGTGAGTGAACAGGATCCTCATCAGGTGATTGCTTCGGAGATTCCGCTTTTCAGCCTGAATCCAGCAACACCAGGTGCCGCAATTAATGCAGTGGGACTGCCTTTTGAGCCGGAGGCGATACTCAGGAGAGCAGATAACACGGTGCTGCTCTTTGACCGCGAACTCAGAAGTCTGTTCCAGTGGGATCCCGCATCAAGGTCGTAACTTCGGACGATCAAGCTCCAGGGAACTCCCGAATACGTTACGATCGGGTCTGATGGCGATACTGTCTATCTGGGGTACGAATCGGGGCAAATCAGAAAAGTTCGGACTTCAGCATCTTCGCCCGTCGCACAGTCGTTTGTGATCCTTCCCGGGACTCTGGAAGGACTGTCCATGGCCGGAGATTTCATCTTTGCGGCGACCAGAACAGGAACGAAGGGCTTTCACTCCACGTTCAGTCCGCGGGGCAACGAGTTGCATCGCGTCGAAAGAACCTGGTATTCCGCGAGAGTGACGTGGAATGGGGTTCTGCGGCGCATGTACTCCCTGCCGACGACTTCTGTGACGTCTCTGGCAAGTGAACCCATCGACGCTGCCGGACGGATCGGCGACGAAGTCTTCACGCCAAATGTCAGCGGCATTGGCGCGGGGGCTTCGCCATTGCGAGTCTCCCCTGATGGGCGTGTCGTGGCGTCAATGTTCGGGACGTTTTTCCGCGGTGACAATTTCGGACTCCTGTTGAAGGACTTCGGTCAGCGGAAGGATTTTGTCTGGATCAGCAATGGACTCGCGTCGTTATCAGGCATTGCGCAGTCCGCCGTGACCATCCATAACCTCAGTGCCAACGGCGTCCCGTCAACACTCCGATACACAACTGAAACGACCGAACCAACAAGTCGCCAGTTTGTGCCATCTCGGTCTCTGGCAAACGGCGATTATGTTCGGAGAGTCCGAATCACTGGAAGCACGCTGTGGGGGCCGCGATACAGTTTTAGCGTCGATGCCGGCAGGATTCTGTCGCCGTCGCCATCATCGCTGACGACTCGTCCGGTAGTGACGTGGCAGGGACTTTCGACCGCCCGATCCTGGGAAATCTGGATCAACAACCTGGATACAAAGTCCGTCTTCCATCGCGCTGAGAAACTTGGCAGCCGCAGCTATCTCCTGCCGATGAATCTGCCTGTCGGGCAGTATGGCGTCCGAGTGCGAGGTCAGTTGGCAGATGGGGCTTTCACCGACTGGTCGGAACGGCGTGTGTTCGAGGTTCAGGCTCCATCGACTAAAGTGCTGGGAGCCGGCTATACGAAAGTCACCGCACCGAAATTTACATGGCCAGCAGTCGCAGGAGCAACAAGCTACGAAATTACTGTGCAGAATTCAGCCCGACAGACAGTGATTCGTCAGCCCGAAGTCAAAGGGACCAGCTACCAGGTCACAACAGCACTTTCTCCCGGGATGTACACGGTCTGGGTTCGGGCGAAAGGCTGGGAAAGAATCCTGAGCGTCTGGGGTCCCGGTACGTCGCTCGTTGTAAAATCGTCTCCAGTCGTTTCCCTGGACAATGCCATTCTGCGGTGGAACAACGTGGCTGGAGCCAGCCTGACGACCGTGGCTGTGAAAAGAAACGCGACATCGGAAGTCGTTGCCTCTCTGAGGGAAACGACCGCTACGTCGCTTCCGCTGCCCCCCGAACTGCGGCCTGGGGTTTACCTCATTGAGTCGAATTCACATTACGCCGACGGATCAACGAGTACCGTTCGGTTGTCCGAATTCGAACTGTTTCATCCGGCCGTCACTCTGATTTCACCGACGGGTCTCAGCATGGATCAGACTCCGTTTCTGCAATGGAACCAAATGACAACTGCGTCCCGATACACGATTTCCGTGACTCGCGTCGGAATGTCGCAACCGGTATACACTGCAGAGACAACGGAGAGATTCCATCGCGTCAGTCAGGTCCTGACGAACGGGAAATACCTGATAACGGTCGTGGCCCAGTTTGGCGACGGGTCACGCTCAGCACCTCGGACCAACCTGTTTGACATCGGACCTGCCCCGGTGGTCACTCGGAACGGAACACACCTGCGATGGAATTCTCTGCCTGCCGCCACGCACTATGATATCTGGGTGAACCACATCGGGTTGAACAATCGAGAAACGTCGCAGTTTCTGCGGATATCCGTACACCTCGGAACCGACTTCGAACTTCCGCGCCTGCCCGCTGGCCTGTTCAGAGTCTGGGTCCGCGCAGTGCGTGCCGAGGCGGGACAACTGTATAACGGAAATTGGAGCACTGCCCTCCAGTTTTCAGTTGGTGTGAACGGAAGTCCCGGATGACAAGGAGCCACAGAATCACTTTCCCGCAAGCCACGCAGACCTTAGAACCTGGCCAGAAACAACGCCGTGTTTTGGTGCGATGGAGAAATAGGGGCTGAGGAGTGAGAAGTGAGATCGGGAATTTTTTGAACACTAACATCCGTTGATAGCCACGAATCTGCAACAGAACGGCTGGGTATTGTGAGCCGCAGCCCGAGTCTGAATTAGCGTTAATCAGCGAAGATCAGTGTTCCGAATTTCCACCTCAACATGTCGTTATTAATGGTCGCGAAAACGCCAGGCTGAGTTCTCATGATCACGGACTTCTTCTTGGACAGGTTCTTATCGGGCCAGGCGAGGTCCGAGGCAGCGGGTGGTCGCCTGGCTCGGCAAGCTCGACGAAGCGGGGCGGCTTGGAGTCAGGCAGGCTATCGACAGCACAGACACCGCCACAGGTCTGCAGGAAAAATCCACATGCGATCAGAACCGTCAGCAGTTTCACTTCAACAACGATGAGAACACCACAAAGCCGCGATGGAAAGAAGTCAACGTCGCAGGAATCCGTGTCGAAAACACGCGGCAGTTTGGAGGACCGTTGCTCGCGCTGCATCTGATTCGCATGCTGCAGCTCAACACGTTTTTGCAGAAGGCAATCCGGTGGAAACGATGGAAGGCCGCTATGGCAAAAGCCAGCGTATCTGGGTGATGGATCGCGGCATGGTCAGCGAAGACAACATCAAGTTCCTTCGCGACGGCGGTCCTCGCGACATCATCGGGACCCCGAAGGCGACGCTGAAGAAGTTCGAACAGGAAATTCTCAGAGACGACTGGCATGCGATCCGCGATGGTCTTGAAGTAAAGATCGTGCCGTGGCTGAAGGACGACGATGAATCCGATCCTGAGTCTGCCGAATCAACGGCCCATGTGACCGGCGATGCTACAGGCTCAGACTAAGATCAAGCACCGGAGACATTCATCCTGTGTCGCGATCGTGATCGATTGAAAAAGGGAAGATGCGATGACGCAGCGTTTCGAAACGAAGATTAAAGAGTCGCTGCTCCGTCTGAAGGCTGGTTGCGAAAAAAAGAATCGCGAAGTTCATAAAGTGGAGCGTCAGATCGGTCGCCTTCTTGCAAAGAACAGCCGCGCTGCAAAGCTCTTCGACATCAAAGTCTCAAAGGCAAAGAGCGGTGGCGCAATTGTTGAATGGTCAAAGGTCGATGGCTCTCGCAACTGGGCCACGTTAAGCGCCGGCTGCTTCGCAGGAACGTTTCAGGCTGGTCAGACGAAGAACTCTGGAATCCTCGCTCGCTGCGTTTCAAAACCGACAGATCACCAACAAATCCTGTTCGACAAACTGGGCCTGAATCTGCCGGCAAAAATCAATTTGAAACCAATGTCGTAAAAGAAAACACCCCAAAACCACGAAAACACAGTGCTTTTTGGCCGAGTTGGGGAAGTTGGGTCAGCGGCGAGCCGAAGGCGTCAGTTTTCAGGCAATTTGCCTACGCCTACGGCTCGCCGTTAGACCAATTAACACTAACCATTTGTGCATGACGGCAGACAACGAAAACAACCCCGTGGAATCGTCCACGGGGTTGTGAATTTTAATTGGTCTATTAGGTATCGATTACATCATTTCAGCCGACAACCAGCCATCCACCAATTGGATCATTGTGACGGTCAGCGGCAATGTCTTGTCGCCAGCGGCCTGGAGATCGATTGTGCCATCCAGCTCACGGCGAATCAGACGATTCGAAAGAATGCGGCGAATCTGATTGGCTCGTGTGATCTGTTTTAGACGGTCGGATTCTTCTTTGCTGGCGATGCCGATCTTACCAGGCTCCAGAACGACCTTCCCGCCTTTCAGCGACATGTCGATCGGAATGGTAATAATCTGTTCCGGAATCTCTTCTTTGCCGGTTTGCAATACGCCAGCTCGCAATACCAACGTAATCTGGTTCTTATCGAAGTGGACACGAATCGGATCAGACTTGCTGAATACAAATGACGTTGGCGGTTCTGGTTCACCGTCGGCCTTCACAGGCTCAGGGGTATTATCCGTCAATTTAATTTCGCGCTGAAAGAGATCGCTCAAAGCGGATTCCAGCTCACGGGCCACGTCTTTTTCCAGGATTGTACGCCCCTGGAAACCGAGAGCATCAATGGCATTATTCAAAGCACTTTCGTGCAACTGGACGGCAGCACCCGTTGCGATCAGGGCAGATGGCGGTTGCAGAGAACCACCAATTCGCTCCAGACCAATTGTACGTGAACTAAAAGCCATATGAGTGTTGCTGGAACGTGCGCTGGTGCTGTCCGGAGCCACACCACGTCGTTCAAGTGAGGCAAACATCTTATTCAGCGTGCCATTGGCGGTTGAAAACTGGTTGTTGGCTTCGTCTTCGAATTTCGGCAGAGCTGCATCCCGAATCTTCTGGGCCGTCAGTGCCTCTGACTGTGGCTTGCTTTCCGCAATTTTCTGATTCGCTATGTTTCGTACAATCCTGCGTACAATCGGAATACCGTCAAACTTGGTCTTCAATCCAGTGATCTGACTGCTTGTGCTGACGCTGAACGTTGCTGCAGTACTGGTGACGTTGCGGCCGTCGAAGAAGACAGATTTGTTCATCCAGAAAGAGTTGTTGCCCTGAGACCAAATGGTTGCAGGACTTTTCGTGGCGACAGTGCTGGAATGGACACTGCCATTCACATGCATATCAAACGTGGCACGATTGGTTGACGGTTTGATATCCGCGCGCAGATCAACGTTCGTGTTCTGTGATCCAGTCACCCATGCCCCCATAATGCATTCAGCGATGCAGCCGGATTCTGAGCGATAATCTGAGATCAGTCGTGACAGAAGATCTTCTGACACAACAAAATGTAAGTTGTGGTTGAAGTAATTGTCATTAACGACTGAGCGCAGGTGGGACGCAGCAGTTGGATAGTCGTTTCGCAGTGATCGCCAGGCAGCTCGCGCTTCTTCGGCGTATGAACCCAGTTGATCGTGTTCGTAACTCAGCAGCGAGGCAATCAGAGTTTCGACCAGATACTTTTGCTCGCCCTGAGCGGCTTCCGTGTCATTCGCAAAGCCAGTTCGACGGATTGCCTTATCGACTGCATGTTTTAAATGCTGCAGTTGAGGCTTGGAAGTAAATGATTTTTGGCTGTCATCCATAGTCGAGGAAGGTGTCAGATTCTGTGACACTTGCTTCAACACGTCGGCGCTGACATCGGCCTTCTGCAAATCTTCCAGGTGAAGATACCCAACCCACGAATTTCCATTGGGAATTGTGGTTAGCCACGTCCCTGTTGACGCAGCCGCCGTTGGAAGATTTGAAGCTGACGTTGTGCTTCCTTCAACGCTTGATTGTGATGCTTCGATCGATGCGGCAATCAAATTCACTCGACGCTGCAGCCGACGACGCAGAGAATCTTTTTCTGTTGTGGCAGCGGATAGATTGGCGACCAGATCGCGGAGTGTACTTGCGGATGTCGCACGTTCATCTGACGGTTTCTGGTCGTCAAATAGCGTTCGCAACAATGGTCCGGCGACTTTTGAAAAATCTGAATCGATAGCTTCAATCGATTCTTCAGTGATGTCCGCAGGAACCTTCAGCTTTGATTCTGCAATCACGACCGTTGGTTCAGAATTGGCGTGCAGATCCGTCGGGAAGACGGCAGACCCCACCAAAAACGAAGTTGCAATGAACAACGAACCAACAGCTCGTCGCGCACGACGCTCACGTAAAAAGGTAACGAATTCCACTTGTTATACCCCCGTAACACTTTACGAGCAGAAGGCAAATCGACGCAATCGCTTTAGGTTTATCGTCACGTTCGAACTGCAGATCGCTCAAATACAAGGCAACACACATACCTGTTTATTTCGGAAGAGTTCACACACTCGTCCCATGCCTTGCAACTGACCTAAAATACCTTCGGAAGGCTGCCGTCTCAATCGTCAAAGTCGATATAACCGCTACAGATTGCAAATATGGGTGGCGGTGTATCAGTCACGGGAGAATCGTTCCAGGGAACGCTAGGACGCTGAAAATACAGATAATTCGCCATAGTTGACGTCCAAAATCTGACGTTCACAAGCTCCCGCAGGACGATTTCCAGCATCGGGACGTGTGATCTGGACGCCCTTGGGTGCTTCAATCCCAATCTGCACCCGGTTCTTTCCGACACTTAAAACCGTCAGGCGAATGTTCAATCCCGGGATCAGAATCTGTTCCTGGATCTTTCGTGACAATACAAGCATGGTTCAACTCCATCTGAAATTTGCCGGTTGATAGCAACTGTCAACCGGCAGTCCAAAAAAAGGCGAAGAGACATTCTCTTCGCACGATCAACAATTAAAACAAGTGTTTCTGTCCGGTAAACGCATCGCGCCCTGCATAGACATCGCGCGTTCCTTCCGGGATGTAGATGAAGTCCAGGCGATGCAGACGCACGATCAAATTGGAAATCGTGACCTGCGCCTGCGCGGCAAGTTCATACAGAGCTGGCCATGAGGTGACGTCGATATTTTTTAACGCGAGTTTGATCAGCCATTCCGGCATCAGCATTGATGACTGATAACGATCCACCGCGCTGCGGACTTCCGGAGAATCCTGGCCCGCTGTTAATTCACGATACAGTTCAAAGTAGCGATCGTCATAGGCTGCGCGATTTAAGACTTCAACGAGCACATGGCGGTCCATCGCGTGCCGCCGCACGACACTCGGCTGCAGATCAAACCCTGGCAGTCGTGGATGATGCAGGCTGGTGCGATCAATGTCGATGTCCCAATGGCCAGCTTCATGTCCGATCGTGCTGCGTTCCAGCCCTGGCTTCGACTGGAACAGATCCAGATGACGGCTATTCAGCACGATGCGGCGATCTTCGGGAATCAATCCCCCCAGAATCTGCTCACCCGGTTGTTCGTCAATTTCGATCCAGTCAAAATCAAGGCCGAGAATTCGTTCGACAATTTTCTCGATGGGAACGGGAAACATCACAGGCTGCCCCGTCAGTTGTTCGTACTGACGAATGCGCATGCCGGTGATGCCGTCGATGGTGCGAGTTCGCATGTTGGTCAAGTCATGGCGTCTCACGAAGAGCACTCCCTGCAATGAATACACTCATCTTCGAGCGTTGCTGCGGCGTCCAGTTCCGAACTCTGCAAGCAAAAAAGATCGACGAGAAACAAAAGGCTTTAACGAATAGACGAAGTTCGTCCGGTTTGTTCAATCTGCTGGATTAGTTCTTCCAAAGCAGTGTCCGACAAGTTGAGGAGTTTTCGAAACACCCCCGGTTGTGACAAAATTCTGTCGCGATAAGCGTCCGGAATTCTTTTGGCTAACAGCAATAATTCGTCGGGATCGGTGCGTAATGCCTTGGCAATTCGCTGCAATGTTTCTTCTCGCGGAGTCTGCTCGTCGTCCAGACGGTCGTTCTCAACACGGCTAAGATAGGTAAAATTGATGCCAACACGGTCGGCAAGTTCACGCTGTGTCAGATTGCGGCTTTTACGAATCTCTCTGATTCGCTGTCCGATGGTACTCATCAAAAACGCTCCTTCGATTCCTGACAATCTCAGGCCAGTTGCAGTGATGGGATTTCACCACTGGCTGCGAGGCGAACTTTAATGAGTTGCTGTTCACTGTCAACCTCAAGTTTGTAAGATTCTTCGCGACCGTCGTGGCAGAGGCTGGCGGCGCGTTGATTCAATTGTTTAACCCGACTCGAAGAGGAGGTCCCGAGTGCCTGGCCTCCTCTTCGAGTCGGGTTAAACGGTAGCGATCTCGGCTGAGACTGAAACAGCAACCCGCTAGTACTTTGCGGCTCACGAAACGAAGAAGTCACTATCACTGCACCGGCGAACTGACACCCACTGATCGCCCGGTTGCAGAACCTACTTTCAACTCAATGTGTCGCACAGGGACGATGTTAAATCTTCGAGAACTTGAGCAGTCCATTTCTTTGGCCATGCAGGCGGATCAGTTTTCGCTGCGCAAGATGCTGCGAGGCGTGAAGGATGCAGAAAAATCCGGAAAGCCGTACGATCGGTTGCTCGATAAACTGACTGGAATGCTGCAAAAATCGCTGCAGCGCCGAGAACAACGGGCAGTCTGGAAGCCGAAACTGGAATGGGATCTGGAACTTCCCGTCGTTGCCCGCAAACAGGAAGTCATTGATACAATTCGCGACAATCAGGTGATCGTGCTGTGCGGCGAGACTGGTTCTGGTAAATCCACACAGTTGCCGAAGATCCTGATCGAAATGGGACGCGGCCTTGGCGGCGTCATTGGACACACGCAGCCTCGACGAATCGCCGCTCGATCAGTCGCCGCGCGACTTGCCGAGGAAATGAATTGCAGTCTCGGACAGGAAGTCGGCTTTCGCATTCGCTTCACTGACAGCAGTACTCCGAATACTCGAGTCCGCTTGATGACCGATGGTATTTTGCTCGCGGAGACTCAGACAGATCGTTTTCTGGATCAGTACGACACGATCATCATTGATGAAGCGCACGAGCGATCGTTGAACATCGATTTTCTCCTTGGTTATCTGAAACGTCTGCTGCATAAACGACGCGATCTGAAAGTCATCATCACGTCGGCGACGATCGATGCTGCTCGGTTTGCAGAACACTTTGCGACGGATGGCAAGCCAGCTCCGGTGTTGCAGATTTCCGGACGCATGTATCCGGTCGATATTCGCTATCGGCCGCTGGATGATCCCGATGGTGTGATGGGTGACGATAGCAACCAGCAAACACGCGACTGGCTTGACGGAGTCAGCGATGCAGTCGCAGAAGTGGCTTCGAGCGATTCAGGCCACATCCTCGTTTTCCTGCCAACGGAACGTGATATTCGCGAGGCGGCAAAAGTTCTTGGTGGACGACGATTCTCCGGCGACACGCCGCAGATGCCAACCGAGATCGTCCCATTGTTCGGGCGACTGTCGATGGCGGATCAGACAAAAGTCTTTTCGCCATACGGACACCGCCGCATCGTGCTGGCTACAAACGTTGCGGAATCGTCACTCACGGTGCCCGGCATTCGCTATGTCGTCGATACCGGCACAGCTCGCATCAGTCGCTATTCTGCCCGATCGCGCATGCAGCGATTGCCGATCGAAGCGGTCTCTCAGGCGTCGGCCAATCAACGCGCCGGACGTTGCGGTCGCGTTGGTCCCGGAATTTGTATTCGTCTGTACAGCAAAGAAGATTTCGATGGCCGCGAAGCGTTTACGCCACCAGAAATCCAACGCACCAATCTTGCTGCCGTAATTCTACGCACGATCAATCTGCGTCTGGGAAACATTGAAGAATTTCCATTCCTGGATCCACCGCGTTCCACAACGGTTCGCGAAGGTTACAAGACTCTTGAGGAACTTGGTGCCATCACACCTGAAGGCGAGATGACTCAGATTGGCCGCCGCATGGCGACGCTGCCGGTTGACCCGCGTATCAGCCGTATGATTCTGGCTGCTGTCGATGAACACGCATTGCCGGAAGTTTTGGCCATTGCCGCGATGCTTGAAAGCCAGGATCCGCGTGAACGACCGATCGAAAAACAACAGGCGGCTGACGAAGCGCATCGCAAGTTTCTGAACCGCGATTCGGACTTCCTGACGATTCTGAATCTGTGGGATGCATGGCACGACAAACAGAAGTCTTCGTCGCAGGGTCAGGTTCGCAAGTGGTGTCAGCAGAACTTTTTGTCTTACATGCGAATGCGTGAATGGGTGGACGTGCATTCGCAGTTGAAGGATTTGCTGGCGGACAGCGACGATCCCACAATTGCCAAGGCCGCGAGATCGCTGAGCCGAACGGTGTCAGGTCAGCCACGTAAAACAGATCGGACCGATCAGTCAGATCGGACGAATCAGACGGATCTTACTAATCGCGCAAAAGTTGCACCTGAACGTCACAACGACTTTGCCGCAACGCACAAAGCCCTCATGACAGGACTGCTTGCCAACATCGGTTGCCAAACACCCAACGGTGACTTCATGGGAGCTGGCGGCAACAGTCTTGCCATCTGGCCAGGTTCAGCTCTTGCACCGAAAGGCGCGAAATGGTTCGTCGCGGGAGAACTTGTCGAAACAAGTCGTCGTTTCGCTCGCACGATCGCTCGTATTCAACCGGAATGGATTGAACCACTCGCCGCGCATCTTGTTACGCGAGAGTATTCCGAACCGCACTGGGATCCGGTTCTGGGCAACATCATGGTGTTTGAAAAAATCAGCCTCTGGGGCCTGCCGATCGTCACTCGTCGCAAAGTCACATTGGCGAGAGTCGATCCTGTGAAGTCCCGAGAGATGTTGATTCAGCACGGGTTGGTTGAATTCGGACTACTCTTCGGCGATTCCGATCCCGACGACGCGGGCGGTGAAGACTACGATGACGAAGAAGAGCTGTTGCTGGGTGGAGCGTCAAAAGTTCGCCCCGGTCGCAGCACAGGATCCAACACGAAACTGAAACGAAAAGGCTGGGGCCATGAGTTTCCGTTTCTAAAACACAACCACGATGTGCTCGAACAGTTGAAAGATCTGCAGGCCCGCACGAGATCACATCATTTGATTCCGGGCGATGAAGTGCTGCTTGAATTCTACGCCTCGCAGATTCCGGAAGAATGCAGCGACCGCGATCGCATGCGACGCTGGTATCAGCGCACGGTCACTCGCAACGCGCGGCTGTTGCAGTTCGACATCAATCAATTCGCTGACGAAGCTCATCGGTCCGAACAGGCGGCGATGTTTCCGGAATCTGCCCAATTCGGTGCCATGCATTTGCCGCTGTCCTATCAACTGGATCCAGGGTGTGAGGCAGACGGTGTGACCGTAACGGTGCCAGTTGAAGGACTCGGACAACTCAACGAGTCGCGATTGGAATGGCTGGTGCCGGGGTTACTCGAACAGAAAGTGCTGGCATTGGTGCGAGCTCTCCCGAAGCAACTTCGCCGTCATTTTGTGCCAGCTCCAGACACCGCAAAACTTGTCGCATCGGATCTGCAATTCGGAAAGGGGGATTTGTTGACCGGCGTGGCATCGCGATTGTCGCAGCTCGGAGGGGAACGCTTTGATTCGCGGGAATTTGATCTGAGTACAATCGCCGACCATCTCAAATTCAACATCTGCGTCGTGGATGATCAAAGAAAGACGATCATTGAAGGGCGTGATTTGAAAGAACTGCGAACAGAACTGATACGAAGGTCTCAGGCGGCAGTCGCAACTGCTGAAAAATCGGCAGCCGCAACCGGTCCAACCCCGGAAGAAGCGAAATGGCTGCGCACGGGTTTTAAGGCGTGGGAGTTTTTCGACATTCCGGAGCACATCGAAATCAAACGTGCCGGAATGTTGTTACGTTCGTTTCCAGCGCTGCGTGATGACGGTGAATCTGTCAGCCTGACGTTGTGCCAAACTCCCGAAGAAGCAACTCGAAGTCTGCGCATCGGACTGCGGAAGTTGATACTGATCTCGGAGCGCAAAAAGATTTTGATCCAGATCGGTAATATGCCGCAGATCGGGCAAGTGAAGTTGCTGTCTTCATCGATCAAGGGGCTTGAGTTGATGAATCACCTGTCACTGCTGATGGTCGAACGTGCGTATCTGCCAGACTCCACACTTGCCCGCAATAAATCGGCGTTTGATAAGATGCTCCAGCGTGGACGTGATCGTCAGGGTGTCGTGGCACAGGAATTTGTGCAATTCATGCCGCACCTGTTTCAACAGTACAACGAAACTCGCCGCGCGCTGGAGCAAACTCGCGGGCCGGGTTGGGATCATTTGGTCAACACTATGAAGTCACAACTGGCCGCGTTAGTGTATTCGTCGTTTTTGATCGAAACACCCTGGCCATGGTTGATTCAGTATCCACGCTATTTCATGGGGATTCGTCAGCGGCTGCAACGCTTGTCGTCGGGCGGACTCAAGACAGAAACTTCACTGGAAGCAGAATTTGCACCGTGGCTGGCGCGGTACGAACAGACACTGAAAGATCATCAGCGACAACATAAAGTTGATCCAATGCTGACTCACTATCGCTGGATGCTGGAGGAATTCCGCATTCAGATGTTTGCTCAAAAACTCGGTACGGCGATCAGCGTTTCGGCGGCGAAGCTGGAAGAACATTGGGCGAAGATTTAAAGTACAGGTCCTCTTGGAGTTCTTTGAAGCATGCCCGGACAGATCGAATTTTTCCTGCTGGGCCTTGCGACGGTCATCGATACTATTCTGCTGCTTGCGCTGCTGGAGCCCGTGAATCGATCTCAGGTCTCCGTATGGCTGAAGGCTCAGGTTGGAGGATTGTGGATCTGGCACGCATGCAGTTTTCTGCATGGATCGACATACGATTCTGTCGGACCGGTACCGGAATTCATTGATAACGTCTTTATGATCGGCATGGCTGCAGGTCTGCTGATTCTACCATCGGCCATGCTGCATTCCGCTCTGCGGCTGCAAAGTACTGGACTGACCCCGCATCCACCGCGAAGGGCGTTGTACATTGTTCTGTATGCGCCGGTGCTGTGGCTGATTCCTGCCGCATGGTTCATTTTCAATGAAACAAGTCGCGATTTTCTGGTCAACGTTGCGCCGCTCAAAAACGCTTACCTGGTCTGGCTAATCGCCGCCAATCTCGTTTCGTCCATCTTATTTCTGCGGCTTAGAAATCATCTGAGTGTCCCGCGGGCAAGGTTGTTTTTTATTCAGCTTGCTGCGGTCCTGATTCTGCAGACGATTCTGGCGGCCACTTATGCACTGCTGGCGCATGAATCTGATTTCGCCGCCTTGGAGCGAACGGCGACCAATCTACTGCCGCTTGTACCGGCATTGCTGTTCGCATGGTACGTCCTGCGACAACGCATGCTTCCGCTGGTTATGGAACGAACGCTCGTGTACGGCGCAGCGTTGGCTGTTGGGTTACTGCTGCATCGAATGACAATCTCCAGGTACTCGGAGAAGCTGAGCGAGCGTTTGAATCTGGATACGGTTCTGCTGGAAGCGATCGTCGTCCTTGGGCTGATTATGGCGTTTCGTCCAATGCGTCGGCGGTTTCGTGAGGCACTGCGGCACTTGTTCGGTCGCAATATTCTGAGTGTTCGCGAATCGACGCGACGTCTTTCACTAAAGATCGCTCAGGAGTCGCATCAGCATCCAATGCCTTTGCTGGAATGGTTCGCGAACATTGTACCGCGAGAGTTGGAACTGGACTGGATTCGGATTGTGCTGTTTTCCGGAGTTGCGACGCATCGAAACAACTGCCGTGGGGCGATTGGTGACGCCGTGGATATCGCGTCGAAGGCTGCACCGCAGGACGCAGACACGACGACATCATCCATTGCTTTCTTGAGCAGGATTCACGCGTCGATGGCTTCCAGAGATGTGATGCGTATCAGTCGCGGCGAACAAACATCACTGGAGATTCAGAACTGTCTCAACGATTTACAAGCGATGCATGTCTTTGCTCTGCGATTCCATGCGGTCGATGGTGTGCTGTTGCTGGGGCCACGCACTCGGAATGATTCGTTTTCCGAGGAACAACTGGACTCACTGTCGCTGCTGTTTGATCAATTTGCTGCCACCGTTCACAACCGAGTTCAGGAGCTGGCACGCGTTCGGGCCGAGCGAAAGGCGATGCAGGAGGAAAAGCTGTCGGTCATTGGATTGGTGGCGGGTTCGCTGGCTCACGAACTGAGAAATCCCTTGTCTTCGATGCGGACTATCGCCTCATTGCTGGCCGAAGATCTTGGCAACGACGACGAAAGGACAGCCGACGTACGCATGATCATCAGCGAGATTGATCGGTTAACTCAGACCACACAGCGGCTGCTGGATGTTTCGCGACCTGCAGACGACGAAGTTTCCACAATTGCACCGGATGCCGTTGTGCAGCGATTGACAGCGATTTTGAAACAATTGGCTCGCCAATGGCATGTGACACTTGATGTGGAATTGAATGCTGCAACCGCGCGAATATCGGCGACAGATGCAAGCTTTAGCGAGATCTGTTTCAACCTGATTCGAAACGCGATTGAAGCCGTGCGAGAAACGCCTTCACCGCGCGTCCGCGTGGCTTCGATCATCAATGACGCGCGATTCGTGTTCACTGTCACAGATAACGGACCAGGCATTGATCCTGAGTTGCAGACAGAGATGTTTCAGCCATTCGTCACTCGCAAATCCGATGG
>Ga0105046_10001691_pt1 | contig 34131 bp, 35 predicted proteins | sample MAT03_FD_78385 | JGI IMG/M metagenome (GOLD analysis project Ga0105046, IMG submission 78385) | Freshwater microbial communities from Lake Fryxell liftoff mats and glacier meltwater in Antarctica - MAT-03 (megahit assembly) | ecosystem: Environmental > Aquatic > Freshwater > Ice > Liftoff... | reverse complement strand
GGCAAGCGTCTGCTGGACGCCACCTCCGGCAATACCGGCATCGCCTACGCGATGCTCGGCGCCGCGCTGGGCTTCCCGGTGACGCTGTGTCTGCCGTCGAGCGCTAGCCCCGAGCGCAAGCGGATTCTCACGGCCTACGGGGCCGAGCTGGTGTTCACCGACCCGATGGACGGCTCCGACGGCGCCATCGTCGAGGCCCGGCGCCGCTACGCGGCCAGTCCCGAGCAGTACTTCTACCCGGACCAATACAACAACGACTTCAACTGGCGGGCCCACTTCGAGACGACCGGCCCCGAGCTGCTGGCCGAGACCGCCGGCCGGTTGACGCATTTCGTGGCCGCGCTCGGCACGAGCGGCACCTTTATGGGCACGGGCCGCTTCCTGCGCGCGAACGTGCCGAACGTGGTGCTCATCTCGGTGCAGCCCGAGTCGCCACTGCATGGTCTCGAGGGGCTGAAGCACATGGCCTCGGCGATCGTCCCGGGGATCTACGACGCCACCCTGGCCGACCACGCCGCGGAAGTATCGACCGAGGACGCCCACGAGATGACACGCCGCCTGGCGCGCGAAGAGGGTCTGCTGGTGGGGGTGTCGAGCGGCGCCAACCTGGCCGCCGCGTTGGCGCATGCGGCCGAGGCACGGAAGTCGCGGGACGCAGTCGTGATGGTCGTCATCCTGTGCGACGCCGGCGATCGCTACCTGTCCGAACACTTCTGGGACGAAGGGCGCGTGCCGGCCGGCGCTGCGGCCACCCCCGTCAAGCGGGACGCCACGCAATGACCCCGGTGGTGCTTGGTCCGGGTGTGCGGGCGGCCATCGAACAGCATGGCCGCGAGACCTACCCGCACGAGTGCTGCGGCGCGCTGCTCGGTGATGGCGACCGGATCGTGGCCACGCACCCCCTGTCGAACGTCACGACCGAAGGTCCGCGCCGGCGCTTCCGGATCGACGACAAGGACTATCTGACCTCGGAACGTCAGGCCAGCGTGGCCGGGCTCTCGCTGCTCGGGTTCTACCACTCCCACCCGGATCACCCGGCCGTGCCGTCGCAGTACGACCTCGATCACGCCTGGCCGACCTTCGTCTATCCCATCGTGTCGGTGATGGCGGGCACCGCCGTCGCCCTGCGGGCCTGGGCGCTTCGCGCCGACCGCTCGGCCTTCGATGAACGGCCGATTGCCGACACGTCCGGGCCTGCGTCGGCGTCATAATCGAGCCACTTTCAGAACCGAACGAGGATTCCGTCATGCCCGTGTCCATCCATATCCCCACCCCCCTGCGGCCGTTCACCAACAAGCTCGACGTGGTGCAGGCGTCAGGCGCCACGGTCGGCGAGGTGCTGCTCGACCTCACCACGCAGCACGCCGGCCTGAAGCAGCATCTCTATGCCGCCGACGGGCGGCTGCGCAGCTTCGTCAACATCTACGTGGGCGATGAGGACATCCGCTACCTGCAGAAGGAGCAGACGCCGGTGGCCGATGGCCAGACGGTGAGCATCATCCCGTCGGTGGCCGGCGGATCGGGCGTGGCCGCGCCCGCGCTGCCGGCCCTCTCGGGCGACGAGATCAAGCGCTACAGTCGCCACCTGATCCTGTCGGAAGTGGGCATGGAGGGGCAGCAGAAGCTGAAGGCGGCGAAGGTGCTGTGCATCGGCGCCGGCGGCCTCGGATCGCCGGTGGCGATGTATTTGGCCGCGGCCGGCGTGGGCACGATTGGCATCGTCGACTTCGACTCGGTCGACCTGAGCAACCTGCAGCGGCAGATCCTGCACGGCACCTCTGACGTGGGCCGGTCGAAGCTCGCTTCGGCGAAGGACACGCTGCACAACCTCAACCCGCACGTGAACGTCATCACGCACGAGGTGGCGCTCAGCTCGGCCAACGCGCTGGATCTCTTCCGCGGCTACGACGTCGTCGTCGATGGCACCGACAATTTTCCCACGCGTTACCTCGTGAACGACGCGTGTGTGCTGCTCGGCATCCCGAACGCCTACGGCAGCATCTTCCGCTTCGAGGGCCAGGCCTCGGTCTTTGGCACCAAGGACGGCCCGTGCTACCGCTGCCTGTATCCAGAGCCGCCGCCGCCGGGGCTCGTGCCGAGCTGCGCCGAGGCCGGCGTGCTGGGTATCCTGCCGGGTCTGATTGGCACCATCCAGGCCACCGAAACGGTGAAGCTCATTCTGGGGATGGGGCAGACGCTGGCGGGCCGGTTCCTGATCTACGACGCCATGAAGATGCGCTTCCGCGAGCTCACGCTGCGCAAGGATCCGGACTGCCCGGTGTGCGGCACGCACCCGACGGTGACCGCGCTCATCGACTACGACCAGTTCTGCGGCGTCGCGCCGGCCCAGGCGGCGACCCCCACGAGCGACATGTCCGACATGACCGTGCTCGAACTCAAGGCCCGCATCGACGCGGGAACCGCGCCGTTCATCCTCGACGTGCGCGAGACGCAGGAATATCAGATCAACCGGATCGCCGGCTCGACCTTGATTCCGCTCGGCGAACTGCCCGCGCGCGTGGGCGAACTCGACCCCTCGGTCGAGATCGTGTGCCAGTGCAAAATGGGCGGCCGCTCTGCCAAGGCGGCGGCGTTCCTGCGCCAGCAGGGCTTCGCGAACGTCCACAACCTCACCGGCGGCATCACCGCGTGGGTGGAGCAGGTGGACCCCTCGCAGCCGAAATACTAGGGGTTAGGGGCTAGGGACTGGGGCTGGGGCGGGTCCGCTCGGCGGGCTTCGCCCACCTCGCTCGCCTGAGCTGGATCAATATCCGACTTGCGTAGTCGGACATAAGACCCTAATATAGGACCGTGGTGGTCGTATTTCTTGCGGCCACAGTGCCGGGTGTCGTTGCGGCCCCCAGCCCCTAGCCCTCAGGACAAGCATGCTCAGGCTCTCCAAAAAAGCGGACTACGCGCTCATCGCCATGCGGCACCTCGCCTCGGGCGAGGCTGGCAGCTCCGCGAGCGCGCGCGAGATGGCCGAAAGCTACGCCATCCCGCCGGAACTGCTCGCCAAGGTGCTGCAGCGGCTCGTGCGGGCGGGCTTGCTCGTGTCGGTGCAGGGCACGCGCGGTGGCTACAAGCTGGTGCGCGACGCGCAGCGCGTGACGGTGGCTGACGTGATCCAGGCCATCGATGGCCCGGTGGCGGTGACGGCGTGCTCGCCTGATGACCACGCGTGCGAGCAGTACGAGCGCTGCGAGATCCGCGACCCGCTCTGGAAGATCAAGTCGCGCATCGTCGATGCGCTCGCCACGGTGAGCCTTGCGGAACTGGCCGCACCAGTCGCGCCGGCGCCGGTGTCGGCGCCGCTCGTGATGCGCGCCAGCTTGCGCGCGCCGGCGGTGGCGGGGAAGTGACGCCTCCCGTGGCCGCCATGCCGTCCATCTATCTCGACCACCACGCCACCACGCCCGTGGACCCGCGCGTGCTGCAGCAGATGCTGCCCTACTTCAACCAGCTGTTCGGCAATGCGTCGAGCCGCCAGCACGCGTTCGGCTGGAAGGCCGACGAAGCCGTGGAGCACGCGCGTCAGCAGGTGGCACAGCTCATCGGCGCGCGCGCCAAGGAGATCGTCTTCACGAGCGGCGCCACCGAGGCCAACATGCTCGCCATTCGCGGGGCCGTCGCCGCACGGCGCGGCCATGGCGGGCATCTGGTGACCGTCACCACCGAACACAAGGCGGTGCTCGACGTGTGCGCGAGCCTGGAGCGCGAGGGATGCACGGTGACGCGCGTGCCGGTCGAACGCGATGGCCGCGCGGACGTGGCGCGTTTCGCCGCCGCCCTGCGGCCCGACACCGTGCTGGCGTCGGTGATGACGGCGAACAACGAGATCGGCGTGCTGCAGCCCGTGGCGGCGCTGGCGCACGAGTGCCGCGCGCGCGGCGTGTGGTTCCACACCGACGCCGTGCAGGCGGCGGGCCATGTGCCCCTGGATGTGGCCGCTCTTGATGTGGACCTCGCCTCGTTCAGCGCGCACAAGCTGTACGGGCCGAAAGGTGTGGGCGCGTTGTACGTGCGGCGCGCGTCCAAGATCGAGCTCGAACCGCAAATGGTGGGCGGCGGCCAGGAACGCGGGCTGCGAGCCGGCACGCTGAACGTGCCGGGCATCGTGGGCTTCGGCGCCGCCGCAGCCATCGCCCATGCCGAGATGGCGGCCGAAGGCGTGCGCGTGGCGGCGCTGCGCGACCGCCTGCTCGACCGCCTACGCGCCGGGCTGGGCGCCGTGACGGTGAACGGCTCGCTCACGCACCGCCTACCGCACAACCTGCACGTGAGTTTCGACGGCGTGGACGGCGAGGCGCTCATGACCTGCCTGGCCGACGACGTGGCCGTATCGTCGGGGTCGGCGTGCGCCTCCGGCAGCCGCGAGCCGTCGCACGTGATGACCGCGCTCGGCCGCGCGCCGGCCGACAGCTGGGGCGCGGTGCGCTTCGGCCTGGGCCGAGGCACGACCGCCGACGAAATCGACTGGGTGGCCACGCGGGTCTGCGAACACGTGACGCGTCTGCGCGCGATGTCGCCCGTGACCGCGGGGACCCGGGCATGAGCAGCGCCGTCTATTCAGCAGCGGTGCGCGAACGTTGCCGCGAGCCCCGTCGTGCCGGGGCCTGGCCCGACGGCGAGCCCGGCGTGGGCACGGGATCAGCGGGCAGCCTCGATGCCGGCGTGTGGACGCGCCTGCAGGTGCGCGTGGGCGCCGACGGCCGCATCGACGACGCGCGGTTCAAGGTGTTCGGCTGCAGTGCGGCGATTGCCAGTGCCAGCTTCGCAGCCGACGCGCTCATCGGCGCCACGCTCGCCGAGGCGCGCGCCCTGGCGCCCGAGGACGTGGCTGTGGCGCTCGGCCTGTCCGGCGACAAGCAGGCCATGGCGGCGCTGGCCACCGAGGCCGCGTGCAACGCGGTCGACGACTGGGAGCGAAGGACAGGGACGGGGGACTGGGGACCGGGGATCGGGCACAGCGCGGACGGCAAGGCCCTGTCCGGAGGCACACGATGATCGAGATCACCGAGAGCGCGGCGCGGGTCATCGCAAAGCAGGTCGCCAAGACCGGCACGGCCGCGGGCGGGCTGCGCGTGGCGGTCAAGGCTGGCGGATGTTCGGGTTACAGCTACGTGTTCAAGTTCGACCCGGCGGCGCGCGACACCGACCAGGTGTTCGACGGTCCGGGCGGCGTCAAGGTGTTCGTCGATCCCCGGAGCCTCGCCTTGCTCGAAGGCACCGTGCTCGATTTCGACGAGGGCAACCTGATGGCCACGAGTTTCATCGTGCGCAATCCGAACGCGAAGAGCGCGTGCGGGTGTGGCACATCGTTCGGGGTCTAGAAGAGCGACAACGATATGGAATCAACAGCAACGACCAAGGTGTTCGAGGATCTGGCGGCCCAGGACTACAAGTACGGGTTCGTCACCGACGTCGAGCAGGACATCGTTCCCAAGGGATTGAGCGAAGATGTCGTGCGCCTGATCTCGGGCAAGAAGGACGAGCCCGAGTGGCTGCTCGAGTGGCGCCTCAAGGCGTTCCGTGCGTGGCAGAAGATGACCGAACCGGCGTGGCAGAACGTGCACCACGCGCCGATCGACTACCAGGAGATCAGCTACTACGCCGCGCCGAAAGAGAAGCCCAAGCTGAACAGCCTGGACGAGGTGGATCCGGAGATCCTCGCGACGTTCAAGAAACTCGGCATTCCGCTCGAGGAGCAGAAACTGCTCTCGAACGTGGCCGTCGACGCGGTCTTCGACTCGGTGTCGGTGGCCACCACCTTCAAGGACAAGCTGAGCAAGATGGGCGTCATCTTCTGCTCGTTCTCGGAAGCGGTGAAGGACCACCCGGAGCTCATCAAGCAGTACCTGGGCTCGGTCGTGCCGCACACCGACAACTACTTCGCCGCGCTCAACTCGGCCGTGTTCACCGACGGCAGCTTCGTGTTCGTGCCCAAGGGCGTGCGCTGCCCGATGGAGCTCTCGACCTACTTCCGCATCAACGCCAAGGGCACGGGCCAGTTCGAGCGCACGCTGATCGTCGCCGAAGAGCGCTCGCACGTGAGCTACCTCGAAGGCTGCACGGCCCCCATGCGCGACGAGAACCAGTTGCACGCGGCAGTGGTCGAACTCGTGGCATTCGACGACGCCGTGATCAAGTACTCCACGGTGCAGAACTGGTATCCGGGCGACAAAGAAGGCAAGGGCGGCATCTACAACTTCGTGACCAAGCGCGGCGCGTGCCGCGGCCGGCGCTCGAAGATCACCTGGACGCAGGTGGAGACCGGCTCGGCCATCACCTGGAAGTATCCGAGCTGCATCCTGCAGGGCGACGACTCGGTGGGCGAGTTCTACTCGGTGGCGGTGACCAACAACCGGCAGCAGGCCGACACCGGCACCAAGATGATTCACCTTGGCAAGAACACGCGCAGCACGATCGTGTCGAAGGGCATCTCGGCCGGCAAGGGCCAGAACACCTATCGCGGCGCCGTGAAGATCGCCAAGGGGGCCACCAACGCCCGCAACTACTCGCAGTGCGACTCGCTGCTCATCGGCGACCGCTGCGGCGCGCACACCTTCCCGTATCTCGAGATCAAGAACACGTCGGCCAAGGTGGAACACGAGGCGTCCACCTCGAAGATCGGCGAAGACCAGATGTTCTACTGCGAGTCGCGGGGCATCTCGAAGGAAGACGCGATCAACATGATCGTGAGCGGCTTCTGCAAGGAAGTGTTCCGCGAGCTGCCGATGGAGTTCGCCGTCGAGGCGCAGAAGCTACTCAGTGTGTCGCTCGAAGGATCGGTGGGTTAGGACGATGTCGATGCTTGAAATCACGGGACTGACGGCGAAGGTGGAGGACAAGGACATCCTCCACGGGATTGACCTCACGGTGAAGGCGGGCGAAGTGCACGCCATCATGGGGCCGAACGGATCGGGCAAGAGCACGCTGGCGCGCGTGCTCGCCGGGCATCCTGGCTACCAGGTCACGGGCGGGCAGGTGCGCTACCAGGGCGAAGACCTGCTCGAACTGGCGGCCGACGCGCGGGCCCGCAAGGGCGTGTTCATGGCGTTCCAGTATCCCGTCGAAATTCCCGGCGTGAACAACGCCTACTTCCTGAAGGCCGCGCTCAACGCCAAGCGCAAGGAGCAGGGCCTCGAAGAGCTCGACGCGATCGACTTCATGACGCTCGTGAAGCAGGAGGCCAAACGCCTGCAGATGGACGAGAGCATGCTCACGCGCGCCGTCAACGAGGGGTTCTCGGGCGGCGAGAAGAAGCGCAACGAGATCTTCCACATGGCCGTGCTGCAGCCCACGCTGGCCATCCTCGACGAGACCGACTCCGGACTCGACATCGACGCACTACGCGTCGTGTCGGAGGGCGTCAACGCGCTGCGCAGCCCGGACCGCGCCTTCATCGTGGTGACCCACTACCAGCGCCTCCTCGACTACATCGTGCCGGACCACGTGCACGTGCTCAGCGAGGGCAAGATCGTGCGCTCGGGCCCGCGCGACCTGGCGCTGGAGCTCGAGGCGAAGGGCTACGGCTGGATCGAGGCGGCTCCGGCGGGAGCCCGCCAGTGACGACCCTGCAGGCTATCGACTGGGTGCGCGCCGGCCAGGCCGCGCTCGGCACCCGCGCGCCGCAGTGGCTCGCAGAGCATCGACGTGACGCGCTCGCGGCGTTCGAAGCGGCGGGTTTTCCGACGACGCGCCAGGAGGCGTGGCGCTTCACCAACATGGCTCCGGTGGCGGCGACGGCGTTCGCGCTGGCGGCGCCCGAGGCCGACGACGCCGAGGCCTTCGTGCAGGCGCACGAGCTGCGCGACAGCGCGGCCACCGCGGTGGTCGTGAACGGCTGCTTCGACGAGACGTTGTCGTCGTACGGCGCGCTGCCGCTCGGCGTAGTGGTGCAGGCGCTGGCCGCGAGCTTCGACGAAGACGACTCGTCGGCGCGCGACCTGGCTGCGGCCTTCGACCCGGCCGGCCATCCTTTCGCCACGTTGAACGCCGCGTTCCTCGAGGACGGCGTGCACGTGCACGTGCCGGAAGGCGCCGTGCTCACCGCGCCGATTCACGTGCTGGTCGTCACGCTGCCTGGTGAGACACCGGTGATGGCGCACCCGCGCCTGGTCATCGAGGCCGGGGCCCAGAGCCAGGCCACGGTCGTGGTGTCGTTCGTGGGCGGCGGCGACGTGCCCTACCTGTGCAATGCCGTCACGCAAGTGGCGGTGGGCGAGGGCGCCGTGCTCGAACTGGTCGTCGATCAGCGCGAGTCGGCCAAGGCGTTCCACGTGCACCGGCTGCACGCGACCTGCGCCGCGGCGGCGATTCTGCACTCGCGGGCCGTGTCGCTCGGCGGCCAGATCGTGCGCAACGACCTCGAGGCCGTGCTCGCCGGCGAGGGCGCGCACGCCACGCTCGACGGCGTCTACGTAGCCGACCACTCGCAGCTCATCGACAACCACACGTCGATCGACCACGCCGTGGCGCATTGCACGAGCCACGAGCTCTACAAGGGCATTCTGGCCGGTCAGGCGCGCGCCGTGTTCAATGGACGCATCCTGGTGAGGGAAGACGCGCAGAAGACCGACGCGAAGCAGACCAACCGCGCGCTGCTGCTCTCGGACGACGCGCAGGTCAACTCCAATCCCCAGCTCGAAATCTTCGCCGACGACGTGAAGTGCACGCACGGCGCCGCCGTGGGACAGCTCGACGAAGAGGCGCTCTTCTATCTGCAGGCCCGTGGCCTCACCCCGGCCGAGGCGCGCGACCTGCTGCTGCAGGCGTTTGCCGGCGAGGTGCTGGGCGAGATCACCGTCACCGAACTGCGCGGCGTGCTCGAGCAGTCGCTGTTCAGCCGGCTCGCGCGCCATCTGGCATAGGGGTCACGATGGCCACGACCGACACCGCCCCCGCGACCACCGCCACCACCGCTGCCGTGACGCCCTACGCCGTGGCGCTGCTGCGCGAGGAGTTCCCGATTCTGTCGGAGCGGATCCACGGCAAGCGTCTCGCGTATCTCGACAACGCCGCCACCACGCAGAAGCCGCGCGAGGTGCTGGCGGCCATCGCTGCCTACTACGAGACGGCCAACGCCAACGTGCATCGCGGCGTGCACCTGCTGTCGGAACGGGCGACCGCCGCCTTCGAAGACGCGCGCGTCGAGGTCGCCGCGTTCTTCCACGCCGCCCAGCCGCACGAGATCGTGTTCACCAGGAACGCCACCGAGAGCATCAATCTCGTGGCTCACAGCTGGGGCGGCGCGAATCTGTCGGCTGGCGACGAAGTGCTCATCTCGGCGATGGAGCACCACTCGAACATCGTGCCGTGGCAGATGGCGTGCGCGCGCACCGGCGCGCAGCTCCGGGTCGTGCCGATTGACGACCGAGGCGCGCTCGATCTGGAGGCCTTCCGGCGCCTGCTCGGCCCGCGCACGAAGATCGTGGCCATGAGTCATCTGTCGAACGCGCTCGGCACGGTGAATCCGGTGGCCGAGATCATCGCGGCCGCGCACGCCGTGGGTGCCGTGGTGCTCGTGGACGGCGCGCAGGCGGCGTATCACATGGCCGTCGACGTGCAGGCGCTCGATGTGGATTTCTACGTGGCCACCGGCCACAAGCTCTACGGCCCCACCGGCATGGGCGTGCTCTACGGCAAGACCGCGCTGCTCGAGGCCATGCCGCCCTTCCTGGGCGGCGGCGACATGATTGCGTCGGTGACCTTCGAGCAGAGCACCTGGAACGTGCTGCCCTACAAGTTCGAGGCCGGCACGCCGCATATCGAAGGGGCCGTGGCCCTGGCGGCGGCCCTGCGCTTCATCCAGCGCGTCGGCTTCACCTGGATCGGCGCGCACGAGGCGGCGCTGCTCGCCTACGCCACCGAGGCGGTGCAGGCCGTGCCGGGCGTGCGCCTGGTGGGCACCGCGCCGGTGAAGGCCAGCATCCTCTCGTTCGTGATGGACGGCGTGCATCCGCACGACATCGGCACGGTCGTGGACCGCGCCGGCGTGGCGATTCGCACCGGCCACCACTGCGCGCAGCCGGTCATGGCGCGCTTCGGCGTGCCGGCCACGGCGCGTGCGTCGCTGGCCATGTACAACACGCGCGACGACATCGACCAGCTGGTCGCCGCGCTGCACGAGACGCGGAAGGTGTTCGCATGATGGACAGCCTGCAGGAGCTCTATCAGGAAGTGATCCTCGATCACAACCGTCGGCCGCGGAACTTTCGGGCGATCGCCGACGCCACCCGGCAGGAAGGCTACAACCCGCTGTGCGGCGACCGCCTGGTCGTCTACGTGGCGCTGGAAGACGGCGTGGTGCGCGACCTGTCGTTCGAAGGCGCGGGCTGCGCGATTTCGAAGGCGTCGGCCTCGCTCATGACCGAAGCGCTGCGCGGCAAGCCGCTCGCCGCCGCGCGTCAGCTCTTTGCCGACTTCCAGGCGATGGTCACGTCGCCGTCGTCGGAGCCGGCGCGGGATCTGGGCAAGCTCACCGCCCTGGCCGGCGTCCGCGAGTTCCCCACGCGCGTGAAGTGCGCCAGTCTGGCCTGGCATGCGGTGAACGCCGCCCTCAACGGCGCGGCGCCTGCGCCCGTGTCCACCGAGTAGCCCAATGCTTGCCCCGAGGATGCTGACCGTGATTCCCGACCATTCCGGCGAACCGTCCCAGGTGCCCGACGAGTTCGGTGCGCCGCTCGACCTCACACCCGACCTCGTGCAGACGGCCGATCTCGGCCCCAAGGTGATCGAGGCCCTGAAGCGCGTGTTCGACCCTGAGATCCCGGTCAACATCTACGACCTGGGGCTGATTTACGACGTGATCGTCGATGCCGACCGCAAGGTGGGCGTGCGCATGACGCTCACGGCCCCGGCGTGCCCGGCGGCACAGACCCTGCCGGGCGAGGCGCGCGACGCGGCCCGTTCGGTCGAGGGCGTGGCCAGCGCGCAGGTGGAGATCGTATTCGATCCGCCGTGGTCGATGGACCGCATGGGCGACGCGGCGAAGCTGCAACTGGGACTGTTGTAAGCTTCGGCGTCGCGCCGAATGTCCGAACCCTCCGAACCGCTCGCTCCGTCCCGCTTTCTCGTGTTCGATCGGCCGGCGTGGGCGAAGCTGCGCGACAGCACGCCGCTCACGCTTTCGGAACACGACCTGAGCGAGCTGCGGGGCCTCAATGAGAAGCTCTCGCTCACCGAGGTCGAACAGATCTACCTCCCGATGTCGCGGCTGCTCAGCCTCTACGTCCGGGCCACGCAGGAACTCTACCGCGCGTCGCAGACCTTCCTCGGCGACCACACCGCCAAGGTGCCGTTCATCATCGGTCTGGCCGGCAGCGTGGCGGTGGGCAAGAGCACGACCGCGCGCATCCTGCAGGCGCTGCTCTCGCGCTGGCCGGGGCATCCAGCCGTGGACCTGGTCACGACCGACGGCTTCCTCTTTCCGAATACCGTGCTCACGAGCCGCGGCATCATGCATCGCAAGGGCTTTCCCGACAGCTACGATCGCGCCAGGCTCGTGCGCTTCCTGGCCGACCTGAAGGCGGGCGCCGAGGCGGTCGATGCGCCGGTGTATTCGCACCAGGGCTACGACATCGTGGCGGGCGCGTCACACACCGTGCGCCATCCCGACATCGTGATTGTCGAGGGCCTGAACGTGCTGCAGGCGCCGCCCGAGCGGGCCGAGTCGCAGATGTTCGCCTCGGACTTCTTCGACTTCACGATCTACGTGGATGCCGACGAGCACGACATCGAGCGCTGGTACGTGGAGCGCTTCCTACGCCTGCGCGACACGGTGTTCCAGGACCCGCAATCGTACTTCCACCGCTATGCCGCGTTCGATGAAGGGCGGGCCCGCGACACCGCCGCGGGCATCTGGAACGCGATCAACGGCGTGAACCTGCGCGAAAACATCGCGCCCACCCGGATGCGCGCCAACTTGATCCTGCGCAAGAGCGCGAATCACGCCGTGGAGCAGGTGCAGCTCAGGCGGCTGTAGGCCGCGCGCGGCTACGAGCGGTCGGGATACACGTTGAACGTCTTGCCGTTCCACGTGACGCGCTCGGTCTTGACCTCGAAGCGCTTCGGGTCGACGTGCCGATGGCCGTGGATCTGCACGGTGGCGCCGAGCGGGATGATGCCGCTCTTGAGGCCGGCGCGGGTCGTGGGCAGGGGCGGCGCCAGCGTGAGGTCCCACACCTGCTGGCCAACCTTGATGCGCATCGCGGCGTGGGCGCCGACGACGCTCACGTCGGTGTCGACGGTGCCCTCGAGGTCGAACTCGGCTGTGTGATAGCCGGCCCAGCCGTGGTGCGCGGCCGCCGGGCCGCCCAGAAGCAGCAGCAATCCCACGATGATCCAACGTGTGTGTATGGTGCGCATGTTCGGCTCCCTGCAGATGACGGGACGGGTCGAGACGTCTAGTCTACGCCGCACGCTCGCCCGGTGCTACCATGAGGTTGAGGGCGCCGGGGCGCCGTCTGAACTGGCCATGAGACGTCTGCTCGCTGCCGTGTTTGGCTTGTCGATGGCCGTCGCGCCGCGGCCGACACAGGCGCAGGCGCAACCGGCCGACCCGGCGCCGGCCGTCAACACCGAGGCGCTCGGCATCTCGATGGCGAAGATCAAGCGCCGCTTGGCCGCCGACTCGCGCGCCAGCACCCTGGGCAGCACGCCGCTCAAGTTGGAATACCGTGTGGATGTCTTCGGCACCGCGCCGGCGCTGCGCTTCTTCGCGGGACAGGACCTGCGCTTCGGCGGCGTGCCGTCGAGCGCACCGACGCACGCCGACATGCTCTACATGTTCACCCCGCAGGCCTTCCGCTCGCCGCGCGTCGACTTCCTGGGCCTGGCGGCTGGAGCCGCGACGGCGGGCGCGAAGAAGGTGCAGGACTGGCGCTATCTGCGCGACCTGCGCAACTACCAGCGGCTGGTCGAGTCGGGCGTGAACGTGCCCGCCCCGGTCCCGCCCAAGCAATAGATGTGTCAGGTCCCGTTACGAATCAGACACGATCAGCACGATGGCGGCCCCGGCGGTGGCGACGCCCACGAGCTGTAGGCCACCCAGGCGCTCGCCGAGCACGATACGCGCGAGCAGCACCGTGCTGGCGGGGTAGAGCGAGGCCAGTGTCGCCACCAGACTGAGCTGCCCCTGCCGCACGGCTGCCAGATACAAGGCGTTGGCGATCATGTCGAGGGCGCCGCACGCCACGGCGGGCGCGATCGCTACCGCGGGCACCTTCCACGGCTCACGCCGCACCAGCGCCACGATCAGGAACAGCGATACCGACACGGTGCGTGACACGGCCAGCGGCCACAATCCGGCGGGGGCCTGCGTGCGGCCCAGGCACACGAAGAAGCCGCCGATGGCCACGCCCGACGCGAGCGCAATGCGCACCGCCTGCGCCACCTGGGCGGCCGAGCGCGGCGGCTCGTGCGCTGGCGAGTTGCCAGGCGCGTCCTGACCGAGCAGCACCACTGCGGCAATCGCGAGGGCCACGCCGAGCGCCGCGGCCGGCGTGAGCTGCTCGCCGAGCATCAGGCCGGCGATGAGCGGAATCAAAACCGCGCACACCGCCGTGATTGGCGCCACGACGCTCATCGGGCCCATAGCGAGCCCGCGGTAGAGCAGCCCGACACCGACACTGCCGGTCAGGCCCGCCAGCGCGCCGTAGACGACATCCGAGGGAGTCACGGTGGCGCCGAGCATCAGCGGCGTGCCGAGCAGGAGCAGCAGCAGGCCGGCGCCCTGCGTGGCAATGACCGCGGCGAGCGTGGTGGCCCGTTTTGCCACGGTGCCGCCGAGGAAATCCGCCGCGCCGTAGATCGCAGCCGCGAGCAACGCGAAGAGCGACGTCATGACCTTGGAGGAGCCGCCTTCCCGTCGTCCCAGCGCTCGAGCGGCGCCAGCGCGTCCGGCAGCACGACGCCAAGGGCGCGGCACAGCACCGCATGGAGCTGGCGCACGCCCTCGGTGAGCGCGGCCGGCCCGGGCTGCAGGATGTAGGTCGACTTCACCTCGAACAGGCGGTCGTGCACGATGAAGGGCACGGCCTCCCAGCCCGCGCGGCCGCGCACGCGATCTTTCTTCACGGGCTTGCCGCACCACGAGCCGATGAACACGTCCGGCGCGGCGGCAATCACGCGTTCGGCTGTCACGATCCGGTCTTTGCCGAGTCCCGCGCTGCGCAGCTCCGGAAAGATCGGCGTGCCGCCGGCGATCTCGACCAGCTCTTCCACCCAACGGATGCCGCTGATGAGCGGCTCGTCCCATTCCTCGAAGTAGACGCGGGGACGCGAGGGAAAGCGCGCGGCCGACGCCCGGATGTCGTCGAGTCCGTGTGCGAACCAGGCCACGAGCGCCGCGGCCTTCTCGGGCACGCCCACGATGCCGCCCAGGATGCGGACCATCTGCAGGATCTCGGCCACGCTGCGCTGGTTGAACGTGAACACCGGATAGCCGCGCTTCACGAGCTCGGTCGTGATGTCGGCCTGCAGGTCGGAGAAGGCCAGGATCAGATCCGGCTCGAGCGCGGCGATCTTGTCGAAACGCGCGTGCAGGAACGACGACACCTTGGGCTTTGCGCGCGCCTCGGCCGGCCGCACGGTGTAACCGGAGATACCGATCACGCGCTCGCCCTCGCCCAGTAGATAGAGCGTCTCGGTGGTCTCTTCGGTGAGGCAGACGATGCGGTGCGGAAACATGACCGGGCTCAGGCCAACCGGATGTCGGCGAAGGCGAAGCCGTCGCGCGTCACCGTGCCGTGCACGGCGATGGGCACCGGGTGCGCGAACATCGGGCCGTCCCACGCGCACGAGTGGAACTCGCCGTTCTCGCCGCACGGGTCGACGCTGCTGGGCAGGGCGTCGAGCAGGGCCAGATCGAAGGCGCGGCCCGCACATGACGCGTCGAGCACGCGCGGGTCCACCGTGCTGATCGTGGCCCGCAAACCGCCGGCAATCATCGTTCGCGCGAGCTGCGCCGTGTCCGCCACGCGCCACAGTGGGAAGAGCGGCGCAAGGCCCGAGCCGGCCAGCCGCTCCTCGCGGTAGCGTCGCACGTCTTCGAGGAAGAGATCGCCGAACGACACGTGCGTGAAGCCTTCGGCCACGAAGCCGGCCACGGCCGCGCCCATGCGGCGCTCGTACTCCTCGTTGCGGCACGGCCAGGGCAGCGGTACCACGTGCAGCGGCAGTTGCGCCGCCTGTGCCTGCGCCGCCAGCACGGCGCGCGGCACCCCGTGCATCGCCACTCGATCGAACGTGTCGTTGGTGGTGGTGAGCAGGGCCTGCACCGCGCCGGGGTGGTCGACCTGCAGGCGGTGCAGCATCCACGCCGAGTCCTTGCCGCTCGACCACGACGCCAGGATCTTCACGGGGTGAAGGCTCCGGGATGGAGCGCGCGCGCCAGACGTGCCACGGCGCCGGCCACGCGGGGGCCCGGCACGACCAAGCCTGCGCCGCTCACGACGTGCACGCGGCCGTTCTTCACCGCCGGCACCGACGCCAGGCGGCTCCAGTCGGCCACGGCTTGCGTCACCTGCGCGCTCGAGTAGGCGGGTCCCTCGCGCACTTCGAGGATCACGTCGGGCGCGCGCGTGAGCAGCAACTCGGTCGTGGCCTGCACGGACTGCTGCTTGAGGTCGGCGAACACGTTCACCCCGCCCGCCGCGACGAGCATGTCGTGCAGGAAGCCGAGGCCGCCGCTGGCGTAGATGTTCCTGAGGGCATTCGGCTCGCGGCCGAAAACGAGCACGGTGCGCAGCGGCGTCCGCGTGCCGACCCGCGCGCGCACAGCAGCCAGATCCCGCTCGATGCCCGCGGCCACCGCCTCGGCGCCGGCCGCATGGCCGGTCACGCGGCCCAGGTCGCGAATCGTGAGCAGGATGTCGGGCAAGGCGGCGTGGCGATACTCGTAGACCGGTATCGCCGCGCGTTCCAGTTGCCGCCGCAGGTCGCTCTGACTGCCGTAGATGGCCACCAGATCGGGCGTGAGCGAGAGCACGCGCTCCACGTCGGGATCGAGCAGCGCGCCCACGCGCGGCCGCGTGGCGGCCTCGGCCGGATACGTGTCGTACGAACTCACCGCCACCACCTGCGGTCCGGCGCCGATGGCAAAGAGCATCTCGGTCAGGGCGGGCACGAGCGAGATGATGCGGCGGGGGGCGTTCTGCGCGCCCCCGCCGCCGCTCGTGGCCACCGGCTGGCTCCAGCCGGCCACGGCCGTGCCAGCCAGGCACGCGAGCAGGCCGGCCATTACCAGCCGCCGCGAAGGGCGTGGCTGCCGCATCAGCTGTGCCTCACGAGTTGCCAGAGGAAGAAGGGGCCGCCAATCATGGCGGTCACGATGCCCACCGGCAGCTCCAGCGGCGCGAGCGCGGTGCGCGACACCAGGTCGCAGCCAATCAGGAAGGCGGCGCCGAAGAAGGCCGACGCCGGGAGCACCACGCGGTGATCGGCACCCACGAGCAGCCGCACCAGATGCGGCACCACGATGCCGATGAAGCCGATTGGGCCAGCCAGCGACACGGCGGCGCCGGTGGCCAGCGACGCGCTGACAAACGCCAGGCGTTCGGCCCGGGCCACGTCTACGCCGCGGGCGGCCGCCACATCCGACCCGAGCGTGAGCAGGTTCAAGGTGCGCGGCAGTACGGCGAAGACGGCAAACGACAGCAGCACGAAGGGCGCCGCGGCCACGAGCGGCCCGTAGCTGCCCACGTCGAGATCGCCCATCAGCCAGCGCAACGTGCGGAACGACTGCGTGAAGTCGGCCAGGTACTGCACGAACATGATGAGCGCCGAGAAGAACGCGTTGAGCGTGACGCCCGCGAGCAGCAGCACGTTGGTCGAGAGGCCTCGCCGCTGGCTGCGCGCCAGCCAGTAGACGATGGCCGTGGCGCCCATGGAGCCTGCGAAGCTCGCCATCGGCACGGTGGAGACGCCGAGGGCGCCTACGTCGAGTCCGGCGGCAATCACGATCATGGCGCCGAGTGCCGCACCGGCCGACACGCCGAGCGTGAAGGGCGTGGCCAGCGGATTGCGCAGCAGCGCCTGCAGCACCACCCCCGACGCAGCCAGCGTAGCGCCCACGACCGCCGCAGCGAGCACGCGCGGCAGCCGCGCCACGAAGAAGATCTGCGCGTCGACGTTGTCGGCCCAGGGGATCGACGTGTCGAACGCGCGCGTCAGACTGATGGACGTGCTGCCCACGGTGGGCGCGATCACGACGGCCGCGACCGCACCAGCCGCACAGAGCGGCAGCACCGTCCACATCCGCCGCCGCACGCCGGTCGTCATCGCGCCGCGCGCCTCAGCGGCACCACCGATAGGTGGCCGGTGACCGGGTGCACATGCACGTCGGCATCCACGTCGTAGAGCGCACGCACCTGCTCCGCCGTGAGCACCTCGGCGGTGGCGCCAGCCGCCTGCACGCGCCCCTGGCGCAGCAGCACCAGCTCGCGGCAGATGCCCGAGGCGAGCGCGAGGTCGTGCGTGGAGACCACCACCGTGACGCCGCGCGTGGTGTTCAGGTCCACCAGCAACTGCGCGATGTCGAGCTGCGCGCCGAGGTCGAGCGACGACGTGGGCTCGTCGAGCAGCAGCACGTCAGTAGCCTGCGCGAGCGCCGCGGCAATCACCACGCGCTGCTTCTCGCCGCCGCTGAGCGTGGCGAAGTCGCGATTCTCGAGATGGGCCACACTCGTCGCCGCCAGCGCGTCTCGCGCCACGGCCAGGTCGGCCGGGCCCTCGACCTCGAACACGCCCAGATGCGGATGGCGCCCCATGAGTACCATCTCCATCACGGAGTAGTCGAAGGCGAGATGCGTCTCTTGCGGCACCACGGCCATCCGCGCCGCCAGCGCGCGCCGGCTGTAGCCGTGCAGCGGCCGGCCGTCGAGGGTGACCGTGCCGCTCGTGGGGCGACGGATCCCGGCGAGCAGGCGCAGCAGCGTGGTCTTGCCTGAGCCGTTCGGCCCGAGCACGCCGACCAGGGCGCCGGCGCGCACCTCGAGCGAGACGCCCGCCAGCACGGGCTGACGGGCATCGTAGGCGAAGCCGAGATCAGTGGCGCGCAGCAAGGCGAAGGCCCACGTAGGCCGTGCGGCCCAGAGCGGGGTAGCCGAAGACGTCTTCGTAGTCGGCGGCGAACGCGTTGACGAGGCGTCCGTAGACCGTGAGGTTGCGGGTCAGCGTGACGGCCGCGCCGGTCGTGACCACCGCGTAGCCGTCGTTCTCGAACAGCCCGCCGAACGTGCCGAAGTTGGGCTCCACGTCGAGCGTCTGGCCGCGCATCGCGGCCTGGGCAAAGGCCTGCAGGCGGCCCTGGCTCCACATGAGGTCGAGGCTGCCCTGATGGCGCGGACGCCGCAGCAGACGGTCGCCCACGCGGAAGGGCGGCGGTGCCTGTCCCGACGCGCCGTCCACGTCGCGCACCTCGGAGTCGAGCCAGGTGTAGGTGCCGCGCGCGCCGAGCGCCGGCACCGGCCGCACGGCCAGCGACAGCTCGGCGCCGCGCGCCCGCGCGTTGGCGATGTTGGCGGTGGTGTAGCGGCTCGCGGCCGCGAGCCGGCCGACCGAGATGATCAGGTCGTCGTAGGTGTTGTGGAACCACGTGGCATCGGCCTGCACCCTGCCGGCGGCGAGCGTCTGCGTGACGCCGGCCTCGATGCTGCGGCTGCGCTCCGGCTTCAGCCCCGGATTGTCGGTGAACGCGATCTCGAAGGCGTCGGGCGGCCGGATGCCGGTGCCGAAGGCAGTGCGCAGCCGCGTCGTGGCGCCGCGCGTGCCGCGTTCGGGCACAGCGAGCCAGCTGGCGCTGACCTTGGGGTTCACCGAGTTGATCGTGTCGGCAGCGAACGTGGGCCGCGGACTGAACGCCGTGGGATCGCCGGGCAGTGCAGCGCGGGTGATGTGCTCGACCCGAGCGCCAGCGCCGAAAGCGACGCGCGCGTGCGGCTGCCAGCGCGCCTCCGCGTAGGCGGCAACCGAGCTGCGTTTCACGGGAATCGTGGCGGCGCCGTTTGTGATGTAGGTGCTGCCGCCGTGTTCGCGCAGGCCATCGATGCCCGCGGTGAGGCCCACGGATGCTGACAGCGCCGCGTCGACCTGGGCCCGTGCGTGCGTGCGTGAGGTATCGCCGCGCGAGTCGGAGAACGGCGCGCGGAACTCGAGGTCGTAGTCGGCGGTGTCGGCATCGGCGCGCAGGCGCACGCGGCTGGCCGCTCCGCCGAGCGGTTGCGTGAGGCGCAGCGCGCTCGAGCGGCGCCGGGTGAGGCCGCGCGAGTCGCGATCCACCCCGAAGAAGTTGCCCACGGGATTCGAGCCATATGCGCCGGGCGAGCCTCGCTCGGTCTCGACGAACTGCACCGTGCCGGCCAGGTCGGTGCCGGCGGCGTGACGCCAGCCGACCGTGCCCGACACCTGCGTCACGCGCCCGTCGTCGTTGGTGACCGCCGTGCTATCAGATGCGGTGCCGGTGAAGCCCTCGTCGCGGTCGTGGGCCATGCTGGCGCCGCCGTACCACGGCCCGGCGCCGCCGCGCACCAGCGCCCGTCCGCTGCGCGCCTCGCGTCCGCCCAGTTCGCTCGAGGCGTTGACGGTGAGCGGGCCACCCTTGGCGGTGATGATCTGCACCACGCCGCCGATGGCATCCGAGCCGTGCAGCGCGCTCTGCGGGCCGCGCACCACCTCGATGCGCTCCGCGTCGGCAATCGGCACCTGCGAGAGGTCGAGCCCGCCGCCGAAGGCGTTGGCGCGCACGCCGTCGACGAGCACGAGCGTGTAGTCCGACTCGCCGCCGCGCGGGAAGGCCGACGTGACCGTGCCAGGACCGCCGTTGCGGGCGATGGCAAAGCCCGGCACCAGGCGCAGCGCGTCGCCGAGCGTGGTGGTCTGGCGCGCCAGCAGCTCGTCTCTCGTAATGACGCTGACGCTGTCGGGCGTGGCCGACAGCGGCGCGTCGACGTGCGAGGCCGTGACCGTGAGCGATTCGCTCACCGCACGCACGGCCAGGGTCAGCGTGACCTCGGTGCCCGCCGCCACGCGTTGGGCTGAGGCGTCCATCCCCGGCGCGAAGGCCCGGATGGTGACGGTGCCGGCCGGAACCTCGATCGTGAAGCGCCCGTCGGGGCCGGCCGTGGCCGTCAGCGGCGCGGCCAGGGGCCCGGTCACGGCTACGCGGGCGCCAGCCACGGGCTGGCCGTCAGGACCAAGCACGCGGCCGCGCAGCACGTCGGCGTCGGCCGTGCCGCCGGCCACGGCCAGGGCCACCAGGGCGCCGCCGCACAGGCGCACGAATCCATGCAACCGGGCGAGTGGGGATGCCGTCGTAAGAGACAGCGTACAGACGTAGAGCATTTGGCCCTCATCGGCGTTGTCCGCGCCGATCCGCCCGTGTGGGGGCGGGAGAAGAACGTGGGCCCGTGGAGGAGGTCTCCTGACTTGCGGATCAGCGCGCAACGCCCGCGTCTTCCCGCCGTCGGCGCCGCTTGGCGTCGATCGGCAGTGACGGGCTGACCCGCGGCCAGCCAATGGACGTGCGCTCCCCGCTTACAGTGGCGGAACCGTGTGGGATTTGCACCCAACTTCCCTGGTCAGCCACGGGAACGCGTCGATTTAAAGGCAGTATAGCGCCGATTGCAGCGTCACACCGAGTTTGCGTAGAATACGGCGTTTGTGTTTCGATGTGATCGACAGCCCGGCGGCTGGCCGACCGAGAGGATCAGATGAGCAAGAGTTCGACCGTGACCGTTCGCGAAACCCCAGTTGAGGCGGTCGCCCGCGCCACGACTGGCGGCCTCGTCATCCACGGTGAGAACTTCGTCATCGACACCGATGAGCGCCTCGAGCTGGTCGACCTGACCGACCGCGTGATGGAGTACGTGCGGAAGTTCAAGATCAGCGAAGGCATGATCACGCTCTGGTCGATGCACACGACCTGCTCGGTGTTCATCAACGAGTTCCAGAAGGCACTCCTCTCGGACATCCGCCGCTTCCTCGAAGAGATGGTCGTGCGCGACACCTACTACAAGCACAACGACCCCGAACATTCCGACTGCGACCGGATGAACGCCGACTCGCACCTGCGCGCCATGCTGCTGGGCCACTCGATCACGCTGCAGATCAGCGGCGGCGAAGTGGTGCTGGGGCAGTGGCAGCGCATCCTGATGGCCGAGCTCGATGGTCCCCGGTCGCGCACGCTGCGCGCGCAGGTGTGGGGGGTTTCCTAGGGTCTTTGACAGGCTCAGGCCAAGCGGGGCGAGGACCCGGGCCCGGGACAGAACCAATGCGTGAACGACTTCGCGCGGCCGGACTCACCGACATCGCCGACAAGGTGGAGGCGCGCGAGCGCCTCAGCTTCGACGACGGCGTGCGGCTGTTCGAGACGCCCGAGTTCCTCGGCGTGGGCTGGCTCGCCAACCGCGAGCGCGAACGCCGGCACGCGGGCCGCACCTACTTCAACCACAACCTGCGGCTCGAGGCCACGAACGTGTGCGAGGCGTCGTGCCTGTTCTGTTCGTTCGCCCGCCTCACGCCCGACACGCCCGGGGCGCACACCAAGTCGGTGGAGCAGATGTTCGACCGGCTGCGGGCGCGTGCGGGAGAAGCCCTCACCGAAGTGCACATGGTGAACGGCCTGCACCCGGGCCTGCCGTTCAGCTACTACACCGACCTGCTGAGCGGCCTGAAGCGCATCCGTCCGGGCATTCACCTGAAGTGCTTCACCGCGGTGGAGATCGCGTTCTTCGCCGACCACTACGGCAAGACCGATCGCCAGGTGCTCGAAGAACTGCGTGCGGCCGGCCTCGACTCGCTGCCCGGCGGCGGCGCCGAGATCTTCGCGCCCCGCGTGCGCCAGAAGATCTCGTACGACAAGTGCGACGGCGATCGCTACCTCAGCGTGCACCGCACCGCGCACGCCATGGGCATGCGCACGAACATGACGATGCTCTACGGCCACATCGAGACGCTGGCCGAACGCGTCGACCACATGCTGCAGATTCGCGCGCTGCAGGACGACACCGGCGGCCTGCAGGCCTTCATCCCGCTCGCGTTCCACAACGAGAACAACCAGCTGCGCAAGCTGCCGGTGCCCACCGCCACCGACACCCTGCGCACGCACGCGGTGGCCCGCCTGCTGCTCGACAACGTGGACCACATCAAGGCCTACTGGATTTCGACCAGCGTGGAGCTGGCGCAGACGGCGCTGTGGTTCGGCGCCGACGACCTCGACGGCACCGTGCAGGAAGAGACCATCTACCACATGGCCGGATCGACCACGCCGAGCGCGCTCAGCACCGATCAGATCGAGCAGCTCGTGCGCGCCGCTGGACGTGAGCCGATCGAGCGCGACACGCTCTACAACGTGGTGCGCGTGCCCGACGCAGTCGCCGTCTAGGCGCTGCGTCAGACTCCCGCGAGTGCTTCGGCCGTCACGCCGAATCCGATGTCCAAGCTTTCATGACCAGCGCGCTGGACGGGTCAGCCAGCGAGCCGGGTCACGGCCGGATGTATGGACGGATGGCAGCGGTCGGCGTCGCGATCGGAATGGTTCCGTCTGGGTTGTGGGCGGTGTTTGGGCACGCGCTTGTGGCGGAGATCGACGGCCCGGAGTTCACGCCGCTATCCAACATCGCGGCAACGGCGCTCGAGGGCCTACTGGCCTAGCCGTGAGTCTGGTGCCCATCGCCATGGGCCTCGCCGCCGCGGTGTCGCTGGCGGTTCTCGCTGTTCCCCGGTTGCGGTTCCTCGCTACCGCGCGGCGGTTCGTCAGCACGAGCTTGGCCGTGCGGCCGCTGTGGTGGGCGGTTGAGGCGCGTGATTTCCTGCGCAGGCAGGCGCGGCCCGCCACCACGCCCGCTGCGCGCGGTGGGGCTTCGGGCTCACGCTGCTCTCTCATTCCGTGGCCTGGCTCACCGTCCTGGCCGTGTCCTGGCCCGTCAGCGCCGGGGATTCGCCCGTATCGCGTCCGAACGCCGGACGCGTGTGAACGCACCTGCGGCCACGGACCCAGGTGGCATTGATTTCATCGCGATGGATGGCGGTGGCGCGATCGCGGCCGGTCGATACGTGGGTGGCGACATGTCTGGCCGCCAACGGCTGGGCCAGGCGCGGCAGCGTGGCGCGTCCGAACGCCCCACCGCCCTGGACCCCGCACTACTTCTGACAGGCGGGACAGTAGAACGTCGAGCGCGCGCCCTGCACGATGCGCGTGACGGTGCCACCGCAGCCCTGACGAAGACACGGCCCGCCGGCTCGTTCGTAGACCCGGAAACGCGGTCCGGTGCCGGCGATGGCCAATTCGAGCACCTCGACAATCGCCGCGGCCAGGCGCTCCGCCGTTGGCCGCGGACGGCCCGTGGCCGTGGCGATCGTGGCGGCCTTGCGCTTGGGCGACAGACCCGCCACCCACAGCGCTTCACTCGCGTAGATGTTGCCCACGCCGGCCACCACGCGCTGGTCGAGCAACGCGAGCTTGAGCGCTACGGACTTGCCGCAGCAGGCCCGCGCCAGCGCGGCGGCGTCGAACGCGGCCGCAAGCGGCTCTGGTCCCAAGCGTCCCAGCACCGGGTGTGCGTCGAGTGCGCCACGGCGCACCAGGTCCATCAGGCCGAAGCGTCGCGCGTCGTTGAACGTCACGGTGGCGCCCGACGACAACGAGAACACCACGTGATCGTGCCGCTCGTCGTCGAGCCCATCCTCCGAACGGTAGCCGCCGTCGATGCGCGCATGGGTCACGCGAAATCCGCCGGTCATGCCCAGATGCATGAGCAGCGTCTCTCCTGACGACAGCGTGGCCAGGAGGTACTTGGCCCGCCTCGTCACGGCGGTGATGGTCGTGCCCACGAGCCGGTCGACGAAACGGCGGGGAAAGGGGATGCGCAGGTTCTTGCGGCGCAGTTCGACGGTCGCGAACGTGGCGCCGACCAGGACCGGCTCCAGCGCGCGTTTCACGGATTCGACTTCAGGGAGTTCGGGCACGGCCCGATCGTAGCGTGAATGCGCATGGTGGTGCGACGCCCGCAGACCACGTGCGAGCGAGGCGCGTCCGCCGGCTCGGTCAGGCCCAGCCGGCGGACCCGTGCGACGGTGAGCTACGGATCGAAGCGGATGGTGACGCGGTTGCTGCGCACGCCGTTCGAGTCCTGCACGTAGACGTCGTAGGACCCCACCGGCGCGCTGCCCCACGGCACCGTCAGCACGCAGCACTGCTGCGTTGCCACCAGACTCAGCGACGCGGCGCCGGCCGTGCCAACGAAGACGTCGTAGAACGGCCCCGCCTGGACGCCGCGATCGGTCCACGACAGTGTCGTCTGCAGGCCGGGCCGGATGATGGTCGAGGTCACGGCCAGTTCGAGCGGCTGACTGGAGCCGAGGATCTGGATCGACACGGTGTTGCTCGGCACGCCGGCGCCGCGAATCATCGCCTGATACGTCCCCGGCGGCACCGCTCTGTCGATTGGCAGCGTGATGACGCAGCAGGCCGCCTGTCCCACCAGAATGGGCGCGCTGATGCCGGGGCCGCTCAGCACCACGAGGTCGTAAAGCACGCCGGCGTTCGGCGTCCAGATGAACGTGAGCAGGCCGCCCGCCCCCACCGGTGGCACCGGCGCGAGCACGGGCGCCGCCGCCGAAGACCGGATCACCACATCGACCGCGGCGCTCACCACGTTGTCGGCCGACACGGCCACCCGATAGGTGCCTGGAGCGGCATTGGCCGGCACCTGCAAGCTCGTGCCGCAGCACCCGAACGAGCCCACGACGAGCGGCGTGGCGATGCCCGGTCCGCCCGTGATGCCCAGCGTGTAGGCGGCAGCGCCAATGCTGTTCCACGAGAAGGTGAGCGTGCCCCCTGGAGCCGCCGGGCTGACCGGTGCCAGCGTGAGGGTGGTGGCGGTTGGCCGCGGGAAGCCGAGGGTGAGTCGGATCCGGTCGGTCGGGACGTTGGGATCCGTGGCGCCCAGGCGGGGAATCGTATTGAAGCTCAGATCGCCGTCGACCGCCCGCTGCGCTGAACTCGGGATACAGCCGGCCGGGATGCAGCGGCTTCCCGTACGGATGCTGGCCACGGTCGTGGCCAGCAGGCGCTGACCGTTGATCACCAGCTCGGCGCCGGTGATGTTCATCGAGCCGTCATTCGCGCTGCCCGTCCACGTCGCCTCGATGGTGAGAAAGACCCCGAACGGATCGGGCACGCCCTGATCGTCCGAGTAGAACACGTCGTAGTTCTCGCCGTTGAAGAAGGAGAAGTCCCGGTTCGCATTGTTGAGCGGATTGGCAAGGCGACTCAGCAGTTGTGCGGACGCCGGTGCGTAGGGCACGCGGTTCACGATCGACGTGGCCTCATAGACGGCCACTTCGGTGAGGCCGCTGATCGACCGCAGGGGCCCTTGTGCCAGAGCGGGCGACGCGACGGTGAGGACGAGGGCGAGGCAGGCGAGAGGGCCAACTGCTCGGCCATGGATACGGACGGACGGTGACGGCATCGACATCTCCAGAGCCCGGGTGAAAGTTGCGAGGGACTGACCCGGGCACTGAGTCATGCGACAGGTCGCGTTGGCGGGGGCCAGCGGGCCGCGATGAAGCGGCGTGATCTCACCCGTGGCGGCGGCGCCTAGCGTGGTAGCATCGAAACCAGACCAAGGTGCGCCGGCCGCAATAGTGCGCCAGCCAGCCTTGGTCTTTTCGCGCTCGGAGATTGCGAAATGTTTCACAAGCTCGCAATCGGCACGCCGGGTGCGGTGAGGGACTGACGCCGATGGGCACGGGCACGTTTCTGCCGGTTCTCAACGAAGTCGAGAAGGCCAGCATCGGCGAACGGCAACCGCTGCCGGAGCGGTATCTCGGCTTGTCCGACGACGAGATGGCCGACCGCATCGCGACCGCGCGCGCCACGCTGGGCGATCGCCTCGTGATCCTGGGGCACCACTACCAGCGCGACGAAGTTGTTCGCTTCGCCGACTACACCGGCGATTCCTTCAAGCTGTCGCGCGAAGTGGCCAAGCATCCCGCCGCCCAGTACATCGTGTTCTGCGGCGTGCACTTCATGGCCGAGAGCGCTGATGTGCTCGCGTTGCCGCATCAGCAGGTGATCCTGCCCGACCTTGCGGCGGGCTGCTCCATGGCCGACATGGCCCCGGCCGACGAACTGCAGATCTGCTGGAACGAACTCGAGCAGCTCGGCGTGGCGTCGCGCACGGTGCCCATTACCTACATCAACTCCGCGGCTGCGATCAAGTCGTTCGTGGGCGAACAGGGCGGCACGGTGTGCACGTCGTCGAACGCCGCGGCGGTGCTCGAGTGGGGCTGGCAGCAGAAAGAGAAGATCCTCTTCCTGCCGGATCAGCACCTCGGCCGCAACACCGCGTTCTTCAAGATGCACGTGCCGCTCGACCAGATGGTGGTGTGGGATCCGCACCAGCCGTTCGGCGGACTCACGCGCGAGCAGGTCGAGGCCGCGCGCCTGATCCTGTGGAAGGGCCACTGCTCGGTGCACGTGCGCTTCAGCGCGACGCAGATCGCGCAAGTGCGCCTCGAGCATCCCGGCGTACACGTGATCGTGCATCCCGAGGTGCCGTTCGAAGTGGTGCAGGCGGCGGATGATGCGGGCTCCACCGAATACATCCTGAGCCAGGTGCGCGCGGGCGCGCCCGGCTCGGTGTGGGCCGTGGGCACCGAGGTGCATCTGGTGCATCGGCTCGCGGCCGAGATGGCGCCCCACGGCGTGACGGTGCTGTCGCTCGACACGCTCGGGTGTCTGTGCTCCACCATGTTCCGCGTGTCGCCGAATCACCTGCTGTGGGTGCTCGAAGGCCTGGTCGATGGCCAGGTCTACAATCAGGTGGAGGTGCCCGAGGCCCAGATCCACTGGGGCCGCGTGGCGCTCGACCGCATGCTGCAGATTCACTGAGGCGCGGCCCGTCTGATACGATCGCCGTTCGTCTATCCGGCAATTTCGCCCTTGAGGAGGGTTGTTCCATGGCTCATTCCCTGCCCGCGCTGCCCTACGACCACGCGGCGCTCGAACCGCACATCGACACGCAGACCATGCAGATTCACCACGGCAAGCACCACCAGGCCTACGTGACGAATCTGAACGCCGCGCTCGACAAGCACCCCGACCTGCACGACCAGAGCCTCGACGATCTGGTCAAGGGCATCGCCACGGTGCCGGAAGACATTCGCGGCGCCGTGCGCAACAACGGCGGCGGCCACTGGAACCACTCGATGTTCTGGACGCTGATGGCGCCAAGCGCCGGCGGCGCGCCCACGGGCGACGTGGCCAGCGGCATCGATGCGGCCTTCGGCAGCGTCGACAAGTTCAAGGAGCAGTTCCAGGCCGCGGGCATGAGCCGCTTCGGCAGCGGCTGGGCGTGGCTGGTCGACAACGGCGGCAAGCTCGAGATCGCCAGCACGCCGAATCAGGACAACCCGCTCATGGACGGCAAGAAGGCCATCCTCGGCGTGGACGTGTGGGAACACGCTTACTACCTGAAGTACCAGAACCGTCGCGCCGACTACCTGGCCGCGTTCTGGAACGTGGTGAACTGGGCCGAAGTCAACAGGCTTCTCAGGGGCTAGGGGCTGGGGGCTAGGGGCTGGGGCGGGCTTTGCCAGGGGCTCGCCCGTCCTTTTCTCCTGGCGAGCGCGACGCTGGTGTGCCTCGGCACGCCGATGCACGCGCAACAATCCGTGACGGAGGCGCCGTCGGCCGCGCCGGGCGCCACGTCGTTCCTCGTGCAGAACCTCACGCGCGCGGAGCTCTGGCGGTTCTTCGAGCCGCGGCCCGGCGGCGGCGTGCATCCCGACTACGTCTTCTTCGGCAACCGCTCCACGCTCGGCGCGCGCTACCGCGGCACCCGCTGGGGGCTGCACGGCGCCATCCAGTACGTGCGCCTCGAGAACCTGCCGTCGGGGGCCATCGGCCCAGGCTTGCTCGGCACCGGCGGGGCCTACTTCTACCAGGCCAACGGCACGTTCAGCTATCAGCTCTACCTGCGCAGTCTCGGGCTCACGTTCAGCCATCCGAAGAGTGGCGCCTGGCTCGAGGCTGGACGCTTCTCGCGCGCGGCGGAGGAGGAGCCCGCGTCTGGCGACGCCACCATCGACACCCTGACCCGCGCGCACCTGAACGGCCGCCTGCTCGGCGACATGGAATGGTCGATGTACCAACGCGCCTGGGACGGCGCGCGCGGCGGCCTCGCGCGTGACGCCTGGCGGGCCACGGTGACGGCAGCCGTGCCCACGCAGGGCACCTACGAGGAATCCGCGAATCTCGCGATGCCGAAGCTGCGCGTCGGTGCGGTGGAGGTGAGCACGCGCGCAGGTGCGCTCGTGCCGCACACGGCGGTGACGGCGTTTGCCTATGTCTACGACGACCAGCGCGGCGTCACCGCGCGTCCCGACAATCAGGTGTCGCTGCCGACACGGCCCCTGCCCACGCCTGCCAAGGCCGACGTGCGCATCGGCACGCTGGGCGCGTCGGCGGTCGGCGCCTTTCCCCGAGGCGTGGGCCGCTGGGACGCGCTGGCCTGGGGCGCGCTGCAGCGCGGCGATTGGTATGGGCAGGGCCATCGCGCCATGGCCGCGGCCGGGCAGATCGGGCACCAGTGGACGCGCGTGCCCTGGCAGCCGTGGCTGCGCACCGGCGTGGACTACGCCTCGGGCGATGCCGACGCCTTCGATGACACGCACGGCACGTTCTTCCCCATGCTGCCGTCGGGCAACCAGCTGTCGCGATCGTCGTCGTATGCCCTGATGAACGTGGTGGACCTGTGGGCCGAGGCACGCATCACGCCGGCGTCCGCCGTGGACGCGCAGGTCGCCGTGCACCGCGTGCAGCTCGCCAGCCGCGCCGACTGGTGGTACACGGGCAGCGGCGCCACGGCACGCGCGGGCAACTTCTTCGGCTTCCAGGCACGCAACCCGGGGGGCGAGCAAGCACTGGGGACGATCGTGGAAGGCGAACTCACGTGGCGGGCCACACGCTGGTACACGCTGCGCGCCTATGCGGGGCGCATGGCCGGTGGCGGTGCGGTGCGTACGGTGTTTTCGGGGCGCCGCCTGATCACGGCGTGGCTGGAATCGCTGGTCAGCTTCTGAGTGCGCAAGCGGCGACGCGCGCCGTCAGAAGAGCACGACGCTCACGCGCGTGCCCGCTTCCACCGCCGCCACGTCGGGCGGAATCTCGATGTAGCCATCGGCGTGCGCCATGCTCGTGATGTCGCCACTGGCCTTGAAGGCCGGTTCCGCCAGGCCGGCCGTGAGGCGTACGGTGTAGAACTGGGTGCGGCCCAGACTCGACGCCACGCGACGCGCCAGCGCCACCTCGATCACGCGCGGCTGGTGCGCCGGCAGGCGCGCGAGTGCGCGCAGGAACGGCACGAGCAGCACATAGGCGTTCGTGAGACACGAGGTGGGATTGCCGGGCATGCCGAACACCGGCACGTCGCCGATGCGGCCAAATGCCGTGGGTTTGCCGGGTCGCGTGGCAATGCCGTGGAACACCACCTGGCCCCGCCGCGCGAGGATGTCGAGCACGAGATCGCGGTCGCCCACCGAGCTGCCGCCCGAGAACACGATCAGGTCACACGCGGCCGCCACGTCCACGGCCGCGTCGAGCGCCTCGAGCGTGTCGGCGGCCACCTCGAGCGGCACCGCCACGCCGCCGTGTGCCTCCACGATGGCCGTGAGCGTGTGGCGATTCACGTCGTAGATCTGCCCCGGGCCGAGGGCCGTCCCTGGCGCCACCACCTCGTTGCCCGTGGAGACGATGGCCACGCGCGGACGGGCGAACACGTCGAGCGCTGGCAGACCCAACGCCGCGACCACGCCCACCCGCGCCGGCAGCAACACGTCGCCGCCGCGCAGCACAGTGGCGCCGGCCGTGATGTCGGCGCCGGCGCGGCCCACGTGCTGACCGGCATACACGGGTGTGAGCACCTGCACGATGTCGCCCTCGCCAGGCGCGGTCTCTTCCACCATCACCACCGCGTCCACGCCCGACGGCAGCGGGGCGCCCGTGGCGATCTCGGCGCATTCCCCGGCGGCGACGGCGCGCGCCATCACCTCGCCGGTGAACACGCGGCCCACTCGCGTGAGCGCACGCGGCTGGTCGTGCGTGGCGCCGGTGGTGTCGGCGGCCTGCACGGCGTAGCCGTCCATCATGGCGCGGGCAAAGGGCGGCACGTGGGCGGCGGCCACGACGTCGTGCGCCACCACGCGTCCGGTGAGCTGCGCGAGCCGCACCGTCTCCACGCGCGCGATGGCACGGACGGCCGCCGCGAGCTGGGCCACGGCGTCGTCGAGTGGAATCGTCGACTGGAAGGGGCGCATCTACTTCGAGGCCTGCTGCACGAGGTGCCCCAGTTCCGGCAGTACCAGCTTGGTCATGGCGAGGCGCACAGCGCCCTCAGACCCGGGCAGCGAGATGACGACGCGGTCGCGCGCCAGCCCCGCGCAGGCGCGGCTCATCATGGCGGCCGGGCCGATGTCGGCGTAGCTGAGCATGCGGAAGAGCTCGCCAAAGCCATCGAGCCGCTTCTCGAGCATCTCGGTGACCGCCTCGTAAGTGGAATCGCGCGACGTGATCCCGGTGCCGCCGGTGGTGATAATCACCTGGGCCGGGCCGCGGAGCTGCGTGGCCACGAACGCCATCACGTCCGCCGGCTCGTCTTTCACCAGGGCGCGCGCGATCACCTGGTGGCCGGCCTGTTCGAGCAGGGCCACGATGGCCGCGCCGCTGGTGTCGGTGGCTTCGGTGCGCGTGTCACTCACGGTGAGCACGGCGACACGGACCGACACTGGGCTCGCCGCCTTGTGGAGTTCCTTGGACACGAGCTGATCATAGAACAGGGGCTGGGGGCTCGGGGCTTAGGCCTGGGGCGGGCCGCCGTTACACGTGTTCAGAGGTCATGCGTGCCGTGTCACGCGTGTCCCGCTATGATGCGACAGTGCGTCGCCTCGCCCTTGCCAGCCTCGCCTTTGCGGTCCTAGCCATCGTCGCCTGGGATGCGCGCCTGGTGGTTCGCGCCCAGAGTGGAACCGTGCGGCAGACGCGGCCGGCCCGTGGGGCGGCGCCCGCACCGGCCCCGCCGCTGCCGCCGTCGTTTGCGCCCACGCTCGACCGCGAGGCCGTGCGGTGGGTGGACGCCACACTCAAGTCACTGAGCGACGACCAGCTCGTGGGCCAGGTGCTCATGGGTCGGCTCGATTCCACCTACCTGAGCGCCGATTCAGTGAAGTTCGAGGAGCTGGCCGCGCTCGTGCGCGGGGTGCACCTGGCGGCTTCTGCGCGTTTGGCGGCGTGGATCTGGTGCCGTCGGTGATGCTGAACGCCACCTACGGCCCCACCATCCTGGGACAGCCCCTGGAACTGGCGGCCATCCTGAATCGCCTGCAAACGCTCTCGGCTCTGCCACTCCTGGTCGGCAGCGACTTCGAGCACGGCGTGGGCATGCGCATCACCGGCGCCACGCGCTTCCCCCGGGCGATGGCGTTTGGCGCGGCGGGCGATCCGGCGCTCGTGCGCGAAGCCGCGCGGCTCACCGGCCTCGAGTCGCGCGCGCTCGGCGTGCACGTGAATTTCGCGCCCGTCGCCGACGTGAACAACAACCCGCGCAACCCGGTGATCAACATCCGCTCGTTCGGCGAAGATCCCACCCGCGTCGGTGCGCTGGTGCGCGCGGCCGTGGAGGGCCTCCAGAGCGGCGGCGTCGTGGCCACGCTCAAGCACTTCCCCGGACACGGCGACACCGCCGTGGATACGCATCTGGGCCTGGCGACGGTGCCCCACGACCGGGCGCGGCTCGATCGCGTGGAGCTGGCGCCGTTTCGTGATGGCATCGCCGCTGGTGCGGGCGCCGCCATGGTGGCGCACGTGGAGATGCCGGCGCTCGACCCGATTCCCGGCCCAGCCACGTTCAGCCGTCCGGTGGTGCGCGGCCTGCTGCGCCACGAACTCGAGTTCGACGGCGTGATCTACACCGACTCGATGCTGATGGACGCGGTGAACGCCATCGCAGGTCCCGGCGAAGCCGCCGTGCGGGCCCTCGAAGCCGGGGTGGACGTGGTACTCGACTCGCCCGATCCCCGCGCGGCCGCCGTCGCGATCAAGGCGGCCATGGCGCAGGGCCGCGTGCCGCGGGTACAGCTCGAGGGCTCGGTGCGCCGGGTGCTCGAGCACAAGGCGCGCCTCGGCCTGCACAAGACGCGTACCGTGAACCTCGAGGCCGTGATGGGCGCCGTGGGCACGCGCGTCGGCGCCGACACCGCCCGGGTGACGGCCGAGCGAGCCGTGACGCTGCTGCGCGATAAGCGTCAATCGGTGCCGCTCCTCACGCCGCGCGCCGGGCGGGTGCTGTATCTCTCGGTGCTCGACTACCCGTCGAACTGGCGCATCGCCGCGCCGAGCCGCACGCTGCTGCCGGAACTGCGTAAGCGGTGGGGCAATGTGACAGCGCTGGAACTGTCAGACCGCTCCACGGCCGACGAGCTCGACCTCGTGCGCGCCCTGGCGGCGAGCCACGACGCCATAGTGGCCGGCGTGTTCGTGCGCGCGTCATCGGGCAGCGGACGCCTCGACCTCGGGCCGGGCATCGTGCGGCTACTGCAGGATCTGGTCGCGGCCACCGCTCGCCGCAATCAGCCGATAGTGGCGGCCTTCTTCGGCAGTCCCTACGCGGCCGTGGCGGTCCCGGCCCTGCCGGCGGTGCTCGTCACCTACGACTTCGGCGACTACGCCGAGGCCGCGGCGGTGCGGGCGCTGGCCGGCGAGGTGGCGATTCAGGGCCGCTTGCCGGTGGCCCTCGGCGAGGGGGCGGGCGTGGGCTTCGGGCTCGCGCGCGCGCCACTCACGAGTGTGCCCCAGTAGATACGCCTGGACCGCGGTTCTGCTGTGCTAGAATCGATCTTCTGTCGCGCCCTTAGCTCAGCTGGATAGAGCGTCTGGCTACGAACCAGGAGGTCGCAGGTTCGAATCCTGCAGGGCGCACCAACTTGTTGCATTCGCAACAAGTTAACGTTCAGAGACCCCAGACAGGCATCCCGAAAGGATCGCCTGTCTCATGGATGCTCTGGATCGCCACTTCGAACAGTTTCTACGCGAACGTCGATATCTGAAGAACGTCAGCACTGACACCATCGACTGGTATGAGTGCGCGTGGACGACGTTCCGCCGTACACCCGGCATCGTCGCAACGGAACCCGCTCAGCTCACCCAACGCGACCTCGAAGTGTTTGTGATTGCGCTTCGGGATCGCGGTGTACGGCCGATCTCCTGTAACACCTGGCTAAAGGCCTTGCAGGCGTTTACCGCGTGGCTCCACGCGCGAGGTGAACTGGGGCAAGCGCTCCGTCTGTCTCCGTTGAAAGTCGAGCGACGGATCATCCCGACTCTGAACTCGGCCGCGCTGCGTGCGCTGGTCGGATATCGAGCTCGGACGTTCCCACAGCGACGTGTGCACGCCTTGGTTTGCGCGCTGCTAGACACCGGGTGTCGCGTGCAAGAGATGCTGTCCGCTGCTGTCGCGGATTTCGACTTGGACGACTGCCTGATCACAGTGATTGGCAAAGGTGACCGTCAGCGGCGCGTGCCATTCTCCATCGACCTTCGCCGCATTCTGTACAGCTACCGGCAGGCCGGAGGCCTTCAGGGCGAGCCGCTCATGTTCCCTGCAAGATCGGGCGGATCTTGGGGCCAGCGCAACGCTCTCCGAAGCTTCCACCTACTACAGGACCGGGTCGGCCTTGAACGCGTGGGCTTCCATCGCCTTCGCCACACGTTCGCCACGGAGTATCTCCGTAATGGCGGCGACGTCGTGCGGCTGTCGCGCACTCTCGGGCACGCTGAGCTTTCTACAACGATGGGCTATGTCGCAATGCTGACGGGAGATCTTCAGCGTGCGCATGCGCAAACGTCGCCGCTAGCCGCCTTGCGTCGCCGGTAGAGCAACCGAAAAATCGCTCCGCGAAATCTACGCCCCAGGCGCGAACTCCCCCCTCGACTTGGAAAATCGGAAGGTGGGGGGGGGGCACCAGGGCGAGCCGGGCGACTGGCGAAGGTTCAACGGGCTGGCCCCCGTTCGTGTTATACCGTGCGCATGATCGTCACCATCGCCGCCAGCATCATCATCGTCCTCTCCATCG
>Ga0105046_10001690_pt1 | contig 34139 bp, 26 predicted proteins | sample MAT03_FD_78385 | JGI IMG/M metagenome (GOLD analysis project Ga0105046, IMG submission 78385) | Freshwater microbial communities from Lake Fryxell liftoff mats and glacier meltwater in Antarctica - MAT-03 (megahit assembly) | ecosystem: Environmental > Aquatic > Freshwater > Ice > Liftoff... | reverse complement strand
TCGGATTGTAGCTGTGCCGATCCGGCCATTGTGCACGTCCGGGTCGAGCTTCACGGCCTTTCGCCCGCTGAAATTGTGGGAACCAAGCCCTGTACCGATCGGGGTGCATGCACTTTCACCTGCGATCGAAAAACCGGTGTCACCCCTCTCGATATTCCTGCGGGAAACTACGCCATTGAAATCGTGCCGCTCGACGTTGCCGGCAAAGATATGCGATCGGCGAGCGTTCGCGTTCCCCCGGCAATCGTACGGGACGTGGTATTTGGGCAGGTGACCGGGCTTGGGGCGTTGCAAATAGTGGTTCCATGCGCATCCGGGTGTTCGTCAGGCGGCTCGTCGACGTGTGCCCACTAATATTTGGACCGAAATAGCTACAAAAAATTGTACGGGTGCGGTAAAGCGTCGGTTTCAACCAGCCATGACTCAGAATATCCCCGAGCGAGTTCGTAAGATCTTGGCTCAGCACGGACGCCTTGGCTCGGACGTTGCTGCCCTGGCCGATACAGCGGATCTCTACGCGGCTGGAATGACCTCCCGGGCGAGCGTCAATGTGATGGTCGCGCTCGAAACCGAATTCAACATTGAGTTTCCAGACGCCATGCTGCGCCGTGACGTTTTTGAAAGTGTCGCCGCGATATCCACTGCGGTTGCAAGCCTCCATGTCGGATGATTTGGGAAAGCGGGCAGCCCGCATCGGCCTTGAGACCGCGGGTCCCTTCGCCCACGATGTGGATACGAACGCCCGGTTTCCCTCGGAGGCAGTGGCTGCGATGCGTGCGGCCGGCTTGTTTGCAGCAGGCGTCCCGCGCCCGTTTGGAGGCGAAGGGGCCCGCGTCGTGGCGCTTGCCGAAGCCTGTACTGCCCTCGGGCAACATTGCGCCTCCTCCGCGATGGTGCTCGCGATGCACTACACGCAGGTGTTCAGCCTGTGTGAGGCCGGAGCGCGATCGGAACCTTTTGCGAACTACCTACGCAAAGTCGCGGCGGAAAATCGCCTCATCGCTTCAGTTACTTCTGAAGTTGGTCCAAGCGGCGACATGCGCAGCAGCATTGCAGCCGTTGAAACGGTCGGGGAACGGTATCGTCTGACCAAGAAGGCCACCACCCTGTCCTATGGTCAGTACGCCGATGATCTCCTGATCACTGCTCGCCGCAACTCGGATGCGCCGGCCAACGATCAGGTATTGGTCCTTGCCCAGGCGGGGCAATACCGGCTTCAGGATCTTGGTAGCTGGAACACGCTCGGGATGCGCGGAACCTGTAGCCACGGGTGCACCGTGCACGCCGAGGGAGACGCCTGGGAAATCGTATCCCAACCCTTCGCCGAGATTGCCACACAGGTGATGACGCCAACTTCGCATATCCTGTGGTCCGCCTGCTGGCTTGGCATCGCGACCGACGCGGTTGGCAAGGCGCGCAGGGTGGTTCGCGAGAAGGCGCGCGCCAATCCCGGGATCATGAGCCGCAGCGCTCAGCGCACGACCGAAATCGTTGCGACTTTGCAGCGCATGCGCCACGACGTGATGACGATGGCCCGGGAATACGATGCCTGTGTCGAACGTCGCGACCCGGAACAGCTTGCGGGAATTTCATTCGTCCTTCGAATCAACAATTTGAAGCTTTCCGCTTCTCGGCTGGTTGTTGAAATCGTGAGCGAAGCGATGGGGATCTGCGGCATCGCTGCTTACAAAAACGACTCGCCCACAAGCCTCAGCAGACATCTTCGCGACGCCTTCTCGGCGGCGCTCATGATCAACAACGATCGCATCATCGAAACAAACGCTTCCCTTCTCTCCATTCACAAGGGCGACTAGGCCTCTCATCCATTCCATGATCGACAAATCTGTGACCCGCGACGCGTTTATGACAGAGCTTACCAGCCGACGTTTCTTGATCGAAACCGGTGTTGCTGGTGTTTACGGCCGCGGTGCCGGGTTCCTTGTGATAGTCGAGGGTATCGAGCGGCGCATTGATGCCGCGTGCCGATCAGACCACCCGGAGCGAGTCTTTTTCCCACCGGTCATTCCGCGCGAAATCTTGCGTCGAACCGGCTACATGGAGAACTTTCCAGATCTCTGTGGTTCGGTTCATGCGTTCTGCGGCACACCCGCCAATCATCCGGCGTTGGTCGAGACCGTGAATGCCGAGAATGACTGGACGCCCCATCTTTCGATGACGGATCTGGTCCTCGCACCCGCGGGTTGCTACCCGGTTTACCCGACCCAGGGTGGGATCCTCCCCGTGGGCGGCAAGATTTTTGATTTGACGGCATCCTGCTATCGACACGAACCCTCGAAAGATCCCGCGCGCCTGCAGGCTTTTCAGCTTCGCGAGAACGTACGTCTGGGTTTGCCCGCAGAAGTAATGGCCTGGCGCATGTTGTGGATGGAACGCGTGCCCGCTCTCTTCGACGATCTCGGTTTTGAGTTTCGACTTGATACTGCCAGCGATCCCTTCTTCGGACGGGGTGGTCGCATGATGAAGGCCGCGCAAAAAGAACAAGAACTGAAATTCGAGTTGCTGGTCCCGATCTGGCCCGACCACGAACCCACTGCCGTTGCTTCGTTCAACTATCACGGCTCTCATTTCGGGCACATCTTTGGCATTGAAACACCGGACGGCGCCGAAGCCCATACGGCCTGCGTTGGTTTCGGTCTTGAACGCATTGCCCTTGCGTTACTCAAACGTCACGGCTTTGACCTCGATGCGTGGCCAGTGGCGGTGCGTTCGAGCCTTTGGTCATGACCGAGTTGAACGCGTTTTGGGCGGCAACGCCGAGCACGTATGCGCAGCATCCATTGCACGATCTGCAACGGAACTTTCCCGAGACCAATTGCTACATCGACGTGTGGATCGAGATCCTGCATGGGTTGGCGCTGGATCCGCACGCCTTTTTGGCCTGTGCGATCCCCGGCGATTTCGAGGGCGACCAGTGGACATTCTTCAAACCGTCTCACGTTGATCTGGCCGAGCTTTACGGCATCACCGTCGCAGAATTGACCATCTGGTTGCCGGTGATTGAGCATGTTCAGACGCAACTCGATCAGCAGCGGATTCCGCTTGTCGAAGTAGACGCCTTCTTCCTGCCCGATACGGCGGGCTCTGACTACCGACAGGGACACGCGAAGACGACGATCGCCATTCATCGTCTGGATCGGGCGAAAAACTCGATCCAGTATTTTCACAACGCGGGATTTTTCAACCTTCAGGACGATGACTTCGGTGGGATTTTTCATCTGCAGGCGGAGGCCCTTCCAGAGCGGTTGCCTCCTTTTGCCGAGTTCATCAAACTGGAGCGGGTTTCGCGGCTGTCACTTTCGCATCTTCGAGCCTTGTCGCTGGCACAGGCGCGCCGTCATTTTTCGATGCGACCCACCGAGAATCCGCTGCGCAAATATGGAGCGCACGTATCCCGACACCTCGAACAATGGGTTGTGCGCGACGTTGCGACCTATCATGCCTACAGCTTCGCCTCGATCCGTCAGATGGGAGCGTCTTTCGAGTTGCTCGCCGATTACGTGCGTTGGCTCGCTGGTTCGCCCGGTGGCCCGGCAGAATTGGCTGCCGATTCCTTTCAGTCGATAGCAGCGGTCGCAAAGATGCTCATTCTGAAACTCGCACGGGTCGCCAACAGCAAGCGCATCGCGGATCTGTCTGGAAATTTCGACGATATGGCGGCATCGTGGGACAAAGGGATGGCGCAACTCGATTTGCTCCTGCATGGGTGATGGCGGAAACCGAGCGTTTACTGACGGCCGGATGGCAGCGAGTTAGCGTGCAACCCGGAACGGCATCGGACCCGAGTGGTCTGCCTGAAAATGGCTGGGGTGCGGCGACCGTTCCGGGCACCGTCATAGCCGATGGATTGGAACCGTCGGATGCGATCGGCCGTGACCACTGGTATCGATGCCAGTTTGCCGCGACACCCGTCGATCTGGGCACGCGCGTGCGACTTTGTTTCGACGGCCTCGCAACACTCGCGGAGGTTTGGTTCAACGGCAAGTCGGTGTTGCAGAGCGATAATATGTTCTGTCCACAGTTCTGCGACGTAGGGGCTTTCCTCTCGCAGAATAATGAAATCGCAATACGTTTTCGTTCCCTTGGCGAAGCGTTGCAGCGAAAACGGCCACGCGGGCGTTGGCCCACCCGGCTTGTCAGCGAGAAGAACCTTCGTTTCTTTCGCACGACCTTTTTGGGTTTTATGCCGGGCTGGTTCCCGCCGTCACATCCGGTCGGCCCCTGGCGTGCGATTCGTTTGGTACAGGAGCAGTTGATCGCGATCGAGGCACGCAGCGTTCAAACAGAGCTCATCGACAACGACGGACGGGTTCGTTTGAAGATGCGCTGCCGATGTCTTGGTTCCGAATCGATCACGGCTGCCACCTTTGAACTGGAGCCGGATCGCCGCTTCATGTTGGAGGTGTCCGCGCTTGGGGACGGGATTTTCGAGCTCAACGGCGTGTTGGATATCGGCGGGGTCAAGGCGTGGTGGCCGCATACGCACGGCACGCAGCACCTCTATCAACCGCTGGTGCGAATCAGTTGTGATCGGAACGAAGTTGTCGTTCCTCTCGACAGCATTGGATTTCGACGCATTGAACGTACAGCGCCGGCAGGCGTGGGGTTTGGCATGCGCGTGAACGGCGTCGGCGTATTTTGTCGCGGTGCGGTCTGGACGCCGCTCGATCCGAAGCGTCTCGACGCGGAACCGAACGACTACGAAGAGGCTTTGCAACTTGTAAAGTCGGCTGGTCTCAATCTGTTGCGGATAAGCGGGATCACCACCTACGAAAACGATCTGTTCTATCGCCTGTGTGACGAATACGGGATCCTGGTATGGCAGGATTTTATGTTTGCCAATTTTGACTACCCCGTCGACGATCCGGTGTTCTTGCAGTCTTGTCGACGCGAGGCCGAGTCGTTCCTCGAACGAACCGAGACACGGGTGTCCCTGGCGGTGCTTTGTGGCAACAGCGAAATGCAACAGCAGGCTGCCATGATGGGACTCGAAGCCGACGCATGGTCAAGTACATTGTTCGATGTGGTTCTGCCGGAAGCGTGCAAAGCGCGCCGCCCCGATCTGCTTTACGTCGTTTCGAGTCCAAGTGGCGGTGATTTGCCTTTTCACGTCGACCGCGGCCCGGGCCACTACTACGGGGTCGGCGCATACCAGCGTCCACTCGAAGATGTGTATGCTGCATCGGTTCGATTCGCAAGCGAGTGCCTTGCGTTTGCCCAACCGCCCGAGGCGTCTGAGTTGCGCCGTTTGTTCGCAGATGCCCCCATCGATACAACGGATTCGCGATACCGAGCCGGCATTCCACGGGATCCGGGCGCGAATTGGGATTTTTCGGATGTGACCGATCACTATGTTGGAACAGTTTTCGGCGCACCGGCGCGCGCGCTCGCGACGACGAAACCCGAACGTTATCTTGAGCTTGCCCGGGTTTCGACCGGTCGGGTGATGGCGCACGTCTTTGGGATCTGGCGGCGCGCCGAGGATCCTTGCGAGGGTGGCGTTGTGTTCACCTTGCGTGATGTGTTGCCCGGCGCCGGCTGGGGTCTGATCTCGAATACGGGAATGCCCAAGTCATCGTACTACTTTTTGAAACGGATCTTGACGCCCCGGGCGATGTGGTTCGTGGACGGTGGTGTGAATGGGTTGCGCTTGCATGTTGCGAATGACACGGCGTCTGTGCTTTCGGGTCGACTGACGGTGCGACTGTGTCGCGACGACGGCCACGTCATCGAGCAGGCGGCGATGGATGTCTTGGTCGCGCCTCACGCGCAGTCGGCATTCGGAGTTGATCGTTGCCTGGGTCGATTCACCGATGCCAATCGAGCATACCGTTTCGGTCCGGCGGAACATGCGGTTGTCACGGCTGTGCTCGAAGGTGCGTTTCCGCTGCACGCAGAATTTTTACCGAACTTGGGTTGTGAACCATCCTTGCGTCGCGATCTGGAACTTTCTGCCGAATTGGTTCGTACCGGTGAGCGCTCTGCGCGTGTGACCTTGCGGAGTAATTTTTTGGCGGAATCGGTCGTGTTGAGTGTCCCGGGGTATCTCCCGAGTGACAACTACGTTCACGTCCTCGCTCGCGAGCCATTGTCCATCGAGTTGACCGCCCTGCGCGATGGTGTTTCACCGATCGGAACGGTCAAGGCGATGAACGGTGCCGCTTCGGTCGCTATGGTTTCGATGCCAGCGCCTGAGCAGGGGCATTCGTTATGACGACGCCGGGGCCGGACGGGATGGTCGCGGGCTGGATCGAAACGGCGCTGGGCCCGTTGTTTGCGGCTTACCACCCCGGGGCAAAAGACCGCCCGCGGACGACGGCGGTTTTACTTTGCGATCCCTTTGGCAGCGACCGCATGAACCTGCACGCGACCTATCGCGAGCTGGCACTGCGTCTCTCCGCGATGGGATTTCATGTGTTGCGGATCGACTATCCAGGCACTTGTGATTCGTTGGGTGGCCCTCGACGGTCGTCCCGGGTGTCAACCTGGCTGGATGCGCTGGACGCGGGCGCATCGTGGATCAAAACGACAAGCGGTTGTCCTGAGCTGTCGGTGTTTGGTGCAATGCTAGGCGGAACACTGGCGGCGGCGCTGGCGTCACGGCGCAATGACGTGACAGGCATGGTGCTGTGGGGCCCGTATCCCACTGGGCGTGCCTTCGTCCGCGAGGCCGTCGCCTTTGCGCAAATGTCGGTTGCGAATCCAGACCGCGTCCGCCCCGATGACTGGGAGGAGGGTGATGTGGATGCAATGGGCCTGTTGTTGCCAACCGAAATGGTCGACGAACTAAAAAAGTTGTCGTTGACGGAAATGTCGTTCCCCGGGCTACGCGCCGCGAGCATTCACAAACGAAATACGGATACTCCGGTCGATGCCCTGTTTCGGCATCTGGAGACAGCGGGTATTTCAGTCGACGCGCCAGTGAAGTCTGTTGACGTCTCTTCGGTGGGCGAGGACCCCTTGCCTCCGGACTGGTGGTTTGATGCTGTTTTGAAATGGTGGGATCGCAATTATCCGTCATTGGAAGTGGGAACGCCTCCGCTCGTGCCGAATCTCAGCGAATGCGTTGCCATTGCATCCGACGCCGGGGCGGTCGTTCAAGAACAGATGGTTCGTTTCGGCAGCGATCGAGGGTTGTTTGGTATTCTGACGGAGGGCGACCGTTCGTTGCCGCGGCCAAGCTTTGGAATTGTGTTCGTCAGTGGGGGGTGGAACCACCGGGTGGGCATCAACCGAAATCAAACCACGTGGGGTCGTCAGTGGGCACTGTTGGGTTTTGATGTGTTGCGATTCGACATTCGAGGGTTTGGCGACAGTCTTGCGCTTCGCCCCGGGGATCGTGGCCTCTTGTATCGTCGCGAAACGGTGATGGATCTGGTCGATGCGATGGATTACATGCAGGCCCGAACCGGTCTTTCACGCTTTGTCTTCATCGGTTTGTGCGCAGGCGGCTATCAAGCGTTGCACTGTGCAATCGCCGATCCGCGGGTTGTGGGACTCGCTCTACTCAACCCACTGCGCCTGTCACCGGGCGGCGCCGATGGCGTGGCTGCCCGTGTTGTTCAACCCGTCCGGCTGTCGCGCTTCGTCCAGTCGATCGGGGATCCGGGTTCCTGGAAACGATTGTTGTCATTCGATTCGGCACTTCCCGGTCGCCTGACCACCCTTGGCAATCGGTTTGCTGCCGCGGGCAAACGTTGGCTTCGTCGCAAACTCGATCCTTCGGCGTTGCCCCCGGTCACCTGGCTAGGGCGAACCATTGCGTTGCTGGTGGAGCGGGGGACGCAGATCCTCGTGGTTTTCGACGCCGGTGATGTTGTTTGTCACGGGCTACTGGCTGAACTCGACGGCGTCCGTCCCAAGCTGGATTCTTCCGGACGATTTTCCGATGTGGCGGTCGCAAATACCAATCACATCTTTTCGCCGTTGCGCAGCCAAATGGATGTGGAACGCATCTTGCGAGACGCAATCATTCGCTGGCGACAGCTCGCGTGAACACGCTCTGATTCGGATCGATCGTCAAGAAGAGTCCGCCCGCGATGAAGGTGCCGATGGCCAGGGGCAAAAGGGCCATCGAATAACCGTAAGAGCCGACGAGGTATCCGAACGCGACCGACGAAATGAATGAACCGAGTTGGCCCGCCATGTTCATCGCGCCCGAGATGCTTCCACCGTGGCCACTCGAAACATCAAGCGAAGTGGCCCAGGCCACGGGCAGAAACATATCCATTCCAAGGATTCCGAGGCAGAGCAGGGTTGCTGCCAGGGTAGGCGATGAGGTTGTCGCCGTTCCGATCATGCAAAGTCCACCGAACATCAATCCGGAAGCACCCACCATGCGCCGTCCGAATCGGAGCCCGCGCCGTTTGACGAGTCGGTCACTCAACATGCCTCCGACGACGTTGGCGCCAGCGCCGATGAGAAAGGCGAGGGTGGACCAGTTCTTCATGCTGGCTTCATCAAAGCCCAACCCCTTTTGCAAGAACGTCGGCATCCACGAGAAATAGAAATATGCCGACCAGCAATAGAGGTGATACATGACCAACAACTTCCAGAAGGTTGCGTTTCGGAGAGCGCCCTTCCAGTCAGCGTGATGTGTGGCGGTTCCGGCCCCACTGGATTCAAGTTCGGCCAGTTCCTTTTCCGTGATGCCTTTTTTCTCCCTCGGGTTGTCGCGGTACCAGAAATAGAAAAGGATTGCCCACACAAAACCCAACCCGCCAAACGACCAGAACGAGGCGCGCCAACCCCAGCGTTGCTGGATCGGGACCACCAACAAAGGTGACAGTACGGCGCCGAGACGGCTCGCAGTCCAGACGACGCTTTGCGCGCGCGCTCGCTGTGCATTCGGAAACCAGCGGCCGATGGCCGAGGTTGCACCAGGGTAGGCCCCGGCTTCCCCCGCGCCGAACGCAAAACGTACTACGAGAAGCATGGTGAATCCGGTGACCCAGCCCGTCATCACCGTGAACACAGACCACCAGAGCACGATGCGGACGAGCACCTTGCGAGCGCCGAGACGGTCTGCCATCGCGCCAGTGGGGATCTCGAACAGCGCGTAGCCGAGCGTGAAGATACCGACCACCCAACCCCAATCCTGGGGACGCAAACCAAGGTCGGCCTGCATCCGCGGGCCTGCGACCGAAATGCAAACGCGATCGAGATAGGTGATGATCGAAAGGGAAAACAGAAACCCGAGCGTTTTGGTTCGGACGAGCATGGTGCCCTTTTAAAAGACTATTTCTGCGCCGCTTGCCGGAGGGTACGTTTGTGCCAGCGTCCGAGCAACGCTATCATCACGGAGGAGACGAGCAGCGACACCGCAAGAAAGGCAAGTCCTCCTTTGAACGAGCCGGTCGCCTTTTCCACCTGGCCGAGCACGTACGGTCCCAGAAATCCGCCAAGGTTTCCGACCGAGTTGATGAGACCGATGCTGGCCGCCGCCGCGCTGCCCGTCATCATGAGGCTCGGCAAGGCCCAGAAGGGTCCGAGGAAGCCGCGGATGCCGAATAGGGCGAGGGTAAACCCAGCGATCGTCAGAGCCATGCTGCCGTCGAAGGTCATGACGAACACAAGCGCGAAGGCTCCGATGGTCCCAGGCACCGCGGCGTGCAACCAGCGCTCTTGTTTCCGATCCGAGCGTCGGCCCACATACAGAATCCCCAAGATCTGACCGGCGTAGGGAATCATCACGTACCATGTCAGTTCGTGACGGTCCAATCCGTACCACGTTTGCAGGATCTTCGGCATGAAGAACTCGACGCCGTAGTTTCCGGTGATGTTGGCGAAATAGGCGAGCGCGAGAAAGATGATGAATGGGTTGCGCAGTGCCTTGCCAATCGGCATGTGTCCGGATGCGCCGTGCGCCGCCTTCTCAGACAAAAGCGCCTGTTCGAGGGCTTCTTTTTCGTCGTCGCTCAGCCATTTGGCATCGCGAGGGCGGTCGGGCAATGCAAACAGGATGACAAAGCCCATCACGACGGCCGGGATCCCCCAGAACACGTAAACCCACTGCCATCCAGCAAGGCCCATCAGTTTGGGGACATGCACCATCACCCCGTTGACGACCTCGTCAGTGCCATATCCGAGAAACAAGTTGGTAATCTTCGGACTTGCGACCTGGGCGAGGGGCGCTGCGATCATGAGATAGGAGAGGGCTCGGGCCCGGTCGCGTGCCGGAAACCAGTGGGTGAGAAAGACGATCATACCCGGAAAGAACCCGGCCTCGGCAAGGCCCAGGATGAATCGGACTGTGTAGAACTGACCTGGCGTACGGACAAGGGCGGTCAAACTGGCGATGATTCCCCAGGAAACCATGATGCGCGCAATCCACTTACGGGCGCTCCAGCGCTCGACGATGAGCGATCCCGGGATCTCCAGCAGGAAATACCCGATAAAGAAGATGCCGGCGCCGGTGCCGAACACGGCATTGTCGAACCCCAGTGCCTTTTGCATGTTGGCGCCAGCGAGCGCGACGTTGGTTCGATCGATGTAGGCGATGGCGTAGCCGAGGAAAATAAGCGGCATCAGCCGCAAATAGGCTTTGCGGCGGGCGCGGTCGAGGGCGGGTAGAGGATCGGGATTCGCCATGGCGGGGCACAGTAACACCAGTTTGGCGGGGTCAGCATGTACCCGGAACAAGCGAGACGCGGAGCGTTGTTAATGCCTGAGCTGCGCGTCATTGTAACGGCCAGGTTTACTCAGGTTAACGGGTTGTTTCTTGGTTGCATACGGCCCGTTTAATATAACCGGCTGCGCGCAACACGTCTTTACAGGGTGCTTGCTCGGTGAGTAGTTTCCATTTCGCAACACAGTCCCTCGGTTCGTTTGTGAAAGGAAAGATAACCGCCATGTTCAAAGGCTCTCGCAACAAACTCTTCGCATTCACTGCTCTCGCCGCGATCGCAACTTCGATGTCGTTCTCCGCAGTGGACGCCGTTGCTGCCGAACCCGCTGCCGGTCCCGATCTCGCGCAGCGTGTCGCAGATCTTGAAGCGTACATTACCAACGGCGCTCCATCTGTGATCAAAGCGGGTCCTGGTCACAACGGCTGGATGATGACTTCGACAGCGCTCGTTCTGTTCATGACGCTGCCAGGCCTTGCGCTGTTCTACGGCGGTCTCGTCCGCACGAAAAACGTCCTTTCGGTCATGGCTCAGTGCCTAGGATGTGCAGGACTCGTGACGGTGCTGTGGTTCCTCATCGGATATAGCTTCGCCTTCGACGCCGGCTCGCCTTACCTCGGTGGAACAAAGTTCGCGATGTTCAACGGTATCACGTCTGAACCCAATCCGACCTACGCAGCCTGGGTTTCCCAGAACGTGTTCGCGATGTTCCAGATGATGTTCGCCATCATCACGCCGGCCCTCATCGTTGGCGCAATCGCAGAACGCATGAAGTATTCGGCACTCATGCTCTTCATCACCATCTGGATGTTCGTCGTCTACTTCCCTCTTGCCCACATGGTCTGGGGTGGCGACGGCCTCATGAACGGCGTGTGGAACGCTTCCGCTGGCATCAAGGCCATCGACTTCGCAGGCGGCACGGTTGTTCATATGTCATCCGGCTGGTCGGCCCTCGTGTTGTGTCTTATCCTCGGCAAACGCACGGGATTCGGCAAGCGCGCCTTCTTGCCGCACAGCTTGACTCTCACCATGGTCGGCACCGGCATGTTGTGGGTCGGGTGGTACGGTTTCAATGCCGGTAGCGCCGTTGCTGCCGACGGCGTTGCAGCCAACGCCTTCACCACGACCACGATCGCTGCAGCGGTTGCCGGTACGGTGTGGCCACTGCTTGAGTGGGTATTCCGTCGCAAGCCATCCGTGCTCGGTTTCTGCTCGGGTATCGTCGCTGGTCTCGTTGTCATCACGCCGGGCGCTGGTTTCGTGACGCCGAAGAGCGCCTTCCTCATCGGTATTCTCGCCGGCGTGGTGCCTTACCTCGCTTGCACGAAGCTCAAAGCCATATTCAAGTACGACGACGCGCTCGACACCTTCGGTGTTCACGGCGTCGGTGGTACACTTGGCGCTATCTTGTCCGGCGTGTTCGCGGACCCTGCGGTCAATGCCAACTTGGACCTCAATCTCAAGTCGGTTATCGGCAGCGGGCTAATCATGGAACAGTTCAAGGCGGTGGGGCTGACCTTGGTGCTCTCGGTGGTTGCCACGGCAGTCATTGCCTACGGCATCAAGGCTGTGATGGGTCTGCGTCCCACCGCTGAAGGTGAAAACGATGGTCTCGACCAGAGCGACCACGGCGAGGTCGGCTACCATATGGACGAGGGCTTTGCCCGTCCGACGACACAGGACACCGACGCAGGTGCCGTTGCGGAGGCCCACGCTCACGGTGGCGCCCACGGCTAGGCGAGCGTGACAGGGGCCAACGCCCCTTCGCAAACGGCCGGTACCCCAAAGGTGCCGGCCGTTTCTTTTTGGTGCCGCTGCGTTTTGCACCGAATGAATTCGAGCGTGCCAGCGAGCGTCCAATTGGCTAAGCTCAGATTTTGTCGGGGAGAAACCTATGAAACGTCATCTTGTAGCGTTCGCGATTGGTTCCGTTGGCTTGTCAGCCTGCTTCGGAAGTGGCGACGGCGACGTGGGAAACGGGTTCAACGGATCGACCGGCAATGGCACCTTGGATGTGGCCTGGGGAATTGAGTACCTGGGTGATACCAGCGGCACGGTCGTTCCTTGCGCCGAGCCGAACAACCTCGCGGGCACCCAAACCGTCGATGTGGTCGCATTTCACAAGGGCACACAGCAGTCGTACACATCGTCATTCGTCTGCGGCCTCGGCGCAGGGTTGATTGCCCTGCCTTCGGGCCAGTATTCGGTCACCTTCAATCTTGAGGATGACGTGGGCGATGTTGTCTCGACCTTGACCGTTCCCGACGGTACCAACGGTGGGGCCATCGTTATTCGAAACGGCGCGACCACGCCGATCGACGTATTCTTTGTGATTCAATCGTTTGCGATGAATTGGCAGATACAGCGCGCAGGACTGCCGCTGACTTGCGCCGCAGCTTTTGCCACGACCGTCGAACTTGAAACGGCATTGAGCGGCTCTGATGAATCGGTGTCATTTTCGTTCCCCTGTGCATCCATGGCCGGCATCACCTCGGCGGTGCCCACGGGTTCGTACCTTTGGTCGGCCCGACTTTTGGACGCGAACGGTGCGGTCTTGTCGCAGACCGTCAACCAAACGTTTGTGGCGAGCGCAACCCAACGGGCCGTGTTGCCAGCGGTCAGTTTTGTGGTGGCACCCTGAACCTCCGCCCTTCTTCCTTTAGAACGCCTGGTTCGTGCTAGGTTGCTGAGATGCCCGCTCCCAAAGGCAGTCGGGGTTCCGGGGGATCTGGTCTTCCGCCCTGGCTCGCCCCCATTGGTGATCGTTTGACCCCATCTGTGCGCGCGTTGGTCATCATTGAGACCATTACCTTCGTGATCTATCTGTTTGCACCGGTGTCGGTGCGATACGTGAGCGATCAGTATCTCGCGCTCGGACCATCGGTCATGGCGGGCATGGTTTGGCTGCCTGTGACGGGGCTGTTCGTGAACAACGATTTTCTGGGGTACCTGTTTCCGGTTATTGGTTTGTGGTTCGTCGGCGCGGACATTGAGCTCAATCGTGGTCGTCGTTATTTTTTGCGGCTGTTCTTGCTGCCCGGCATCGTAGGGGGGTTCGCTCAGGTGCTCGCGGGCAGTTGGTTGGGGCAGGGCGGCATCGTCGCAGGGGCTGGTTTGCCTGTGCTCGCGCTCTTCGTCGGCTCCGGCGTCGCTCGGGGCAGCATGCCGGTGCGGATCCTCGGTGGTTTATTCATGGAGGCGCGAACCTTTTCCGCGCTGATCTTGGGCGTGCATCTTTTGATCTGTCTCGCCCAGGGCGCGATGCACATGCTGATCGCCGCCCTGGTCGCGAGCGGCTTGGCAGCTTTGCTTGCCGGTGGTCGACCACGCGACGTTCAGAATTTGTTCCGGCGCGGCAAGAAGGCACGGGCGCGCTATGTCGTTCTCGACGGTGGAAAAAAGGATCGCAAACCCGATTCCTCCGGACTCATCAACTAGACCGGACCCTTCAAATGGCCGGTCTGCTTGAAAAGCGGGACCATTGCCGGTAGATCTAGCCGCACTGACGGGGGAGCCACGCGCTGAGAGGTGTCGTTTATTTTGAACGGCACGACCCCAAGAACCTGCACCGGATAATGCCGGCGAAGGGAGCTTCAAATGGGACCGAACGACAAAGACAACCAGGGTGTGAGCAGCTTGAAGATCGTGGACAGCGCGACTCCGAAGAAACCGAGGGTGGACAGCGCGCCCCCGGTTTCGACCATGTCTCCGGTTTCGCAGGATCTGCCTTCGTCGCGCAAAGTATTCATCGAACAGGACGGCTTGCGGGTTCCGATGCGCGAAATTACAGTCGGTGGTGGCGAGCCCCCGATTCGGGTCTACGACACAACCGGTCCGGAGGACATGGACGTAACGTCGGGCCTGCCCAAGTTGCGTGCCCCTTGGGTGGCGGCCCGCGAGGCCCGAGGCGACGCGACGCCGACCCAGATGTACTACGCTCGTCGTGGTACGATTACGGAGGAAATGCGTTTCATCGCGTTGCGCGAAAACGTCAAGCCCGAGTTTGTGCGTGACGAGGTCGCGGTCGGTCGCGCCATCATCCCGGCGAATATCCGGCACACCGAACTCGAGCCGATGATCATCGGGCGCAACTTTCTTGTAAAGATCAACGCCAACATCGGAAACTCGGCGCTGTCATCGTCGATTCAGGACGAGGTTGAAAAACTGCAGTGGTCCACCCGATGGGGTGCCGACACCGTGATGGATCTGTCGACCGGCGCGAATATTCACGCCACCCGTGAATGGATCATGCGCAACGCCCCGGTCCCGATTGGCACGGTGCCGATCTACCAGTGCCTCGAGAAGGTGAACGGCAAGGCCGAGGAGCTGACCCTCGACATGTTCATTGATACCCTCGTTGAACAGGCCGAGCAGGGCGTGGATTACTTCACGATTCACGCGGGCGTGTTGCTTCGCTATGTTCCGCTGACCGCCAAGCGCGTGACCGGCATCGTCTCCCGCGGTGGTTCGATCATGGCGAAATGGTGCCTTTCGCATCACAAAGAGAACTTCCTGTACACCGGCTTCGAGAAGATCTGCGAAGTCATGAAAAAGTACGACGTATCGTTCTCGCTTGGAGATGGCCTCCGTCCCGGTTGTATCGCCGATGCCAACGACGCCGCTCAGTTCGGCGAGCTGGAAACGCTGGGGGAGTTAACCAAGATCGCCTGGAAGCACGATGTGCAGGTCATGATCGAGGGGCCGGGTCACGTGCCGATGCATCTCATCAAGGAAAATGTCGACAAGCAGATGGCGCTTTGTCACGAGGCCCCATTTTATACGCTTGGACCGTTGGTTACCGACATCGCCCCCGGATACGATCACATCACCTCGGCCATCGGCGCTGCAATGATCGGCTGGTGGGGAACCGCGATGCTGTGTTACGTAACGCCCAAGGAACATCTGGGCTTGCCCAATCGTGAGGATGTGAAACAGGGAGTCATCGCCTACAAGATCGCCGCACATGCTGCCGATCTTGCCAAGGGTCACCCGGGAGCGCAGGAGCGCGACAACGCGTTGTCTCGTGCGCGGTTCGAGTTTCGCTGGCAAGACCAGTTCCACCTTGCGCTCGATCCTCCGACCGCGCGGAGCTATCACGACGAAACGCTGCCGGCCGACGGTGCGAAGACTGCGCATTTCTGTTCGATGTGCGGACCGAACTTCTGCTCGATGCGTATTACGCAGGACGTTCGCGATCACGCTGCCGCTCTGGAGGCCAATGATGTTGCGGCAGGCTTGCAAGCCAAGGCCGAAGAATTCAGGGCCAAGGGCGGCGAAATCTACCTTCCCACCACAGCCGATCCGGTTCTCGCAGTTGGGAACGACGGCGAATGAAAAAATCGGGTTACTGGCGTCTCCTGTGTTTGGGACTGACGGGGTTGCCCTTCGTTGGCGCCTGTCGACAAGAAGCGGGACCCATCAGCGAGGTCGCGCCTGCTGAACTGTACGACCAGATGTGTTTGCGTTGCCACGGTCCGAATGGCAAAGGTGATTCCACGATTGCCCAAACGATGCCGGTCAAAGATCTCACCTCGCCGGCGGTTGTGGCGCTTGGATCCGAACGGCTTGGCCAGATCATCACGGCGGGACAGAACCAGATGCCCGCATTCGGCAATGCACTCACACCACGCAAGATTCAGTCGCTGGTTGGTTACGTTTTGAAAATGGGGGAGAAAAAGTGAACAAGTTTTGGCGGATTCCACTCATCGGGGTGGTCGGACTTTTCTGTTTGCTGACCGATGCTTCGACGGCGCATGCGCGCAATGCCAAGGGTGATGCGCGCGGTGCAGCTCGCAAGGCCAGTGCGCTCGCCGCCGACGGCAAGTGCGAGCAGGCGGTCGTGCTTTATGCCAAGGCGTACCGTGTGTTGAAGGATGTCGCCATCTTGTTCAATCGCGCGGAATGCCTGAGGAAGCTGGGCAAAAACGCAGAGGCCATCAACGACTACGAGCAGTTTCTTGTCGAGATGCCCACGGCTCCCAATCGGCCTCTCGTTGAAAAACGCGTCGAGGAACTCAAGGCCGCAGGCTCGGCCAAACCCGAACCCGACGTTGTTGTTGCGAAGCCACCCGAGCCGGTCCCGCCACCCTCGAAGCCGCCGCTTGTGGTTGCGCAGCCGGCAGCGCCGAACCAATCGGACCTCGTGAATATGGACGATTCACCTGCCGCGATGCCAAATCTCGATGCGCCGCTGCCTCGCGAACCAGCGGAATCTTTGGTTTATGCGCCGACCCCGGACCCCGAAAAAAGCAGTGGGGGTGTATCCCCGTGGGTTTGGGCCGGAATCGGTGCGGCTGTCGTGGTCGGTGCGGTCGTTGGCGGCATTCTGATTTTTGGTGGCGACGAGACCGATGTTCCGAAGACGGCACTCGGCAACTACAAGTTTTAGAGGAAAATCATGTCGATAAAGAAATTCGCAACACTGGTTTTCGCCGGACTTGTCGCCCTGACTTCGTGTGGCGAAAGTGACACGGTTCTTGAGGTGCAGGTCCTCGGCAGCATCAGTGGAATCGTTCAATTGGAGTTAGACGTGTCGATCGGCAACAACACCCGGAACCTCAAGGTTCCCGGTGCGGCGCAGATGATCACGTTGCCCACGAGCTTCAGCATTCAGGTTTCTCCCGACCTGCAGGGCCCGGTGAGCATCACGATTCGCGCACTCGCGGAAAACGGGATCGTTCTGATAGAGAAGACGTTCGACAACGTTCTTGCAAAATTGACTACGGGAAAAGTGAATCTAATTGTTCTGGCATTGACCGGTGGTTTGGCGGGAATCGATGGCGGCATGATGATGACCACCCGCGACGGTGGCATGATGATGATGACCGGGGATGGTGGCAGCGCAGATGGCGCCGTCACGGGCGGCAAGGACGGCGGCGTTGTCTCGCCGGACGCAGGCGTTGTCACGCCGGACGCAGCCGAGATGTTTACCGATGCGGATTTGCCTGCCCCCGATGCGGAAGTTTCGGTGGACGCCGCAGAAATCGACGCTCCGAATGGAATGTGAGGACAACGCAAAGGTTATTCCGTTGCGGCTCGGGAAACCCGTTCCGAGAACGCTCGATCCGGGCGCACCCGAGTGGCTGGATTGGCGCTGGCAGATGCGCAACCGACTCGACACCGTCGAGGCCATTGCGGCGCGGGTTGATCTGACAGAGGACGAGCGCGCCGCGATGCAGGCGGCGCCCGGAAAATTTCGCGTCGGAATTACGCCGTATTACGCATCGTTGATGGACCAGCGCCATCCCGCGTGTCCGGTGCGCATGCAGGTTGTACCCCGGATGGCGGAGCTTGACGTGGAGCCAGGTGAGCTGCTTGATCCGTTGGGCGAAGATGCCCATCGCCCGGTTCCAGCCATTTTTCATCGCTATCCCGATCGGTGTTTGCTGCTGGCGCTTGATCGATGCGCCATCTACTGTCGGCACTGCAACCGCCGTCGTCTGGTTGGCCAAAACGAGTCTTCCGTGTCGAAGGCAGATCTCGACAGTGCGATTGCATACATCCGGGCAACGCCTGCGATTCGCGATGTGTTGATTTCCGGCGGGGATCCACTGACCCTGTCGACCGAAAAGCTTGAGTCGATCGTCTCTGCCGTGCGAGCGATTCCGCACGTCGAGATCATCCGCATAGGCACCCGCGTTCCCGTGGTTTTGCCGATGCGGATCGACGACGAACTTTGCACGATGCTGAAGAGGTACCATCCACTCTTTATCAATACCCATTTCAACCATCCCAAGGAGCTCACGCCACTGTCGCGTGCCGCTTGCGAGAAACTCGCGGATGCGGGAATGCCCATCGGCAATCAGACCGTCTTGTTGCGCGGGGTGAACTCCTCTGTCCGCGTGTTGCGAAAACTTTTCACCGAGCTTTTGCGCTCTCGCGTCCGCCCGTACTATTTGTTTCAGGGTGACGTCGCCGAGGGGACCGGCCACATGCGTACCACAGTCGAAACCGGACTTGAGATGATTGCGGGTCTGCGTGGTCACATCTCCGGTCTCGCCATTCCACACTTGGTGATCGATGCGCCGGGTGGAATGGGCAAGATACCCGTGGGTCCGGATTATGTGATCGAGCGCGCGCGTGAGCGCTGGGTGCTTCGCAACTACGAAGGCACCGTGGTCGAGTACCCCCAGCCTTTGCGCGAAGATCCGACCTGTGCCTACGACGACGTGTATTTCGCGGAATCCTGAACCGCCGTCGGGTCAATCCAGGCGGAACAGGAAGGGTGCGAGTGCCAATCCCGATCCATCCCGAGCGGACAATAACCCCGCCACCCAGCTCAGGGTATCGGTGCCGATGCGGCGTTTGGCCTCATTGATGAGAACCATGAGCGGCGTCTCAACCTGTGGCACAGCGTTGACGCCGATGGATACTTGAACGCTGGCTGGCGACACACTGACCGAAAAGGCTGGGCTCTCGCCGTTCGGATAAATCTCAAGCTCAGGCATGCCATCGGGGCCGAACGGGATACCGGTGCGCCGCGCGGATTCATCGATGGCCGCCAAGAAACCTCCGGTTTTGTCGACCAACTTTTCCGTGATGGCACGCTCGCCATCAAGAACAAGGCCGCGCCCGACCTTGTCGACGCCGGCTCGATCCAGCCTGTGAGTTTTGCGTCCCTCCACAACGGTATCGAGGAAAAGTTCGTAGAGCGATTGCAGGTGTGATTGCGCCTGCGCGCGATCGTCGTCATCCCAAGGCCGGTGAGGCGACATGTGATCGGCTTTTTCCCCTCGCTTGATGGTCTGGAAATCAAGACCGATTGTTCGGGCCAGCGCGGAGAAATCGATATGCGCGGTATAGATCCCGATCGATCCGGTGGTCGACAGGGGTTGCGCAAAGATCAAATCTGCGGGTGCCGAAACGTAGTACCCACCCGACGCCGCAACGTCGCCCATCGAGACAATGACGGGCTTGCCTGCTGCTCGAACGCGCGAAACGGCGCGGGCAATCTCATCGCTCGCTGTGACCGATCCTCCTGGGCTGTTGACCCGCAAGACCACCGCGCGAATGCTGCTGTCGTCGCGCGCATCGTCGAGGTTCTTGACCACGGTTCGTGAGCCTGTCGACAGATCACCCGCAAAGGGCAACGAGCTGGTTTTGTCGTCCACGATCGGACCTTCGATCATGATCACGCCGATTCGGGCGGCTGCCCAGGCGTCGCGGTGGGTCGGCGCCGACGAGGGATCCACCACGGGACGATCATCGAGGGTTGTGATTTCGGTTCGATTCTGAACGCCGTCCACAAGGCCGGCCGTTTTAGCCTCAGACGCGGTGAACGCGCCGCGATCCACCAGCGTTCGCAATCCCGCTTCGGTCAGGTTGTGGCTCGAACGTCCTTTCAATATCCCTGTGAGAATCCGCTCGAAGGCGTGCTCAACCATGTCGTCGGCGTTCTTGGCGACCGCTTCGGAAAAATCGGTTCTCACGAAGGGTTCCATTGCGCCCTTGTATTCTGCGATGCGCACGAGATCCACGCCGATGCCGAGGCGGTCGAGCGCATTCTTAAAGAACGTCACGGTTGATGCGAGGCCGTTCAGGTACAAGGAACCCGCGCGGTGCATGATCACCCGGTCGCAGGCGCTCGCGAGGAAGTAGGTACGGGTACTGGCGCTGGTAAAATAGGCATAGGTCTTCTTGCCGCGTGCCCGATGCGCGGCGATGAGATCGCGAAGTTCTTCGATGCGTGCGAGACCGAAGCCCACGTCGTCGACGTCGAACAACACGCCCGCGACGTGTGGATCGGAAAGTGATCGGCGCAGCCTGGTGGTCAGCGCGATAAACTGTGAGTCGTTTTTGACGCGTGAAAGATTGTGTTGTTCGACGCGAGGACTGCCCGAAATCGGCGCACGGCGATCGGCCGATAGGCGCAGCGCCATCGACATGCCGTAGTTGTCGCCCTCGGAGCCCGCCATCCCTTTGTCGAGTCCCGCGGGTACCGCATGGTGGCTCGACAGACCGAAAAGCGAAATGCCCATATGGTCCCAGTCGATGGCCAACCCCGCGGTGAAACGCGTTTCGTCTACGAGATTGGGAATGATTTCGCCCCGCAGTCGCTCGAACTGGCCCATGAGACGGATGCCCGCGCGCAGCCGGTAGGAAAACCGTCCATGGTAAGCGGGCGTGTTGCTGTCTTCCCCGATTCGGGCGCCTGCTGCCAGTTCAAGTCCGTCGGTTCCGAGGGGACGATACGCAAGTTCCGAGGCGTAGACTCGCGAGAGTTTGCGACCGTTGGATGTCTTCGGTGCGTTGAGGTCGCGCACCGCCACGCCGAGTCCCAACTGGCGCCAAGGTCGAATCGTAACACCAACGTCGAAAGTATCGAGATCGTCCAGGTAAGCAAGTGAATCGGCGTAGAAATGGTTCCATGCCATCCCGATACCGAAAGTTGTTGAACTGCGAAAAGCCAGCGCGTTCTGCAGTTTATTGACAGTGGGTCCCTTGCCGGGAAGGACCACGGATTGAAACGCAGCACCGTAGGTGGCGAAGCCAATGGGAAGCGCCAGAAACAATCCGCTGCCCGTTCCCGAACGCAGGGACGCTGCCTGTTGAGCGTTGACGAGCGCGGTGAAGGTGGTGTGCTCCACCATGCCGAGCTGGCCGGGATTCAACTCGATTGCGGTGGCGTCCGCATCGCCTACCAGTGGCCCGGTGGGAATATCGAGGCCGCGGGTGGGCGCGTTGGTTGCCGTATACGAAAGTTGCGCACGGGTCGTTGTGGTGAGGCCAAGCGTCATTGCAACGAACGCCAGGGATCGAAGGAACGGTTTGTTTCGGCTCATGAGCGTCGAACCTCCGAGGCCACTGCGGCCGCAACCAAATCACAGACGCGGCTGTCGAAGACGCCGGGGATAATGTAGTCGGCACACAGTTCTGTATCACTGATGCAGCTTGCGATCGCGCGCGCTGCCGCCATTTTCATTCCTTCGGTGATTTGGCGAGCACGCGTATCGAGTGCGCCGCGGAATATCCCGGGAAAACACAGGACGTTGTTGATTTGATTGGGATAGTCGCTTCGGCCCGTCGCCATGACCGCGGCATGTGGAAGCGCCTCTTCGGGTGTGATTTCTGGGTCGGGATTCGACATGGCAAATACGATGGGCGATGCGGCCATTGTCTTGATGTCATCGCCTTTCAACAAATCAGGCCCTGAAAGGCCGATGAACACGTCCGCTCCAATAAGTACCTCGCGCAAAGAGCCAGTGGCGCGCGTTTCGTTCGTCACGGCCGCAAATCCGGCCTTGGCAGAATTCATGTTGTCACGGCCAACGAAGAGCGCGCCTTGCCGATCGCAGCCGATGATTTTGCGGACACCCAGGTCACGCAGCATTTGCATGCACGCGGTTCCGGCCGCGCCGACGCCCGCAATCACAACGCGAATGTCTTCGATTTTCTTACCGACCACGCGCAACGCATTGATAAGACCGGCTGTCATGACGACTGCGGTGCCGTGTTGATCGTCATGAAATACCGGGATGTCGAGTTCGTTTCGCAGGCGCTGTTCAATCTCGAAACAGCGGGGAGCCGAGATGTCTTCGAGGTTAATCCCGCCGAACCCCGGCGCAATCGCCTTGACGGCAGCGACGATTTCATCTGTGGTTTTGCAATCGAGGCAAATCGGCCAGGCGTCGATGTTGGCAAAGGTTTTGAAAAGCTGGGCCTTGCCTTCCATCACAGGCATGGCCGCGAAGGGCCCAATGTCGCCAAGACCCAGGACAGCCGATCCATCGCTGACCACGGCTACCGTGTTGCGCTTTATGGTCAAGTTGTAAACCTTCTCGGGTTGTTCTGCGATGGCGGTACACACCCGCGCCACGCCCGGGGTATACGCCATGGAGAGATCGTCGCGGGTGACCACGGGTGTCTTTGATCGCATTTCGATCTTGCCTCCAAGATGCATCAGGAAAACGCGATCCGAGACATGGAGCACCTTGACGTTTTGCAGCGCCCCGATGGCCGCCACCATGGTGTCGGCTGCGGACTGGCTCGCGCTGTAAACGGTCATGTCCCGAATCATCGTGTTGCCCTCGATGCGAACGATGTCGATCGCGCCAATGTTGCCCTCGGCATCCGCGATGGTGCGGGTGATTTGCGCAAGCGATCCGGAAACGTTGGGGATGGCCAGTCGAATGGTCGTCGTAATGTTCAAGCGGAGCTCCTGACTGCCTATTTATCTCAAAAAACCGGCGTCTGGTACCCCGCTTGCGGTGGAGGGCATTCACAACGTCAATCGGAAGGAATACATTGCCGATAACGATGCTCCGGGGTTTGGTTCGCCTGCTCAAGAAGCGATGGTTTTTATCCGCGCTCGGCGTTGCAGTGTCACTTGGGTTTACCGTGCGCGGCATCGCGCCCGCGATTCCGCGAGATGCGCCGGTCGCGGTGTTCATGTTCACGATGTTTTGCATCGGTCTTACCGCGACACCGAGCGCGCTCTTACGCGCCTTGACGAACTGGCGCGCCACCCTCGTGAGTCTCGGATTTGGCTACCTGATCGCGCCTGCAATGGCGTTCGTTTCGGGTTGGGTGCTGCTCGATCCTGAGTCGGACCTCTTTCGGGGTTGGATTCTTGTGGGATGCACCTCGACCACCATCAGCTCGGCCATCGTCTACGCACGGTCCGCAGGGGCGAATGCCACGCTGGCACTCTTTCTCTCGAATATCAGCTCGGTTGCCAGCCCCCTGATGACGCCCGTTTTGATCGGGGTGTTGCTGTCAAAGCAGATCGACGTGCCCGTTGCCCCGATGATGAAGACCCTCTTTTTGAGCGTCTTCGCACCCGTTCTCCTTGCCCAGGTGGTCCTGGTGGTAGCAGCTCGAATGGTCGCGCCGCTGAGGGTCTACGTCGGTGTCTTCAGTCAGGTTGGGATCCTGCTCATCGTGTTCATGTCGATGGCGCGGACGTTTCACCTGGCCCCACCGGTTTTCTACCGCGAATTGCCGGGTGTCGTGACCGTGTTGGTGGTGTTGAGCGTCGCGCTCTATGCCGCGATGTCGACGGGTTCCTATTCCGCAGCCCGTCGGGCGGGGTTGGGCGCCGCAGATGCGGTTGCGGTTGCCTATGCTTCCGGTCAGAAGACGATGGCTGTGACGGTGGTGCTGGCCGACCGGTTTTTCTCTCCCGTGGCCGCCGTTCCGATTCTGGTTTACCACCTGACGCAGTTGGTTTGCGGCGAGCTGGATTCGGGGTTCTACCGGCGCCGAATTGACAAGGGAGAGGGTCAACCCGGCGCAGGGCCCGATGACGGGAGATCCGGAACAGTTTCGCGAACTTGAGTTTTGCTGCAGTCGGCCGATACCTTCTGCTTGGTGACTGAACTCGAATCGCCGCCCGATGATCGCTCAGAGATCACCCGTCGCGTCTCTGCGCGTCTGGCTGCGGGCAAGGTTCAAGTCCCCATGCTGCCACGGGTTGCGACCGAGGTCATGGCGTTGGCACGCTCGGCCAATGCCAGTGCGGCGCAACTTGCGGCGCTGGTGCACAAGGATCCCTCGCTCGCGGCTCGCCTGTTGAGGGTGGCCAATTCGGTCGCCTACGCGCCGTCGGCTCCCATCGTTTCGTTGCAACAGGCGATTACGCGGATGGGGATCGGGACGCTGACGGATTTGACCATGGCAGCCTCGGTCAAGGGGCTGGTGTTCCTGGTTCCCACATTCGAGGATCACCTGCATGCATTGTGGCGTGGATCGCTTGCGACGGCAGCCTTCGCAAAGGAGATCGCACGTTCGCGACGGGCCAACGTTGAAACGGCCTTTTTATGCGGGCTTCTCTTCGGCATTGGTCGCCCCATGGTGTTGCAAATGGCGGTGGAAGACGTAAAGGCGAAGTCTCTTGACATCAAGTCCGTTGCGGTTCGCGCACACATAATGGAAGCGGAAAACGTACTGCAAATCGAAGCGGGCGTGTTTGTCGCCGAGCGCTGGAAACTCCCGCCGGCCGTGATGGCTTCGATTCGCTTCCACGAATCGCCTGCCGACGCGGGTGAGCAGCAGACCGATGCGGCAACGGTGGGGGTGGCCAGCATTCTCGCGGCCAATGCGCTCGCCACCGAGCCCCTTGAAACGCCTGCCGCGCCCTCGGAACAGGCGCTGTCGATCCTCAATCTCTATCCAGATGAAATCGAGGGGATTGTTGCCCGGAAAGCTTCGATTTTGGAGATGGTCAACTCGATGACTGCCTAGCCCGGAATTTGCGATGTTGAGCGAAAACGAATTCGACGTGGTGGTGATAGGGAGTGGCCCGGCGGGACTTTCGGCGGCGACCGAGGCGGCGCGCGTTGGTTTGCGCGTCGCCGTGGTGGAACGGGAGGCCACGGTGGGGGGCGCGTGTCTACACCGTGGTACGATTCCCAGCAAGACGTTGCGTGAAGCCGCCGTTCGGGCGGTTTTTCGCAGGCGTTTTGGCGGGGACATCAAGTCGGCAAAACCCATCGAGAACGAAACCGTCGAATTGCAGCCTCTCCTGGCCCATGTGGGCGCTGTTCTCGAAGCGCACACCCAGCGCATTCGCGAGGAATTGTCCGAACACCACATCGCCTCGATTCGAGGACGCGCAAGTTTCGTCGATGGCAATACGCTGTCCATCGACGCGGTTTCCGGCAAAAAACAGGAACTCAAAGCGGGTTGTATTGTGATCGCGACGGGTTCGTTTCCGCGGCATCCCTCCGGGATCGAGGTGGACCACGAAAATGTGCTCGACAGCGATTCCTTGCTGGCCATGACCTATCTACCAAGTTCACTTGCCGTGCTGGGCGGAGGCATCATCGCCAGTGAATACGCCTCGATTTTTGCTTTGCTCGGTACGCAGGTGACGCTGGTTGATCCGTCGCCGGCTCCCATGCGGTTTTTGGATACCGAGATCGCCCGCCGGTTCTGTGATGCGTTTACCTCGATTGGCGGACGAATCATCCAGGGCAAGAAGTTTACCCAGGCCCGATGGGATGGCTTGAGTGTGACGCGAATAACGCTTGATGACGGTAACGTCGTTGAAGCGAACAAGGTTCTGGTTGCTGCGGGCCGCATCGCCGGCGTCCGTGGGCTCGGCATCGAAAAAATTGGGCTCGCCGTCAACGAACGAGGCCTGGTGACCGTGGACGATCGATACCGGACGGTTGTCCCCCATATTCTCGCGATAGGTGATGTCGTGGGCCCACCGGCGCTGGCTTCGTCCGCAGCGCTGCAGGGGCGCATTGCCATCCGACGCCATCTCGGTTTGCCGGTCGATGCCGCGAGCACCCTGGTTCCCGTCGGCATCTATACGGTTCCGGAGATATCGTCGGTAGGGCTAACCGCAGAACAGGCGACCAAGGACGGTTTGAAGGTTTCGGTCGGTGAATCCCGCATGGAAACGTCATCTCGCGGACTTATCGCAGAGCACGGTCCGGGCCTCTTGCGTTTGGTCGCGGAGAAGGGCTCTCGAAGGCTGCTCGGGGTCCACATCATTGGAGAGACCGCCACCGAGCTTGTCCATATCGGCCAGATGGCCCTCATCGCGCGTGCGACGGTGGATGTCTTTATCGATAATGTGTTTAACTACCCGACGCTTGCAGAAGCGTACCGCCTGGCCGCTCTCGATGTCATCGCGCAGTGGGAGCGGGAAACCGAACGACCCTGAGATCCAACGGAAGCCACATGTCGCAAATCCTGAAACCCGAATCCTGCGTCCTCACCATCTTCGGCGCCTCCGGTGACTTGACCCGACGCAAACTCGTGCCAGCGCTTTTCGATTTGTATGGCCACGGCCAAACCCCGGAGGGACTCGTCATCCTCGGCGTATCACGATCGCCGATGACCGACCAGGAATTCCGCGACCTGCTTGCCGAAGGTGCCCGCCAACACACGCCCAATTTCGACGAGGCGCGCTGGAAGAAATTCTCGGCCAACATCCATTACTTCACCGGCGACGGCGCGATACGCGACACGTTTGTGCCGCTGTCAGCCCGAATCAAATCGGTTGCGCTTGAACACGGGATCACGCGTACCGACGGGATGCCCAACGTCTTGTTCTACCTGTCGGTGGCCCCTACCTTGATAGCCGATATCGTCGAGGGCATCGGTTCGACCGACATCGTTCGCCGCGATCCAACCTGGGCCCGTCCTGAGGGCGCCACCTGGCACCGTATCATCATCGAGAAGCCCTTCGGCGTGGATCTCGAATCGGCTCGGGCATTGAATCTGACGTTGGCCCGTGTGTTCGAGGAAGGCTCGATCTATCGCATCGATCATTACCTCGGCAAGGAACTGGTTCAGAACATGATGGTGTTGCGTTTTGCCAACTCCATTTTCGAGCCGCTCTGGAATCGGAACCACGTGGATCACATCCAGGTCACCGCAGCCGAGGCCATCGGCGTGGGGAGCCGGGCCGGAACCTTCTACGACACCGCCGGTGCAGTTCGAGACATGATCCAGAGCCACCTCATGCAGATCCTCGCGATCGTTGCGATGGAACCCCCGACGAGTTTCGATGCGTGGACCATCATGCGCGAGAAGATCAACCTCCTCGGCGCCGCCGTACCGATTTCGGAGGACGATGCAGCCAAAAAGGCCGTTTTCGGTCGCTATGGTGCGGGTGCCGCGAAAGACGAGGTGGCGTACATCAATGAAAACGGCGTGGATGCCGCCCGTCGTACCGAAACTTTTGCTGCCGTTGAATTGCAGTTCGATACCTGGCGCTGGGCCGGGGTTCCCTTCTTTTTGCGAACCGGAAAAAAAATGGCGCGCAAGCAGACCGAGGTCATCGTGCAGTTTCGCTCGCCGCCCACGAATCTGTTTCGGCACATCGCGCCCGAAATGGGTTCTCTTCCACCGAGTCGCCTGGTCATCAACATCGCCCCCGACGAAGGGATCAGCCTTCGCGTGCACGGCAAGGTGCCAGGGGCCACGTTGCAGATTGACTCCGCGAAGCTTGATCTCGATTACAAGAAGACCTTCGGTGGCGAAGTCGTCGAGGCCTACGGCCCTCTCTTGCTGGACGCCATGCGCGGCGATCGCACCCTCTACAAGCACCGAGATGAAGTCGAGATCGGATGGCGAATTTGTCAGCCGCTTCTGGACAGCCGCGAGTTGCGACGGGGTATTGAAACCTACGCTCCGGGAAGCTGGGGGCCACCGGGTGCCGACATCTTGCTGGCGCGTGCGGGTCGACGCTGGCACAACCCGGAAAATAACGAAGTTCGTTAGCCTTTTTCGGTGGCTGCGCGGCGTTTACCTCGTGCGTTGATCAATCGAAGCACAAGTGCTGTCCACCCCGTTTGGTGGGATGCGCCCATGCCACGTCCAGTGTCGCCGTGGAAGTACTCGTGAAAAAGCACCAGATCGCGCCAGTGGGGATCGGTCGCGAAACGATCTTCGGTTCCATGGCAGGGTCGATGCCCCGTCGCGTCCGCATCGAATAGACTTGCCAGTCGGTCGCCCAGTTTGGTGGCGACATCACCAAGATTCATTCGGATTCCGGATCCAGTCGGGAACTCTACCTGAAAGTCGTCGCCGTAGAAGTGGTGGTACCGTTGCAACGCCTCGATGATGAGGTAGTTCACGGGAAACCAAACGGGACCGCGCCAGTTGGAATTGCCGCCAAAGAGCCAGCTTTGTGATTCTCCGGGCTCGTAGGCGACACCGTAGTCGATGCCTTCGATCGTGAGACCGAAGGGTTTGTCTGCGTGAACCCGCGAAAGTGATCGAATGCCATGCGGCGAAAGAAACTCGTTTTCATCGAGCATGTAACGCAGGAGTTTTTCCAGACGATCTCGACTCGGCATGGCCAGCAAGGCCTTGCCCCCGCGTTCCTCGGCAAAAGTGACACGGCTGGCAAGGTCCTTCCGGTTCTCAAGAAACCAGCGCATGCGATTTTTGAATTTGGGAAGCCGCTCGATGACATCTTCATCAAGGACCTCGACCGCGATGAGCGGAAGCAATCCGACCATCGAGCGCGCCCGCAGGGGAATGCTTTTGCCCCCAAGCGAGATCTCGTCGTAATAAAACCCGTCGTTCTCGTCCCAAAGACCGGTCCCACCGATCGTATTGATGGCGTCGGCGATATGAACGAAGTGTTCAAAGAATTTCGATGCGAGATCGTCGTAAACAGGATCGAAGCGCGCCAGTTCAAGCGCCATGGACAACATGGTTGCCGCGTAGAAGGCCATCCACGCTGTTGCGTCGGCTTGCTCGAGGTTTCCCCCCATGGGGAGCGGCTTCGAGCGATCGAAAACGCCGATGTTGTCGAGACCAAGAAAGCCACCGCCGAAGAGATTGCGTCCCGCATGGTCCTTGCGGTTGACCCACCAGGTGAAATTGATGAGCAGCTTGTGAAAGATCTGCGCCAGAAAAAAGCGGTCGCGTGTGCCGTCGGGTTTGCGGGCTATTTTGTAAACACGCCAGGCCGCCCAGGCATGCACGGGTGGATTCACGTCGGAGAAATTGAATTCGTAGGCGGGCAGTTGCCCATTCGGATGCATGTACCATTCGCGCAACAAAAGTCGAAGCTGTTCCCGTGCGAACGACGGGTCAATCTGGGAAAATGGAATCATGTGAAAGGCGAGATCCCAGGCCGCGTACCACGGATATTCCCACTTGTCGGGAACCGATATCACGTCGCGGTTGTAAAGATGTTTCCAGTCTCCATTGCGAATGAGATCGCGGCCCTTGGGCGGCGCGGGCTGACCGGGATCGCCTTCCAACCAGGCCCGCACATCGTAGTGGTAGAATTGCTTGGTCCACAAGAGGCCCGCATAACCCTGGCGCAACGTGCGAACTTCTTCAGGAGATAGCCCCTCGTGATGGTCGGCGTAGAACGCATCCGCCTCGATGCGACGAAGGTCGACAACCGTACGACAATGTTTCCGGAGTGAGTCCTCGTCTGAAATTGTCGCAGGCTCGGGCGACATTCGGATCCACACCTTGGCCTCGGCTCCCGCCGGGAGGTTGAGCTTGTAATGGACCGCCGCCTTTGTTCCACGATGATAGGGGTTGATTCGATCGCGCTGTCCGTGGACGAGGTGATCATGAAAGGCGTCCTTGACCCAGGCGGTTCGATTGTAAGTGCCCCAGAGCTTCAGGTTGTTGGTTTCGTTTTCCGTGAAGAGAAGCTCTGGACTGCCGATGTTGTGATCTCCGATGAACGCATCGGTCGCGGATATGGCGTACGACCCCAGGGTGTCGTGCTCGGCGCGGATGATGTTCATTGACGGATCGCGCCAGAGTTGCGGCCGTTTTGAATATCCCTCGCCCGCGCGCCCCCAGGCCCACGTGTTGCGGTAACACAGCGTCGGCAAAATGTGTATCGGCGCGGCATCCGTACCACGGTTTGCAATCGTGATTGCCATAACGATGTCGTCGGGCGCGGCCTTTGCGTATTCAACAAAGACGTCGAAATAGCGACTTTGGTCGAAGATGCCGGTGTCGAGCAATCCGAACTCGGGCTCATGTCGGTTTCGCGCTCGGTTCGCCTCCACGATTTGCTGGTACGGAAAGGTGCCTTGCGGGTATTTGTAGAGCGCCCGCATATAGGAATGCGTGGGCGTCGAGTCGAGGTAGAAGTAGGCCTCTTTGACGGACTCGCCGTGGTTGCCCTCGCCGTTGGTAAGTCCGAAAAGCCGCTCCTTCAAGATAGGGTCGTGTTCGTTCCACAGGGCCATCGATAGTCCCAACCGACCCTGTCGATCGCAGATACCGAGCAGCCCATCTTCACCCCATCGGTACGCGCGGCTGCGAGACTGCTCGTGGGTAAAGTAGCCCCATGCTTCACCGTCCGGCGAATAGTCTTCGCGTACGGTGCCCCACTGGCGTTCCGGGAGATACGGTCCCCAGCGTTTCCAGTTTCTCGTTCGCGCGCTTTCCTCGCGCAGGCGCTCCGTTTCCGGATTCTGTCGCGGTGGCGGAGGAACCTCAGACGGGGCTACGCGTCTCACCCGACGAGGGTACGTCAGACGCCTCGATGAGTACAGCGTGCGGTCGGGGAGACTCGAACTCCCACAGTGTTACCACCACTAGAACCTGAATCTAGCGCGTCTACCAATTCCGCCACGACCGCGTATTCAATTTTCAAACCAGACGAGGGTCGAAAGTTAGGGGAGAGGGGCGGGCCCGTCAAGTGTTCCGCTTGATGCCCCTTCGAGAGGGGGATGGGTGCGGCGTTTTCCGCGCCAGGAAAGCGAAAGATTCGCCGACTCGTGCGATATTGCTTCGCAATGAAGGGGATCTGGCTCCGTCGGCTGCTCTGGCCGTTGACCATCGCGGTGTTGGGTTACGTCTTCTATTCGACGCCGGTTCGCGAAGTTTGGGCCTCGATTCAATCGGCCGCGGGTTGGACCTTGCCGGTTGTCGGGTTGTCTGTTCTCCTCGTTTTCTTCGCCGATGCATTCGCGATGGGACGGACATTTTCGTGGTTCGCCACCCCCATATCCTATCGCGAGGCGGTCATCGTTCGCGGCGCATCGTACCCAATCGCCCTCGTCAACTACGCGCTTGGCCAGGGGGCGTTCGCCTTTTTTCTGCATCGCAGCCGGGGCCTTCCCTTTCGGCGCAGTGCCGCAACAATTCTGCTCGTCATGGGCATCAACTTGTTGTTGTTGCTGTTCATGGCCGCCATCGGGATGGCGCTCACCGATTCGAGTACGATCCCCGCTACATTGGTGTCACAGGTTCGGATCGTCCGCATCTTGATCATTGCAGGTTTTGTTGGTCTGGCGTTTTACGGAACCATCATCGCGACCAAGCCGCGTTTGCTCGCGCGATGGCCAGTCTTCGATGTGTTGTTATCGGCTGGCGTGGGCGGCCATCTCAAGGCTCTGCTCGTGCGCGTTCCCCACATCGTTTCGCTTGTCGTATTTTCGTATCTCTATTTACTCGCCTTCGGCGTGAACGTTCCAATTAAACAGGCGTTGCTGTTTTTACCGGTGGCCTTTCTGGTTGCGGCAGTCCCGCTTCCCGGACAGGGCGTTGGCGTTTCGCAACTCATCATGCGTGAGATGTTTTCGCCGTACGCATCTGGCGATCTTTCGGCGCAGCAGGCAGCGGTTGTTGGAGCGAGCTTCGCGGGTCAATTCATCGCAATGCTGGTGCAAATCTTGGTTGGCTTGATCTGCCTGCGCAGTCAGCTCGGCAGTCAGCTGCGTACCCAATCCTCTCCCTCCAACTCCACGGAGCAAAGTGATCATGGTTAGGACTCCACAACTACGCCAACGAGTCGATTACAAAAAGCCCGGCAAGATCAACACGGTGAGCATCACCCTGACGCTCATGCTTGGGCTTGTCGTCTACGTGGGCTACTGCCTGGCTCCGAGCTTCTATTTGCGCTCCGAGGCCTCGACGTTGCTGCGCAACGAAATTGTGACCTGGTACAAAGCAAACCTGTCTCCCACGGCCCAGCGGTCGATCCACAAACGGAAGATGCTGGATGCCCTCGTGCTGACGCTGCGCAAAAAAGGGGTGACGGATCCCGAGCTGGAGCTGGAGGCTTACGGTGACAAGAAGACGGTTTGGCTCGAGGCACGCTTCAAAACGCGGGTGGACTGGATTTGGGTCAACAAATACTCGGACTGGAAACACGCCCCCCGCATCGAGACCTCGGCTGAACGCGTGGACTGGTAGCTTCGGGTCGCCGCCCCGAACGTGATATGCTCGCGGCACAATTACCCCTCCTGGGTCTCTGACGGTCGGCAATGTCCAAAATCATCGTTATCGGCAACAACGAACAACGCGAATACGTCCTCGGTCCGATGATGACCATTGGGCGGCATCCGGATAACAGCATCCAGGTGTTGGACCGGATCGTTTCCAAGGAACATGCGCACATCATCCGCCAGCCGGATGGGACGTTCCTCTTCAAGGACCTCGGAAGTCTCAATGGTTCGTTCATGAACGACCAGCGACTTGGCAACCATCTATTGAAGGACGGCGACGAGGTTGTCATGGGTGCGACGCGCTTGCGTTTTGTTGCGGCCGCACCGCCGACGCCGAAGCAACAAGTCATGATTACGGGCGGAACCGAAACGCTTATCCGTCAGCGGATGCAAGCCGACGATGCTGCTCGCGAGTTCTTGCCGGAAAAAGACATTCCGGACGTCGAGGCATTGCGGCGCGACTACGAGAAACTCAGACTTGGCTATGAACTGAGTCGATCGATCGGCCTCGAAACCGATCTCAATGTGCTGCTCAACAAGATCATCACCAAGGCCTTCGATGTATTGCCGGCCGATCGTGGTGTGATTCTGTTGATGGAGGACGGCGAGCCGAAGCCGCGCATCGCTCGCACACGAGACGGCCGCTCGGAACAGATTTCGCTATCCACGTCAATCTTGAGCGAGGTTCTGGGCAACAAAGCTGCAGTCCTTTCGTCGGATGCTTCAATCGACAGCCGCTTTTCGGGGGCGCATTCCATCATCCTTCAGGGCATTCGCTCGACGATGACGGTGCCGCTTTTGCACCACGGGGAATTACTGGGCCTCATGCACCTCGATTCGCTCATCACGGCGAGCGCGTTCGGAGAAAAGGATCTCCAAGTGTTCTCCGGGATTGCAGCACAAGCAGCGCTTGCGATTCACAACGCTTACCTTGCGAAACGGATCGAGCAAGAGGCCGGTACCCGCGCGCAATTCCAGCGTTTGCTGTCGCCGAATCTCGTTGAACAAATCGTTCAGGGGAAGCTGCACCTGGAAAAGGGCGGAAAGCTCTCCGAGATCACGATGCTTTTTTCCGACATCCGTGGGTTCACCGCGATGAGCGAACGCAGCACACCGCAGGCGGTCGTGTTGATGCTCAACGAATACTTCGAGATCATGGTGGAGAGCATCTTCCGACACCAGGGCACCCTCGATAAGTTCGTCGGCGATGAAATTATCGCCCTGTTCGGTGCGCCGGTTCCTGTTCCTGATCCAGAACTCAAAGCGATCGAATGTGGCCTTGAGATGCTTCGGATTTTGAAGGAGTGGAATCAAAACCGTGTGGCCGAGGGCCACGTCGAGATCAACATCGGCATCGGTGTGAACACGGGAACTGTGGTGACTGGCGCCATCGGCTCGTCGAAAGCACTTCAGTACACCGCCATCGGTGATGCGGTGAACACGACGGCTCGACTTTGCAGCGCGGCGAAGGCCGATCAGCTCTTGGTTTCCGAGGAAACCTATCAGCGCGTCGCCCACCGCGTGGCGGCCGTCAAGTTGCCACCCGTGCGTGTAAAGGGCAAAGAGAAGGAGCTGAACGTTTACAACGTCATCGGCCTTCGCTCGAATGAGTTTCGGCCTGAGTCAACCGGCGTCGGTCCGCGCGATCCGCAGTGATATCATCCCGGCCGTCCTATACCGAGCAGAACTGTTCGTAGTCGATGAGCTCGATCTTCGAACGATCCACGCCCTCGCCGCAGGTGGGGCACGAAGGATCCCACCGCAGTTTCATCTCGCGGAACTTGGTCGAGAGCGCGTCGAACATCAACAGCCGCCCGGCCATCGTCTTGCCGACGCCAAGGATGATTTTGATGGCCTCGGTTGCTTGCAACACGCCGAC
>Ga0105046_10001689_pt1 | contig 34160 bp, 31 predicted proteins | sample MAT03_FD_78385 | JGI IMG/M metagenome (GOLD analysis project Ga0105046, IMG submission 78385) | Freshwater microbial communities from Lake Fryxell liftoff mats and glacier meltwater in Antarctica - MAT-03 (megahit assembly) | ecosystem: Environmental > Aquatic > Freshwater > Ice > Liftoff... | reverse complement strand
CGAGCATATTAGATCATTTTTACCTTCAAATGATTCAGCCAGTTCCTATTTGAGGCTAGTTTTTTCCAATCATAAATCTATTAATGAGCATGCTCGTATAACTATTTGGGAGTTTTATAAAAAATTAGTGGAAGGGACTGATATTTCAACGATTATTTCCGCCATAGATAAAAAGCTTAATACTTTAGATAGTGCCTATCCAAATTATAATAATTGGTTCAAGGCATTGAGCTCATTAAATGTCAGAACGGGTCAATTAACTAAACAGTTTAACAAAATGTACCCGGTGCTAAAAAATGAATTACAGGGAAATAATTTTTTAAACTATAAGACTCATTTGGATAATTTTATACATTCTTCTTTGAACAAGATAAGTACTCTGGGGGAAGATAAGAGTCTGCTTGATCGCAATCGGGTTATAGAAGAAGACATAATGCTTAAAGAGCTTTATTTAATTTGTCAAAAATTAAAATGTGAGCTATTAAAGGATTCGATGATAGCAGTATTACGAGATGCAGGTATTGGGACGTTAATAGTAAAATGGTGTTTAGTCCCGGTGGTTTATTATATTGGCATTTTAGTCTTTAGTATATTTTGTATGAAGACATACTTAAAAGAAGCCATATACTATAAATTTTATAGAGGAGTTGCTCCGGCACTTATTTTGTTATTAGTTTCTTTATCTGGTATCGCTATTTTAGGATACTTGGTAGCCAGTTATTATGTATCGGATGCTAAAAATTGTATGGATTTGCTTAAAGATACATTAATTAAAATTAATGAAAAAATAGATGGTCTTAATCTGGGCCAGTATAGCGCTGAAGAAGTAAACTTATTTTTTGATGGGATGAGTTCTTATTCAGAATTATGGAAAGATGAATAGCTAATGTAAGCTATCTTTCTTGCATAACCTCGCAATCAGTTGTATAGCTTATGCAAGTCTCATCTAAAGATAAAGCTTGTATGTTAAAAAAAATATTTTTAAATAATCTATTTAATAGTGGGGTATTAGCGATAGAAAGAAGCCCCTGTATTACAATAGAAAAACGTTTAATTAAGTGGCGGCCCCTGTTTTAGATCTTTTGTCAATCTAGAAATAAATATGTTGCCTGATATAAATCATTATTTTACCTAGCGTTTGTCTATTCGCTCACTATCATTTTGAAGATGGCGTAAGTTTTGCCGGCTGCAGTTGGTCAAAGTCTTCTAGCTTTGCACATTTCAAAGCATGACATTGCGTTGAAATGTGTTATACTAATTGTAATTATTGTATTAATCTAATTTAAAATTTGGGTGTTATGGGAATATTTAAACTTCATTCTCCGTTTAAACCAGCTGGGGACCAGGTTAATGCTATTGAGGAATTATCATTAGCTCGGCCTGGTAAATCAACTTTAGTTGGAGTAACCGGCTCAGGGAAAACATTTACTATTGCCAATATAATAGCTAATCAAAATAAGAAGGTTTTAGTTTTGGCGCCAAATAAGACATTGGCTGCGCAGCTTTATGAAGAATTTAGTCAATTCTTCCCAGAAAACAAGGTTTGTTATTTTGTTAGTTATTACGATTATTATCAACCAGAATCTTATGTCCCATCGAGGGATCTTTATATAGCCAAAGAAACTAAGGTTAATGCTGAGTTAGAACGCCTTAGGGTTGAAACTACAGCTTCAATTATCAATCGGGAAGATACTATAGTCATTGCTTCGGTTTCTTGTATTTATTCACTGGGAAATCCAAAGGATTATCGGGAGCTGTCCTTTTCATTATTTGTGGGTGAAGAGTTATCCAAGGATGACTTAATACAGAAGCTAACATTTGTTCAGTATAAGAAAAATAATATAGACAGATTGCCAGGGACTTTTCAGGCGCTAGGAAACAGTATCGATATATGCCTTCCTTATCAAAAAGAGGTGTTGCGTATATCTTTTACGGGTAATATGATTTCAGAATTGTTGTGGTTAGATAAAACAACTGAAGCAACATTAATGAAGCTAGATAATGCGTTAATTTTTCCTGCGAAACATTTTGTTACGACGGATGAAAAAAAAGCTGTTGCTATTAAAAATGTAGAAGCTGAACTTGAATCTTGGCTCCCTAAAATGAAAAATCCACTTTATCAAGAGCGTATCAAAGGTAAAGTTTATTATGATATGCAGATGCTTGAAGAAACAGGCTACTGCAATGGTATCGAAAATTATTCATCTTATTTTGATGGACGGGTACCGGGTCAACAGCCGTTTTGTCTTCTTGATTTTTTTAATAATGATTTTTTGATAATTATTGATGAATCTCACGTTGCAGTACCGCAATTAAGAGGAATGTATGCGGGAGACAGAAGTAGAAAACAGACTCTCATTGATTATGGGTTTAGATTGCCATCAGCACTTGATAATAGACCATTAAAATTTGAGGAATCTGAAAAGTTTTTTTCAGATGTTATCTTCGTCTCAGCTACACCCGGTGCCTATGAATTAAAGGAAAGTTCACTTATTGTAGAACAAGTTATTAGACCTACTGGACTGATTGATCCCCTTGTAGAAGTCAGAGGACGAGAAGGCCAAATGGCTAATCTTATTTCGGAGATAAATAAAACCAAAGATAAAGGGTTTAGGTCATTGGTAACAGTTTTAACAAAAAAATTGGCTGAAGAGCTCGCCTACTATTTGCAGGAACATCAGATCAAAGTATGTTATTTACATAGTAATATCAAAACGCCCGAACGAACTGAAATTTTACACAAGTTACGGCTTGGTGTTTTTGATTGTGTGGTGGGTGTAAACTTACTTCGCGAGGGCCTAGATTTACCAGAAGTTGCATTGGTTGCTATTATGGACGCTGATGTCGAAGGTTTTTTGAGAGATAAGCGTTCTTTGATACAGACTATAGGGAGAGCAGCTCGTAACACTGAATCAAGGGTTATTCTTTATGCCGATCGGATTACTGTTTCAATGAGAAATGCCATCGATGAAACGGATAGAAGAAGAGCTATACAAGCTGAGTTTAATGATCTCAATAGTATTGAACCCAAAACGGTAAGGCGTGACGTTACGAAATCTATATCAAAAGTTCAGGCTGCAATATTGTCGGCCTCTAAGGGTAAAAATAAAAAAATTGATCAGGATAAACTAGCTAAGAAAATTCAGGAAGTTGAGCAAATGATGGCTATGGCAGCCGAAGAATTTGATTTTCAGTTAGCAATAGAATTACGAGAAGAGTTAAGTTTTTTAAAAAAGAAAATAAGAAGACCCAAGGAAATCCCTGGGTCTTGAATTCGATCTCTTTAGATAATTCACTAAAAAGAATGTTATTACATCGATGGTGCTACAGAACCTCTGAAAGCATCCCCTTGAACGTAATCACCTTTAGAGTTTACGTCTTTTAAGGTGTTTTGAAGACCCATTACACATTGTTTACAATGATCAACTGTTTGGTTATGAGTTGCAATATGTGTATTTAATGCACGGATGTTGTCTGGAGTTGGATTTTGCGTAGCAGCTTGTTGAAGAGTGTTCATTCTTGCAGCAGATTCACTTGCTTTTCCAAGATGAGATTGATGTTCTTTTTGTGCTGCAGTTAACATAGCACTAGATTCTTCATGTGCTGCTGACATTAATTTTGCTGATAATAATATGGTTAAGATAAAAAGCTTTTTCATTAGCTCCCCTTTTAAAGTTATGATATTATACATATAACATTACTGTATTTATTTTACCTGCCACAAATTGCAAATTGCAATACTTTTTTAGCTAAATTGTAATCATATACGTTTTGGTAGCTGTAGAGAGGTATCTTTTAGAGAGCTTTCTATAATTTATAGTTTGAACAAAGGTGAGTCTGCTTGTTATAGTATTGCAATTGATAACTCAATTATATATCAATAGGTATAGCAATTTAAGAAAAATCTAAAAAAAGATAGAGCAGTCGTTGCAAGGGAGAAATTATGAAACAATTCATTATCATCATCTGCTTATTGGGTATGCTATATACAAAGTGCACTGCCTTTGATGGACAACTTGATGCTACCTTTAACGGGGGAACCGTTACCACTTTTATTAATAATTTTTCATCAATCTTTGCCACCGCTATTCAGGCGGATGGTAAAATTGTTTCTGCGGGTTTGAGCGGTACAAGTGATAGTATGACCGACTTTACTGTTGCAAGATATACTACTACTGGCTCGCTAGATTCTACTTTTGGCATCAATGGCATAAGGACCACCTTCTTAGGGGGGGTAGAAAATCAAATTAATGCACTAGTTATACAGCCTGATGGTAAGATAGTGGTTGGTGGACAAGGTACTGTCGATAATACCTTTGCTCTCGTAAGATATACGATAGATGGCACTCCTGATTCTACCTTTGGTACTGCTGGTACTGTTGTTACGCCTCTTGGTATACCAGCAGCTATAGTTGGCATAGCGTTGCAATCAGATGGCAAAATTGTAGTTGTTGGTCAACCTTCAAGTGGGTCTACAATGTTTATAGTTGCTCGCTATTATGAGAATGGAGCTATTGATAATGGGCTTCAGGGTGGTTCTGGATTCGGTACAGCTGGCGTTGCTCTTATTGATTTATCCGGTGCTGATGAGTCTTCCTCAATTGCGATTCAAGAAGATGGCAAGATTGTAGTTGGCGGATCTGCTGGGCCACTAGGAACAAGAACTTTTGCTGCGGCAAGATTAGACACAAATGGAGCTCTTGATCTAAGCTTTGGCGGAGTTGGATCGGTTACGACCGCATTCCCTGCTGATGCTCAGGGTGCTAACCTTATAGTGCAGCCAGATGGTAAAATTATCTTAATTGGTTCAACGGGTCAGTTGAATACACGAGATTTTGCATTGGTAAGATATAATTCGGATGGGACTCTTGATTCTGGATTTGGCATCGGTGGTATAGCAACCACTGAAGTAGGTAGTAATGATCAAATTTTTCAAGTTGTGTTGCAACCAGATGGAAAACTTGTTGTTGCAGGTTTTAGTGACGTTAATGGTATAGATAATTTTGCCCTAGCCAGATATAACGGAGATGGCGTGTTGGATGTCACGTTTAATCCTTCAGGCAGTATGCCTGGTGTAGTTGTTACCCCATTTAATGGAGGCTTAGCAAGTCAAGCGTTCCAGGTGGCGCTACAACAAAATGGAAGTATTGTTGCCTCTGGGAAAATATTTACGGTGTCAGGTTCTAACTTTGGATTCGCGTTAACTAGATATCTTAACAATAATCCTTTGGTGGCCACTCAGATTACTGCTCCTAGAGATACTATTTTGTTTAGTAATGGCACCTTTGTGGTAAGTGGTATTGCACAAAATCCGTCCAACATAGGAATTTTTGCTGATGGTGTTTTGATTGGAAGAACGGTTACTTCCGGTGCTACAAATGCGTGGTCTGTCCAAACAACGATTCCTGTGGCCAATGGATCACACATAATTACTGCGGTTGCCGAGTATAAAAATGGTAATGTTAATTTAGCCTCAACAAATGCAGTTCGTATCTGTGTTGATTCATGCAGATCGCCATTAAGCGCAGCTATTGCATCTAAGTATTGTCGGTAGCTTAGTTTGAATGTATCTTTTAAATAGAGCGTATTCGATGAAAAAATAACGTAACAAAAAGAGAATAGCATCCTAAGTTCTTCCTTATTCTCGGTTCTTTTGGCTTAATCTCTTGTCTAATTCGCGTTAAAATAGTCTAATTTCCCGATAAAAATTAAGCAGTAGGGTTTTTTCGGGGATTGTTTTTTAGATCGGCTAAAATTTTGTAATTAGACCATGAAAAAGGTGAAAAAAGTCTGGTATATGATATAATTAATTTTGTTCTATGCCACCAAAACATCAAGTATTTTATGCTTGGATAAATGGCGGTAGAACCTTTCATTTTAGAGTTGGCTAGGAAGAATTCCGCGCGATACGGTAGTTTTAAATCCACCGTACGCTTCATTATAATGTGTTTTTAAAATGAATTATTTTAATAGTAATCTAGGTAATCCTGGTGAGGGCATAATACTAAAATCGTACATGCCTTATAAGCAGAGTTTTTCTGTTTTTGATTCAAAAATTGGGAAAGTTCTTTGTTATTGGAATACCAATAAGCCTCTTAACTTGAGGCCAGGGTTCTTAATTTCATATAACATTCATATGAAGGGCAATTTCTATATAATAACTAATCTTGATGTTATAAATTTTCCTTATGAGTTGATAGGTAAAAATTTTGAGTTTTTTCATTTTATAATTGAACTTTGTGATTATTTTTTGCCGCTCCATAATACGGCAGAAGATTTGTTCCTTTTTTTAAACAAGGTTTATGATGGCGTTGATAATTTTGGTACAGCCATTTCAATCAAATCGTTCTTGTTTCAGTTGTTAACGTTGTTGAACCTCTATCCAAAAGATTTTTTACTAGAAAGTGCCATTCGAAATGTCATTTTTTCGCCCGAATTGAGACTAGATATTGAAGAAGAAAATTTACATTTACTTCTCGATAACTGGTTGTTAGGATGTATCAAAGACAACGAATTTTGTCATAGAATTAAATCTTTTAAATTTTTAAAAGAGCTAGGTATATATGGATAAAAATAGACTATATTTTTTCTTATTTTTTGTATTAATTAGTACCACTATTTTTTTACATGGCTCATTGGGTCAGTTGGGGAAATATTTCAATATTGACCAACTAGCTCAAGGTAAAACATTTTCTGCTCAGATAGAAGAAGAAATACAGGGGCTAAACAAGATCAAGACTGATGGTGAGGAGCGTTGTTCTGACCATAAAGCTCGGTTTGATCGCGTTCAAAAAGCTCTTGATTATTTGAAAAACAAAATTAAAGATGCTTCTGAAGCTGAGAAAGAGTTTGTCAATAATGCTGTTCTTATATTGAATCAAACCTTACAAGTCCTAACTGAAACTGGTCAAAGTTGTGACCAAATCATGAATATTGTAAGTGCTAATATTGTGCTTCTTGAAGAATACAAAGAGGATCCAGAATTTAGTTCTAAAGAGCTGAAAATTCATCACAAGTCTGTTTATTCGTTAGAAGATCTTCAAACAGTTTCGGATCTTTTCTTTTTATATGAAAACAAGATAAAAGAGAATGAAGAGCGTTTGAAAAAAATTTCGGCCGATTTAGATCAGCGAATTAAAACTTTAAATCTAGCTAAGCAAGAGTATGAGGATAAGAAAAAGGAACAGAAGGATCTGAGGGCTAAAGAACTTGACTCTGATTCTGATCAACAGCTTAGCGTATCGCAACAAGCGCAGATTCTTGATGAAGAAAAGACCCTTCTAAAATACAAAAAAGATTTAGCAGAACTCAAGGTGATAGAGCTTGAGCAAAAAAAACATTTGGCTACCGATGAATTTAAAACAAATAAAATTAAATTTAAAATTGTAGAAGAGTCTTATTCTCGAGTAACAAAAGATTTGTTTGTAGATAAAAAAGATTTGAAAAAATCTGAGGATGCATTAAAGTACCAAATTCAAGCTACAACCAAGAAACAAGAAGAGTGCAAAAAAAAGCTCGAAGCGATAGATGTTTTACGTGCTGAAGAGTTAGAAAGCATTAATCATCTTCGGCAATCCTGCAAGGTTTCAGATGCAGAAATGGCAATTATTAAAGATTGGTCATATCAGCCAAATACTATAGAAGCATGGGACTGTCTTGTCTCTATAGCAAAATTAAGTAATCATGTTAGCTATGGTCTTGATATAAGTAAAGAAGATATTCATGCACAAATAGATGATGAAAAAGCTAAATTGGCTGACGCTGAAGTTAATAATCTTATTAAAAGCAGTTGGTTTAAGCTTACAAATTCAAGCGTAGGAACATTAGCAAAAGATGATTTTATGAAAGAGATAAAAAATTACGAAAAAGCTAAAATCGATCTTCAAAATAACATTTCTACAACCAATGATAAACAAGTTTTAGTATCTAATGCTTTAAATGCTAATAATACTATGGCTGCTCATATTAAGAATAGAATGCAGGATTTGCGGGCTCAAAAAGAGACTCTATTTAGGTCCTATTCTAATGAGTATTCTAATTTTTTGTCTCAATTAAAACATGAAATATATGAGGAATCAATTAAAAGGGGTGAGCTTGTTTCGCAGCTTTCAGAAGCTTATAATTCTATAAACAATACGAGAAATGTAGCGATTAAAAAAATAGATGCGATGATTGATGAGCTAAAATTGCGATCGCAGGGTATTAAGGGTTCTGTTTTCGTTAAGGGTCTCAAAAATTTTATTCCGGATTTAACCAAATTTTGGGATTATATAACTGATAAAAGTGTATTTCAGTCTTTAAACACCGCTAGAAATAAGCTGACTGATTTTTTGTATCATCAAGTGAATACTGGGTATAATTTTCTTTATCTGTTGTTAGAGATACTCCTTTTATTGACTCTGTTTTTTATAGCTAAAACGTACTTTATTAATATAGTTAAATTTCTTCGCGTCATAAGTCCTAAGTATGGAATAGGCTATAATTTCGTTAATTTTTTAACGGCTAGCATAATGTTTATTGGTAAGCATTTGCTGACCTTTATGCTTTGGGGCTTATTGCTTGTTTCCGTAAGATATAAATTTATTTTTGATGGTTATTTGGGGATACTCTTTTACCTCTTTTCTATATTGTTTTTTGCCTTTCTGTTATCGATGTATACTAATTATATGCAGAATTTCAATGTAGAGAATGGCTATCTTTTAGTGAGCATTAAATATCAGAAAAGATTTTTTAAAATTTTATGGCTATTCCTGTTTTTAAGTATAATATTAATGTTCCTTAGAGAAGCCTTTCTTTTGGCCAATATACCAAAATCAGATCTTCCATTGATGTTACAGGTGCTTAATTTTGTTGTCCTTCAAATTGGGGCACTCTTGATCTTAAACAAGAACCAGGTTTTAAACGCGTTACCGCGATCGGGGAGTTTTTGGGAATGGATTTCTGGTCTATTAAATAAATATTATTATGTATTGTTGGTTGGGTTAGTAATGGTAATTACTTTGGGTAATCCTTATTTAGGTTATGGACCTCAAGTTTTCAGTGTCATTTCTAGAATTATACTCATTGCGTTTCTTATTCCATTCTTCTTGTTTTTGCATGAAAAAATAAAAAAATTATCAGTTGCCTTGTTTTTTCAATCTGATGAAGATGTGCCAAAAGAACGATTTAACTATGCAAGAACCGCTTATGGTGTTTTTGTTATAGTTACCTTTGCTCTATTTCTGTTTTTAGGGATAGTTATTGCAGCTAATATTTGGGGCTATTCTATTGGTTTTGATAAAATTCAGGAATGGTTCCATTATGAAATTCGATCATATAGATCTGATACTGGTAAAAGAATATCGGTAGATGTGATTGATTTTGCGATGGTATTTCTCTACGTTCTTGGAGGTATCGCCGTTGCGTATCTGGTAAATAAATTTATTCTTTCTAGAATTTTTGATCTATTGCTTGTTAATATCGGTATCCAGAATGCGGTTACTTCGCTTGTTCGCTATACCATTCTCATAGTTTCATTAGTATTGGGTTTGAGAAGTATTGGTTTAGGATCGTTAATTACCTACATATTATTGGTAATTGGTGGTCTGGGGGTTGCTGGCAAAGAAATTATTACTGACATTCTTGGTTATTTCATAATATTGGTTCAAAGGCCAATAAAGATTGGAGACTTTATAAGAATAGATAGTGATATTACTGGCATTGTAAGACATATTAATTTGCGTTCTGTTGTTCTGCGAAGAAAAAATAGCGTAACCATTATAGTGCCAAATTCACAAATTACTTCTAGGCCGGTAACTAACTGGAACTATTCCAGATCTTATTTTGCATTGGAAGATATAATGATTACGATTCCGTACAGTGGTGATCCTGATAAAGCTAAAGCACTGTTATTGAGTGTACTAGGTAACAATATTAACATCCTAAAAAATCCAGCACCCATAGTTTGGTTATGGGAATTTGTGGATAATGGATTCCAGTTCTTAGTTCGTGGTTACGTTGGTTTTGATAAAGTTCAAGATCAATGGCAAATTTCTTCAGAAATTAGACTGGAGTTGGTTAAGCTTCTCAGATCAAATGGCATTGAAGTTGCTTCACCAGTACGAGTGGTAAAAATATCTTCTGGAGATATTAAATCAAACGATAGTGGTATAATTGCTTAATCTTTTGAGTTAATATTAAAATCTAAATTGAAAAAATAAAGTTGGAGATAGTATGGCTTTCAACGCATTATTATTAAAATCTTATTTAGGCTTGTTATTATTTGTTCCATTATTAAATGGGATGCAACAGTTTAATGCCTCAAATTTCTTAGACCAGAGCTTTGAAAATAATGGTATTATTATAACCGATTTTGGCATGCATTCAGCCACATATAAACGATATGCAGAAAGCATTCATATTAAAGTTCAACCCGATAAAAAGATACTGGTTGTTGGCGATGCGTACCATAATCATATTTATCCTTTTGATCATCCGGAGTCATCTTTTGCTTTAGTGCGTTATAATTCTCATGGAAATTTAGATAATTCTTTTGGTGTTGGCGGCAAAGTTATTTTTCATCTTTCTGAACTAGATAGTTATGGTATTGATCTTGCGTTGTAAGATGATGGTAAAATAGTGGTAGTGGGCCGAAGTTTTGACCGAGGTAATTATTATTCAGACGCTATTATCGTGAGGCTTAATCAGGATGGTAGCTTAGATAGTTCATTTGGAAATAGCAAGGTCCTTGAAGCTAACGGTAAAGATGAAGTATCTCAGTTTTGAAGAGTTGCTTTACAAGACGATGGAAAAATTGTTGGGGTAGGGAGCAAGGGAATATATAAGCAGCAACTATAACTTTGCACTTGTAAGATATAATTTCCAGGATTAATGAATTAAGTTATTCACAAGCGTTTTACGTATACTTTGGACAATTTCGACTTTCAATATCGAATTTGTCCAAAGTATACAAAATATTTTTTAATAGGGGAAATAGTTTATTCTTCATCTTTAAATTTTAGTTTAACTATTCTGTAAAAGCTCTGTTTCAAGTGCGCTAAGAAATTGTTCGCATGTGCGATATAATAAGTTTTTTGGCAATTTCTTAGGTGATTAGCAATTAAAAAATTATTGACTTCTATTTTGATTGTTAATAAATTGAGATTATTAAACTTAAACATTATTCTAAGGAAAAATATGTTTATTAACAATCGGCAATTGGTAAGCCAGACTCAAAAAAATAGTTCTCTTCTCGATGTGCATCATATAATTTCAGTTAATACTTATTCTTATCTTTCTTATTCTTATTATTTCTAATTAATTTAATAGTTTCGTTAATAGTAGGTCTATTAAAGTTAATGCATCGATCATGTTATTTTTTTTCTAGGTAAGGAGCCATATAATGGCCACAATTAATCGGTCTATAGTGCTTATAATGATACATTTAGCACAGACAATCTATGGTATGGAAGATGATAGACCAAAGTTGGACATTCTTTTGGAAAATCAAGCTTTGTATGAATTAAAGAATAGAAATATTCATTTATTTGATGGGATCTTAGGTAATAATCAATGTCATATCAATGCTTTGGTTATCGCTAAAATTTATGATGATTGGTTGACGAATAAACAGAATAACTTAGGGCCTGAAATTATGAGATATTTAAGTTTAAATCTTTTATTTAGTTGAGCTTGGTTTTCAAATATCCATAAAAGTAACTTAGCAAAACGGATTCGAAATCACCTGGGACATAGTACTAACATTAAGATCATAACCAAAAGATCTTGCTTAAAAAAACTAACTGGCACTGGCCAATAGACTTTTCTCTTAAAGTTTTTGCTGAATATGAAAAAGAAAAGCTTGAGAACGCAATGTATGAGAATTTAAGCAGAATGGTTGACGATTTTCCTGACAGTATCTTAACTCAAGAACTGAAGCTTTATTTGCAAACCCACAAAAAAAATCCTAAATTTATAAGCACTATTATTTTTATTTATGCCCAGAAAACTTAGCCTTTTTAGGACTAGATTTAGGACTATTGAATTTTGCTTATACATCTGATGGTTTAGTAATAGAAAATCCCAGATTTCTGAAAAAAAGTTTAAAAAAATTAAAAAAAGTTCAGATAAGGCATTCAAGAGCCAAAAGAGGCAGCCAAAATAAGAAAAAGATAACTAAAAAATTATTTAGAGTGCATTTAAAAAAAAACCAAAGAACTGATTTTTTGCACAAAACAACAACTATGTTAGTCAAGAACCACGATATACTAGTTGTAGAAGATTTAGCTATAAAAAATATGGTTAGAAAACGCCATTTATCAAGATCAATATCTGATGTAGCATGGGGAATATTCGTAAATCTATTGAAATACAAATGCTTTTGGAATGGAAAGCGTTTTGTACAGATAGATAGGTTTCAGCCTACAAGTAAATTACGCTCCAATGGTGAAAGTAAGCAAGATATGCCATTAAATAAGCGCATTTTTAGTTGCTGATCATGTAGCATGAGTATTGATAGAGATTTAAATGCGAGTAAAAATATATTAGCGGTCGGGATGTCCGTCTTAAAGCTTGTGGATGGAAATGACATTGGTCTCCCAGATGAAGCAAGCATCGGTGGCTTTTAAGCCGCCGAGGTTCAATGAAAAAAATAAAAGTTGGCAGATACCGATAATTTTAAGGGTAAAATTTATCAGCGAAGAGGGCGCTAATATTTTAAATTTTATGGTTAAAGATGCTGGCATTATAGATTACGAAGATGGATTAATATCTTTTAATCAGGCTATAGTTGTGATTGACGCAATTTCAGTAAGCATGCCACCATATAATAATTTTAATAAGTTTTGTGTATTAAGGGAAAGATGTCCTCATAATTTTGCACATCAAAATTGTCCAAGAAATAAATCCGCTCATTCATGTATAAATTGCAGAATAATGGGCACGAATGAATATTCAAGTGTAATTGATTTTAAATCGAGGATAAAAACAATGAAATTTGATGATATATTTTATGCGATTGGTGCTAGTTTTACCCATAATCTTCAAAATAAGCTTGCCCCAAGCTTCAAGGATTTTCCTGAAATTTGTGAAAGATATACCGAATTCCTCGAGCTTTCCCGTACGGGCATGTGTTCAGAAGATATAAGTTTCTTGTTGATCGAGCACATGTACCCCGCTTGCATTGGCGAGTTAACAAAAAAAAGATTGGTAGATAGAACTAGTGATTATATCTATAAGGCTCTTGAAAATTAATAATATCTTGAAAGATAGCTTAATGCTAAGATGAACTATGTCTAAGTTAAGCAAGCTGTAGGATAAAACTACAGCTTGCTTATGATCAGCTAAAATATTTTTTTCGCTTCATTTTGGAGTATATTAAATATTTTTTTGGCGAATGATTCGATATCGCTTACATCCACTTTTTCTTTAATCATAATAGATTTACCTGCTATTATCCCCCTAACTTCAAATTCAAGCTCTTCAACCGAGCCATAAAATTTAATACAGGTTATATTAAATGCTTTATCTAAACCTTTAGCAATTGCATTAGCAAGGTTCAATACTCCTACAGAAGACTGTTTTGCTCCTTCAAGCACGCCCTTGGCGCCGTCAAGAGCGGTTTTTCTACCAACAACTTCAGCGCTATCCACTGCAAAATTTGCAGTTTCTAATGCCGCCTTAGCCGTTCCATATGCCGTGCCTAGTCCCACAACTTCAGCACAACCTGGAAGTTGATTTTGAAAAAAACTTTTAGCATCGCCCACTACATCATTTATTTTTTCTCCAGCTTGTATTCCTTTAGAGATTATAGAGCTCCAAATATCGCAATGGCTAGGTATACAGTTTAAAAACAATAAATAAGTTATTATAATTTTTTTCATTATTTTCCTTTGAGCGCTTTAAAATCATTGGTAGTTAAAGGGACTATTTGAACTGCTTTTTGTGGGCCAAAAAAGAGGTCAGCATAGGACAGGGGTGTTTTTAGATCGTTTTCGCCTAGTTTGGGGAATAATGAAATATCTAACAAATTGAGTCCATTCATCATTGATGGTGCCAGAATATTTATATTGAACATCCTGTTAATGGTAGGAGTGATATTGGTGGGGTCAGTAATGTCAATATTATCCCCATTTATAGTGAGACCAAAAGCGAATCCTGAAACTAAGCCTTTTGATAAATGGTTATAAAAATAGCTTTGAGTTACATACTCAGCAAAACTTTGAGTGTTAAAAATAATTTTATAGCCCACAGGTTTTGGTAAATTGCGCCAAACGTAAATAGTAATAGTATCTTGAACATTATTCATCAGCACTTTTATAGGACCTAATTTTCTCCTTGTAGGAGTTAGCTCAAAAGATAGTTGTCTTCCTTTATCAATAATTAACGGATTATTTCTGTCTTTCATAAAGTTTATTAATCCCAATTCTTTTTGTAGTGTTGGGGAGATAAACATTTGTTGGTCGGCTGGCTTTACTATATCCATGATCAATGGTTTTGGTAAATTAGATACAACTGTTAGATGTGTGTTGTTAATCGTAGTCGTATACATCTCAGAGCCTAATATTGTTAGATTTCCAATGAATGCATAACTAGGATTAACATATTCAGTATTGAATTGGTGGGGTGCTTGATAAGGATATTTTTTTTCAGACCCATTACTGTGACCAGAACATTTATCTTTTGCTTCATTTAACTTGCTTTTCAACGAGTCAACCTTGGCTTGGGCAGAAGCAATGCCTGACTTCGCTTGTTTAAAGGCTGCGGTATACGTTTTTTCTGCAGACTCAACCTTGCTTTTAGCATCGTCAATATGTTCTTCTACTTCTTTTTTTGCAGCTTCTACTAGTGTTTGAATTTTATTTTTGAGTAGAGTAAGCGCATTTTGTTGAAGCTTTGCACAAATATACCAATCTTTAGGCTTAAGAAAATCTGGAGCATTTAACGTAAATACGGTATCTAATACATTAAAAATTTGAGTTTCAAAATGAGCTGTTACCCCTTTTAATGAAACATCAAGACATGCATCAGCTTTGAGTAAACCCAATTTCCCTGCGTTTAAATCAACTTCTGCGCTTATAAACATGCCAATATTTGTGGGCGGCTTAAATCTAATATTTACAATAGGTCCATTTAACTTGCTATAATCTGTCCAATCTTTTAAAACGGTAGGTGCATTTTGAGATGTTAATGCAAAAGCGCCCGTTGCATCTTTAGCTGAATGGGGATCGGTAATTGCAATAGGTTGTCCAATGGTTCCGCTATCACATGATTGTAAACAACTATCATTGACGAAGCATTTTTTGGTTCCACCTGCACCTGTTATTGTTAATGGCCCTAAATTAACAGCAGACATAAAACCAGTTGCTTCGAATCCGCTTGAACCGATATCGCATTCTAATGAAGCAAGTGAGCCAAATATATCTAATTGTATATCTACTTTAGCGCCAGCTTTCCATAATTTGTTAGCAAAAATAGTGTTACGTGGTGAAAAATAAAAAGTTGCTTTCTTTAATCCTAAATCGGGTAATTTATTAGCAAATTCATCAATATGGATGTGTAGATCATTAAAGGCGGAAACTGTTAAATTAGCTATATCTTTTAAACTTAAAGCTTCTTTTTTTCTCCCTTTTGGTTCTAAATCACCATATACCAATACGTTTGTGTTTTGACCAGAAAGTTTAACATCAATGGCGCTGGCTATTGATGTTTTCTGATCTGTAGGACCAAAATCTACCTCGCCTGCCATTCCTATTTCTGCTAATCCTAAAGTTTCAATGTTTTCAGGATTTACGCCCACAGTTAACGTTATATTGCCAAATTCCAGGGGCAGTCCAATTGCATCCAAATTAAGAAGCCCTTGCATAATACCCGTTATAGTTGCTTCGGCAGATGAATCAATAGCAAATGCAGCTTGAAAATCTAGATCATTTAATCTTTTTTTAGTACCAAGATCAATAGTGCTTAATAAAACCTTTAAGCCGCCCGATAACCCTGTTGATACGCCACTGACACCCATTGTTCCTTCTGGCGTAGGTAATAAAATTACGCTTATATTTAGTTGATCGGTTTGTACTAGGGGTTTATTGCCTAGTGCAAAAGATAGCTGTCCAGGTAAAGCAAAACCAAAGGATGATCCTCCAATGCCGGGTAATATTCCGCCACGCAAAGTAAATGGTTGGCTAATATCCATTTTTACCGGTCCCGTTAATTTGTTAAAAAAAGAGGTGATGCTGTTAAATGGTTCAATAGTTGAGTTAACCTTAGCTATTAGTGAAAAGCCTTGAGGAATTGAATCATAAACCGGATCGGTAAAACCTGAACCGATGCCAAAAATTATTTCTTTAAAATTAATATAATCTAAAAATTTTAAATCACTAAGAACGGATGCAAAGGTAAATCCTTTAGGTAAGATTAAGAGAATGCCGCCCTGATATCCAGCTAATTGTTTCGATACCCAGCTTTGTTTTTCGGTAGCATTAGCAGGTTTTTCGGGTTCTGTTTTTGCTTCATCTTTTGCCTTGAGTGCTTCGTTAATGAGCTTTTGCTTTTCTTCTGGTGTTTGGCTTGAAGATGATACATAATTTAAGCCTTTTTTGGCGATATCTATTCCTTTTTGTGGATAGGTTTTAAGTTTGTCCTGATAACCCTGTAAATTTTGTTTAAATCCTTCTTGGAACGTAGTCGAGCTTGATACGGATTTACCAACTAATATTCTTACAATAGCGGGCGTTCCGGCTATATCGGTTGTTGCACTTATTGCTCCTACGCCAGCTGAAGAATCATAATCAACTTGAAGGTCTTTAAGTTCTGCAGCGGCTAAAATATCCCTTATTTTTTTAGGTATTTTAGAAGAATAATCTTGAAACTGGGGTATGTAATCAAATTTTAATGTTTGTTTGCCTTGATTTACTGTATTTTGAATAGCAGCTAGATCATTTTGAACAGTTTCATTTTTGGAATAGCTATAATATGATGTGTTTATGATAAAAAAAATTAATACAATTTTCTGCAGCCGATTCATTCTACGACCTTTTGGTTATGAGCATAAGTACTGTTTATTTCTCTAGTTATTTCACCGATAATTTTGTCATATGTTTGGTATTCTTCTTTAATGAGTTCATCGGCTGAAATGGAAACTTCTTTCAGTATTCCTTCGATTTCTGCTTCAGTTTTTTTGAACATAAAAGCTTCATTAAGATTATTGCTCATGCTTTGATTGACTATATCAGCGATTCTTGTAATTTTGCTCGGGATGATCTTCTTTTCTTGATGTATTAAGTATCTTAAATGTTTAAGATCGCGTAATCCTAACCTATTTTTTTGGGCTAATATCTTTTGAATTGTATTTCTATGAGTGCCCTCGTACCATATTTCTTTTAATTTTTCTTTGTTATCGATTGAATTTCGAACCTGAAGCATTTCGTTGTCGATTAATTTTTTAAGATTGCTCTCCCTTGATTTGACCGTTTCTGTAGCAAATGTACACTCATTTTTTATGGCCGATAAAGTTATTATTTGCCAGCAAGCTATTAAAAGAGAAAAAACGACAACATATGATTTTTTCATGATTGCTCCACGTAAAGATGGTATAATTTTATTTGCTTGTAATCTAAGCATAAATGAGAACGGTAAAACAATAACAAGGAAGAAATTTTTTTACTCGTTACTTTATACATTTTTTGGCGATAATTTTTCTGTTATTTTATTATAAAAGTAGGTTAAGTTGTTTAAATAAACAAATCATGCAATTTGACGTTTAATAACAAGGACGGAGACTGACAGTGACCGATAAAAAAAATGTTCGTCAACAGCCAACACTTGATTCTTATCGAGAAAAAAGAAATTTCAATAAGACGCTAGAACCCCAAGATAATAATTTAGAAGAGCATGCAAACCTACTATTTGTTGTGCATAAACATTCTTCTAGAAGTTTCCATTACGACTTGCGTTTAGAATCAAATGGGGCGTTAAAGTCGTGGGCCGTACCCAAAGGATTCTCTTCAGATCCAAAACAGCGTCATCTAGCGGTGCAAACAGAAGATCATCCGCTATCCTATGCTAATTTTGCCGGCACCATTCCAGAGGGCGAATATGGGGCAGGGGCTGTTGAGATTTGGGATAAAGGGACCTACAAAAATCTTAAAGAAGGACAATCTCTTGAAGAAGGTATTGAGGCGGGCGAAATTACCGTATGGTTTGATGGCAAAAAATTAAAGGGCAATTTTGCTTTAATTCATACTAATTATGGCAAGGGCGATAAAAATTGGATAATGATAAAAATGAAAGATAATCATGACCACTTAGTTGCTCAGTGATTTTAGTTTGTCTGGTTTGATATTTGGTACCAATACACATAGATGGATGCTTTTGTTATACTAGGATAAGAATCGGTTCAAAGATTTTTCATACTATTTAGCTTAGATTCCCTTGAACTATAAACAGGTACTATTCACTGTAGTGCTCGATTGAAGTTGGTAGGTTTTGTCTTTAAATGCTTGTGTTTTGGTATCAAACTGATTTGATGATACTATTTCGTCTATTAGATGGACAATTGCTCTGACATCAGTTTCTTTAAAGCCTTTAGTCGTTATGGCAGGAGTGCCAATTCGAATGCCGCTGGTAATCCAAGGTTTAGATGGATCATAAGGAATCGTGCTTCTGCTGACAACAATTCCCGCTTTATTCAATTTTGATTCAGCTTCTTTTCCGGTAATGTTTTTTGATCGCAAATCTAAAACAAACAGATGATTATCAGTGCCACCTGATACTACTCTATACTGTAATTTTTTAAATTCATCTGCCATAGCTTGGGCATTTAAAATTACTTGATGTTGATAAGATTTAAATTCTGGCTGCATAGCCAATTTAAATGCGACTGCTTTTGCGGCTATAACATGAAGTAACGGTCCGCCTTGTGTTCCAGGCATAATAGATCTATCAATCTGTTCTTTGTACTGTGCCTTGCATGCAATAAGTCCACCACGCGGCCCACGTAATGTTTTGTGGGTGGTGCTGGTTATAAAATCAGCAAAGTTAACGGGACTTGGATGTAGATCTACTGCTATTAATCCTGCAATATGAGCAATGTCGGCCATGAGGTAGGCATTGCTTTTTTTAGCTATTTCAGCAAATTTTTCAAAATCTATAATCCTAGAATAGGCTGATGCGCCCGCTATAATAATTTTAGGTTTATGTTGCTCTGCAAGTTTTTGAATTTCGTCATAATCTAAAAGTTCTGTTTCGGGGTCTACATTATATTGAACTTTATTAAACCAAGATCCAGATATATTGGCATCATGTCCATGAGTTAAGTGGCCGCCCGATGACAAATTCATTCCCATTATGGTGTCACCAGGCTTTAACATGGAAAAAAAGACAGCAATATTAGCTTGCGAACCAGAGTGTGGTTGGACATTAACATGCTCAAATTTAAAAAGTTCTTTACATCTGTCGATTGCCAGTTGTTCAACTTGATCTACAATTTCACAACCACCATAATATCTCTTTGACGGATATCCTTCGGCGTACTTATTGGTTAACACTGAACCAGTAACTTCTCTAACAAGAGGGTGTGTATAATTTTCAGAAGCAATTAAGTTTATATTTCTATTTTGTCTGAGTTCTTCTTGTTGAATAAGTGTAATAATTTCCTGATCAATATTTAAAAATTTCACTCTATCTGACCCTGCTATTTTAGTTGAAATATTTTATAACTTTACCGGAAAAACTGTTTTTTGTCACTGCTCTTAGTATCAATTGATATATTTTTTCATAGTCGGCATCTTTGCCACGGTTAGCAGTTGCTATATCCAGAATGCTAGGATTTGGTGCGTCATCAAGTGTAGCATATTTACTTGCTTTTGGATTGGCCTTGTAGGCTAAAAGAATTTCTACGACCTCTAGCTTACCTTCTTGGCAAGCGGTCATCAAAGGAGTCGTTCCATCTGGCTTTCTTTGATCAACAAAACCTTCTTGATCCAAAATAAACCCAATTATGTTCGAGGTATTTTTCCTGTGTGAATGCGCCTTGCAAGCAGCTTCCAGGAAGCTATAGTCTCTTTGATCTTTATCTTTTATTAGGTGGGGATTGTGTATGATAATTTCTTTTAGACATGCTTGTTTTGGTGGGGATTTAGCAAGCGAGCATAATTTCTCATAGTTGAGAAAGTTGGATTTGAGGTTTTTTTGACTAGCAATTAAATAGAATATTTCGGGGTGATTATTAAAATGTTTAAGGGCAGATTTAATTGCCTCATTGCCTAGGGGGATTTTGTGGCTTAACAGAAATTGGATACCAAAGAAATGATTGTCGGGTTTGCGTTTACATAATTGATCTAAAACTAAAGAGCACTGGAGTGATCTTTGCGTAACAGGAATTTTTTTAAATATTTTTTCAGCTGCATATAAATTTTGAGCTAGTAATGCTTCAGTAAGAGCATGTAAACTGTTCACCGTTACATTAGTGTCTATCCCTTTTTCTAAAAGCCAGTTAAATACAGAATCTGCTTTTACTCTTTGTACAAATAAATAATGAAAAACATTGTATCCATACTTATCGCACTCATCTATTTTTACTCCCTTCTTCAAAAGCATGGCTAATGTTTCAATGTCTGCTTTAAGCATTATGGCCATATGAAATACGTTGTTATAAAAATTATGACAGGTGTCTGGTGTTATTTGAGAAGTGTCTACCGGAAAAGATTCAAGATTTTCATAGAGTTCTTTTTCCTGTCCGCTCAAAAAAGATCTTATGCAGGGATCTAACAGTAATTTAGTGATTTTTGTTAAATTAATCAAAGAAATTAAATTAAGGATAAAGCTGAGATGCTCATTCGGAATATCGTTTAAGCAGTGTTGGGTGAAATGATTTAAAATTACCGCAGCAGCAAATCCAAGTTGTTTTCTTATGCATATCATAAATAACGTAATGAGATCCTCTTCATCGAATTGTGTGGATCCTTTATAATATTTCTCTTGGAGACACAAGTCCATGATGAGAAGAAGTGAAGGGTTGTACAATTTGTTAGAGGCAAATTTTTTGAAAATAATATTTAATTTTTGTAATTCCCTATATTCAAAGATGGGTTCAATTAACTCAACTGTTAAATGTTTGAAATTTCCTAATTCTTTATCATCTAGCGATGCGAGTTTTTTAAGAATAGTAATTTTTAATGATGGTGGATTTGTAAGGGCAGATCTTAGATTGCCCAATTTGCTCCGCTCTTCCGGTTCTTGTTGATTCATTGAATGCATATTAATGCTAGCCATAATACACATTAATAACGATATTTTTTTAAACATATAATCCCCTAATTTGAATAATAATCATTGGTAATATATTCTAAATGTAACATAAATAAAAAAAAAGTGAATACCGGTCGCAATTTTTGCTTTTTGAGGGGTGTGGAAAAGTAAGTGTAAGTATATCATTAACAAATAGCCACAAAGTCTCTATTGTGTTATAATAAAAAAATATTTTTTGCATAGCTGTATAGATTCAATCTATTAGCTGTAAAATTAAAGTTAGTTATAAAGTTATAAAATCGTTAACGTTATAAAAGGAATAAACATGATTTTAGCAGGTGAGCTACGTAAAGGTTCGAAACTACTCTACAGAAATGAACCCTACATTGTTATTGATTATCAGCATGTTAAGCCGGGCAAGGGCGGGGCTTTTATGCGTACAAAAATGAAAAACCTTATAACTGGATTAATGCACGAAGAAACTTTCCGTTCGGAAGAAAAACTAGTATCCCCAGATTTACAGTATCGTGACATGATGTACATTTATGAACAAGATGGGCATTATGAATTTCTTGATCAAGAATCCTACGAGCAAATTCCCTTAGATAAAAAACAAGTAGAAGGTGTTATTGATTATTTAAAAGAGCAGACTACCTATACTATGCTTTTTTTTAACGAAAAACCTGTAGCTGTTACCGCGCCAATCTCCATGGAATTAAAAGTGGTTGATACTCCTCCAGGAGAAAAAGGTAATACTGCTCAAGGTGGATCAAAGACAGCCACTTTGGAGACTGGTTTAGTGTTACAAGTACCTCTATTTGTTAATATAGATGACTATATTAGAGTAGATACCCGTGAAGACAAATATATAGAACGCGTAAAAAAATAAAATTGAGTGGCTGGTTATTATGGAACAAATGGAATATAGAAATTTAGCAGCATTTGAAGAAATTTTTTCTGAAAATTTGAGCTATAAAGATAATAGGGCTTTGATATTTCATTTTCTTTATTTAGCTGATTCTTATGGTTATGATGTTGATTTGGCAGAATTGATAGAAAAATATTCCAGAGATTTTAGAATTAATCTTTCACAAGATAACGAGATACTGAATGTTACGTTATCAATGATTCAATTAAGACAAGAAATAGATCAAAAAATTCTGCCTTTTTTATCGAATTGGCGATTTGATCGGATAGGTACGATTACTAAGCTTATTTTAAGAATAGGAATTTGGGATCTAGAACATTCAGGCAAAGATCATGCAATGGTAATTAATGGTTGTATAGAACTTGCAAAATGTTTTTCTGAAAAGGATGCTTACAAGTTTATTAATGGTGTGTTAGACGAATACTATAAATCTAATATAGCCATTAAATCTTAACTGTTTTCTGCAAGTATTGAAAATATAAACCCGGGCTTTCTTGGTTTTCTTGCCCTAATTTGAACGCTGCTTGATTTTACTAGCGGCATTTGGCTTCTCAAAGGGGATAAAAATAACTGCTTACATCGATCAGTGGAGGCCTCTTATAACCGCTCAATGTCTAGCTGGATCTAAATAACGTTAGTTGAGAAAACAAATAGCCTCGAGCATGGATAAGTGTATACTCGAGGCTATTTTCAAATCTAAAGTTTAGATTTTTTTTACAATGTTATGGTTTAAAGCATTCATTTGTAGCGCCAAAAAAGCCAATTCATTTTTTGCATCTTCTAAATTTGCCGATCCGTGTACAGCATTTTCTTGCATAGATTTGCCAAACATTTTGCGAAGGGTTCCGACATCTGCTTTTGTTGCATCCGTGGATCCCATTAATTTACGCCAGTCACTTACCGCATTTTCTTTCTCGAGTGCCAAAAGAATTGCCGGCCCCGATGTCATATAAGTTACCAAATTTCTAAAGAAAGGCTTGTCCTTATGCTCTTTATAAAATTGTTCAGCATCTTCTCTAGTTAAACTTTTTTTAATTATATCTTTGATCTTGAATCCATTAAGCTCAATCTGTTTTATTATATCACCAGTAGTGCCAGCTTGTACTGCTTCAGGCTTAATCATTGCGAAAGTTGTCTCAGTTATGCCATTTTTCTTGCCGCAAGCGCATTTGAGATGAGATGTTAAAGCCTTCGTTTCCAGCTCTTCTGCAGAGGCATTGGTTAGAAACAGAGCTACGATGCTAGCCAAAAATAGAGTGTTAATTTTGATCATTTTAATTATCCCTTCATTTTTTGTAATTTCATAAATTCTATTTATTCTTTTCATTAATTAAATATATCAATTTCGAGGATTAAATATCAATGAAACTAATCAATGAAGCAGCGCTACCGGAGTATTCTACATTAGCACAACAGCTAAAACCAGGTAGCCGTTATGAGCACTATAGCGGCAAATTGTATGAGCTTGTTGTTATTCCTCGCCATTCTGAAACACTTGATGAACTGGTTATATATCAGGCGCTGTATGGTGATATGAACTTTTGGGTTCGGCCTTTAGAAATGTTTTGTGAAGATGTTGAGATTAAGGGATGTAAGGTTCCTAGATTTCGATGGATAGAGAGTGGTTAAATTCTATTTCACTAGAGAAAAGAAGCAGGCATATGAACTCAATCATATGCCTGCTTCTTCTAGTTTTAGCTAATTGTTATAAATTTGGAAAAAACAAATTTAGTTCAATTTTTGCATTTTCAGGACTATCAGATCCGTGAACTGCATTCCAGCTCATAGATTTTCCGAACATGTTACGGATTGTTCCCGGAGCGGATTTCAGTGGATCTGTTGCACCCATGAACGTTCTCCAGTCAGTAACTGCATTTTCTTTTTCTAGAGCCATAATAACAAGCGGACCTGATACTATGTTATCTACTAGTTCTTTGAAAAATGGCTTGTCATTATGAACACCATAAAATTCTTTAGCTTTTTCTTGAGTTAATTGTGTTTTCTCGATCTTGAGGACCTTGAATTTGTTTAACTCAGTTAAGTAAATAATTAAACCAGCAACGCCATTCGTGGTTGCATCAGGCTTAATTATCGCAAAAGTTCTTTCAGCCATGTTGTTCCTTAAGCCTTACGTTGAGAGTCTTTTTTTCTAAGTTTTTCAAGTTCCAACTGAAGTTGAGTTTTAGGTTGCTCAGCTCTTCTGTTGTCTCTGCCGTCTCTACTATCTCGACTGTCTCGACTATCTCTACTATCTCGATCTCTACCCATGCCGCCGCCACGTGACATACTACCTTTGTCGCCGTTGCCGTTACGTACGTTTTTCTTAGCATAGCCTCTATCTTGATCTTCGTTATTAATAGTAACGTTGCTCTTTAAGGTCAATGCTATTTTAGGTTTATGATCTTCTTGGCTAATTTTTACAACTCTAAATTCAGTTTTTTCGCCAACCTTTAATCTATCTTCTGGTCTTTCGCCAAGCTCTGAAGCATGTACTAAGCCATCGATACCGTTAGGAAGTTTTACGAATGCGCCAAACTTTGTAATTTTTGTAACTTCGCCTTCAAAAGTTGTACCTACTGGGAAATCTTTTTCAACTTCATCCCATGGATTAGGCTTTAATTGTTTGATACCTAAAGATATTTTCTTATTATCTTTATTAATACCAATAATTATAGCTTCAACTTCGTCACCTTTTTTGTATTTGTCGGATGGATGCTCGATATGTTCTGTCCATGATAGATCAGAGATATGAACTAATCCGTCAATATTTGGTGCTATGGAAACGAACATACCAAATTCTGTGATGTTGCTAACCTTACCGGTGATCTTTTGACCAACTTGGTAACTGTCATTAATTGCATCCCAAGGATTTTTTTCAAGTTGTTTGATACTGAGAGACATTCTTCTGTTTTCTTTATCTAAAGAAACCACCAAGACTTCAATTTTCTCGCCAACTTTATAATGTTTATGTAAGTCGCTAATACGATCTGTCCATGAAATTTCTGATATATGAATCAGGCCTTCAATGCCAGGTTGTACCTCAACGAACATCCCATAATCAGTAATGCTTGAAATAGTACGTTCAATTTTTGAACCAACTTGAATCTCGCTAGCTAATTTTTCCCACGGATTTTCAGACAATTGCTTCATGCCAAGAGAAATTTTTTCATTTAGCTTATCAAAGGAAAGAACCTTAACGTTAACCGTATCACCGATTCGAACTAATTCGCTTGGGTGAGAAATACGACCCCAGGTCATATCCGTTATATGTAATAATCCGTCTACGCCACCTATATCGATAAACACACCATAATTGGTAATATTTTTCGCTGTTCCTTGAATGATTTGGCCAACTTCGATTGTATCGAGAATTTTCTTGCGACTTTCAGCTCTTTGCTCATTTAGATACTTACGTCTTGATATAATTACATTACCACGTTTTTGATTTACTTTGATAATATAAGCAGTTATCGTTTGACCTACAAATTGATCGAAATCGGTAACTCGTTGAGTATCAACTTGAGAGCCTGGTAAAAATGCAGGAATGCCGATATCTACGCTTAAACCACCTTTAACTTTGTTGGTAACTATGCCTTCAACTGGCTTATTTGCTTCATAAAGTTTGAGTATTGCATCCCAAGCCTTCATCGCTTTTGCTTTTTCATATGAAAGCAAAACGTTGCCATCAAAATTTTCTAGTTCGTCTAATATTACTTCGATTTGCGATCCAGAATTGAGTTTTTTTAACTCATAGTCCGAAAATTCATAAAGTGGTATTAGGCCATCAGATTTATAGTCGATATCAACTAAAACACCATCAGGACTTGCCTTGATTATAGTACCGGTGATTAGATTCCCTTTTCTAAATTTATCGAGGGTACCTTCATAAAGGGACTTTAATTCATTATGTTGTTCTTGATTGAGTTGATACTGCTCATCCTCTATCGGGGATTCAGTTCGTCTAAAATGCTGCGGCTTTACACGTTCTTTTGACATTAATACTCCTGTTCTTCGTCGCAACTTTAATGAGGTATTCCCGCGCGAGACGTTCCTGTAGTTGATTCGAAGGTAAAGGTTAAAGGGTTAAACTTAAATAATTTTCTAACTAATTTTACTACATTATTTGGATATTAACAAATCTGAAATGAAAAGAGGGTATAATTAAAAGTGCTCGTTGATTGATATCTAAATTATGAGACATATTATACGCGGAAAGTAGTTTTAGGATCATAACATCAAGCCATAAATAAACAAAAGCCCTCTTAATTAGTACAGAAAAGAGATCAAACTCAGAGCAGGCTGTTTAATGCTTTTTGGCGCATATTTTTCTCCTGTTTCTTTAATCGTTGACAATGTGTGGTGATGATTGTTAAAATTATGGTTATAAGTGTAATTGTTATAATCATTTGGAGGGAATAAATGAAAATTATTAAAAAAATTTCTTATCTCATATTTTCGTTTTCTTTAGGAATTACTAATCTAATACATCCCTGTCCTTTTAAATTTACTAATGATGGTAAATTGGATATCGTATTAGTAGAGCATAAATCATCACCCGAAAAGAAATATTACATTGAATCGGGCACAACATTTGAAGTCCCTGGCGCAGAGCCTAAAGCTTATGTTTGGCTTTATGTACAAGATAAAATCGGATCAAATAGTTTTGAAATCAAATATGCCCTTTTGGAGTTTGAATGCGTTAAAGAAGGTGATCCTTTACCTCACCTTAAATATAGTGAGCTAGAAAAGCTAGCAGCAGATGATGATGAGGAAGAAAATCAGCGTCCTGGGTATTATTCTCTCCACCCCAATTTTGAGCCTATTTATATATCGGTTGAGTTGTTTAGCGACTTCGAATTAAATGATGATTTCAATGATAAATTTAAGAATGTTCCTACGAAAATAGTTACTCCAGCACGTATTGCCACACTTTCAGGATTAAGCATTTCGGCAGTTGCCAAACTTATTGAGCAAGGCAGTGTTTCCCTAGAGCAATTAAAAGGAAAAGTTCCCGAGGAAGTTATTGAAAAAGTAAAAATGTATCTTGAAGCGAAATAACAATTAGCTCATACTAGTTTAGCAAAAATTAATAAAAATATTTTCGGGGCAAAGTAAGTATAACCATCAGTTGAACTGGTGGTTATTTTTTTTCCGCCAATAATAATTCGTTATACATCCGGTTAAGATTCTTGCTTCTCCCCGTTATCGAGCGCTTTGGTTTAAATCAAGACACGCCAATTAATTGTGTTTTCTTTTTCTCCATTAATCTTATCTTTTAAGATTTTTTTTCGTAATTCGTTAAGTTCTCTAATACGCTTAGATGATTTAGGATAATCAAATATTAAGTTTACTAGGGGTAAGTTTTTAAAAAAGTTAAACAAGGTAGATTGTCTATCACTAAACCGTCCTGGTATTAAATATTTTGGGCTTAACAACAATTTCAGGGGGAAAGATACCAGATCTATTTTTATGGATGTAAAAATCAGTTGAGCTATTTTTGAATAAGGGCCAGTTAGAAGATTAGTGTCAGTGTAAAAACCGCTAATAGTTGCTGCCAAGTCGGCCGCTTCGATTCCTGAAGTTTTGGAGTTAAATTTATCCAATATTGAGCCATCGTGAGAAAACTTTGTTGAATCCGATAAGGCTGCGATCGCACCATCAAAACAATCAAATTGAATGGCTGCTAGAGCATCTAGTTTATATTCAATTTTTCTTAGAAAATAAGAGGGAAGTAAATATGCTAACGCTTCTGATAGGCAATGAGTCAACTGTTTTTTGCCAGGGAAAATATCAGCTCCATAATCGTTTATATAATCATTCAGTAGTCTGCCTAAGCCATATACGAATAAGGGACATAAATATTTGAACACTGCATATTCATAAGGATTGTCCAATAGATACATCATGCTTCTGGCAAGAACAAACTCTTCAGCTTTAGGTGTCAATGTTGCTAGCCATTGTTCATTCACCAGAACATAATTAATGAAAGGTATAGATATGGTATTTTTATAGCCGACCAATAACCTTCCTAATGCATTTAAATTTTTAACGGTTACCTTAGATTTTGGATCTATTTTTTGAGATATTTCTTCAGCTTTTGTTTTAGTTTGATCCAGTCCGGTTGATGAGGATATTGGAAGTAATAATAAGTTACAGAGTCTGTCTTTTATAGTTATAGCCTGGGCAACTTGTCCCATGCTTCCTATTGTCATCGTAATAAATAAGGTGAGAAATGTAGTTTTTTTTATTTTCATATTTTTGCTTTCTACAGTTAATACAACTACTTAATAGTTTTGCATTTAATTATTAATTTTTCAAAAGCTAGTTTGAGCCTAGGCTCTCATTTTAATTGCATTTAAAGCTTCTATTTTGTTATCTTATTACTAAAGTTGATTATGTATTTTATGGGAGAGTTTATGAAATTATCTATTTATTTAATTATAATTTTACAAATTTGTTTGCAGATTTTACCAATGGAAGCCGCTAATTTGCAAGCATTAGAGGCGCAAAGAGAAGTTCATAGATTAGTTAAAATAAAGCTTCATGGTGAACCATTAGTGCTTGAAAATAATGATCGCGCAACTAAATCGATTGCATTTAGTCCCGATGGGAAACATTTGGCGGTAGCTTATAGTCCCGGAGCTGTTTTCATTTACGATCTAACTGCAGAAAAAACAAAAAGATTTGACCATGAAATAGAAAAAATGAAAAATGAAATTCAAGAAGCAGGAGCGGAAGAGATGCTAGACAAGAGTTTGTCTAAAACATAATCTTAAAAAGAGAATACAACAATAAATGGAGATAGGTATGAAATTACTAAAAATAGTTATATTGGCATTGCTTTATGGTGGTATGCAAAATGTAACTGCTAAAAGAATGAATAGTTCGTTATACGTTGGCTCAGTTATAGGCAAAGCTGTAAGCGCTCTAGAAAACGATGTTAAAATGTTAGAGAGGGTTAAAAACTCTAAAGTACCCGAGGGTACCTCTTTAGAACCACTTTCAGCGGATGAAATACAAAGTCTTGATAGTGGAATTGGTGCATTAAAGAGAGCAATTAATGTGTTCCGGTAGATACTTTTTTTAAATATAAATTTTTGCTTATAGCTTTATTATAAACAAAGCCCAGATTTTATCTGGGCTTTGTTGCTTTTTATTTAAGCGTGACGAATTTTTAATCGCTTATAACTTTTAGGTTTTAATCGAATCAATAATTTATTATTTTTAGTTTCTGCAGTTCCTGCTTCAGCTAAGGTAACTTTAGATAGGTCAATTTCCAAAGGTAATGCTTCAGTAAAATAGTTTGATGTTTTCCATTGCATGGTACTGTTCTTAGCAATCATTTCAGCTTCTTTAGTGATTTTATCGCTTGTGGTTGATTCTTCTGATCGAATTATCGGGTTTTCTGCTAGCTCTTTTTTGATCTCTATCATATATTCGCATTTGATGAAGTTTGGATGTACAACAAATCTAAAATAACCATTTTCTAGTGGGATAATTCCCTTAAGTAATCCATGTTCTAATGATAATTCTATCTTGTTTTTATCTACGTTTTCTATGGGAAATGCTAGTGTTACAAGACCATTGTCATTTTTGGTAATTTCAGGTTTAATCTTAGTTACTGTTTCTAGTTGCTTATTTACAAGAGCTTGATCTTCTTCATTCAGTTGTTGTTGTTTATGAAATCTTGTTTTAAAATCTTGCTGCATATTCTTAAAGGTATGATCCATGTCATCAAACATTTCTCTAAAAGAGAATGCGCTTACTCTACTTGTTTGAATTGAAAGCAGTAAAAATACTGGGATAAGAAGATTAGGTTTTTTTAATGTATACATAATTTCCTCCTGTTGGTTGTTAAATTTAAAAAATATTGTACCTGTTCATTTTTGTTTTTTCAATACCTGGGAGTTTTTTTATATAAGTGCACGTTATTTTTTAGTATTATCTTTTGAGTTAGATGCCTAAAATCAGGAAAACAACCTTCATTCATCAAAGTGCTTCCTGGATAAATTTTAACCGCAGTCCTTCTTCCTTACGAGTAAAAGCCAAGCCCCGACTAGTTCTACCATTTTGAAAGCAATGAGATGATCATGATAAGGTAAATAGTGAAATAACATTATCTTTAAATGATGCAGCAGCAAACTTGCGATTATTAATAGGATTAGAAACTATATCTAAATTCAATGGTACGCATGAAATAAGCTTCCATTGTTTGCTGTTTGATTTTTTTCTTTGTACTAGTAAACACCAAGCCATTTTCGGTAGTAATAATAATTTGGCTGCCATTAGAATTATAAATTGCACTTTTAATAGCAGAATCACAACAATATGCAAGTACACCAGCTTGGGGTTCTTTTTCAGGAGCGAATGGGTATTCATAGAGTACTTTGTTGTTTGCTGACATTAAGAAGGTATTAACACAATAAGAATAATCATAGATGAGGCAATCTGTTAGTTCGTCAACACTATTTTCGTTGATTCTAAAGACTTTACAAGTGTGATTCTTTGTTAAACTGTTTTTTAATCGTAAAAAAAATACTGGTTACTACATGAGGTAAGTAAATCTAATTGCTCAGTGCTCATTAAACTATATTCAAATGAGAATGCTAATGTATTTTGATTCTTCATATTGGTGTAAAATTTTACACTTTTCGGATTAGATAGTACCAAAGATATCGTATTTAAATCATGAAAATAGACATAAGAAATAGGTCATTCGGTGATAGAAGTTTCGTACGTATCGCTACAGTATTTCTCTAACTCAATTGATAATACATATTTGCCCGAAGAAGAATGCCAAAAATTTAGTATGTTTTGTGGATGAACGGTAATAACAATGTCTGGATTAGGGTGAAAATTAACCGCTGAAATTGGGGTTTTATCCATTAATTTGCAAACTAATTGTTGAGTGTCAGCATTCCAAACCTCGGCGAAATTATTATTGCTTCCTAGGACTATTATTCTTCTACCATCATGATTATATTTAAAATCTGTGATAGTGCCCACCCCTGTTTCAATGTTGGCGTAGGTTAAATGCTGTTTTTTTCGTATGTATGCTTTCCATGGTTTGAATTTGGTTTGCAAATAAAATAATTATAAAGCTGAAAAAATGGTACCTAAGCATTGAGATTCTCTTAAATTAAAAAACATATACAACCTAGCGCTCATAAGTATAATAGCATGACCGCTAAGTTTGTAATTATTTTGAGTTGCGCTTGATACCTACTGGATTTAGTGATTAAAATAGTCTTTTGGTCTTGAGAAATCGTAATCATTATATTTCTTCCCCTTGCCGATACTAAAAATAGGCATCTATTAAATGTATGTTTTTGGGTAGAATACGTTTGGTTCTCTCTATTGAACGCTCTTGCTGGCTATTTTTAGTTCGGTTGAAAAAATTAAGTTTTGAGTTTAAATTGATACAAGTTTTTTTAAAATAGAATTGAAACAACCAAAATATAATTTCTAGGTTTAACGTTCTTTGCAATTACAAGCTAGTAGCTTTTGGAGATACATTTGAATATTCAGAAATTTCAAGTAAAAGAGTTGGGCAAAGTATCTTTGTTGTTTTGTATTTTATATTGTAATGAATTATTGAGTATTCCAACAGGGATAATAAGCGTTGTGTACAATCTTCGGGTATCCGAAACTACCAAATTTATAACCGAAGAATTTACTGATCCATTTGGATTTAATTTAACGTTTTTTGAAGAGGCACGTTGGCAGAATAGGTTGGTTTGTCAAAAAAAAAATGATACATCTAACGCGGTTGGTGAGCTGGCATCCTTTCTCTATGTGGAAAAGCCTTTGCTTGGTAGATCCTGGTATTTGCAGGCAAATTTTGCTGTTGCCCGGGTGAGTGAAAAAAGCGATGGGCAATCTCTAGTGAGGATACAGACAGATGATCTTTTGCTAACAGCTGGTTATAGTTGGTCCTTACATTCTAGGGTAAGATTCACTGTTTCTGGCTTGCTCGGGATTCCGACGCACAAAGATACAAGTTTGGATCAAGTTCAGTTTGGTACTGGTCATCTAGCATTTGGTATTCAATTTGATACAGCATTTCATTATTATCAAGCGCATAAATGTTCCATAAGGCTAGCTGCGCGTTTAATAGGTACAATTCCAAGAAATGCTCGGTTTAATGGCTTCGATTATAATTATAATTTAGGTGAGGTTATTGATCTGCTCATCGGGCATCATGCCTCATTTGGGCATCATTGTATCGAATTTGGGTATAATCCAACTTTCGTTGTTGCCAGTGATCTTTACCCAGATGCTCCAACGATAGAAAGCCAATTGAATCTTATTAGAAATAGTTATTACCTGGCATATGAATATAGTTTTGATATAAAAAAAGTTAACAATGCGGTGGAATTTGGTTTATCATTTGGTTCTGATGTAAAGCCGAGAAGAACGGGTCAAAAATTAATCATTTTTGGTTGGTTTACTTGGGATGTAAGTTTTTAAAACTTGAAAATAGTATTGAAGAAATGCGTTATTTTAGTGGTGTTATGATTTGTCTTAGTTGTAAAAAAATGCTTTTAGGTTAAAATTACTATATCAATCTTTTAACCATATTCGCCCATCTAATTTTATGAAAAAACAAGAAATACCAACAATGATTTACGGGATTCATCCGGTAATCGAGCTTTTAAAAGCAAAAAAAAGAAAAATGCAAACAATCTATACTACTGATCCAGAACCAAAAGCATGGTCAGAGATTGTACCGTTATTGCCGACTTACATTAATGTTAAACATGTTACCAAAGATGCTTTAACTAAGATTGCTCAAACGTCTGATCATCAATCTGTTGTTGCTTTAGCAGCTCCTTTTGTTATTAGAAAAAAGTTTTTTGATCCTAAAAAAAGCCCATTTTTAATTATGCTTGATGGGATCCAAGATCCAAGAAATTTAGGAGCAATATTAAGATCGACTTATTGTTCGGGCTTAAACGGTGTTATTCTTACAAGCAAATCTAGTTCGCCTCTTAATGCGGTAGCACTAAAATCATCTGCAGGGTTGGCTGAACATTTAGATATTTACCAGACAGGCTCAATCCAAAATGCTGTAACGGAACTTAAGGATGCTGGATACAATATTTACCTGGCTGCTCTAGATGGTAAAGATACAACTACGGTTGAGTATGAAATGCCTTTGTGTTTGGTAATTGGTAATGAAGCTATAGGTATAAGTAAAAATATTCTAGGTCAAGGTACTAAAATTAGGCTACCTCAAGTTAAATCAGATATATCATATAATGCTTCAGTTGCTGCTGGTATTCTTATGTTTAATATTGCGCATCAAAAAAAGATTATTTAAATATAATTTTGAACCGTTTGTCTCATTAAAAATTTAATTTTAAGGTTCTCTCTTGAATGGGGAACCTTAACTCTCTAAATGCTTTATCGCAAGAAATTTAATAAGTTTAGAGTATAGTCATAATGCCAAGCAACGCTTTGTGGTTTTCCAGAGTTATCAGGATATTCTGTTCTATTGAACCTCGGCGGCTTAAAAGCCACCGCTTCTCGCTTCATCTGGCAGACCAATGTCATTTCCATCCACAAGCTTTAAGACGGACATCCCGTCCGCCACTATATTTTTACTTGCATTTAAATCTCTATCGATACTCATGCCACATGATGAGCAACTAAAAATGAGCTTATTTACAGGACTTACGCATAGGCTTCATCATTGTTCTTATTTAGAAAGGCAATAGAGCGAATAAGAGAAGTGTGTTTTTGCTTCTTAAGAGCTCTCCGGGTTCTTGTAATGGCATTTTTTCATTTCTAATTGAGCAATTGAATAAGCCAAAAGAACTGCACATATATGATCAAATTGTTTTTGTATTTTTGTTCCATTGTATTCAACCAGCCTGTTACCATGCATTCGTACTTCTGTTGCAATATTATTTTCAAGAGCCCATTTTAAGTATTTTACAGTTGCAAATGCTCCATCTAAAACAGCAATAAATTTTTTCAACGGAAAAAGCCGTTTCGTCATCTTAAT
>Ga0105046_10001688_pt1 | contig 34172 bp, 26 predicted proteins | sample MAT03_FD_78385 | JGI IMG/M metagenome (GOLD analysis project Ga0105046, IMG submission 78385) | Freshwater microbial communities from Lake Fryxell liftoff mats and glacier meltwater in Antarctica - MAT-03 (megahit assembly) | ecosystem: Environmental > Aquatic > Freshwater > Ice > Liftoff... | reverse complement strand
GAGTGCGAGAGGCCGTTCAGCGCGCGTTCATGCACGAGAAGCTCAACGTGGTCGTCGCGACTGTCGCCTTCGGCATGGGGATTAATCGCAGTGATGTGCGGCGCGTCATTCACGCGAATCTGCCCAAATCAATCGAGGCGTATCAACAGGAAACCGGCCGAGCAGGGCGGGACGGGCTCCCATCGACTTGTTATTTGTTATATCACGCCGACGATGCCGACGCGTGGCGGTATCTCATCAAACAGAGCGCATCAGGCGTTGATAACCCCACACTCAGCGCGGTTATCCGAAAGCAGCAGGAGGTGCTGCTCGAGAGTATGCTTTCGTTTGCCATCAGCACGGGTACGTGCAGGCACCGCACGCTCTCCGCTTACTTTGGTCAGGATTATCCACGCACATTCTGCGGCGCATGCGATGTTTGTCATTCCCAGGTGCTTACGCAGCCACACGCCGGGATCGGACGGATTGTTCTGCGTGCTGTGGTACAGTGTTCTCCAGCCAGCGAAGTAACGTCGATCATGGATCTGCTCACCGGCAGTCCGTCGGCCGCCGCGACCGGGGCCGGGCTGCACCTTCTCCCGACCTTCGGGCTTTTGCACGGGTTTACCGCTCCCCAGGTGAGCGGCATTTTATCCGATCTGTCAGGGGCAGGGTTGGTTGTCGCTGACGAGCAAAGCAAATTACAATGCACGCCTGTGGGGCTGGAGTTTCTAAGAAGCGATGATCCCCTTGAGTTACCGTCACTGATTCGTGCCAAGTCGCGCGCGGCGCGGCCCCCGCGCCGGCCCAGCGATTTCTTGAAACGCGTCGACGAGCGCGAGCGCTTGACACGCGTCGAGAAGAACCTGAGAACCAGATTGCGCGAGGTGCGGGCAAGGCTTGCAGGCCGCCGCGGTGTCGCACCATTTATGCTGTTCGATGAGAACACGCTGCTCGCATTGGTTCGGATGGTCCCACAAACCTCTGAAAAATTACAGTTGGTTCCCGGGCTCTCCGCCGCGAAGATTGAGGATATCGGCGAGCACCTGGTTCAGGCCATCGTCCATTTTATGGAGGAATCTCAAGCGCATGAGTGAGGCGAAGGCCAAGCCGACGACGGACACAGTGCGAGTGAACCAACGTAAGCATTCCGCGTACTCTTCCCGCCGGGGCGCGCGGGAGCCCAAAAGCCCGAAGAGATCCGTCACTCGCTCGGAATACTTACATCTGCCGCTTTGGTGAGACTTACCCCAGCAGCTGCAACGCCGAGTTCGGAGCCTGATTGGCGAGCGAGAGGATGTTGGTCGAAGCCGAGACCAGAATCTGCGAACGGGTGAGTGCGGCGGTTTCGGAGGCGAAATCGGCATCACGGATGATCGATGCTGCGGCTGCTGTGTTCTCGATCGCGACGTTAAGGTTACGAATAGTTCCGCCGACTACGTTACGTTGGAACGTGCCCACCCTGCCGCGCGCTGAAGAGACCTGGGAGATCGCCTCGGCGATTATTTTCTGAGCCGAGTCCTGGTTGCCATTGACTAGGTTGTTGGCCTGTCCGTTCCCCAGCGTCTTCAGGAAGCCAGCCGTGCTATTACCCAGCTTGCTGACCGAGATGGATTGGAGCCCCAGCGAGGCTTTGCCGTTCAAACTCACCCGGCCCTCGAGATGGAACTCAGCACCACCGCCGGTGATGTAGAACGCAGAGTTAGTCCCCGTGCCGACGTGCCCCATAGTCTGTGCGCGACTGGTTGAGAGCGTTAGTTCGGCGTCGAGCACGTCGCCATTTACCTTGGCCACTTTCCCCCGGCCCGTCATAGTCATTCCGTTGATGGTCCCGCCCACATCCTGCCCCAAATCGCGGACCGCGTTACTCGCGTTCACAAAGGTGCTAGCAATTGTCGTGTTAGCTGTATTAAACGCTGAGGCCGCTTTGCTGTAAACGCCCCTTGTCGCCGCAGCAACACCATTGTTCGTGCTGTTGAGCCCGGCGGAGTTAATGACCCGTACCGAGGCGAACTCGGCCGAACCAAACTCGCTAGTGGCGAGCGAAACGCGTGTCGAAGAAATGGACGAGAGCGAGGCGGTGACTCCGGTGACGTCGGTGAACCGGTTGACGGTGCTTACCATCGTAGCGAGCGAGGTTCCCGATGCGAAGGAGAGCTCGCGACTTCCCTTGGACCCGGATATTTCAATTACAAAAGAGGACGCGGTGTTCAGGTTAAGGGTAGTTCCGCCCATTGAGAGGAACATCCCGCCTTGCTGAGCCGATTGCGTTATAAGTACATCAACACCCAGAGTGGCACCGGAGAACTTGGCCGAGCCGATGCGGAAATCGGATACGCCGCTGTTGAGCGAGCTTGTCTTGTAGTCCATGTTGCCGTTAAGCAACTTAATCCCTTGGAAGTTGGTGCTGGAGGAGACGCGGTCAATGGTCTGAAGGATTGAGTCGACGACGAGTTGATTCGCCTGCCGTTCCTCGTTGCTTAAACCCGCTCGGTTGGCGGTCGTCGTGACAAGCCCCTGTAGTTCGCTCAGTAGCCCGGAGACTTCGGCAAGGCCGCTCTCCGCGACGTTCGCAACTTGATCCGCGCGTTCAGCGTTACTCACCGCGGCGGAAAGCCCTCGCTGCTCGTTACGGAGATTCTCGCTAGCAATCAGACCCGCGGGGTCATCCTTTCCTCTGTTCACGCGTAAGCCCGTGCTTAAGCGTTCCAACGACTGCGAAAGATTCGCGTTGTTGGTCGCTAGTACGCGCTGGGTTATCATCGACTGAACGTTGGTATTAATGCGACTCATCGTGCTCTCCGTAGCGGATACGGTTTAGCACGACTTACGTCGTCTCGCTCCTTCGCGTTAAAAACGTCGGAGCGATGAACCGTATCTTTTTGATGTTATCCTCGGGACGCTTGCCGGGCATAAGTACCCGACTCGCATGAGGACGCTCTGCTATCGTCCGCAGGAAAGCCAAGTTGGAGCCTTCGATCAGGAATGGAACGCGATGCATGTAGCCTGTGCCGCCTTCGCCGGGCGGGACAATAAGCGCACGCGTGACGAGTATGTCGTCAAGGGCAGTGAGCGAGGATCTTTCCACGGGGTGCGTCTGCACGGTCTGCCCGATCAAGACGCCCGCTTAGCAGTTACAGATCGCGCCGCCCATCGTGCACAGCCAGCCGCGGCGTGATAATCGTGCTGGCCGCACTCGATCCGCGCATGGGGCTTTGCGATGCTTGTGAGGTTTATGGCAACTTGGGCGTTGAGTTCCGGTAACGCGCGGCGTAGCCGGATGCCAACCCCACCAAGCAGCACTACTGCATCTGGCTTATAAATGGCATGCGCGATTCGCAGGGCGCGAGTTAACGCCCGCAGCGGCAAATCGCGAGCATCGAGACTTTCAATGGCGTGATCGTCGGTGGAACCCAATACTTTTACGAGCGCGGGTAAACCAATGTAAGCCTCTAGGCTCCCCCGGCCACCATCGGGTCCGATAGGCACGGCCCACCCGTCGTCAATACTTACATCCATCTGACCGAAATGCCCGGAAGATTCCCCGTGGAGAATCAGTTGTTTACACCCCGCATCGATCACCGCCGCCCCAACTCCCGTGCCCAAAGAGATCGCCAAGAGCCGATCCGTGCGATTCTGGCTCAAATAGACATCAGCCCCCGCGGCGAAGGCATCGGTCAGCCTGACAAGGGGAGGCGCATCGGGCGGCAAGAGAACCACACTTTGGAGTAACGCGAGCGGATCCTGGCCCGCAAGCTCAGGGATGTTCACGCTCCGGACTACAATACCCGATGCGTCAACCGCACCAGGCAAACAGAGCCCAACAGTGGCGAGTTCGCCGTTAGCCCAGCATCCCGTACGACAAAGTGCTTGAGTAATTGCGGCCTGAAGCTCTGATATTGATGGTCGTACATACCGGTCGCTTTTGGCATACCCGTGAAGTGGCGGATAACCGTCTACTTCGCGTAAACCCTGATGCGGCTGTGAGTTGCGCTGGTCGTGATAACTTGCGTAGATGGGAGGAAGTGCTGCTTGCAGCTCCGGACCTCCCCCGCCGAGCACTACCGCTTTCACGCTCGTTCCGCCAATATCGATTCCTATGGCGTACATGATTTCCTCTGGCACGCAAAGTCAGAAGGGGAAGACCACGCCAGCGTAGACCATGACATCGTCGCGCCCAGGATTGTCGTCGTCGCCGAAGACGCGCGCGTTGGAGAAGTGTTGCCAGCGAAGCCCGACTATTAGCCTCGTGTCGCAATCGCCCAGCCGCTTGGTAAAACCCACTCCCGCTCGCGGCGTAAAGGCAAAGTTGGTGCCTTCCTGCGGCACTTCATCGCTCGCGACCAATGCTCCCACTCCCAGGTCCGCATAAATGGTCCAATCGTTATTGTTGTAAAAGTGCCAGCGGAAAACCAGCGAAAGGTTACCACTGATGGCATCGTCTACATTCTGGTCGTGATACCAGGCACCAAGTTCCGCGTTCACTTCCACATCCTTCACGATAAAGTAGGAGAACGCCCCGGCAAGGTTGATGTCATCGCCCTCTTCGCTCTCTTGACTTGTAATACCGTGGCCCCAGCCAGTTGTTATGATCCACCATCGGCTGCCCTCGGCTCCATATTCAACCCGAGCGGGGGATGCGTCTAACTCGGTCGCGAGAGGCAGAGCCCCCGATCTTGGTTCAACCGCAGGGTTAAGAGCAGGCTCAACTGAAACCAATGCTGGCTGGATTTCTGTCCCCCCGACTTTGCCATGAGCGGCGAGCGAGAGCGTGGCGACGGAGACAGTCAAAGTTAAAATCGATCGGGCAGAGGGCATACACGTGAGCGTAGCAGCCCGCGCCCCAACTTAGCGGACTAACGAGACAAAACGTGGGCGGTCGTGCCCGCGTCGGTGCTGCAGATCGAGCACCAGAGTTGTGGCTGGGACGCAAACCGCGACGCCGCAGCGAGTGAAGCTCTCCCCCTCGAATCTGTCGGACCAGCCAGTGGCGGCAGCTTTGAGAGACAGCGTTGCTGAAACTGAACATCATTAAAGACGAGAGATGAATCATTCGCCTGGGCAGAAAATTCCCCCGCAAGGAGAGCGTCTATTTGATCGATTCTGGTCTGCGGGAAGGGATGGGTTGAAAACCATTCCGAGCCCGCCGCGGTTCCCATGCTAGCTCCAAGGATCTCCATGACCTGCCGCTGCGCACGCGGGTTGTACCCCACGTTGGTCATGTAACGCATTCCAAGCTTATCCGCTTCGAGCTCCTGCTCGCGGCCGAAACGAAGGACGACGGTCTGACCACCCATTTTAATTACGTTGGGCGCAACTTCCCCTATCTGACCGCCAATCCCTTCGGTGAGAACGCTTGCGAGCACGCTCGTGACACCGCCAGCGACAGAATGCTGTAGCATGCGATCATTGACGTGCTTGGCGGTCACATGACCGATCTCGTGACCGACCACGCCCGCCATCTGAGCTTCGTTGGTCATGCGCTGCAGCAGCCCCCTGGAAACGAAAACTTTGCCGCCCGGTAGCGCAAAGGCATTAATCACATCAGAGTTGAGGACTGTAAACGTCCAAGGCAGGGATGGGCTATCGCCCTCGGTCGTGGCTGCCATCTTGTTGCCGACTTCGGTAAAATACGCGCGGACCTCAGGGCTTGCGATTTCGCCCCCGTATTCCGCGATCATTTGAGGGGCTGCCTCTAGGCCTAGTTCCACTTCTTGCGCTCGGTCCAACATCATGAACTGACTACGACCGGTTGCCGAGTTCGTCTCGCATCCGCTGAGCGCGGCAAGCATTAGAGGAGTGAACGCAAGTGAAGCCATCGCAATATTGAGCTTTTGCATACTGGGCGAATCTCCGTCTTTAAAGTGATTCTACGAAACGCGGCTCATCTGAGCGTACGCAATTAACGAAACGTACGATTAAGTAGATGGTACAATCCTCTTCATCCAAGCAGCCCCCGCCGCAATGGGCGGCTGGCGAACTGACGAACCCGCATCTTTCTGCTGAGAAGGCCAGCAAGGTTAAGGGTATGTTCAGTGCCATCGCCGAATCTTACGATCTGAACAATCGGCTTCATTCCCTTTGGCGCGATCAAGCGTGGCGGCGGCTTGCAGTGCGCCGTGCGGCCGTGCAGCCGGGCGACCACATTCTTGATGTTGCATGCGGCACGGGTGATTTGACCCAAGCCTTCGCCGCGACCGGGGCCCAGCGTGTGATCGGGGTGGATTTTACTCCCCGCATGCTCGATGTAGCCAGGACCAAGCAGCGAGGCCTGACGCGGGAACAGGCGACAAAAATAACTTATGTTGAGGGCGATGCGCAGTCGCTGGACTTTGCGGATGCGAGCTTCAACGTGGTTTCGATCGCATTCGGGATACGTAATGTTACATCTCCGCTGAGCGCGCTATCGGAGTTTCACCGGGTGCTCAAGCCTGGTGGTCGTTTGGTGATCCTTGAGTTTGATCGTCCGTTGTTCCCTCCGCTCAGGTGGATGAATGACTTTTATTGCGGGTGGGTAATGCCCAAGACCGCAACCCTTATCAGTGGGGATACATCCGGGGCCTATAAATATTTGCCGGCATCTGTGGGTTCGTTTATGCCGCGCAAAGCACTTGCGCAGGCTATCGCCGAGGTTGGTTTTAAGGATGTAGAGGATCGTGGGCTTACGCTAGGTATCTGTGTGTGTTATAGTGCGCGCAAATAGATATAATATTTCATTCAAGTCTTCATCTTAAGTGCATTCTGCGTTCACTCCGCGCGGTCACGGTTCGGGTTGCCACGTCACTCCCCCTGGAATAGTGGATGCCCCGCCAGTTATCGCCCAATGGTCTACCGTGCTGGGGTGGGGGCGGCCCCTATTCCCGCGTTGAACACCCGTTATTGGCCACAAATCCGAATCGCAGCATTTCAATGTGTTGAGCTTTCTGACCTGTGCCCGATGTGTACCTCAGTCGCGTACCTTGCTTTGTGCGAGTTACGCGGCGACTGAACGCCGCACGGAGAGCGGCGTAATCTCATCACCTGTGGTGGGCATGGTGGAACCGTGACCAATAGCCAGACCTGAGCGCTGGCGGAACGGACTCCTTAGCCATGACCCCGATGAAACAAGACATTTTTCTCACACGATTTCTCGATACGCTCACCAGCGGCGACCGCGTTGCCGCGCGGGCCATCACTCGCAGCGCACTGGACGCGGGCGCGACGCCTCACAAGGTGATGAATGATCTCTTCTTTTGCGCCCACGAGCGACTTGAAACGCTCTTCCGCGCCGACGAACTGACCAATGCCGCTTATCACCTCGCCACGCGACTTCTGCGCGTGCTTGTGGATCAGACGGCCGCGCAACTTACATTGCAGCCACAGAATGGCCGAACGGTTTTCGCGGTGTGCGGGCCCAGCCAGAACGAAGAGCTCTCGGCGCAGATCGCGGTCGATCTGCTCGAGGCCTCCGGTTGCCAGGTCACTTTCTGTGGCGGCGGCGTGCCCAGCGATGAAGTCCTGGCTCAGGTGAACGAGCGGCGACCCGATGTTCTGTTACTCTTCGCTTCCGCGGCGAGCGATCTACCTTCACTCCGCGAGATGGTCGACCAGATTCGCGAAATCGGAGCGTCAGATCGAACGCAAGTAATCGCGGGCGGTGGCGTATTCAATCGTGCCGAAGGACTGGCGGAGGAGATTCACTGCGATCTCTGGGCGCAGACCCCGGCCGACATAGTTAAGGTGGTGCTGAGCGGTAATCTAATGAATCAAGGAGCTGAAAGCGGAACGATTGCCAAAATCGGAACACGTTCCGGGACGAAGGCCAAGACCACACGTCGCGCCGCGTGAATGCCCCGCTTCGGTAATCAGTGTGGGTTCGGCGACTCTAAAATATGCATACTACGGTTGCGAAACGGACCATGGAGCCTGACCCACCGCGACAGAGTTTCATTAGACTGTGAAAGTATTGACGTCCGCGGCTAAAGAAAGCTCGCCACGAATTACAGTTAGTTAACGTTCGCAATATAAGTTCGGGGCCGACCTTCCAGTTCTGCACGGCAATAGTGCCGCGCAACAGGCAGAGCGGCCCCGTTCTTAATTAAGAGATCGCTGGAGCTTAACCTACTCATACCACGGCCGCAGTTGCCATCTGTCGACGCAGCTGTGAGAGCGCGAAGACCGCCGCCTCGTCGGCGGATTGGCCGACTACGGCACCCGCCTGACCAGACTCGTTGCCCCATTCAGCGCGATAGCAATCAAACACCGGTATATGGCGAACACTTAATTCGAAGCCCGCATCGGCAAACGCACCGATCACGCTTGGGGGCGACGGGTAGAGCCGACCATCGGGATGGCGGCAAACACCGCCCGGTGCAGGGGACTGCTCCCAACCTGAGTTGTATAGTGCGTCAATAGCAAAATCCAGACCCATAGTTCACCAGCCTTTATAACTAACGTCGTAAGTAACCCTTGCTGCTTGACGGAAGGGAACCTAAAGCGGAGCGGGTTTGGGGAAGTTAAACCACTTACAAGACCCGGCGCGACCGGAATGGCGTAGATGCCGTCGATATAATAGACGATATAGTTTAGCACACTTGCTCGCTACCGGCCTGTTGCATTACCTGCCGGACTTTGCGATTCTCAACCGCTGAGTCTGCCACTCCTCCGTTTCATTGGGTGGGAGTACGCAATCGCGGATTGGATGGCACACACTTTGCGGCGACTCCTTATTCCAACGTGTCAAATCAGCCCTCCTCAAACGCCTCCGACAACCCCGAACCGAGCGGGGATCTACCCAATCTGGGCAATGCGGAGCGAGGTCTCAGGCCGGATGGTGGGGGCGAGTCAGGAGCGCAGTTAGATTCGATGCGCCTAGCTGCGTATCTTTCTTCGCCCTCGCCCGCCGGCGCGTTAACTGCTCGATTCTTGGCCGCACCTGTCGACCCGTCGCCGGAGCACTCGCGGTCGTTCTCCTCCACTGTTGGCGGTCACTCACTTGAAAGTTCACAGCGTCGTGCTCAGCTTGCGATTGCCGCGGAAAACCATTCGGCGAGAGCCGCGGTTGGCCTGGGGATGAGGGGAGGCGCTGGCGAGGTTGTCCACGGATTGGGTTCGCTGCGGGAGAACTTCGTGAAAGAGGTGGTGCGGTCGCTAGAGGGCGGAAGGGCAGCGATCCTTCGGCCCCACCGACGACGTGCGCTTGTCGCTGGAGGGGTTAAAGCTGGTCTTCGGCCGTTTCAGGTAAGCTTGTTGGTTGCAGAGGTTCAGGAATCGGTGCGGCATGGGGAGCACCAAGCGGTGGAAGTCGCACAAACTGGAGGCAGCATGGGTATGGTGCAAGTGCCGGACGCGCCCCTTGAGGAACGAGCACCAAAGGCGGCGTCGGGAATGAGATATTATGTTATCTGCATCGCTTGTGCCGCAGCCCTGGGGCTGATAATGCTTGCGGGGCTTATAGTACTTACGCTGGCGTTTGATTCTTAACGATCGTAAGCGAGTCTCCGCCGGTCGGCGGGCCACTCTCTCACTGACTTACGACGCGATTGCGCGGGAAGAGATTGCTTAAACTTAATACGATACAGCAGAGTCGAGGCAATGACCCGGCCGGCACCGATCATCGCCGCGGGGCGTGCATTTCTTTTACTGTAGCTACCAATTAACACGCCCGCCTCACCAATACAGAAGACAAGAGCGGCCAAAACAGCACCGATGTTTACCCCGACCAGCCCGCCGTGCTAAAGTAATATAATCAACACCCCGACCGCGGGAGGTCGCAACGGACTCCGAACTCCATGCATATCGCGTGCGAACCACAGCATTTTGCGCGCGCTGGGCAGGCTCGACGTCCGTGAAAGATTAGCATGTGTGATATGTCACACCAAAGTTCTTGTGGGAACAATCTCATCAAAATCTGCTCTACTTTCAGAACATTCGCATCCCGCGGTGCCAGCGCTAATCGCTTCGCCAGGCGTTCGACGTGGGTGTCTACGACGAAGCCCTCATTTATTCCGAAGCAGTTGCCGAGCACCACGTTCGCTGTTTTGCGGGCGACGCCGCGGAGCGTTAATAACTGATCCATGGTCGCGGGAACCTCGCCGCCAAAGTCTTCGCAGATCCGGGACATGGAAAGGTGAATCGACTTTGCCTTGCCGCGAAACAGTCCGATAGTGCGGATATAGGGCTCAATCTCCGCGGGCGATGAACGAACATAATCGTGAGGCGTTGGAAAGCGAGCGAAGAGTGCGGGTGTTGCCTTGTTTACTGAAACGTCCGTGGCCTGAGCGGAGAGAATGGTCGCGATCAAGAGTTCACGGGGGCTGGCGAAATTAAGTTCACAGTGCGCATCGGGGTAGTGCGCTTGCAGCAAAGTAAGCAGGCGGTGCGCCCGTTCGCGCTGTGTAACTGTAACTCGGGGTGTAGATGCGCTCATCGTTCTGATCGTACCCGCGGTCATACGTCGAATCATTCGACAAGCGACCTCAGCCCGCAGAAGCACGGGCCGTCTGCATAGCTTCGTACGCGATGCACCCCAGACAGACAATATACAGGAGCGCGAGGAGCATCATCGCGCCGGTGCTCACGACATGGAGTTGCTGAAATCGCAGCTGCGATTCAATCGCCTGAGCCAACTCGCCCGCGCGGGCCGCCGCCCGATAAGCGATGAGCGCGGCTGCCATAGGCACGATTACAAAAAGTTGCAACCCGCCGAAGATCGCACTGGTCCCTATTAAAGCACGCGTGGTAAGCGAACGCGTGCTGGCCCCCAGCCGACAAGCGCCCGCGACCAGAAGCATGAGCGTCTGAACACCTGACGCAGCGTAAAAAACGACTGCTGCGGGATATCCCGCAGCAATCTTCCAGTGGTCATCAAACACGATCGGGTAGTCCGGCAGGCGGGGAGCGAGCGCTTTCATCATCGGGAACGAAACCGCCGCGATCAGACCAGACATGAGCAGACAGCCCAGCGCGACGGAGATGGCGGCCGAAAAACCAACCAGCCCGACCGCCTGAGCGACCCGTAAAGGGGGGCGAACAAGAGTCATGCCGATGAAGGTAGGCCACTATGCAACAGCTCAAGCAGAGCGCAAGCCGTGAGCGTAGCAGACCCTTTCGGGGGAGTGCGGATAGGTCTGGCCGGTTGCTCAAGGAAATGCGGGTCCAAATGCGAAAGTGAATGTCTGCGCACGCCGATGCTACACCTGACCAGTCGGCAGTCTGTCTGAAAGATCCAGACACCGAGTCCGAGCGGGTATCTTCAAACGGAGCAAGCGGGCATGAGCGCGGTTACGACACCAATCATTGACAAAGATACCGTGGTCGCCACCGCGATCCGGGAGATTAGTCATATCGCCACGCTTCCAGAGATTACGATTAAGATCGTAGAACTGGTAGAAAGCCCTAAGTCTACCGCGCAGGACCTGAACAAAGTAATTTCAACCGATCCCGCGCTATGCAGCCGCATCCTGAAGGTGGTTAACTCATCCTTCTACGGATTGCCGGGGCAGATCGCCAGCATCAACCGCGCCATCGTGATGCTCGGGCTGAACGCAGTCAAAAATATCGCCATCGCCGCGTCACTCGCAAAGCTCTTTCGCGGCGGCGATCTCACTCCAAACTTCTCCGCTAAAGACTTGTGGACTCACAGCAATGTGACCGCGGCGGCAGCGAAGATGATCGCCAACTCGATGAAAATCGGCCTTTCCGACGAGGCTTTTCTCGCTGGTTTGATGCATGATATTGGCGTGATGGTGGAGATGCAGGCAAATCGCACTAAGCTTGTCGAAGTATTTAGCCGTGTCGGAGCCGATGACAACGGAGTTCCCGCTGCGGACTTTCTAGCGGCCGAGCTGATTGTCTTTGGCGCGACGCACCAAGATTTCGGTTCCGCGTTATGCGAAAAATGGAAGCTTCCCAAGAGCCTCGCATTGGTCACGGGGTTTCACCATAACCCACTAGAGCTTGCCTACGAAAACCGCACGCTGTCTTGCATTGTTTACGTCGCCGACCGTATGGCGGGCGAAGTAGCGGGCGGATTCCGCCACGACTTGATGGACACAGTACCCGACCCCGCGGTTTTGGATATGCTTAAGTTAACCGCAGAAAAGCTAAACGAAATTAAAGCCCAGCTTGTGGCACACGCCGCGGACGCTCAGAGCCTCCTCCTGTAGACTTGCCTAGGGCGCCAAACTCTCTCTCTTTCTCCCTCCAGGCGGCTGCGCGGACACGCGCGGCCGCTCGTTTTTTTGCCAGCGTCGTGCTTTGTCGCAAGCTACGTAGGGGCCGCCGTCAAGTGGGGCGGAAGTAGGAGGGGGAAGAGCCACCGGGGAATCCCTACACTGCTCCCTAATGATCGACCTCAAGCAGCTCCGCGAAAACCCCCAGTTATTCAAAGACGGTTGTGCCAAGAAGCGGGCACGGGTTGACATTGATCGGTTGCTCGCGTTGGATGAGCAGCGCCGTTCCCTAGTCACTCAGGTGGAAGCATCGCGTGCTGAACAGAACAAGATCGCGAAGGATTCGGGGCCACAAATCGGTAAACTTGCGGGCCAGCTTAAGAAGGCATCTGGCGCTGAAGCCGCGGCGTTGCAGCAAGAGATCGATAAATTGAAAGAGCGGCCAGCCGCGCTCAAAGTCACCATCGCACAAACGGAGGCACTGATCGCGCAGCTGGAGCCGGAGTTTGAGAGCCTCGTGCTTCAGGTTCCCTTGCCGCCCGACGACAACGTGCCGGTGGGGAAAGGAAGCGAAGATAATCAACAGGTAAAGACGTGGCACCCCTCGTGGTTTGACCCCGCGAAGTCGTTTGAGCAGAACAAGGGCTTCGCGCCGCGCAACCACATCGACCTCGTACGCCATCTTAAACTCGCCGACTTTGAGCGAGGGGTGAAGATGGCGGGCACACGAAGTTATGTTCTCACCGGCGATGGCATGCGTTTACACCAGGCGGTACTGCGGTACGCGTTCGATTACATGGTGGATAAGCAGGGATTTACCCCCGTTTCGGTTCCGGTTTTGGTCCGCGAAGAGTGCATGATTGGCACCGGGTTCTTTCCGGATGGACGCGAGCAGGCGTACCACATCCCAGAATCGCAGCGGCAGGCCGCAGATGTCGCACCCGGCGAAGCGTCCAAAGGTTACGACCTGTTTCTCACCGGCACGGGCGAAGTGGGCTTGATGGGGCTTCACCAAGGTGAGATTCTTGACGAGACCAAACTCCCGCTGAAGTATGTTACAGTCAGCACGTGCTTCCGCCGCGAAGCGGGCGCGGCAGGGAAAGATACCGCGGGCCTCTACCGAATCCACCAGTTTGATAAAGTAGAGCAGGTTATCATCTGCCGCAACGACGCCGCGCTGAGCCGCGAACTGCACAAGCAGATGATTTCTTATGTCGAAGCGATACTTCAGTCATTGGAAATTCCCTACCGGCTACTCCAGTGCTGTACGGGCGACCTGGGTTTCAAGAACGCCGATATGGTGGACATCGAGTCTTGGATGCCCGGCCGCGGCGAGATCGTCAATGGAAGCACAACGGGTGCCTACGGAGAGACACATTCGGCGAGCCGTCTGCACGATTTTCAGTGCCGGAGACTGAACATGCGGTACCGACGCGGCACCGAGGGCGAAACGACGTTCTGCCATTCGCTTAATAACACGGTGCTCGCTAGCCCTCGCTTCCTGATTCCTGTTCTGGAACTCTACCAGAACGAGGACGGTTCAGTTACTATTCCAACTGCGCTCCGGCCTTATATGGGCAACAAGGACCGCATCAGCGCGCCTTGACTATCATGCAGTCATGACGATTCTGGAGGCCGTACGGGCTGATATTACGACGCTGCAAGTGGATTGCATCGTAAACGCCGCGAACCCTTCTCTCTTGGGCGGTGGGGGGGTCGACGGTGCGATCCATAAAGCCGCAGGGCGGGGCCTGGCGATGGAGTGCGAAGCGATTCCCGAGGTCGAGCCGGGAGTGCGATGCCCAACAGGTGAAGTACGCATCACCAGCGCGCACTTGCTCAAGTGCAAAAATGTAATTCATGCTGTCGGGCCAGTTTGGGATGATCAGAATCCATTAGGGTGCGATCATCTGCTGGCGGCGTGCTATCGAAACATAATTCGTTCTGCCTCACTCAGGTCGCTGCGCACGGTGGCGATCCCGTGCATCAGCACCGGCGCGTACGGCTATTCAACACCGCGGGCCGCGCAGATCGCGGTCTCTACGGTGAAGTTTAACACGTCGGTGGTGCCGGGTATCGAGAAAGTTACCTTCGTTTGCTTTGACGAGTTTTCATTGGTAAGTTACCAGCAAATGCTCCGCTCGTGCGGCTAGAGTACTTTTCTCGGGCGTCGCTGCTTACGGATGGCACGACATCGGTGTGTTATATTTTGTCCTGACTGAATGCTTGAGGAAGCAGGTTGACGGCCGCCGCGTTGGACCCTTTCGTTGAATGCCAAGCACCCTTGAGCGTCCTTTATTCGAAGAGGCGGCCCTGTGTGTCTGTTTCGCTGGGGAGGAGCGCACGCAATCTCTCAAGCGTGTCGGCGTCTCGCGCGGCTTTGTCCGTTCGCTCTCTGGCTATCCGCGGGAATCGCATCGCTACTCCGCCACGGTGGCGGTCGGACTTCGCGATGCCCTCGAAAGCCAGTTCAAAAACACGGAGCGGTTGCACATGCCGGACGGGCCCGAATCGAGCGGTGGTATGCCGCCGAATCCATCGGTCCAGTGAGCCGATCTCCTCGTCGGTCAGCCCCGAGTACGCGCGGGCTACAGGAACTAATGTTTCATTCTCCCAGACACCAAAGGTGTAATCAGTGAGTAAGTTGGCGCGACGGCCGTGGCCCGGCTCGGCGTACATCAGCACGCCATCAAACGTAAGCGGATCGATCTTCCATTTCCACCAGTCACCCCGAACCCGCCCGGCCCGGTAAGGTGATGATTTACGTTTAATCATAAGCCCCTCAATCCCGCGGGCGCGAGAGGTGGCCCGCAAATCGGCGGCTGCAGGCCAGTCCGCGGCCACAAGCACTTCGGATATCATGCACCGCTGCGAGCCATTGCGAGCGACGATTTGTTCCAAGGCTCCGCGCCGCTCCGAAAGCGGTTGCTCGCGGAGGTCGTTCCCATCGAGCTCCACCGCGTCATAAGCCATGAAGATCGCGGGCGCAGCGCGCAGGATGTTGCGGGACAGCGATGAGCGCCCGATCCGCGTTTGCAACGCGGAAAACGGAAGGGGATGCCCCTCGTTCCAACATAATAGCTCACCATCAAGCACGCACGGCGGGAGTCTGCTGAGTGACTGCACAACTTCGGGGAAACGCTCCGTAAGCAACTCGTCGCCGCGTGACCAGATAAATATCTGGCCTCTGCGCTTGATTACTTGGCAGCGGATTCCGTCCCACTTCCATTCCAACTGATGGTCGCGAATGTCTCCAAGGGCTATGCCGAGGGAGCCCGGATTAACCGTTAGTCTAGCTGGTCCTTCTACGGTCTGACCATCAGGGGTTGACACCGAAACCGCTCCGACCGCTTCCTCGATGCTCGTCGCCAGAAAGAACGGATAGGGCCGCGAAATCTCGGCATTCCCTTCATCTCCCGCATCCCCCGCATCTCTCCCACCCGCTGCGGCGAGCATCCGCGGGAGCAGCAGGGCATCGGGTTGCCACTCGCCAGCCAAGCGGTGCGCGACCGTGGCCTGGGGTAGGCCTCCAAGCTTTGCGAGCGCCTTGGCGACGAGGGTTTGAGACACTCCTACCCGCAGTTCTCCCGAAAGTAACTTAATTAATAAGTAACGTTGGGTAAACTGCATCGGTCCCAGCCAATATAAGAGCAATCGCCGCCGATCTGCATCTTCCATAGCGCGCAGCGGCAAGAGACGATTGTTCACCCACTCGTCCAAGGGAACATCCTCAGTCTTTTCGCTCGCCTCATGCGTACGAGCAATAGCCGCATGCAGCGACGCGGGCGCCTGTGGCATCGGTGTGCGAGGCAAATTGCTCCCCGCGCCGTCGATCAGTAACGCGATGGTCTCAGCACCGTCGCCGACAATACCATAACATTCGCGCACCAACCAGGCAGGAATCGCATAAGCTTCGGCGACCCAGCGCAGGATTGCACGCGAGCTCAGCAGCCGCTTGAGTTTACGTCCTGTTAGAAAATAGAGGCCCCACGCTGCGGCGAGTGGCTCGGCGGTGCGAAAGTAATCAACGAGCGCGTCGATTTTCTCGTTGGTCGACGTTGTTGAGTCGAGCCGCTCGAAGAGTTGGCTGAAGAGTTTCAGAGATCGACCCTCGTGTCGGGCGCGGGGTGGTCCGTAGCGTCGAGTAACTCCGATGACGTGGGAGAATCTCCCGAGGGTTGTGTCGTTCCATCCGTATCCTCGCCGCCCGCCTCACCGGAGTAGCGGGTTTCGAGCGGTGCAGCATCTATTCCAAGCTCGCACAGGTAGCGACTTACGGTCTCGGTTGAACCATGGGTTACCAGCACGCGAGTCGCGCCAGTCTGCGCGATCGTGCTGAGCATATCCGGCCAGTCGATATGGTCAGAAATAACAAAACCTCGATCGTAACCTCTTCTGCGACGAACACCCCGCACCCGCATCCAGCCGCTCGCGAACCCGGTCTCAAAGCCGCCACCAGCCCCGAACCGCCGCATCCAAGGTGAGCCAGCGGCCGACGGTGGTGCGAGCGCCAGGCGGGGCACATGGTCGAGCTTTTTTGGACGCGCACCGCTGGTGGAGTTCTGTGCTTCCCGAATCCCCTCGAACGGCATCAGTTCAACCCCCGCGTCTACATAAGCACTGGTGAGGCCGAGCATCGCCCCGTGTAACAGAGCCTTTTCGCCAGCAATCCAGTTATAGTCGGGATGCAAACGAAGCGACCATAACTCGCTGAGAATCCGCTGCGCTTTGCCCAGAGAATAAGCAAAGATTATACTATCCCATCCGCGGATCCTATTACGTTGCCACCAATCCGCCATGCTCTGCGCGACGACCCGCGTTTCTTCCCAACGATAGATGGGGAGGCCGAAAGTCGCTTCGGTAATGAAAGTATTGCAGGGCACAACCTCAAAGGGGGTACATGTAGCATCTCGCTGGCGTTTATAGTCGCCGGAGACGACCCAAACCCCGCCTTGGTGCAACGCCCCAGTCTCAACCCGAACCTGGGAGGAGCCCCGGATGTGCCCCGCGGGATGTAATGTTAAGCAGGTAGACCCTAGCTTAAAAGGCTCACCAAAAGCAACCCCGCGCACCTGTGAGCCCGCGGGCAACCGGCGACGCAGCAGTTCTAAACCCTCATTCGCACAATAATAAAGGTCACTCCCTCCCCGCGCATGGTCCCCGTGAGCATGAGTTATGACCGCCACTCGCACGGGATCCCAGGGATCGACGTGAAAACCGCCCGGTTCGCACCACAAGCCCCGTCCGTCGTTTCGTAGCAGATCCTCGCTGGCCATTGTACAAGTGTTGGCACGCTCCGCTTCATGCGATGAGGGGCGGGACGCTTTTGCTACTATCGGCCATGAAGTTTCAGAAGACCGCCGCCATCATGTCCGTGGGCGATGAGTTAACCCTTGGCCAGACGCTCGACACAAACAGTAAATGGTTGGCGCAGCGATTGCTTGAAGTGGGAATCACCGCTCGCATACACCTTACGGTTGCCGATGAGCTTGACGCGCAGAGGGCAGCATTCAAACAACTTTCCGCCACTTGTGATGTCATAGTATGTACCGGTGGGCTGGGCCCCACGGCGGACGATCTTACCCGCGAGGCACTCGCCCTCGCCACCGATGATCAGTTGGTGATTGATGAAGTTTCGCAGTCTCAGGTGCAGGCGTGGTTTACATCGCGCGGGCGGGTGATGGCAGATATTAACAATGCTCAGGCGCTTCGCCCCAGTCGCGGGATGAGCCTTCCAAACTTGCAAGGGACGGCGCCGGGGCTTTACGCCAGCATAACCCGCGGCGAAGAGCAAGTCGGGGTGTTCTGCCTGCCGGGACCGCCGCGTGAAATGATTCCGATGTTTGAAGCGCAGGTACTGCCGAGGTTGCGTCCAGACCCGGACCATCAGGTGCAGATCCGGACGCTCCACTGTTTCGGGATTGGAGAGAGCGATCTTGCGATGCGCTTGGGGCTGCTGATGGAACGTAATCATCGTCCACTGGTGGGCACGACGGCGAGCGGGGGCGTGGTTTCAATCCGCATCCGGCATGAGGGACCGATGGACGATGACGCCGTCCGGGCCTTGAGCGGTGTCGAGCGGGCATGCCAGAAAGCCGCGGGCGAATATTACTTTGGAACTGATGATAGTTCGTTCGCGATGACGATTGTTCGTCTGCTTCAGGAGCGCGCGCAAACGCTCGCGACGGTCGAGAGTTGTACCGGCGGACTGCTTGCGGCGATGCTTACTGATGTACCCGGAGCATCGACCGTGTACGCGGGCGGACTGGTGGTCTATAGCAATGAACAAAAGCATGCCATGTTAAACATTTCACTCGAACGCTTTGCGCCCGGCGGGCCCGGTGCAGTCAGCGCAGAGACCGCGGGCGATATGGCGCTGTGCGGCCGAGAGAAACTTGGCGCGACCCACGCCCTTTCGATCACCGGCGTCGCGGGGCCGGGTGGTGGAAGCAAAGCTAAACCGGTGGGCACTGTCTGGATAAGCCGGGCGAGTAGCGACCGGACGGCAGATACGAGGTGCTTTGAGTTCAGCGGCGATCGGTACAACATCCGGCTGTGGGCGGCGATGTGCGCGATGGCAATGTTACGTTATAAACTGCTTCAAATTGATGGGCCGCTGCTCCGCCAGAGTGTCAGAGTATAAGCTAAAGTGAGGGACAACTGCGACTCACGCGTGCAACTGAAAGCTAACTGCGCGAATCAGCCAAATGGCATCGACGGCCAGCCCGTATCCCATGTAGAGATAACCCGCACGGACAGCGTTGACACCCCGTGAAAGCCCCCCGGCTCAATGCCCCGGAACCTAAAGCAGCATAGTCATCCGCGCGAGCTGCCCCTGAATTAAATTTATTCGCCGGGAATATAAGAGATAACTCCCTCCCAAGGGCTGCTCGCGTTCGCGTACAACCGCTTGGGGATGCGACCGGCCAGATATGACTGCCGACCGGCCAAGCACGCTGAGCGCATCGCATGAGCCATGAGCACCGGGTCTGCCGCGTGGGCAATGGCTGTATTGAGCAGCACGGCATCAGCGCCAGTCTCCATGCTGATAGCTACATCGCTGGCGGCGCCCACGCCCGCGTCAACAATCACCGGGTAAGTCGGGTCGCCCTGCTTGAGCAGTTCGAGGCAGAGCACAATATTATTACGATTGAGCACACCTTGGCCGCTTCCGATCGGGCTCGCCGCAGGCATGACGCTCGCCGCACCCGCTTCTTTGATCCGCAGCGCGGCGATGGGGTCATCGCTGGTGTAAGCGAGCACCTGAAAGCCCTCCTTTACCAGAAGCCGGGTCGCTTCAATCGTTCCGCACGGGTCGGGGAGCAGTGTCTTCTTATCGCCGAGAACTTCCAACTTAACCCAACCAGCTCCGCGATGGTTCAACTGTTCGAGAATATCACGCCCTAGCAGCGCGACCCGTACAGCATCTTCAACGGTGAAGCACCCGGCGGTATTGGGTAGAATGGTATAACGCTGCAGGTCGAGAAACTCAAGAAGGCTACGGCCTTGTTCATTGTACAGTCGCTCGCGCCGTACCGCGACTGTAACTACATCGCAACCACTGCTCTCCAATGCTTCCTGCATGACCTCATAGGACTTATATTTACCCGTCCCGACGATGAGCCGGCTGTTGAGCGAAACTCCAGAGACTTGAAGCGGGTGGTTAGCTGGCTGAGCCTGTTGCATAGTGTATTTGCGTAAAGGTATAGTTTGAGCGAAGTATCTCGTCCATTCAGTCGGGCCCTCAAAACGCTGCAGCCGGAAGCGGCGAGTAGGCGTTAACCCCCGCCCACCAGCGAAACGATCTCTACGCGATCGCCTTCTTGAAGTAACTTCGCATCATGCTCGCGCCGGGGCACTAGAACTTTATTTATCTCCGCCGCGCACGCTCCTTGCCCCAGCCCCATCGCCTCGATGAGCGAACGAACTGTTTCCCCACGTTTTACTTCGCGGTCTTCACCGTTGACGAGAACTTTCAACCCAACTCCTTGCCAGCTGCTACCGATTCGGGCTGCACGAGATAGAAACGCCCGACCCGGACTACAGCCATCGTGCCGTCTTCGCGACGCATCGTAAATGAACCCTCCATTGTTCCCCAGCGTTTGCGGAGAGGGCAAAAACTGCTATACTCAAAAGTTTCGCCCGCCTTCAAAATCGGTTGCAGTCCCACCACGCCATCGCCATCAACACGATGCTCTTCGCCGCCCCCATCGATGATAAGCCATGAGCGAGTGAGCAGTTGCACGGTGTGCCTTGACCCATTGTCAATCGTAATGGAATAGCGAAAGAGAAACTTACTCTCTTCAGGCACCGATTGCTGAGCATCATAACATGGCTCTGCTCGCACGGAAATGTCGTACGTCACCGCCATCGAACCATGATTGCCGCGATTTGGTGCCACTGCTGCCATGCCTAAGTATAGGAGTGCACCACCCCGCTTCGTTCCCGCGCCTCTGCCGCTCACCCTTTCTACTGATGCTCATCTCTCAGGAGTAAGCGTGACCGCGAAGAGCGCGATGATTTTCTCAACCATCCCGACCTCGCTATCTTGCTTAACCCAGTTCCTTCTGAAGCCGGACCTCATCCCAGATTTCAATTCCCAGTTCCTGCGCTTTCTGCAGCTTTGAACCCGCTTCCTTGCCCGCCACCACCACTGAAGTCTTCCTCGATATTGACCCGGAAACCCTAGCTCCCAGCGACTCAAGCAGCGATGCCAGCTCCACGCGGTCATAACTATCGAATGTTCCGGTGAGCACCATTGTCTTTCCGGCCAACGGCAAAACGGCTTCCTCGCTCCGCTCCGAGCTGCCCTCGCGAGCACCAGCCCTCATATTGTTGCCGCCAATTACATTGAGAGCCTGCCTACCCGCCCCCCGATAGTCTCTCGAACTTAAGTCTACACCTAGCGCCGCCAGATCGGCAAAGGTTCGTCGGCCCACTTCGCTGTGAAGGTACGCATGAACCGCCGGTGCTGTCTCTTTTCCAAGTCCTGTTTCCGGACGTTGTTGGGGGTCCTCTGCATATCCAAGGCCCACCGCCTCGTCCTTACTCAATGATTTGGGTCGCAACTGCTGCTCGCCCGCGGCCATGAGCTCATCATAATTAATAAACTGGCGGGCGAGCAGCTTGCCGGTAGTATCGCCCACATGCCTCATCCCCATTCCACCAAGCAGCCGGGCCAGCCCCCGAGACTTAGCTTCTGTCACTCCGGCCAGCAGATTATCAACTTTCTTGTCGCCCATCCGTTCTATCTGCAGCAACGCCTCTTGATGCTCGTGAAGTCGGAAGATATCCGCGAACGTTCTGAGCGGAATCCCCGAGTCGCGAATCTGGTCCACCGTCTTCTCGCCAAGGCCCGCAATATCCATTTGCTTACGTCCGGCGAACCAGATGAGCCGCTCCCGTATTTGGGCTGGGCATTCGGGATTGATGCACCGCCGCACTGTTTCAAGAGACGAATCAGCGTGCGCCTCGGGCGGATCAATTTCGATGGGGCCTTCACACTTGGGACAACGCTTGGGCGCGACAATCGGCCTGGCCTCGGCCAGCCTCGCCCCAAGGGTCACACCCACCACCTGGGGAATTATGTCCCCCGCCTTTTCCACCCACACCTCATCGCCAATGCGGATATCAGTTGTTGTGTCTGCCTGTTCCGTTGTAGCGCTGCGGATCAACCCATAATTATGTAATGTCGCGTGTTGAACCGTGGTGCCCGCAAGCAGCACCGGTTGCATCACCGCACGCGGCGTGATTTTCCCCGTCTTTCCCACCTGATGCAGCACATCAAGGAGTCGAGTCGTACAACGCTCGGCGGGATACTTATAGGCGATAATCCACCGCGGGCTCTTTGATGTCGTTCCGAGCATCACCTGATGGTCATAGCGATCAACCCGTACGACCATCCCGTCTGTGCCGTAATCAAGGGCTCTCCGCTCCAGAGCGAACCCGCGAATTAACGTCAGCGCCGCATCCACTGACTCGACGCGTCTGGCGAGCCCGCTTGTTGGCACTCCCAACCAACGGATTTTTTCAAGAAACTGGCTGTGCGAGGTCGCAAAGCCAGGATCGCTGATCCGCCCTCGGCCATGTGCCATAAACGCCAACCGCCGCGAGGCAATGAGCGACATATCGAGATTCTTCAAGGTACCCGCTGCGGCGTTCCGCGGATTTTTTAGCGTCTCCTCGCCATGTGCCTCAAGTTTAGCATTTACGCGATTAAACTCACTGAGTGGAAAAAAAACTTCGCCTCGAATTTCTAATGTTCCCGCGGGCGCACGCGACGTTTCGTTCTCGTTGAGTAAAAGCGGGATCGAGCGAATGACCCGCGCCGCCGCGGTTACATCGTCGCCGGTTACACCATCGCCGCGTGTGACGGCGCGGACCAGGTTTCCATCGACATAAGTGAGTGAAAGCGCAAGCCCGTCGATCTTGGGTTCGCACACCAGCGGCAATGCGAGGGAGACCGGAAGGTCCCCGTCCGTGGAACTATTAGTTGCAGCGGCAAAGAGCGCATTCTCTGAGAGCGGATGTAATGCTTTCGCAACCCGCGCGTGCCACAGACGCACGTCTTGTTCGCTATAAGTATTGTCAATCGAGAGCATCGGCTCCGCGTGCTCCGCCGGCGCGAACCCATCGATCAGCCCACCGCCGACGCGCACGGTTGGGCTGTTGCTATCGGCCAGTCCTGGGTGCTCGCTCTCAAGCTGGCCCAACTCAAGCAGCAGGTCGTCAAACTCGCGATCAGACATCACCGGTTTGGCATCGACGTAATATGCGGTATTCGCAGCATGCAAAAGTCGGCGCAACGCGCGGATGCGGGCTTGCGGAGCTTTCATGGCGCGACGCTCCGCCTGCGGCCGAGGACCTCTGAATCACACGGATGGAAGCCGGTAGCGCAGAACATTCGTTCTGATTGCATCGCGCGTTCAGCCATGGGTACGCTCAAACTCCCGCATGTAATCGGCGAGCACCTTGCAACCTTCCCGCGGCATCGCGTTATACGCGCTGGCCCGCACTCCGCCCGTGGCCCGGTGCCCCCGCAGGTTATCCATTCCAGCCCTCAGCGCCCCGGCGATGAATAGATCATCGAGAGCGGTAGTAGGGGACTTGAACGTTATGTTCATCAGGCTGCGGCTATCTACTCGGGCGTGGCCGGTGTAAAAAGTTGAGCTATCAAGCACATCATATATCAGCTTCGCCTTCTCTATATTTCGTTTGTGGAGCGCGGCCAAGCCGCCCTGCTTGATGATCCACTTAAAGACCAAGCCGCTCATGTATATCGGGAAGACGGGCGGTGTATTGTGGCGACTCTCATCCTTTGCCAGCACGCGGTACTGCAATATAAGTGGCAGTTCGCGCGGATTCTTCGCAAGTAGGTCTTTGCGGATGAGAACCAAACTAACTCCGGCAATACCCACGTTTTTCTGTGCGCCAGCATAGACAACGCCAAACTGCGAGATATCCATGGGGCGGCTGTAGATATCACTGCACATGTCGCACGCCAAGAATGCCCCCGCGGGTATCCGCGGCAAACGAACCGACCCATCCGCGTTCCGCCACTGCGTTCCATAAATGGTGTTGTTGCTGCAAATATGAACATAAGTGGGGTTGGTCGAAGGCTTAATCTCATCATCCGATGGGATGTACCGATGTTTCAACGGCCGCCCGTCCCAGGATTCGTGGATATTCCCGTAGAGCTGTGCCTGCTCGTAGGATTTTTCCGCCCAGTAACCAGTTGTAATATAATCGGCTGTCTCGTGCTGGGCCAGAAGGTTGGCGGGAACCATAAAGTTCTGTGAAGTCGCTCCGCCGGTGGTGAAGATCACCTCGTACGAGGCAGGAATGTTGCCGATAGCGCGGCAGTCTTCCACCGCTTCACTCAGTACGCGATCAAAGCACTTCGCCCGATGGCTGTGCTCAACGATGCCCATCCCCGTGCCCCCGATGTTAAGCAAATCGTGCTGAGCCTGTAACAGCACATCTTCAGGTAAAACCCCCGGCCCGGCCGAGAAGTTATAGATGCGCCCGCTGTAAGCGGTCGTGTGCGTGTTGAGATTGGTTGCTGACGCCGTGGCCATTGCGCTCATGCCATATGGTAGAACCCCCAACACGCTTCCCGCAGTTACTGGCTGGGCGCCGCTACCATTTGTCATGGCACCATCGGCACCATCGGCTCGCTCAGTTAACGCGGGGTTTCCTCCTAAAAAGCCCGTCGCGGCTCGTCTTTCCGACGTTCCTTCCGCCGAAGGGCGATTCGGCACTTTCGGTGGCGCTTACGTGCCCGAGATGCTCGTCGCCGCCCTTGCGCAGCTAGAGAATGTTTATGAACGAGCGCGGTCAGATGCGAGGTTTTGGGACGAGTTGCACGATCTCTTCCGCACCTTTGTCGGGCGCGCTACTCCGCTTTATTTTGCCAAGCGGCTTACGCAACACGTCCGTCGTAACCTTCCTGAAAGCCATGGCGCAAGCGTGTACTTGAAGCGGGAAGACCTAGCTCACACCGGCGCTCACAAAATCAATAACACCATGGGGCAGACGTTGCTCGCGATGAAAATGGGCAAACGCCGAATCATCGCCGAGACCGGCGCGGGCCAGCACGGGGTAGCAGCCGCGACCGCCGCGGCTCACTTCGGATTGGTCTGCGATGTCTACATGGGGTCTGAAGATATGCGGCGGCAGCGGCTTAACGTAACACGCATGAAGCTCTTGGGCGCGACCGTGATCCCCGTCGAGGACGGCTCTCGAACCTTGAAGGATGCAACCAACTCCGCCATGCGCGATTGGATGGGGAGCGTCGAAGATACACATTACATTATCGGAAGTGTGGTGGGTCCGCATCCATTCCCGATGATTGTTCGCGATTTTCAGAGCATTATCGGTCGCGAAACCAAAGCCCAGAGCTTGCGAACCTTCGGCAAGCTGCCCGACGCTGTGGTAGCCTGCGTCGGCGGGGGGAGCAACGCGGCGGGGATCTTCTTCGATTTTGTTGATGATGCAGCCGTGCAGCTCGTGGGTGTTGAAGCCGGTGGACGCGGCGGAGAGCCCGGACAGCACGCGGCTCCGCTTTCATACGGATCACCAGGAATTCTCCACGGATCACTTAGTTATGTTCTCCAAGACCGGTCGGGCCAGACTGCGGATGTACACTCTTGCTCAGCGGGATTGGATTACCCAGGCGTAGGCCCCGAACACTCGTACTGGAAAGATAGTAAGCGGGTGAAGTACACCGCCGCGAGCGACGAAGAAGCTCTCGATGCCTTCCAGTTGTTAGCCCGTACCGAGGGAATCCTTCCAGCACTAGAAACCGCACACGCCATCGCGGAAGCGGTCCGCATGGCAGCGGAAATGAAGGCGGATCAAAATCTGGTTGTTAATCTTTCGGGCCGGGGCGATAAAGATGTCGACGAGGTCGCCCGGCTGCTCGGTAAGTAGTTGTGCATGCGAAATCAGATAACTTGCTTTAGGGCGAGATAATCCATGTCGCCGCGCGCACGCGGCCCGCCGGTAACTGCTCCCCACGGCTGACCGCTGCGAGGGCTTGGGTCTTGCCCTTGGAAGCAACCAGGAAGAGCCGGAGGCGAACCCGGTGAACGAACGAAAGTGTCACCGTCACCCGTGATCGCACCGCGAAGGGCTCCGGCGCGATCGCATCGATGCACCAGCGGCCAGGCAACTCCCACTCTTGAGTCTCCCCGCCGGGAAAGAGACTTAAGGTATGCCCATCGGCACCCATACCGAGTAAAACGACATCCGCCACGTCCCCCACATTCCCCATATCCCCCATGTCGCCCGCAAGCAAACGTAAGCGATGCTCATAGTCCATCGCTGCCTGCGCTGCGGGCAGATCCGTTCGGAACGCATGAACATTGGCGGGATTGATCGGCGCCCGACCGAGCATTGTCGCGTGCGCCATGTTGTAGTTACTTTCGGGGTCGTCCAGCGGCACCATCCGCTCATCGCCGAAAAGAAAGTGTATATTGGGCCAATCAAGTTGCGAAGAATACTCGGACGCCAGGTTTTGGTATAGCTGCTTCGGAGTGCTCCCTCCGCCCAGCACAATCACAAATCGTCCTCGTTCGCGGATCGCTTGAGCGGCAGTGTCGCAAATGATCTGCGCGGCCAAGGTCACAACGCTGGCGGGCGAGGTCGCGTTGATGATCTGCCGTCCTTCGTTCATGCACAAAGCGTAGGTGCCCGAGGTTAGATACACGACCAATAAAAAATCCGCCTGCGTTATGTAGGCGGATCTGAACTTACCTTTGAATCCGCCGGGCATGCAACCGCCCGGGGATTCACCATTTTTAATCGGCCGCGACAAAGCGGCGCGGTCAAACTTACGCTTAACTTCGCGAACTTACGTCCCGTTCGTCAAGCCCGAGATTCCCATTGGAGTGCCGAGCGTACCGAACCCGCCGGGGAAGGCACGATCAAAGTGGCCCATGTACGCCACGACAGGCGACGCACCCTTCACCGTCGTTGCGAACCAACTGCTCCGCAGGCGACGATCGCCGGTGATGAACTGATCCATATCAAACTCGGCCATACGCCGGGCCGGGATGGTGCGGCGGAAGACTTCGGAGCCGGGAGTACCGTCATAAGCAATCGTGATCTCAACCACGGTCTCGGCGGGTTCGGGGTTGTAAATACGGAGATACTCGACAACGCCGGGATGCACGTCGTTATCGCCGGGGCGGAAGCCTTCACCAAAGCCCCAGAGCGTGTACGCCCGATCGGAGAACGCGCTGGCCACGCCGTCGTTGAACGCCGGGCTGTTACTGCTAAGGGTAACCGGCCGGGTGCTTTCGTAACTCACACTGTAAGGAGTGCCCGTAGGGAAGTTGGGAAGGTCCTGCACATTCAGGGTGAGATTGGACCGAGCCGCAACAGAGAGAAGCGAGCGGTACGCGCTCCCGTTTGTAAACGTAAACGTAAATGTAATATCCGCCGAGGCCGCGTTGGCATTAAGCACCGAGATCGCCTCTGTTTGAGCGTTAAGCGAGAACTGACCCTCGGGGCTAACCGCAGACGTGCTGCCCAATCCAGGTGCCCCGACTTGCCCGTTGGCGGTGCGTGCGGTAGCGTCAAACCGCGACAAGGCCGCGACAATCGGGACGGGCGAAGTTACCGTAACCCCGTACTCACCGTCGGGCAGGAATCCGATATCTTTGACCGATAGGCCGCCGCGGCGGAAGCCTTCCAAGCCATCAGCGCGCGTGCCGTCCTGACGCCGTGTCTGGAAGACTTCGGTGTAGACAGTGCCGCCACCGACCGGGAAGAAGTTGACCGTGACTTTTTCAGTCGCTGCGGTAGTATTATAAAAGAGGAGGAAGTCGCTCTGGCCAACGCCCTTCTTTACATTACCGAACGACCATTCTGTGTCAATCCGCGTCGTAAATGATTCACCGATTGCCACGCGAGCCCCACCAGCCTGATTCAGATCGTAATGGCTAAATGTAGCCGCAATAGGCAACTGAGCCCGAATTTCCAGAGCATAAGACTGAACGACGCCGTTGGCACCCGGGCGACCGGCGAGGGCAGTTCCTGCCGCGAACAACTCGGGCGTGAGCAGCGTCAAACCGCTCCGGCTGTTCGGAGCGATCGTCAGTTCACCGACGACCTGATCACGCGTGCCTTGCTCATACCTCGCGATGACGACCACGCGATTGGGCTGGTTGTGCGGGTTGCTTATCGGCAAGAACGTGAAGATGTTGTTTCCGTAAAAGCCCTCTGGGTAGTAAACCCTAAACGGCAGAGTCGGCACATTAACAGGGATAACCGAGCCGGTCTGGAGTGCTTCGGTGGCGGGTGTTGCGGGGTTCGCGGTCAGATGCCGCGTGCCCGTGCCTGCATTCACTGCATTTGCGAGTGACGAGACCGCAACGGAGGAGCTGCCGAAGAAGATAAAATATCGAAGGCGGGTAGTCCCGCCAACACCCAAGTCACCTACGTTATAAGAAATAACCAGCTGCGAATCACCCGACGCGCCATTAGGATCGATGGCGTTTGTATCAATGAGCTGCTGCGGATCGCGGATCGTCGTAAGTCCCGAGAGCACGGTAACCTTTGCGCGAGTGTCTGTAGCGGGGGCTGCGAGGCCAACCGTCAACCCGTCGCGGAACTGATTATTAGTGTAAGTTGCGGTGGCCAATTTACGCGCCGGGTCGATATCGTTGGCGGTCTGGAGATTATTCTCATTCAGCGAGAGGCCCGGATCGGGGTTGAACCCTTCCATCCAGCCAACGCCGATGATCGTGCTCTGCGTTGTGTTCGTAAGAATAACATCGATGGCAACATAACTATCTGAGATTCCGTACGAGAAGCTGCGATCAATCTTCAGACCACGGAATACGCCGTTGGCGCTGACACGGTTGTTAAAAGCGTCGCTCGAATCGGTCAACGCGAAGGGAAGCTCATTGACGGCCTGACCAAAGGTGCCGCTATTTGACCAGTTAAAGCCGCCCACCACCATGCCTGTAAACGCACCCACGCCGATGGAAGTCGGACGGGGCCGGAGGAAGTCGACGCCATTAAAGCTAAGTGAGGTGGGCGTTCCCGCCTCACTCGTGGCCCCAAGGTTGGCACCCGTGTTGATCCCGACCGAAAGCGGGTCACCCGAAAGCACCAACGCCGGATCGCTGACCCCCGGCGCCAACGTCACCGTAAGCCTGTAGTTGCCGGTGCTCAGCGCGGGCAGCCCGGTGCCGTCCCCGATTAGCGACGGGTTATACGCTGTATTGTTAGATTCTGAGATCGAGAGGTAAAAGGTTCCAGAAGACGGGAACACGTAGTTCTCGATCGAACTATTCAGCGTCCCCGCTGGATTGCTTAACTTAACTTCGCCACCGTTACTGTCCAACAGTCGAAGAGCAGAGTTGAGCGTCGGTGCTGAGGTTGCATTCACTCCCACCGAGACCACTCGAGCCGTGAGGCTGGATCCGCCGTCAGCAAGAAACCGGAAGATGTCACGGTCAAGCGCGCCGAAGCCGCCGTCGCCAAGGAAAGCATTAAGCGTGCCCGCACCGGTACCGGCCACGCCCGGTAAGGGGCGGGCTGTCACCAGCGTGTCATTGGACTCAAACGGACCAAACACACTATTCTGGAACACAAACTGCAACGACCAGCTGTTCAGCGTGCCTGCGGACTGCGGCGAGACATCGTTGATCCTTAGCGTCCAGCGTCCTGCACCAAAGAGCCCATCGAATCCGCCCAGTGCCTGCTCGGGCTGATACGTGTTGTTAAACGGGGCAAACCCATTACCAGCGATCGTAAGCGATGCTTCATCGTCAAAGACGGTTTGGCTGAAGTTATCGCCCACGCCGCCTCGCCTGTTCACCAGCGTAATTTCGCGGTTGTTGGGCGCGATGAGGCTGATCACTAAGTCGCCCGTGACGGGGTGGGTAATGTCCAGCCTAATGTTAACATCCAGAATCTGCCGCGAATCAAGCACGACGTAAGACGAAGTGGTGATCCCTTGCGTCGCGTTCTCCGCCGCAGGAATGCGGCGAGGAAGAAACGCATCGTTTGCGTTCAGCAGCACGGTATCGTCCTCGGAGAGCTGCACCCGGAACGAGACGTTATAAGTTCCAGTCGACTGGCTGGCACCGCTACCCGAAACACGGGGGTCGTACGCCGAGTTACCGAATCCAGAGATGCCCAGGTAATAAACGCCGCCCGTTGCGACGAAGAAGTCGATATACGAATCCTGTGCGAAGAAGTTATCATTCAGGATAACCTGAGTGCCCGAGGCGTCAAACAGCCGGGCCACCGAATCAAGGCTGGACGGATTAATTAAACGCTTCGCAAAGACTTCCACGGTGATCTGGCCGCCCCGGGGAATATCGATGCGGTAGAGATCAACATCGAGATTGCCCGCCAAGCCGTTACCCAACGTAACCCCGGAGAAAGATGCAGCTCCGCTGCTCGTGAACGTAACCGGTGTCGCCGTCGCGAGGGTATCATTGGGCTCGTTATCGCCCGTACTCGCGACCACCCGGAAGTTGTAGTCTTCGTTAACTCCCGCGCCGTTGTTTCCGTTGAGCAAGTTGCCGTTCACGTCGCGGATATTGTTCGCGATCAGTGTTAACCGGTAGCTGTCTACCGGCAGCCTTGAGCCTGGGAAGGAGGCAAGGTTCAGGGTGAACGTAACCTGACGCAGGTTGCCAGCGTTCACCGCGACGCCGGTGATCGGCACCGATATATCGTTACCGTTGCCAAAGATATCGTCCGGGCCAGAACCGGTGAGAACTCCGCTACCCGTCGAGAGCGACGCCGCAGAGATCTCTTTGCTGAAGTTAATAACGACGGTCGCGTACGGCTGCCCCGTCGTGGGGTTTACCTGAGTGACCACCGGCCCCGGAACGACCGACTGCACGATGGGGCCACTAGCTGTCAAAAAACGCAGGGCGTTTTCAATGTTAATTCTGCCGCCCGACCGGACTTTCCCCTGCAGGCTAGGGAGCGGGTCGCTCCCGCTGATCAGTGCCTCGCGGATCTCGACAGCCGATGCGTTGGGCTTGATGCTCTTAAGAAGCGCGACGGCACCCGCAACGATGGGCGATGCGAAACTGGTTCCGTCATTATAACCATAGCCACCGCCAAGCTGCGCCATCAGAATCTGCACTCCGGGTGCGGCTAAGTCAACCGTGGATACGCCGAAGCTACTAAAGCCAGCCAGCGCATCGTTGTTGTCAGTGGCCGCGACCGCAAGCACCTGCGGAATGTTGTAAGATGCCGGGAAGTTGCGTGCGTCCGGATCGTCGTTATCGTTGGCCGAGTTACCCGCCGCGGCGACGAAAGTACCACCCGCATTCACAAATCGCACGATCGCCTGTCGCTCCGCGCCGATCCCGTTCTGGTTTTCTTCGTCGTCGTAGAACGCGGGGCGGAAGGCGCCGTAACTATTGTTGCTCGCAACAATGTTCGTGCCGCGTTGTAGCATAAGTGTTGCGTAATCGTGAGCCGCGACGATCGCGTTCGTTGAAAGACGCCCGAACCGATCGGCGATCTTCAGAGCCATCAAGCTTACGTTCCAGCTGACGCCCGCGACACCCTGGCCGTTGTTGCCCGCCGCGCCCGCCGCGCTAGCTACCTGCGTTCCGTGCTGTCCGGTATCTTCATCTTGCGGATTTCCATCAAACTCGGCAAAATCAAAGCCGTTAACATCGTCGGTGAACCCGTTGCCGTCGTCATCGATGCCGTTGCCAGCAATCTCACCAGGGTTTACCCATAAATTAGGAATTAGGTCCGGATGCTGCAGATCGATGCCAGTATCGATAATCGCGATGATATTAGCGCGCGAACCGATAGAGATATCCCACACTTTCTCAACGTGGATATCCGCGCCGGAGGTCCCTAGCTGAGAATTTGGCGATATCTCGGAGGGAATTAACTGCCCGACATTGCGCAACGAATACTGATCAGAAAAACGCGGATCGTTCGGCAGACGCGATACCTGATACAGCAGATCCGGTTCAACCGTCTTCAGCCGCGGAATTTCACCCCGGATAGACTGCACGTTGCTCAGCGTGATACGGCCATTTACTTTAAGATCAACGTATCTTCCAAGGCCATACGCACGCGCGCTCAACACCTCAACGCCCAGCCGCTCGCCCGCCAGTCGGGCCAAAGACTCAGCCTCCTGCTTACCAATGTAATCGTCAAACTCCACAAGATACGAACCCGACCGGACGATCAGCGTCCCCGCACCCCACTCCGCCCGTTCAAAACCCTCGGGAATCACCGTCACCTGTCCCGCAGTGTCGTCAGCGGGCGAGACCGGCCCGGGAGTTGAACCTCCCGAGAATAAGTTAATCGCAAGCATCTGGCGCGTCTCAAGCGTGTCGAACGCATTGCCGCACTCATCAGCATCGAGTGCCATGCCCAATGCACGCAACACGCCCCGCTTGCCCCGCGACAACCAACCTGACTCAATCGCTTGGGTTTCATGCGCCTCGCCAGCATTACAGGCCAGGGATTGGGGTGATACCGCGAGACGATCCATACTCTTGGGCATTACGCAAACTCCGGGTTCGCCAAAAGAAATCCAAATTCTTTCAACTTTTTAGAACAAAACACTTAAGAGCCCCGCAGACACGCAGGTCTGCTGCAACTCGGCCAACACACCAACCCCCCCAATCAGCAATGCAATCAAACGCATCAATCCGATAAGCACGCTGCGTCCTCTGCCATACGAAACCCTACGGTCGCTCGTTCCCGATCGTATCCGAAAAAGCCGCGTCTTCCGACCCTCGCCCACGCGAAGGGTCCAAGTGTACCTAACCAAAAGCGATTCTGCCCGCTTTTTCGTTGATCCAAGCCAACTCCACCAAAAAAGTCCACATGACACTACTGGCTCAAGCTCGCTCCCACCACTCCCTCGCGTCCCCGGCGAGCGACCCGCAACAAAAGTTCAGCATGCCGAGCGCTCGCGCCCCGATGCGCCGCAAGGCAAGCCAGCCCCTTCTCTACCAGCTGCCCTCGCCGGCCCGCGTCGTACACCAACGTCGCTAAAACCCCTCCAAGCTCCTCGCGGCTTGACTGAACGATCCCCCCCTGGGTAAGCAGCGCCGCCACCACTGTCGAGAAGTCAGCAACCGCAGGGCCGATCACCGTCGCCTTTCCGCACGCGATCGGCTCGATCGGATCCGATCCGTATTGATCATTGAAGCTGCGCCCCATCACCACCACCGTTGCCAGCGAGTACGCCGCGCTTAACTCGCCGATGCTATCAAGCAGGAACCGCGGCGAGGCTCCACCCCGCCCCTCCACTCGCGCTGCATTACCCCCGCCAGACCTGCGAATCACCCGAGCACCGTCAATCGCCAACGCCTCCGCGGCTGTATCGAAGCGCTCAGGCTTCCGCGGGGCGCACAAAAGTTGAGCCCCACGAGGGCATGCCTCTACGAGCAGCGCTTCCTCCGTCGGGCCGGTGCTCCCCGCGACAATGAGCGGCAAGCCGCGATCGATCCCCATCGCCTTCGCCAACGACTCCGCGGCTGCCTCCGAAACCGGCGTGTTCGCCGCGTCCCACTTCATCGTTCCAGTCACGCAGCACCGCTCCGCCGATGCCCCAAGTTCAATAAATCGCGCAACATAAGTTTGGTCCTGCGCTGCAACAAAGTCAAGCCGCCCCAGTGATCGGCCAAAAAAATGCCGTATCTTCCGATACCCGCGAGCGCTGCGTTCACTTAACCTTCCATTGATCACCCCGACCGCGATTCCCCGCCGCGTCGCCAGGCGAACGAAATTGGGCCACACCTCCAGCTCCACCAACCCAATTACATCCGGTCGCACAGCGTCCAAAAACCGCTCAACCGCCCAAGAGAAATCCAGCGGATACCTCACCACCGTGCAAGACGACTGGTAAAGCGCCCTAGCCCGCCACATCCCCGAATCGGTCGTGGTAGAAATTACAACGTCCGCCTCCCCTGCCAGCAGCGGCACGATATAACGCAGCGCCGCAACCTCGCCCACCGACACAGCATGTAATAAAATCCTGGGCCGATGCCCCGCTCCTCCGCCCTGCGTCCGCGCTGGCAACGGCTCAATCTTCCCAAAACGCTCCCGCCACCCCGCCCGACGCTTAAACACCCACCACGGGGCAGTCAGCAATGCCACGGGGATGTACAAAAGATCAAGTGCGTTCATCAGCGGGCAGGCCGCGGAGAAAATCAATGGGCAGGCAGGGATTCGAACCCTGAACCCTTCGCGTGTAAGGCGAATGCTCTAGCCGTTGAGCTACCCGCCCCGGGTCCCCCATATTAGCAACCCAGCCCCCGCGAGTGAAGTCGCTCCTCACTTTCCTTCTACTTCGCCCACAACTTTCCATCTTCTGCTCAACCTCAACACCACCTTCCTCAAATAGCCCCTTCCCTTAACCCCCGCGTGAAACTTGCCCCGCCGCCAACTACCATCGTCCCAGATCCTCCCCACACGTTTAAGGCCAGATCATGCCCACCGCACACGATTCCTCCACCCACATCACTCTCCCCGAAGATTCCAACCAAGCACTCGGCCTGGGTCACTTCGCCATAGACTTTATGT
>Ga0105046_10001687_pt1 | contig 34175 bp, 35 predicted proteins | sample MAT03_FD_78385 | JGI IMG/M metagenome (GOLD analysis project Ga0105046, IMG submission 78385) | Freshwater microbial communities from Lake Fryxell liftoff mats and glacier meltwater in Antarctica - MAT-03 (megahit assembly) | ecosystem: Environmental > Aquatic > Freshwater > Ice > Liftoff... | reverse complement strand
GAGCAACTTGATGTCGATCTGCCGGAAGAAATGTTCTTCGAGCTTTAACAAATCCTTGAAGACTTCCTTCTCGAACTTGCCAAGCTTTTTAAACGTCTTGTCAATGGCACCGTTGATGATTCCGTCGGCCTTGTCGAGGGAATCCATGATGATCTTGCGTTCCTCAGCCAAGGCCCCTTTGAGCAGGTCTTCGGCCTCACGTTTAGCCTTGTCGATCAACTCCGAAGCGGCCTTCTTCACTTCTTCGATGGTCTTTCCATCGATCTTCACGTTCGGCTCGTAGAGCCAATCGAAAAGGCCCGCTTGGCACTCTTGCGGGGGCAACCCGCACAGGCCCAGGAAAGTGAACGTGGTCAACCAAATGTGTCGCATGATGTGTTTCTCGCGTTGAGTGAGGGCTGAACCCGAACCCACAGGCAGTTTAGACGGGGCACTGCTTGTGGGATTTAGGCAGAACGGCCAAAGTCGAGAAATGCGGTTTGGGCAATTCGGCCACTAGCCGCGAGGTCGAAACGCACCCGGTGGTTGGTGCTTAATTGTCTCGAAAACCTCGCAGAACCGATGATACTCGTAGCCCAATGTCGCCGCGACATGCTTGATCAAAAACCCCAGACGCAACATGCTTTCGGCCTTGTCCATGGCGCGACGGTGCATGTAGGAAATCGCTGTGAGTTTGAGTGGGTTCGCAGTATCGCTTTCAAAATGCCGGCTGAAACTGCGGTCGCTCATGCACGCCACTTCGCGAAGCGTTTCAAGAGTCGGATGCGGGTTGCCACCCGGATTCTCAACCCAACGTTCGATGAGTAGGATCGCCGCCGCGATACCGGATTCCTCGGAAGATGTGGAGACTTTTGGTGCAGGTTGAGACGGAATCGCGTATTGTTTGGCGAGCGTAATCGCCAACAAGGTACGGTGGGCTTCGACAGCTTTCGCCGTGAAGGCATTCGGTGATTCAAGTTCATCTTTCAGAGCTTGTGCAATCTCAACGATCTTGGGAAACTTGCACCCGAACTTGCCGCCACCGAACTCCGCGCGGAGCGAGACATCGTTCAAAATCTCGGACTGCACTCGAATCGAGAGAATTCGCGAGTCGATTTGGATGTTCCAATCCCACTTCATCCCAGCGGGGACGAAGATGAATTCCCAGGGGCGCACCACCTTGGCCACACTCATGGAAAATCCGTCCCCCGAGAAGCTAAACCTCCCGCAGTTGTCGCCGATGTTCACAGCGATGTGGTGGTCAGGGAATGCGTGTTTCGCCTCGAGTCCAAAGCCAGCTTGAAGGAAATCGTTATTAACGACAATTCCCTGCCAGCCCAAGTCCAGGCTGGAAGCGTGAATTAACCTCGGATCCAACAGACCGTCGTAAGAAATGGTGTGAGTTGGGCGGGCGGAGTCACGCATGGACACGGCCTCATGCTGGGGTGGGCCATCCATGACCTGTGCGTCAGTGAAACGGCGCGGCATTTTATCCCCGCGGTCAACTTCGTGAGGTGTCCATTGTGAAGAATTGGTTTACTTCGACGGTTCGAGGGTCACCGTAACTTGGAGACCGATGAAGCGGCCGGCGTCAGCGTCGGGGTTTAGGTGGACTGTCACTTCGATCACACGCCGGTCGGCGTCCTCACGCGGGCCGAGGGCGAATACCTGATTCCGGGCGATCATGCGAGAGATGTCTTGCTCCGACTTCACCACGCCAGAGAGTGGCCGGGGCAGCGCGGGGTTCTTCACCTCGGCCTTCACGGGGCCGCGTTTCACCCACTGTGATAGGCGTTCCACGTCGCTTTCGTAAACCTCGGCCACGGCGGTCATCGTGGTAAGGTCGGCCATCTGGAGAATTGGTTCAAGGCCGGTGGGTTGCCCGGTGCGGCCGGTCACCTTCAGCACGGTTCCGGTGATCGGAGCCTTGAGAGTCGTTTGCTCCGCGAGTTGCCGTGCGAGAATCAGCTTCTCTTCGGTCGATTTCGTGGGCACTCGCGCGATGGCTTCATCGAGATCAGCCTGCGCCGCGGCGATCTTCGCGCTGGCGGCTTTCTCGGTCTGGTCGTAGGTCGTCGCGGTCTTCGTGCGGACGGCGACGGTTGCCTTCAGTTCGGCGTCCGCCTGGGCCGCCAGGACGCTGGCCTTGTCCATCTCCTCGGGCGAGACGGCCACGCCACCGGCTTTGAGTTTGACGAGTCTGCTCACCCCGGAAGCGGCCGCCGCCGCCTGGAGTTTGAGGAAGACCAACTTCGCATCAATGGCGGCGAGGTCGCTGTCCTTGTTGGCCTGGGCTTGGTTCAACTCGGCTTTCGCGGCGAGCAAACGCTGGTCGCCGGCGATTCGAGCGAACTTCAGCGAGTCGTTCGCTTCCTTCTGCTGCGTCTCGGCGATCAGAACTTCCTTCAGACGGTCAAGGCGACTGGCGAGGTCGGCGATGGGCGTGTTGATGGCGATCTCGCTCCCGGTGGCAACGTCGTAGAGCCTCAAGATGCGGTCGCCGGGCGGACCGATGACGGGCACCACTCCATTCGTGGGCTGAAGCCTTCCGAGAGATGTGATTTTCTCAACGCGAGTGGCCGATGGTTCGACGGTCGTTCCAGGGGAACCGCTGCGTGCGATCAGGTAGCCCCCGGCCGCGCCGGCGGCGACCGCGGCAAGGATTGCTAACAACGTTTCCCAGCCACGGCCAGAACGGCCAGCGGTGTTCCGGTGCGGCATCTGCAAGCGCCCCTGTCACTTGAGAACTTCAGTCGCCAGCAGCGTAAACCACGTTAGCCGGCACACGACGTGAACCGACTGATCGAAGTGAATGCCGTACCACTTCGAGCATTTGCCGAAGTCCGTCCACCAGTGGATGATGGCCTCGGAATACGCGAGGACGGCGACGGCGTCCCAACTGAAGCCGAACCACCGGACGACGACTCCGACGGCCGCGCCATGCAGCACCGCGTGTGCCGTGAGCCAGTAATACCAGGGTACGAACTTGGCAACCGGGTTCGTACTATTGCGGCATTTGCAGGTGGCTATCGCGTCCGATTGGAGCGCGAAATCCATCAGCGAGTGGGTAGCCAGCAGGAAGAAGAGCAAGGCGAACAACATAAAGCGGTCCAGTGGGTACCCGATTGTAACCCGGAAGTACAGGCGGTAATACCCCGAATGAAGTGGGGATTCGAGGCGCGCGGTCCGAAACCGAATCGACCGTCCTAACCCATGCTTTTCGCACACGGCGGCACGTCGGTTGCACTTTCCGTGTAAGATTCTTCCGGCGGCTAATATTCACACCCGCCGGTAGAATATCGAAACCCCGTTCCGCTACCAAGGAAACCCATGACAACCCCCGGCCAAACGTTCACCACACGAATCGATCTCTCAGCCGACAAGCGGACGACTGCGATTTTGCTTCTGAACCAAAACCTCGCGGACACGTTCGACCTGATGTCGCAGACCAAGTTCGCCCACTGGAATGTGAAGGGGCCGCAGTTCATCGCCCTGCACAAGTTGTTCGACGAACTGGCCGAAGTCCTGGAAGATCACGTCGATGAACTCGCGGAGCGGGTCACGGCCCTCGGTGGCGTCGCGACGGGAACCAGTCGTCAGGCGGCGGCCGCGAGCAGAGTGCCCGAGTTCCCCAGTGGCGTACACAAAGGAATGGATGTTGTAACCGCGCTGGCCGAACGCTACGCCGGGGTCGGCAAGACCACTCGCCAGGCCATCGACGAAGCCGACAAATTGGGCGACAAGGGCACCGCCGACCTGTTCACCGCTGTGTCCCGCGACCTCGACCAATCGTTATACTTCCTCGAATCACACTTGCAGGGGTGAACACTTCGGCAAGCAACCCCAGCACAGGGCGGAAGCCCTGTGCTCATTACGCCACAAACCAAACACCCGCGCCGATTCCCACCAGGAGCATGAATAACCCGAAACAACCGCGCTTGCGAGCGGGTTGCAGCAAGGCTCGCAGGTAGGCTTCGGCCTCGTCGCATGCTCTGGTGTAAGCAGCGCGGTCGTCGATCTTCTGGTAATCCGCCTCGTGAACGATCTTGTTCCGCACCGTGGCAATGTACCGCAACTTCTTGACAAGTGCTGGCGGCAACCGCGTCTGAACGCTGCTCACCTTGTCGTGCAACCCCTTGCCGACGGCCCCCAGCGCTTGTTCCAATAAGGATTCAAGCACTTTGGTCCGCGTGACGGCCAGTTCAATATCGCTCATGTGAATCTCACGCCGGCATGAGGCGGGGGTTCGAGAATACCATCTTCCAGGGTCGTACCGTCCAGCGGACAAACACACCGGCTTCGTGGAACGGATCAGATTGAAGCAACGCGAGTGCCGCTTCCATCGTCTCGGCTTCGTAAATGATGAGCGCGCCGTAACCGTCCTCGAACGGACCGGAGCCGAAGAGTTGGTCTTTCTCGACAAGGCTCGTCAAATACGCACGGTGGGCTGGCCGCACCGCGTCCACTTTATCCTTGTCGGTGATGTACTCGATCACGGCAGCGAATTTCATGGTTGTTCTCGTTGCGGAACCTGAGCGAGTTGAGACTCGGGACTCCAGTGAAGGCAAACCGGCGACCTTACGGTGCGCCGCTCGCCAAGTGCGCCTCTCGCCAAGGCCACGGTGAGCGGCGCACCGTAAGGTCGCCGGTTTGCCTTCACTGGGCTTGCCCCGCGTTGCTCACTCGTTCGGTGGGGAAGTATGCTCGGCTCAACACGGCGTGCGCCCCGAACAGTGCGGCCGCGAAGAGCATGTCGCCCGTCAGGGTGTTGCGGTAAAATGGCAACGCGGCTTCGTAACAATTCCCGAGTCCCGTGAGCGAATAACCATACGGGAGGGCCTGTTCCAACCAGCTTACGAAGTTCGTGGCCAGGAAGAACAGCATCCCGGCCCCGACGGTTCCCGCGGCGATGATTGCGGGGTTCTCGGTCTTCGTGAGAAGCAACCAGCCGAGCGCCACATAAACGGCGAAGCACACCCAAGTCGGGAAGTGCGGCTCGAAGTTGTAGTGAAGGTAGACGCCAAGGTCTTTCAGGCCGAGCGCCAGCGCGACGAACCCGACGCCTTGCCAGAACCCGAGGCGAGCGGCGGCGAAGAGGGCCAGCGCTCCAATGGGGGAAACATTCCAGGGACGGAAAGTTTGCGGCAGTAGCGCAGTCGCAGCGGCCAGCACGGCGACCGAGGCCAGAGCCAGCGTCATCGGCTTCAATCGCGTGGGCGTGGAATCGCCGGTCACGGCTGGCCTCTTCAAAAGTGGAACGAACCGCCACCAATTGATGACAGCACCGAGCGATTACTCTAGGCATGGTGCGGGATAGCCGCAAGTCGGGTACAATGGCAACAAACCGAATGGCCAACGAGGGAGGCCGATTATGAGCGCGGAACCGAAGACGTGGGATGATGACGTGCGCATCGGGGTGCCGACCGTAGGTCGCGCGCCGGGTTTGCCCGAACCTGTGGGACGGACGCCTCACACTATCGATGAACTCGGCGATGCGAGTCTTCTGGAGTTGCGACCGGGTGAAACCGAACTCGGCCGGCCTCCGCAGGTGCCCGCCGACCTGTCGCCACTATCGCCGGAAGACGTGGCGAAACTTCGATTGCTCGACGAAGAGCAAGCCGCCCGCGACCTTGCGGAAGCGGAAATACTCCTCGCTTCCGACCCCACCGGCCTTGGCTGGCTCGGGTGGTTCGGCACACCGCTGGTCTTCGCGTTCCTGCTCGGCATGGCTGGCGTGTTCGGTCTCTTCTTCCTGAACCAAACCATGACGCTGTTGGCCGCGCTGTCCACACAGCCCGTGTGGGCACAGTACGTCGGTTACGGCGGTTTGGGGCTGTTCGCGTTCTGCGTGCTGTACGCCGCGTTGCGGTTCTTCGTGATCTATTACCACCTGCAACGCAATCGCCAACTTCGCGTGAAGGGCGTCGAAGAACTCTCGAAGCGGACTCGCCTGCGTTGGCTGGCGGCGGCGAAGTCCGCCGAGGCTCGGGCGCGGATCGAGGATTACCTGAAGGCGTTCCCGATGAACACCGAGAAGGAACGCAAGCTCTTGCGAAGCATCGGCCTCACCGACGAGGCGCAAGCCCGGCTCGCGGTGGCACGTGTGGAACTGCTCGACCACGATAAATTCGCGTCCACGCCGCAATGGTTCGCGCGGTTCCGGGATGGGTTCCAGGCGGAACTCGATACCGCCGCCGAGTCGCGCATCCGCTATTGGGGAAGCCGAATCTGGGTCGTCACCGCAGTCGCCCCGAACGCCGTCGTGGACTCCGGCGCGACGCTCTTTTACACCTTCTCGATGCTCACTGACCTGTGCCAGATTTACAACCTCCGCGCCGGCCGCACCGGAACGGCCGTGTTGCTTGGCCGCGTTTTCTTCAACGCTTACCTCGCGGGGCAGGGCACGGAGTGGGAGAAGATCGCCGAAGACCACTACGACCAACTATTCCACGAAGCGATGAACGTGGTCGGCGTCGGCATTAGTTCCAACCTCGTCGGCAAGCTGCTCGGCAAGATCGGCGCGAAGGCCACGACGGGCTACTTGAACCGCGTGCTGCTGATTCGCCTGGGCCGCTACTCCGCCCGCTTGCTCCGCCCCGTGACGAAGGAATGAGTCAAAACCCCATTGGCTTCCTCATATAGCCTCCGGCTTGCCGGGGGTTATCCACGCCGGTTCACCCGGCGGGAACAATCCCGAAATCGCGCACGGTGAATAGCGGTCGGAAGTCGTACTTTGCGAGGGCTTCGCGGGCACCTTGCAAGCGGTCGCAGATGCACACCACCCGCAGCACCTTCGCCCCAACTGCTTCAACGACCTCGATAGCCTGAACAACGCTGCCACCCGTCGTTAACACGTCGTCGATCACTACCACATTGTCACCCGCGTGCACCTGCCCTTCGAGCCGTTCCTTGCTGCCGTGCTCCTTGGTTTGCTTGCGAACGAAGAAGCCTTCGAGATGTCGGCCCGCTCGGTGAAAGGCCGTCAGCGCCGCGGCGGCCATCGGGATCGCCCCCACTTCCAACCCGCCAATCGCCTGGAACTCGAGATCGCGGGTCGCCTCGAAGAGCAGTTCCCCGAGCAGGCTAATCGCCTCGGCGTGGAACAGCACCTTCTTCGAGTTGACGTAGTAACTGCTCTTCTTGCCCGAGGCGAGCGTGAAGTCGCCGAACTGCAAGGCACGTTCGCGGAACAATTCTTGAAGCCGGTCTTTGGGTGTCATTGTTGTCGTCGGTTGTGGTTGGTCAGGGTGCTGCGTGTAAATAGACCCCCGGCTTGCTGGGTCTTATTTCGTAAGTATAACCTCACGGTAAGTTGCGAATCGGTTCAGGCAAAATTTTCTGGCAACGGGAAACCACCTGCTGCACAGGGCTTCCGCCCTGTGCTACAAACGCCGGCCCCTATTCGGGGCGAAAAGCACCGTCTTGTCTTCGCCCTGTAGGGGCCGCCTTTCGTAGCCCTGTGCTGAATTGCCAAGAAACTTTGCCAGACCCGTTGCGAATCGGTTCAGGACAACCCACAACCAACCCCCAACTCCCAAACTTCCATGTCCACCCCAAAACTGTACACCGATGATGAAGTGGCGGCGAAGCTTCTCGAACATGGCCTGGCCGACTGGCACCTCGAAGACGGTTGGATTCGCCGCAAGTACAACACCGACGGTTGGCCCCAAACGCTCATGGCCGTGAACGCCATCGGCTTCGTCTGTGAAGCCGCCTACCATCACGCCGACCTCGCCGTGACGTGGGGCAAGTTGTGGGTGAAGCTCAAGACCCACTCCGCCGGCGGCATCACCGACAAAGATTTCGAGGTCGCCAAGAAGATCGAGGACACGGTGCTGTGGCGGCCGCCCACCAGTTCCGCGTGCGGTGGCAACCCCGGCAAGTTCGTATTCAGCAAGTCATAAATCCAACAACACCCAACCCACAACGCAACCCATGAAATCCCTCTCCCTGTTCTTCTTGATGCTGCTTGTGCCCGCGCTCGCTGCGGCTGACTCCGTCACCGTGACCGGCGGCAAACAGGACGCCACGAATGTCGTGGTGACCACCGACACCGAATTCGCCTTCGATATCACCGCAAACGACGTGAAGACGTTTGCCCAGCGTTCGGGCAAGAAGAGTCTGATCGTGTTGCCTGTGGTGAAGGCCGGCGAAAGCATCACAATTAAACCGTGGGTGCCCAAGAAAGGCGACCCGGCACCGGGCCAACCCGCGATGTTCAAGTTCGTCGAGAAGGCCGGGGAGTATGTGGATGTGAACTTCGAGAGTAAACCCGTGCTGCGATTCGTCAATAAGCCGCACGACGCAAGTACGGCCGATTCCCACTACATGACGTTCAAGCCATTCCACCAAGTCTTCGACCCCGCCACCGGCAAGACGCTGCTCACGAGTGGAGCGCACCCGAACACCAAAGAATTCCTGTACCCGCACCACCGCGGTCTGTTCTTCGGCTTCAACCGCATCAGTTACGGCGACAAGCAAACCGCCGACATTTGGCACGGCACGGACAAAGTGTACAGCACCTGCAACAAGATGATCTCGACGGAGGAAGGCCCCGTGTTCGCGCGACACAAGGCCGCCATCTCGTGGCACGGGAAGGATGACAAAGCATTCGCAAATGAAGAGCGTGAAGTGACCGTCTACAACCTGCCCGGCGGCACGCTCATCGACTGGAACACGACGCTCGTGACGGACTTTCCGAAAGTCCGTTTGGACGGTGACCCGCAGCACGCCGGGTTCCACTTCCGGGCTAACATGGAAGTTGCCACGAACATCGAAGCCGAGAAGGCGCTCGCCAAGAAAGAGAACCGCCCGGTGAAGCCCGCCGATACGTATTACCTCCGCCCAGATGGCAAAGGCAAACCCGGCGAAACGCGCAACTGGGACGCGAAGGGCAAGAACGACAAGGCCGTGAACCTGCCGTGGAACGCGATGAGCTGCGTGATCGGCGAGAAACGCTACACGGTGTTGCGCATCAATCACCCCGACAACCCCGGCGAAAAGCGCGGCAGCGAGCGCGACTACGGCCGCTTCGGCGACTACTTCGAGTACGACCTGACGCCCAAGACGCCGTTGAAACTCAAGTACCGCGTGTGGGTGCAACTCGGCGAGATGACCGTGCCGCAGTGTGAAGCGATGGCCAACGGGTTCGTCAACCCGCCCGAGGTGAAGGGGAAGTAAGCTGAGCCGCTTGCGGCTTCGCAACCTCCGACCAACAAATCACGCCAGGTTCTCTGCCAATCCGAGCAGTTCCCCGGCGCGTTGTTCGATTAACTCGCGCATCGCCAACTTCTCGCGCCACTCAGCGGGGATGCCTTCGGCTCCGTAGAAGGCTCCCGCGATTTGCCCGTAGACCGCACCCGTAGTGTCCGCGTCTTCGCCCAAGTTCACCACGGCGAGCGCCCCATCTCGAAAGTTGTCGGTGCGGTGAAACGCCCACAGCGCGGCTTCGAGCGTGTGAATCACATATCCGCTTCCGCGAATCTCGGGCGGTTCCTTCACCTTGAACGACCCAGCCGCAATCGCCTCAACTTTTGGTGAAAGCGGAACTTCAAGCCAGCACTTCACCGCCGGCTCGTAGTCGTTGCTCAACACTTCGCTCTTGGAGCAACCCGCAAGCGCCGCTAGCAATAACCCCGCGAAGTAGCGGCACGAATCGACGCACTCAACGGCCCCGTGCGTGGTGCGTGAACTCTGCCCCGCCATGTAAATAGCCACGGCTGGGTTGTTGGCGAACGCGAGCGGGGCAGGCGCGAGCCGCATGAGTGAGCCGTTTCCCGCCGACCCCGAATCGGTCGAACCGGGGTATTGCTGGCGTTGTGCCTCGAACCGCCGCAACGCACCCGCAGTCGTAATCCCGATGTCGAAACAGCGGCCCTTCACGCTCAGGTGACCGTTGCGATACCAGCGTATATACGTTTCAAGTTGGTGAATTGGATCGAATTCGCGCTGCGTGACGAGGCTCTCGGCGAGGCAAAGCGCCAGGCTCGTGTCGTCTGTCCACTCACCCGGCTTCAAGTCGAACGGCCCGCCACCTACCATGTCCGTGAGCGGGCTGAACTCGCCGGGGTTCAGGAACTCCAGTGTCGTGCCGAGAGCATCACCAGTGGCAAGGCCCAAAAGCGCGCCTCGGTAACGGTCAAGCGTGGTCATGGCAACTCCGCGAAATAAGTTTAGGGAGCACAGGGCTTCCGCCCTGTGCTGGGGGTTGCTGAACGTTGTTCGTTTCATTACCAATCACTCAACTTAGGTTGCCCACCGGAATCGCACCATGACTTCCCCAACGCTCTCGACATTCGCCCTCGGGCTGACGGGCGAAACCGCCTTCGATGTCCTCGCGGTCGCCAAGAAACTCCAGGCCGCTGGCAAAGATGTCATCTCGCTTCAGATTGGAGACAGCCCATTTCCCAGCACGGCATCGGCGCTCAAAGCCGGGAAAGCCGCCATTGATGCCGGGATGACTCGCTACGCCCCATCGCTTGGGCTTCCCGAGTTCCGCGCAACCATTGCCGCGACCGTCAAAACCGAGTTCGGAATCCAAGCCACGGCCGACAACGTCGTTGTCGCTCCCGGTGCGAAGCCGTTCGAGCAATTCTTTTGCGAATTGTTCCTCGAACCCGGCGATGAAGTGTTGGTCTTCCAGCCCGCGTTCCCGACTTACGAGCCAAACATTCTCCGCCGGCAAGCGGTCCCCGTCTACCGCCCACTTCGCCAAGAGAACGCCTTCCGCCCTGATCTGGTCGAGATCGAGAAGTTCGTGAAGCATTCGCCGCGAGCGAAAGCAATCTTCCTGAACTCACCCCACAACCCGACGGGTGGAGTTGCCACGCAAGGCGATCTGAAAGCCATCGCCGATTTGGTCCGCGGCACGAATGTGGCGATTCTCAGCGACGAACCGTACTGCCACATGGTGTGGGAAGGCACCCATCATAGCATCTTGGCGGAACCGGGGATGATGGATCACGTCGTCAGCGCCTTCACGTTCTCGAAGAGTTACAGCATGAGCGGTTGGCGTTGCGGCTACGCGGTCACTTCGCCCCGCAACGCCGAGTTGATCGGCAAGATGATTAACACGTCGCTTTCGTGCGCCCCGCCCTTCGTTCAGATGGGAGGCAAAGCCGCACTCGAACACGACGCGGCCGAACGCGATGACTCCATGCGGAAGTTCAAAGCCAAGGTGGAATTGCTCGTGGGCGAACTCCGCAAAGTGCCCGACGTGACCGTACTGATGCCAAAAGGCACCTTCTATGTGTTCCCGCGAGTCGAGCCAATTTGCAGGAGACTCGGGATCACATCGCATGGGTTGGCGATGTACCTACTCGAAGGTGCGGACGACAAGCGAGGCGTCGCGTGCCTGGGTGGCGAATGCTTCGGAGCCGCCGGCCACGGCTTCCTACGCTTCAGTTGCGCCGAACCGGACGAGCGATTGGTGCAAGCGGTCGCATTCTTCGCCGACGCCATCACCCGCACCGACCGCGTCAAAGCTTACCTCGATTCGCACCCCAAGTACCGGGTAAACTGAGTCAACCTGAACCCGAGGAGACCGCGAAATGAACACGGACGTGACCGCGACCGACGAAGCCATTTACCCGGAGAGCGACGGGAAACCGATGGCCGACAACACGCTGCAATGGGATTGGATGGTCAAGATCGTCGGCGAACTCCGCGAACTTTTCGCAGATCGCGAGGTCTTCGTCGCCGGCGATCTCTTCTGGTATCCTGTCGAAGGCGAACCGAAAATCGTCACAGCGCCAGACGCTTTGGTGGTCTTCGGTCGCCCGCCGGGCTATCGCGGTAGCTACAAGCAGTGGGTCGAAGTGAACATCGCACCCCAGGTTGTTTTCGAGGTTCTCTCGCCGAACAACACAGCCTCGGAGATGAACGCGAAACTCAAGTGGTACGAGAAGTACGGCGTCGAGGAATACTACTATCTCGACCCATACGACAACCTTTGGATGGGCTGGACGCGGCGCGAAGGAAAGTTTCACCCCGTTGAACCGATCCAGGGCTTCGTGAGTCCCAGACTCGGCGTTCGGTTTGACATGAAAGATGGTGTGCGACTCTTCGGCCCCGATGGGCGAGAGTTCCTGACACGCGAAGAACGTGTCGAGGAAATCAGCGTGGAGCTGGAGAAAACCGCCAAAGCGTTCGAGGACGAACGAACTCGCGCGCTGAACGCGATCCGGCACGCCAACGAGGAACGCGAACGCGCCGACGAAGCTGACCTACTTGCCGATAAGGCAGTCCAAAGGGCGGACGAAGCCGACCTACTTGCCGACGAAGCGGTACAACGCGCAGCCGAAGCAACGCAACGAGCCGATGAGGCAACGCAACAGGCTGAGCAAGAGCGCCAGCGAGCGGAACAGCAACAACTCGCCAAGGAGCGGTTCGCGGCGAAACTCCGCGAACTCGGCATCAACCCGGACGATCTGCTCAAACCAACTGGGTGAAGTGCTTGCGCTGCGAGGAAGCCTCACAACCCCTTGCGGCGCTTCAATTCCTTCATCACATCGGCCAGGCCGCGAGTGTTGAACACGTCGTCCTTCGTGAGCCAACCGCGACGGGCGACCTGAACGCCGAAGCGGAACAAGTCGAGTTCACCCGGACTGTGTGCGTCCGGGTTAATCACAATCGGAATCCCCATCGCCTTGGCACGTTTGACGTGAACCCAATCGAGGTCGAGGCGCGAGGGTTGCGCGTTGATCTCGATCATCTTGCCGTGCTTCGCGGCAGCGGCCAGAACCGCGTCGAGGTTGATCTTGTAGCCTTCGCGTTTCAGCAGCAACCGGCCCGTCGCGTGTCCGAGCATCGTCACCGCGGGGTGTGCAAGCGCTTTGCAAACGCGGGCGGTCATCTCCTCTTCGGGCATCCCGAACAAGCTGTGAACGCTCGCCACAACGTAGTCGAAGCCTGCAAGCAACTCATCTTCGTAGTCGAGCGAACCATCTTCGAGGATGTCGCACTCGATGCCCTTCAAGATGGTAACGCCCGTTAACTTCGCGTTGACGCGGTCGATCTCGGCCCATTGTTTCTTGACCACGCTCGGTGGCATTCCGCGTGCGATGGTCAGCGATTGCGAGTGGTCAGCGACACCGAAATACTCGAAGCCAAGCGCCTTGCTCGCCAGAGCCATTTCTTCAAGGCTCGCGGTGCCGTCGCTATACGTCGTGTGGTTGTGGAACACGCCGCGGATGTCGTTGTCCGCAACGAGCGCCGGCAACTTCTTCGCCTCGGCGGCCGCGACTTCGCCCGTGTCCTCTCGCAATTCCGGCTCGATGTAGGCCAAGCCCAGCGCCGCGAAGATGTTGGCTTCGGTCTTTGCTGGAACCCGATGAGTCTCGGAGCCAAGGCCGTACTCGTTGAGTAGCCAGCCGTGGTCAATGGCTCGCTGACGCATCCGGATGTTGTGTTCCTTGCTGCCCGTGAAGTAGTGCAACGCGAACGGGAATTGCTCATCGGTCACGACACGGAGGTCGGCGTTCAGCGTGACCTTCTCGCCGTGAACGAGAGTCGAAGCCACGACGCTCGACTTGGTTGGGCCGTGTGCGACAATCTGGACGACGCCCAAAAGTTTCACAAACTCGTCCATGATGGGCTGTGGGGTCGCACTGCTGACGAGGATATCGATGTCCTTGGCTGTCTCGCGGCGGCGGCGAAGGCTGCCACACAGTTCAGCGCGAATGACACCGGGGAGAGCGCGAATCTGCTCGAGAAGCGCAAGCCCAAGCGGCAACGCCAGGTCGATGCGAACGCGGTTGCCGACGGTGCCGAGGAAGGCGATGCCTTCGAGAATCTTCTGCTGGGTCTTCGCGCCGAAGCCCTTTTGCTTGGCGACTTCGCCCGCCTCGCACGCGGCTTTCAGTTTCTCGATGGTGTCGAGGCCGAGCGTGTCAAACAGCGTTTTCACTTTCTTGGGGCCGATGCTGGGTAGCCGCAACATCGTGACCAACCCCGCCGGGATCGAGGCGCGCAACTCTTCGAGGTAAGGCAAAGCCCCCGTGGTCACCAATGTGGTGATCTTCAACGAGAGCGCTTCGCCGATGCCGCGAACATCGGAGAGTTTCGCTTCCGCAACAAGCTGCTTTAGGTCGCCATCGAGTTGTTGCACGGTGCGGGCCGCGTTGTGGTACGCGCCGCTGCGGAATGTGTTTTCGCCTTTGAGTTCGAGAAGCGTTCCGATTTCGTCGAGCGCCGCGGCGACTTCGTCCTTGGTCATGTGCGTGACTCCCGTAGTGAGATGGGGAGAGAATACCAAATCGAGACGTGGTGGGGAAAGTGGGTTGGTTCCTGATAGCTGAAAAGCAAAGACCCCGGGCAGAGTACCGGGGCTAAATGAGAAACAAACGACTTATACACAAACCCGCCGGCGGTGACTCATCCTGGGACCGCGGCCGTCCCGGCCGCATGCAGGGAAATTCAGCACTTTCCGAGACAAATCCAATGCGATTTCATCACTTTGCCTGCGGCCGGGACGGCCGCGGTCCCAGGATAAAACCGGACAACCGTTCCGAACTCATGTACTAGGCCGCGATCTTCAATCGCGGGCGGGACGCGGTGATGGCTGCGCCGCTTCGGCGGGCCGGCGCGTGAAGCATGATCTCCATGCCGTTCACGATTCGGTCAGGGCCGCGACCGTCGAACAGGTTGCGACCACATCGGGTCATGCCTTTGCGTTCGAGCGGGTCGTCCAGTAGTGAGCCGACGGCTTCGGTCAGGCGCTCGAAACTCACGTCGGCGGCGTCTCCCAGGTAAGTGGCAACGCCTTCGTCGTCCATCTTCTTGGCGTTCAAGCCGTGCCGCGTGGTCTGGCTGATGATCAGTTGGGGAATCCCCGTCACGCACAGTTCCGGCGACCACATATCGCCCGCCGTCAGCGCGAAGTGGACACGAACCAAGCGTGTCATCAGTTCCTTCACCTCGGTGACCACTTCGACCTTCCCACCTGAGTCGTCAGCGAGGGCCAACAACTCATCGTACTTCGGGTGGTGTGTCCGGGTGGCGATGGTGACCTTGGAGACCTTGCCCGTCTCGAGCAACTGCTGGGTGCGAAGCAATGATTCCGTCGAGTCGTTGTCCCCGAGTGCCACCATCGCGCGGAATGGGGCGGGCGGTTCGATGGCCCGAATGGTGCGTTGTCGGCGGAAGATTCCCCGACACAGTGCGAAGCGGTGCCCCAGCAATCGTTGACAGCCCGGCCCCACGCGGAACGGCTTCTTGCTGGGAGCGAGCAGCGGATTGACCACCACATCGCAAGGGAAGTTCATCCCGGCAGTCGAGTCGAAGGCCACGACGAGCGTGCCCGTCTTCTTGATCGCCTCCAGGTATTCTGGGGTCATTCCCTCGCCAGCAACGACGACTGCGGCGACGTTCAGTTTCCGCGCCTGTGCCAACGTTGCTTCGAGGTCACCGGGCGAACCAAGTGGGTGTTCCGCCGGTGCCCAGTCGTTGTTCGCCCGGTTGATACCGGTCGCCAGCGACAGTGGGTCGAGGTAGCTGAAGAAATGGGTGCCACGCCGTCGCCGTTGTAACGCGGCGGCGAGCGAGAGGCACTGATAAAGCGGCTCCCAGCCAGAGCCTGGGGTACCGTCGCAACGAAACAGAATCGGCCCGCGAGTCGCGTCCATGCGCACGCTCCTGCACTACCAGGGATGGTGTGACGCGCAACTCAGTGCCTGCTAGCGCCGCTCGACTGGGTAACCAGTGCGAGGACGAAAGGCATTCACCGAATCGCGCGTTCCGGCTGGTGCAAAGGTAGGTCGCCGCGAGTTGCGAGTGTCTATGAAGACACACGGCGGGTCCGTTCCTCAACACCTCTTCTCCGGTGGGTCACCTTTCGGCGACCCGTGACAAACCCACACCAGGGTTCCGGTCCTGGTGTGGGTTCGGCTGAGCCTTCGGGTTCCGGTCCGTTGGCCAAGCGGGCGGATCGTAGTTCAGATTTCAGGCAAGGGACAAGGGCACTTTGGCCGGGGGAGCGCTCACGAAGAAAATGGTGAGCCTGCGGAATGTGCCACGCGGAACGAACAGACCGGAGAAGCCCACGGCAATTGGAGTTGCGACGGTTCCACCTCGAACGCGACCACGCTTCAAACCCGGCTTCCCCACACTCCCGGACGTGGTATGACTTACGCCGCACGGTCCGGAGAATTTCGAGAGTCAGGAGGACTCAAATGGAAGCCATGAAGCCACGTCTCGGTCGCGGATTGAACGCTCTGCTTGGGGAAATGGGCAGCGGTAGCACACCAACGGCCGGGGTCGAAGTCGCGCCGGTGTGCAAGCTCCCGCTCGCCAAGATTGAGTTCAACCCTTACCAGCCACGCAAGTCGTTCGACGAAGACGAACTCAAAACGCTCGCCGACAGCATCAAGACCCACGGCATCCTGCAACCCCTTGTGGTGCGGGCCGTGGCGGACGGCTACCAACTGATCGCCGGGGAACGCCGGCTCCGCGCGGCCACTGTCGCCGGACTTAGTGAGGTGCCCGTTCACGTCCTCGCCTTCGACGACCAGCAGGTGTTCGAGGCCGCCCTCGTCGAGAACATCCAACGAACCGACCTGAACGCCATCGAAAAGGCCCAGGGCTTCAAGGAGTATCTCGACAAGTTCAAGATGACTCAGGACCAACTCGGGGCGAAACTCGGCCTGGACCGCACGACCATCAGCAACCTGCTCGGCGTGCTGAACCTGCCCGAGGAAGTGCAAGTCGCGGTGCGGAACGGGCAAATCAGCCTGGGGCACGCGAAGGTACTCAAGGGTGTTGCGGAGGCGGAGCGGCAGATTCTCTTGTGCCGCGAAACGATCATGAAGTGCTACTCGGTGGCGGCGCTCGATCTGGTCGTGAAGCAAATTCGCTCGGAAGCATTCGCGGCAGCGGCCAGCGCGGTAATGGAACCGGCACCCCGCCGCGAGCCGGTCGAGAAGACCGCCCATGTCAAGGGCCTCGAAGACGATCTCCGGCAGCGCTTGGCGGTCCGGGTCGAGATCAAGGTGAAGGCCAAGGATCGTGGCCAATTCGTGATCGCGTTCGACTCGAACGACGACTTCGAGCGCATCCTCGAAGCCTTGAAGAAGTGAACCGGTCCGCGAGACCCCCGGCAAGCCGGGGGCTATTCTCATCGTAGCCTGGAGTGACACATTTTGCCCGAAGGGTTTGGCGTCAAGTGATACGCGGAGGCCGCCAGGGGTTTCATTACGCTACGCTCCACTTCACCCACTGGCTACTCGCCGGTCGCCCATTCGGGCTGCAAAGACCGCGACCAATCACCCGGTTTTAGCCCGGATGGGCGTGGGGTAGTAGCCAGGGGTGAAGCGCTTCGCGCAACCCCTGGCAGGGGGCGTCGCGAGACACACCAACAACGCCTGCCGCCTTGCCATTGGGTGGCTCGCTAATCGTCTCATTCTCAACTGCGCAGAGTATATATGACCAACTGCTTCATATAGCCCCCGGCTTGCCTGGGGTCTTTTCATGCGCGAGAAGAAGCCCTGTGCGTGCTTGCCGACCAATCGCAACGGTCTATAACTCTGCCCATGAGCTGTGCCCGTTCTCCCGGAGTCACTCCTTGAGCGTTGACCTTGATCGAATCCGTCGTGCGGTGCGCGAGATTCTTGAGGCAGTCGGCGAGAACCCCGACCGCGAGGGGCTTCTCGAAACGCCTGACCGCGTCGCCCGCATGTACGCTGAGGTGTTCAGCGGCCTGCACGCCGACCCGGCCATCCACCTGGAGAAAACCTTCACGCAGAAGCACGACGAGATGGTCGTCGTGAAGGACATCGAGTTCGCTTCGTGCTGCGAACACCACTTGCTGCCTTTCACGGGCAAGGCTCACATCGCGTATCTCCCGAACGGCAAGATCGTCGGCCTCAGCAAACTCGCTCGCGTGGTCGACGCCGTCGCCCGCCGGCCGCAGGTCCAGGAGCGGATGACGGAACAAGTCGCGGACCTCATCATGACGCATCTGAAGCCGCGTGGGGTAGGCGTTATTGTCGAAGCGAGCCATAGCTGCATGACGATTCGTGGCGTCCGCAAGCCCGGCGCGATGACCATCACGAGTTCGATGCGGGGCGGCTTCCTGAACGACCCCGCCACGCGAGCGGAACTGATGGCGCTCGTCTTCGGCCATCGCGGATAGGGTCGCAGCGCTTCACTTCACGCGGGGTTGCGAATAGGCTAACCGTGTGAACCTCGACCAGAACCAAATCACCGACGACCTCCGTGGACTATTCCGCGGAGCGATCCATTTCGACGCCCTCACGCGAGGGCTGTACGCAACCGACGCCAGCCCGTTCGAGTCTCAACCACTTGCTGTCGCTGTGCCCGATGACGCGGAGGATGTCGCGGCACTGGTGCGGTATTGCCACGAACACAACCTGCCGGTGATCCCACGCGGAGCCGGCACGGGTGTCGCAGGTGAAAGCCTCGGCCCCGCGGTCGTGCTCGACTTAAGCATTGCCTTCCGCAATGTTGGCGCACTGACGGGCGACATGATCCGCGTTGAAGCCGGCGTGACGTGTTCAGCACTGAACGCGAGCCTGGCGAAGCACGGGCGGCGGTTTGCACCGGAACCCGCGAGCGCCGCGACCTGCACGGTCGGCGGAATGGTCGCCACCAACGCATCAGGGGCAAACACCTTCCGACACGGCTACACCCGCGACTATGTTGCCGGGCTGGACGTCGTCCTGGATGACGGAACCGCGACACAGTTCACGACCGCGACCACGAGAAGCGATTCAGCCCGTGTCGAGTCGATCCGAAGTGCGACTACGACGCTACTCGATGCTAACGCCGACATCATCGCCCGACACCGGCCAAGTACGCCGTTCAACCGTTGCGGCTACCTGCTTCACGACATCTTGACGCCAAAAGGCCCGGACCTGGCGAAGCTGCTCGTCGGCTCTGAAGGCACGCTCGCCCTGGTGACCGCTGCCACGCTTCGCACCATTCCCGTTAGTGGGGGAACGTGCCTCACGCTACTCGGCTTCCCCACGCTCGATGCCGCCGTTCGGGCCGGCCTCGATCTTCGCCGCTTCGCCCCCGTTGCGTGTGATCTCCTCGACCGCCGCCTGCTCTCGGTCACCCGGCGAACGGGCGGGGATGGATTCGGAATCGTCCCCGCGACAGTCGGTGCAGCGCTGGTGATCGCGGTTGAAGCAGATACGGAGCGGGAAGCCTCCGAACACTCGTGGGGTGCGGTCGAAACGCTGCGGCAAAGTCACCTGTTACTGGTGCTCGCGGAACCGACGTGTTCGCCGGAAGGCGTGGCCAGGGTGCGGAGCGTGCGGCAGGCTGCCGTCGCGGGGTTGTACGGCATCAGCGCGGGTGCCCGGCCTCTGGCGTTCGTCGAAGATGTTGGCGTCCCGGCCGCGCGACTGCCCGAGTTCATCGCCGGGGCACAAGACGCTCTCAAACGCCACGAGTTATCCGCGTCGTTCCTCATTCATGTGCTCACGGGCCAAGTTCACACTCGCCCGCTAATCGACATGCAGAACCCCGCCGACCGGGCGAAACTCTGGCCACTCGCCGAACAGGTTCACGAACTCGCGCTATCACTCGGTGGCACTGTCAGCACGCAACACGGTACGGGACTCGCGCGGACTCCGTGGGTGGAACGCCAATCCGGCCCGGTTTACGGGGTGTTCCGCGAACTGAAACGTGTCTTCGATCCCAAGAATCTGCTCAACCCTGGAAAGATCGTCGGCCCCGATCCCAGCCGGGAGGCGTGGCCACTACGCGGATTGCTCGCCAGCGCGGGGAAACTGGAAGTGACGGAAGCCGACCGGACAATCGCAACCCAAACCAGCAACCAACCACCCACGGCCAGCCCGCGACCACCATCAACCCTTCTGGTGTGGAAGGATTCCTCACCCCAGGTGGAAGTGGCCAAGTGTTCCGGTTGCGGTGACTGCCGAACCGCGTCCCCGAGTCGGCGGATGTGCCCCGTGTTTCGCGCGACCGGCGACGAGGCCGCGACCCCACGAGCCAAGGCAAACTTGCTTCGTGTGCGAGCGGAACATGCCGAGATCACCGACGACGAGGTGAAAGCCGTCGCCGTTCAATGCGTGAACTGCAAGATGTGCCGCGACGAATGCGATGCGAAGGTGGACATCCCCAAGTTGATGCTTGAGACAAAGGCCGCCCTCGCTGCCGAACACGGCCTGGACAGGGCCGACTGGGTGTTGGCGCGCGTGGAGAGTTTCGCCTCAATGGGAAGCAACTTCGCCCCAATCGTGAACGGGTTGCTCGGCCGGCGCTCGGTGCGATGGCTTCTCGAAAAGCTCCTGGGCGTCTCACGTCAACGCCGCCTGCCCGCGTTCGCGCTGGGCAACTTCTTCCGCAAGGCACGCGGTCTGGGCCTCACGAAGCGACGCGAGATGCAGACAGGCCGCAAGCCCGGCTCCCCGCTGCGGGTCGCGTACTTCGTGGATGTGTTCGCCGCCTACAACGATCCGTCGATTGGTGCGGCGACCGTGGCCGTCCTGCAACACAACGGGATCGAAGTTTATGTGCCGCCACGGCAAGTCGGGTGCGGCATGGCGGCGCTTGCCGTGGGCGATGTCGATGCCGCCCGCGAATCCGCGATTCGTAACCTCCGAGTGTTCGCCGACTTGATCCGCGACGGCTACCGGATTGTCTGTTCCGAACCGACCGCGGCGTTGATGCTGTCGCAGGATTACCCCGACTTGCTCGACGACCCGGACGCGCGCGCGGTCGCCGCCAACACGGTCGAACTCACAACCTTCCTGGGAGAACTCCACTCGGCGGGCCGCCTTCGCAAGGATTTCCGCGCCCTCGACATGACGCTTGGGCACCATGTGCCGTGTCATGTGAAAGCACTGCGCCGCCTCCCCGCCGGTCCCGATTTATTGCGACTGATCCCCGGATTGCGCGTGCGAACCATCGACGTGGGTTGCTCTGGAATGGCCGGCACATGGGGCTTGAAGGCGGACAACTTCGCTACATCGCTCGTGGCAGGAGCGTCCGTGTTCGCGGAACTGGACCGGCCCGGCACGCTGTTCGGTTCGACGGAATGCAGCGCGTGCCGAATGCAACTGCAACAGGGCACCGGGAAGCGCACACTCCACCCCGTGCAATACCTCGCGTATGCTTACGGCCTGCTGCCCGAAATCGGAACACGATTGCGGAAACCCTTGGGCGACCTGATCTCGGAGTAAGTCAGAGGGCTACCGATGAACCACGACTTCACTTCCGTCCCACCCGTCTTCACTCTGACCGTGTTGCTCTTCGCCGCGCTCCGTGACTTGGCCAAAACTGAAAGCGTGCGACTCGTACTACCGCCGGGAGCCACGGTAAGCGAACTTCGTCGCGCGATGGCTACACTCTATCCCGAGATGGCAAACCTGCTCGCCCGATCAGTCTTCGCCGTGAACCACGAGTTCGTCTTGGATGCTCACGTTCTTTTCCCAAATGACGAAGTCGCGGTGATTCCCCCTGTCAGTGGTGGCTGAGCGGTATACTGGAATCATGGTCCGCCTCACCCGCGATGCGATCAATTATTCGGAACTCACGGAGTCCGTGCGCGACCCGCATTGCGGCGCGGTCACGCTCTTCCTGGGCACCGTCCGGGACTTGACGGGCGAACAGGTTACCGTCTTCCTCGATTACGAGGCTTACGGGCCGATGGCCGAGAAGAAACTCGCGGAGATCGAAGCCGAGGTGCGCCGCCGCTGGCCGGTCGGGAATGTGACACTGGTGCATCGACTCGGCCGGCTGACCGTGGGTGAGGTGAGCGTGGCCGTGGCCGTGAGTTGCCCACATCGGGCCGATTCGTTCGATGCCTGTCGCTTCGCGGTTGATACACTGAAGGAACTTGTACCGATCTGGAAGAAGGAAAATGCTCCGGATGGAACCGGCGAATGGGTTCATCAATCGCATACCCCGGCAAGCCCGAAACGCGAATCCCCGGAGAACGCAACATGAGCAGTGTTCCGACAGTTTACCTCGCCCGGCATGGCGAAACGGAATGGTCGAAGTCCGGCCAGCACACCGGCCGCACCGATCTTCCCCTCACGGTACACGGCGAGGAAGCCGGCCCGATTCTCGGAGCACGCCTCAAGGGAATCACCTTCTCCCGCATCTTCAGCAGCCCGCTTTCCCGTGCGATGCGGACGGCCGAACTCGCTGGGTTCGCCCCCGAAGTGGAACCCGATTTGCTCGAATGGCACTACGGTGAGTTCGAGGGCAAGACGAACGCCGAGATTCGCAAAGTCTCGCCAAACTGGGTCGTCTTCCGCGATGGCTGCCCCGGCGGCGAAACGCCAACCGAGATCACCCTTCGTGTGGACCGCCTCGTGGCGAAACTCAAAGGCTTGTCCGGGAACGTTCTGTGCTTCGCCCACGGTCACCTGCTACGAATTCTCGCGTGCCGGTGGATCGACCTGCCGGTTTCCGTCGGCGGCAACCTGCTCCTCGGCACCGCCGCGCTGAGCATCCTGAGCTTCAACCACGACCACATCGACGAACCCGCTATTAAGGTGTGGAACAGTTAGTCGAACGTGGAGTTCGGAACGGGGATCGGGGATTGGAAGACGAAAACCGAGAGACAGCAGACGTGAGTGCGCGACACCCATTGCAACTGGCGACCGATTCCCCGAATGGATTTCCGTTCCGCGTTCCGCGTTCCGCGCTCCCGGCTTCCGATTCAACTTCTCCGACACCCGCGCTCAGGGATTCGTTTGGCCGCCGACACAACAACCTCCGCATCTCGGTGACGGATCGCTGCAACCTCCGCTGCACCTACTGCATGCCAGAAGATGTGACGTTCCTGCCGCGCTCAGAGGTTCTGACGTTCGAGGAGATCGCGCGATTCGTGCGAGTCGCGGCTGAATTGGGCATCGACAAAATCCGTCTCACGGGCGGCGAACCCCTGGTGCGGAAGGACTTGCACAAACTCGTCCGAATGATTGCGGCCGTCCCCGGCATCACCGACATCGGGCTGACGACGAATGGGTTGCTGTTGGCGGATCAGGCGGCCGCGCTGCACGATGCGGGCTTGCGCCGCCTAAATGTTTCGCTCGATACGCTCGACCCGAGCCGCTTCCGCGAACTCACCCGCCGCGACGGCCTCGACAAGGTGCTGGCTGGCTTCAATGCAGCGAGAAGGCTTGGGTTCGCGCCAATCAAGGTGAATGCGGTCGCCATTCGCGGGTATGCTGAACACGACGTGGTGCCGCTCGCCCGCTATTGCCGCGACCGGGGCTTCTCACTGCGCTTCATCGAATACATGCCTATCGGGGCCGAAGCCTGGGAACGCGACAAAGTCTTCACGGCGGCCGAAATCCTTGACAGGATCAGCCATGAAGTGGGCGCGCTCAAAGAGATGAATTCGGACCCCACGGCTCCATCCGCGGACTATGAATATCTCGACGGCTCGGGGCAAGTCGGCGTGATTGCTTCGGTCTCGAAGCCGTTTTGTGCGTCCTGCAATCGCCTGCGACTCACTGCGGACGGAAAACTTCGGAACTGCCTCTTCGCTCGTGAAGAATCCGATGCACGCGGCCTGCTCCGCTCCGCGAGCGAATCCGACGACGACCTGAAGAACTTGATCCGAACGAGTGTTTGGAAAAAGTGGGCAGGCCACGACTTCAATACAGCCGGGTTTGTGAAACCCGACCGCACGATGCACACCATTGGGGGCTGAGCGGTCGCTCGCGGCTTCGCGGAGCCCAACAATCTGGAACCGACGTTATGGACCCCCGCGAAGACGACGACATTCCCTACGACGATTCGGATGAGAACGATCCTCTCATTCGCAATCTGCGTAACGAGATGGTGCGGCTTGAGGCGCAACTCGACCAACTAATGGCAGGCGTGCGCGAACGTGCTGAAGAAGCCGAGGACCTCCGCGCCCGCATGGAGGAGCTTGAGAAGATCATTGATCGCATCAAGTCGCGCTACCGTCGGGCGTCGCGCTTTTGGGGTGTGATCGGCCTCATGTGGGGCATTTCCGCCGGCATCTGGATCGGCTGGCTTCTGAAGTGATCCGCCGAATAGATCGCCCCGACCCCGCCTGGGGTCGGTAGCGGTTGCCCTTTTCGCAATTCCCCGCTCATCGGTACAATTCCCGCAGGTTTTCCACTCCGCAAGTTGGAGCCACCGTGCAATTCCGGATCGGCAGCGGACACGACACGCACCGGCTCGCCGCGGGTCGGCCTCTAATCCTCGGCGGAGTTGTCATTCCGCACGACAAGGGCCTCGTCGGTCACTCCGACGCGGATGCGGTGCTGCACGCCGTCACGGATGCGCTGCTGGGTGCCGCCGGTCTCGGCGACATCGGCGACGCTTACCCGGACACCGACCCGCGTTACCTGGGTGCGGATTCGCGGGTCTTCCTGACGGAAACACTGGCAAAGTTGAACCTACTCGGCTGGCGGGTCGTCAATCTGGACGTGACGATATTCGCACAGGAACCTAAACTCGGCCCGGTGAAGGCAACCATTCGCGCTTCGCTCGCAGAGTTGCTTGCGGTGAGTCTGGACTGCGTGAATGTGAAGGCCAAGACCGGCGAGAAGGTCGGCCATATCGGCCGCGCCGAGGCCATCGGCACCCACGCGGTCGTTCTGATCGAAAAAGCTATCAGCCATCAGCTATCGGCTGTCAGCAAAACCGAACCCGTCCCCACTGCCGGCTGATAGCTGACGGCTGAGAGCGCATATGCTGCAAGTCTACTCGACGCTGACCCGCAAGAAGGAGCCGTTCCACAAGAAGCCGGGCGAGGCGGTCACGATGTACGTTTGTGGCCCAACCGTGTATAAACCGAGTCACATCGGCCACATGGTCGGCCCCGTCATCTTCGACACGGTGAAGCGGTATCTCACCTACTTGGGCTTCAAGGTCACATGGGTCGTTAACATCACCGATGTGGATGACAAGCTGATTGTGCGGGCACGCGAACTCAACACGACAGTTCCCGAGCTTTCGGCAAAAATGACTGCGGACTACTTTGCTTGCCTCAAGGCGTTGAACGTCACCGGGATCGATCACTTCCCGCGCGCAACCGAACACGTCGGCGGCATGATCGAGGTCATTCGGAAGTTGGAAGAGAAAGGCTTCGCTTACCAGGTAGACGACGGCGTGTACTTCGATGTTTCAAAGGACGCGGATTACGGCGAGCTCAGCAACCGCGACCCCGAGCAGATGGAAGCCGGCACGCGGCTCGAAGTGAACACGCAGAAACGCAACCCCGGCGACTTCGCGCTCTGGAAGGGAGCCAAACCCAACGAGCCGAAGGAAGTGCAGTACGCCAGCCCGTTCAAGTGCGGTCCGGGTCGGCCTGGCTGGCATATCGAATGCACCTGCATGGCGATTGAGATGCTCGGCGAGACGCTCGACATCCACGGCGGCGGCCTCGACCTGCAATTCCCCCACCACGAGAACGAACTCGCCCAAAGTGAAAGCCTCACCGGAAAGCCGTTCGCCCGCATTTGGATGCACAACGGCTTGTTAAAGCTCAAAGATAAGGACGGGAGTGAAGCGAAGATGGCCGGCTCGCTCGGCAACGTGCTGAACGTAGCCGACGCGCTCGGACACGTCCCCGGCGACGTGCTGCGTTTCTTCATGCTCAAAACGCATTACCGCTCGCCCATCGATCTGGGCATCTGGGACTGGAAGAATCCCGCAACCCCGATTCCGGATGGCCTGATCGAGACACGCACGGCACACGCAGCCTTCGTGCGGTTCGCGGAACGTGTCGAGCGGATTACGGGCACGCCGTGGACATCGCTTCCAGCCCCCACGCATGTTCAACCGGCGCGGTCCTTTTCGCAGGACGGATACACTGCGGCTTACCGCCAGTTTCGTGACTACTTGAACGACGACTTCAACACGGGCGGCGTGGTCGGCGTGATCTTTGAATTGGTCACTGCTGTCAACCGAACCGCGGACGTGGCACGACTCGAAGACCCCGCGACGAGCAACCCCACGGCGAAAGCCGAGTTCATCGAAGGCGCGACCCTCGTGAAGGAGATCGCTGGCGTTCTCGGCTTAACATTCACGGTTCCCGCAACAGCGCTCGGTGGCGGTGACGCTCTCGTTGCCGGGTTGATGCAATTGCTGCTCGACCTGCGGAACAATCTCCGCACGATTGCGAAGGAAGCGACCAAGGACAACCCACTCAAGAAAGCGCTCTTCGACCAAACCGACCTCATCCGGAGCCGAATCGCCGCACTCGGCGTCACACTTGAAGACCGCCCCGGCGGCACGACTTGGCGTGTGGGAACCTAACAAATGTTTCCACACGCCTGTGGCAAGGATATGGAGTACGCCGTTGCGAACGGCGCGAACCCCGATACTGTGGTGCCCGATGAATACGTCGTGGTCAGAGGCGGAACTACGCCGCTTCCTGACCCGGGTGATCTGTACTCAGGCGCAGTTGGTCCCGCACTGAATGACGCTGCCGCAGCAGTCCCGCACGGACAAATTCGCGTCTCGACTGTGGGAGCAATCCGAGCCGCAGGTGGAGTTGTAACCTGGCTTCCGGAGACTTCACGAAGCCTGACAACGAACCACCAACACGTTAATATCACGGAAGCCGGGCCGTCGGTCCTCTCAGACTTGACACCCAACCCGGTTCCTCGTCTCTATCGAATCGACGGAAACCAACCCTAAGTGAGAACCACACCATGATCCGCTGGACCAAAATCAACTACCGGGAGTTTTGGGACGTTCCACGCATCTTCTTCGTTGAAGATGCCGGGCGACTCTTCCTCTTCGACTGTCAGTTCGACAACATCACAGAGGACTATCCCACGTCCTACCAAGTGTTCCTGATGCCAACACTCTCCGCAGCAGAATTCGCCGGTTCCTGGGCAAAACTCTGGCTCCGGGCCATCCGAAAACTCGCCACAGTGCCAATCTCCACCGTCAAGTTCGATGCAACGAAGCGCGCCTTCATCGACGCCGCCATCTTTGACACGATCCTCGGTGTTGCCCCGCTCACCAACGAAACGGTCGCCCATGCCCACGCCGAACCTCACGCCCCCGCCTGAACGACCGACCCCGCGACGCTTCGTCGGCATCGATCCTGGGCTTCAGGTCACGGGGTACGCCGTCCTCGAAGTTGGGGTTAACGGCCCAAAGATTTGCGAAGCCGGCGTCATCCGCTCTGCCGAGGGCCGCGAGACTGCCGACATGGCACGGCGAGTCTGCGTACTTTACGATGGCCTTTGTGAAGTGTTGGATCAGTGGAAGCCGAACGCAATGGCCGTGGAACAACTGTTCGCACACTACGACCACCCGCGAACGGCCATTCTCATGGCTCACGCGCGCGGCGCGTTCTTCCTGGCTGGTGCACAGCGTAATATACCTGTGACGAGTTATGCTCCCACACGGGTGAAAAAGCTCGTCACGGGAAGTGGCCGAGCCGACAAGGAGCAGATGCAGAACGCCGTGATGCGGGAACTCGGTCTCGCCAAGCCACCCGAACCGCACGACGTGGCCGACGCTCTTGCTATTGCGCTCTGTCATTACTTCGCCTGCGGCAACGGCATTATGGGTGGCGCGCGATCAGCTACCTTCACTGGCGTGAACATGCGGGCGCTTCTCGGCGACGACCCGGACCTTCTGGACGAACTTGACGAACTCAAAACCACGGACGACGCGGCATGATTACCAAAATGACGGGCGTCCTGACTCGCGTTCTGGACGATGGAATCCGCCTCCAAATCGGTCCATTCGAGTACGAGATTCTGGTGTCGGATGCCGTTCGTCGTCAGGTTCAGATGCGCCTCGGCCAAGAAGTGACGTTCCACATCTCGGAATACTTCGAGGGCAACTCGGGTGGCAACCGCTTCGTGCCCCGGAAACTGGGGTTCAACACGGAGGTCGAACTCGAGTTCTTCGAGTTGTTCTGCACCGTCGATAAGATCGGCGCGAAGAAAGCACTCAAGGCGATGGCCCGCCCCGTTAAGGAAATCGCCGACGCCGTGGCTCGCCAGGACGCCCGCTGGCTCTCGACGCTCCCCGGCATCGGCGCGACGATGGCAGAAGTGATCGTGACCTCGCTGAAGCGGAAGATCACGAAGTTCGCCATGATGTCGGCCCCGACCACGCCCGCAGTGGACGTGGCAACCCCCGATGCCGTGGTGGACGAGAAGACGAACGGGAAGAAAACGGGCGGGAAGAAGAAGGCCGTTGAGCCAACACCGGAACCAGCACCTACAAACGGTGAACTGATCGAAAAGGTGTATCTCGCCCTGATGGGACTCGGCCACAATCCCATCGAAGCCCGCGCGAAACTCGATGACCTGCTAACCTGCGGGAAGCCGTTCACGAACTTCGACGAAGCCATCACGCTCATTTACGCACAGAAAGGCTGACACAGCATGAGTACCGTTACGTTCCAAATCGAAGAGGTGAAAGCAGATCGATTGTCGGATGCCGCGCGCGAACGTGGTGTCGCAGTTGAAGAATTGCTCCAACAAATCACGGAAGAATTCTTAACCCGGAACGCCGGGTTCGAGGCGGCGGCGAAGTTTGTCCTGGCGAAGAACGCCGAACTCTATCGGCGGCTCGCCCAATGATATATCTCACCACAGCAGAAGTCATCCAGTTACAAAACTGGGTGATCCAGCAATCGGGCGGCTCACCCGGAGTCCGCGACAACGGGTTGATCGACTCGGCGGTTCGCCAGCCCGAAGCAACCTTCGGTGGCGAAGACCTGTACCCAACGCTCACCGGGAAGGCAGCGGCGCTCGGGTACTCGCTCGCCCGCAATCACGGGTTCATCGACGGAAACAAACGCATCGCCCACGCCGCGATGGAAACGTTCCTCGTCAGTAACGGCCATCAAATTGATGCGCCGGTTGATGAGCAGGAACAGACATTCCTTGCCTTGGCAGCGGGAACATTAAACCGAACCGATTTCGCGGAATGGGTTCGCACGCACACGGTCCCAATTACCCCTGCGCAGGGTTCGTAAACTCGCACGAGATTCAAACATGGGCCGCGAGAAAGTCATTACAGCCGCGCCGAGCAGCGACGAGTCGAAGCCGGGCGACGACGTGCCGAAGAAGGTGGATGCCGCGCTGCGGCCGAAGCTCCTGAAGGAGGTCATCGGTCAGCGGAAAGTCGCGGAACGCCTGGAGGTCGCCGTCGCCGGCACCAAGAAGCTCAAGGAACCACTCGGGCACATCCTCTTCGACGGCCCGCCTGGGCTGGGCAAAACCACGTTCGCCACCGTGCTTCCCCACGAACTCGGCACGTCCATCCAAATGACATCCGGCCCGGCACTGACCAAGCCCGCCGACATGCTGCCATTCCTCACCAACTTGGAAGAGGGAAGCATTCTGTTCATTGATGAAATCCATCGCATGCCGCGCATCGTGGAAGAGTTCATCTACCCTGCGATGGAAGACTTCCGAATCGATATCATCCTTGGCGAAGGCATGAGCGCCCGCACCATCTCGATGGCTCTCAAGCGGTTCACGCTCATAGGCGCGACCACACGCAGCGGAATGCTCAGCGCTCCGATGCGCGACCGCTTCAAGATTCACGAACACCTCGAGTTTTACAGCGTCGAAGAGTTGGCGAAGATCGTGACCGTCAACGCGGCGAAACTCAACACACCCCTCACGCCCGCCGCAGCCCTTGAAATCGCCCAGCGCAGCCGGGGCACGCCTCGAATCGCCAACAGTCGGCTGTATTGGGCACGCAGTTACTCCGCCGCACGGCACGACGGCAGCATCACCGAACACGTCGCCCGCGCCGCTCTCGACATGGCTGAAGTGGATCGCGATGGCCTTGACCGTAACGACCGCAAGTATCTCGAAACGCTCATCGATCTTTACGGCGGCGGACCCACGGGTGTCGAAGCACTCGCCGCGACGATGAACCTCGCCGCCGACACGCTTTCAGACGAGATCGAACCGTACTTACTCCGCGAGCAGTACATCAGCCGCGACCGCCGGGGTCGCATCGCCATGCAGCGCGGCTTCGCACTCCTTGGTCGCGCTCAGCCCAAAACCGAGGAGAAGCAACCGGGGCTGTTTGACTGAAAGTCATTTCTCCCCCGGCTTGCCGGGGGTCTTCTGCCGAATCGTCGGAACCACGAACACAATGGTGCAGACGCCAATCGCCGCCAACCCGCCGATCACGCACTTCACCCACACTGGCAACTCCGTGAGCGTAATGCTCAGGCTCACGACCACCACGATCAGGCACACGGCGAACACCTTCACGGGCCGGCGAATCCCGCCGTGTTCCTCCCAGTCGCGTAATAACTTCCCGAAGACCGGCGAACGCTTCAACCAGCGTTCCAGCCTCGGCGACGACCGCGAGAAGCAGTAGCCTGCAAGGAGCACCCACGGCGTCGTCGGCAAGCCTGGCATCGCGATCCCAATGTAAGCCAACACCACGCACAACAACCCGGCAACTGCGAACGCGATACGACGAATTCCGGTCGCCAGCGGCTTCGGAACTGGCGGGAACGCGCCGGCCGGTTGGCTCGTCTCACTGGAATTGGTTACCATAAGTGAAGCATTGCCTCATCCAGGCTCGCGGGCACGGACACAGGAACAGCAACCAACACAGGATACACGCATGCGGGGCTTCCTCACAATTACGCTCCTCGGCACACTCGCCCTGGGTTGCTCCAAGCAAGCGCCGCCGCCCGTTGTTCCAGAGCCGAACGAACCCACTGTTGAGAAGAAGCCACCAGCGGATACCACCGCGTCCGACCGGGCGAAGTGGCTCGCGATGCTCAAAAGCAAGGACTTCAAGACCCGGCAGGACGCGGCCGATGAACTCGCCGAATGGGTCAAGACAGACCCGCCCGCCATCGCCGAACTGCTCGAACTCCTCAAAGACAAAAGCACCACCGGGGCCGGGAAGATTCTGGCCACACGCATTAATAGCGTCCGCGAGGCCGCCGCGTTGGCGTTGAGCCGGGGCGGGCCTAATGGCGAAGCCGCACTCAAAGAGAAGGGCTTCGCCCTTCTGCGCGACGGGTTGAACGACCCGGATGCCGCGATCCGCGAACACACGGCCCACACTATCGGCCAGATTGGACGGATTGCCAGGCCGCTGTCCGCGGACGTGACGAAGCTTTGCACGGCTCCGGATGCGAACATTCGTGGCGAGGCCTTCGACGCACTCCGGAGTATCGGCATCACAGACGTGCCCGGCTTCGCGCTACTTCTCACCAACGAGAACCGCGAAGTCGTCCGACTCGCGGCAGAACTCACTTCAACCTTAAGAGACGTGCCCGCAAGTGCCGTGCCCGCCCTGGTAGCAGCACTGAAGGACGAGGATTCCACCGTTCGCACTTCGGTCGCTGCCGCGCTCGCTTCCGCCGGTCCAAAAGCCGCGAGTGCAGCCGAACCGCTTGTTACTGCGATCAAGATGACGAAGAGTCACACGGGGAAATACGATCCCGAGATGGCTTACGAAAGCGGGCCAGAAGCCGCGTACTGGCGGGCGCTCACGAACATTGGCGAACCCGCCGTGGCCGCGGTAACCGGCTTACTCGCTCACGAAAACGCTCTCGTTCGAGGCTTCGCCGCAACAACGCTCGGCAACATCGGACCACCGGCCAAGGCCAGCGCGGACAAACTCAAACTCGCGCTGAAGGACACGTTCAAATTCGTCGCCGTTGAAGCCGCGTGCGCCCTGTGTCGAATCGGCGAAGGCCAAACTGAAGCCGTCGAACTCGTGAAACTCGCCATTGATGCGCCAAACAGTGTGGCCCAGACGGCCATCGACGCTATCCCCCGCATGGGCGAAGCGGGCAAAGCGCTTATCCCCGCTGCGCTCGCCAAGTTAACCCCGGACGCCAACCCTTATGCCCGTTACGCCGCCGTCGGGCTGGTCGGCTCGCTTCCCCCAGAAGAAGCTGCCGCCGCCGCAGGTGCTCTCGGTAAACTCGCCACCGACAAAGAACAAATGATCCGCTTGCGCGTCGGCCGCGTTCTGGAACGACTCGGGCCAAACGCCAGCGCCGCCGCCGAGGCGCTGGGCGCTGCACTTGCCAAGGAGCAAGACTTGGGCGTCCGCGATCAGTTCATTGACGCTCTCACGGCGATGGGGGCGGGCGCGAAGCCAGCCTTGCCCGCGCTGCTGCCACTGGTTACCGATCAAGCCGTCACCCTTGCCCAACGGTTGCGGGTGATCGCGGCCGTGGCGAGCGCTGATCCTGCTTCGCCCGAAGTTGCCGCTGCGCTTCTTTCTGCGACTTCTGATGGCGACCCTGTGGTCCGGTCACACGCCGCCGCCGGCCTTGGAAAGCTCAAACCGCTTCCGGCGGATGCGTTGGCGAAGCTCATCTCCCTGGCGAAGACCGACCCGCGAACACCACCCCGTTACGCCGCGCTTCAAGCAATAGCTTCGGCCGGCACGCAAGCGAAAGGTGCGACCGCCGACCTCGAAACCATCGCTGCCGGCCCGGCGACTGACATGGCGTTTCGTGCGAAGGTCGCCCTCGCGGCGGTGAGCGGGGATATCGGAAGTGTCGCCCCAACGGTTCGCTCCGGGCTGACCGACAAGAATGCCGGCGTTCGCACGGCCGCCGCCGAAGCGTTGCTACTTATAAAACCAACTCCCGCGGATTCGCCCGCGCTCATCAAACTGCTCACGGATAAGCCAACCGCCCCGAAAGAAGCCGCCGCCCGGTGTGTGGGTAAACTGGGCTTAGCCGCGAAGGACGCGGTGCCGGCGCTGATTAAGCTGTTGGGAGAAGGTGACGCCGACGTGCGAATCGCGGCAGTCGAGGCACTCGGCGAGATGGGCCAGGCCGCGCTTCCCGCCGTCGGGAAACTCAAGGAAATGCGAGGCAACAACCGCCGCAGCGACCAGCAAGCCGGCCCCGCCGCGGCAAAGGTGTTGGAGAAGCTCGACATAAACAGAACCCCCGGCAAGCCGGGGGCTAAATGAATGCGTCGATCAGATATACTCCGCGCGGTTAGGAATGAGACATTTGCTGCGTGCCGTATCGTTTAGCGGTTGCCCCAGCGGGGCACCGCGCCTGGACCGCGAAGTGACGCCGCGGTGCCCCGCTGGGGCAACCGCTAAACGAAGCGACTCGAATGTCTCACTCCTGGCCGCGTAGAGTATAATTTGGTCTATTTCGGGTCCGCGATCACGGAATCGAGAACTTGCTTCACGGCCTGGTTCGCCGAGGTGCCGGTGCCTTCGTAGTGTCGTCTGGCCCCGTTCCCACTGATAGGCACCGAGGCGCGGAACACGAACTGGCCATCTTCCCGCACCAAAGTCCGATCCGCAGGCTTCATGCCATACTTCGCCAACTCTGCGTAGAGCGACTCAAGCCCGTCGCCCGGCTCAGTTGCCCCCACGGGAACCACGCCGCCGACTTGCTTCAACGGCACACGGTTCCCGTCTGGCGATTCGATCTTGAGTTCCTCGCCATCGGACTTCTTGGCGGCGAGCGCAGCAGGCACGCTCCCGGCTCCCGGCACGAATGTTCCCTGGAAACGCTCGGGGCCATCCGAATAGCCCACACCGGTTTTATCCCCTGATTTGCCCGTGGGGCTGGCGAAGAACGGATCAACCTTGGTTCCCTTGGAGCCGACGCCGCCGCGTTCGGGAAGCGGCACATTCTGCGGAGGAATGCGAGTTGGCCCGTAAACGAGCGGATCACGGGTTTGCCCCGAACCGCCACCGCCACCGCCGCCGTCCTTCGACTTACAGCCAGCGATGATAAACAGCAGCGCCACACCGACGGCAAACGCCCGTCGGCACGAAGCACAAACTCGCGGGTTAACGGTCCTCATCTTGACCCGCCTCCGATGTCGGCTACACCAGCGAGAGTTTCACCGGTACGCAGCCCACCACCTATACTCTTCCCTGCCGGGTGTCCGCAGTCTACGTCGGCCGGGGTGAAACCGGCGTTGATAAGCGGTCAGCGGGTAGGGCCGTGAGTCGCAGGCAGACTTTTCCGGTGACATAACCACGACGCAAGGCGGGTTCAATGGCGGTTTTCCGGATCGCAGTGATCGGCGGGGACGGTATCGGGCCAGAGGTCATCGACCAGGCCATCCGCGCCGCCGACGCAGCCACGCGCAAGTTCGATGCGACCGAGTTGAAGTGGAATCGCCTACCGTGGAGCACCGCGTTCTACAAGCAGACGGGCCGGATGCTCCCCGAAGACGGTTGGGACCAACTCGCCAAACACGACGCCATTTTGTTCGGAGCCGTGGGTGATCCCAGCGTGCCGGACAAGATCACGGTTCACG
>Ga0105046_10001686_pt1 | contig 34194 bp, 34 predicted proteins | sample MAT03_FD_78385 | JGI IMG/M metagenome (GOLD analysis project Ga0105046, IMG submission 78385) | Freshwater microbial communities from Lake Fryxell liftoff mats and glacier meltwater in Antarctica - MAT-03 (megahit assembly) | ecosystem: Environmental > Aquatic > Freshwater > Ice > Liftoff... | reverse complement strand
CAGAATTTGAAGGAGTTGGGGTTTTTAGTTAACCACGAAGAGCACGAAGGAACACAAAGATTTCAATATGGAATTAAAGCTGCCGTTTGAAGTTGCAAAAGATTATTCGAGTAGTAGCCAGCGAATTCGAGTAATGACAGAATATTGGGTGAACGACTCGGTATTCTGTCCGAATTGTGGCACTAACTTGAGTAATTTTCAAAATAATAAACCTGTTGCTGATTTTTATTGCAAGAAATGTTCAGAAGAATACGAACTAAAATCCAAAAATGGAATTGTAGGGAAGAAAATCGTGGATGGCGCATATTCCACTATGATTGAAAGATTAAGGTCATCCAACAACCCAAATTTTTTCTTTTTGACTTACGACAAATCCACATTTGAAATTAGAAATTTTCTAACCATTCCAAAATACTTTTTCGTGCCATCTATTATCGAAAAGAGAAAAGCGTTAAATGTTACGGCAAGAAGGGCCGGTTGGATTGGCTGCAATATTGATATAAGCAATATCCCTGAACTTGGGAAAATATTTTACGTTCAAAATGGAATTGCAAAGAGTAAGAATGAAGTTTTAGATAAATGGAATAAAACTGAATTTGTGAAAAGCACGCATGACATTGAAGCAAAAGGCTGGATGCTTGATGTATTGATGTGCGTTGAAAGAATCAAAAAGCCAAAATTTTCTTTGGATGAGGTTTATAGTTTTGAAACTTATCTGAAAGCCAAACATCCATTGAATAATAATGTCAAAGCGAAGATAAGACAGCAATTACAGTTTTTGCGGGATAAAAACATGATTGAGTTTGCTGGTCACGGGCAATATCGACTGAAAAATTTGGGTGAATAATTCAGGGAATTGATTATGAAAATTGTAAAAGAGGATGTGACTGCCAGCAGTCACATCCTCTTTTGTTTAACTTTTATAATTACTTGATATGGAGAAGAAATTGGCATGAAAAGTAAATATTCTGTAGCCCGCGCCCCATCCAATGATTGGGACAATATTATGGAAACCGTTACTTTAGATGGCTCTTATTCCGAGCAAATAAAAAATGAAATCTGGACAGCCGTAGAAAACATACAGTTTTATTCATATCCTTGGGTAGTTGTGAAAATCAGCAAAGGAAAATCAAGTGCAAAAATATTCTCAAATAAGGAAACTGCTCAAAAATACTTTTCTAAGGAACAAAAAAAGTTGAATCCAAATGAACAAGTCTTTTGTGTTCAGGGTCAATATAGGTGAACGATGCAAAGATGTATTGTTAGCCAAATGGATAGAAGTACATTTGTGGTTATCGACCAAAGAGAACAAAGGGAAATCTGCATTTGCTCAGATTATGAAGATTGGGAGGATGCAGAAGAAAGAGCAAAGAATATTGCAAAATTGCTCAACGAAAGTGACGAAAAAACACTGGGCTAACTGTCCAGTGTTTTGATTTTGTGGTGGGAATCAGCGGGATAAATCCCTGCCTCAGTGGGTGAAAGTCCGCTGGGGTGGCGCAAATCACACCGCACGGGGATTAATCCCCGTGCTACGCGTACGAAGTCCGCTCAAGCGGACTAATCGGCTTGAGCCGATTTCGTAGGCGTAGCCCAGACGTTTACGTCGGGGCGGTGTTTGGGCGTAGATAATGCTTATCATGCAGTGGAAAATTGGCGTGATAAATCCCTGCCTCAGTGCGTGAAAGTCCGCTGGGGTGGCGCAAATCACACCGCACGGGGATTAATCCCCGTGCTACGCGTACGAAGTCCGCTCAAGCGGACTAATCGGCTCATCGTCAGGGCGGTCATGAGGCGTGGATAATGCTATTTCGCGCGAGGGGATGAGTGAGAAACAGTATAGTTGTCATCTCCGCAGCACACTCCAGAAATTTACATCATGGTACGATATGCGGCGGGAGTCCTTATGAATATCTTTTTATATGCCGCACTACTATTTGCCGTGCTTGAAGCGCTGGCTCTTTCAAAAAACTGGCTGCGATTGGAATACATCGCCAAGCCTGCCGTCATGCTCATTCTCTTCTTCTGGCTCTTCACCTCCGTCGGATTGAATGGCGCCTTGCTTTGGTTTGGGCTGGGAATTCTTCTGTCACTGCTCGGCGATATCCTCTTGATGATCTCCCTCAACCGCTTCTTCCTCTTTGGGCTGATTGCTTTTCTATTGGCGCATATCGCCTACATTATTGGATTCAACATCCCATTGCCTGAATTTTCCGCCTGGGGAATCGTCTTCGCCGTCATGATCAGTCTCGGAGGAACGCGCATCATTCGACGCATCGTAGCTGCTCTTGCTTCCAATAGGCAGTCAGCTATGCGGATGCCTATTCTCGTTTACAGTCTGGTCATTTCATTAATGCTCTTATCCGCGATGATGAAATTAAGCGACCTGACATGGGATGCCAACGCCGCAGCACTGGTCAGCGTGGGCGCATTGCTCTTCTATATTTCAGATATCATTCTCGCCTGGAATAAATTCGTTGCTCCCATTCAACAGGGACGTATCTACAATATCGCCGCCTATCATCTCGGTCAAATTGCATTGATCGCGGGAGTCATCGCGCAATTTGGTACATAAAATATACGGCAGTATTATTTGGATACTGTTAATTCGAAATCAAAAATAAAAGGATGAATTCTATGCAATCAGTGATTATCATAATTCTTATTGGTTTGGTGGGCGGAATGGCTGTCGGGGTGCAGGCTCCGCTTTCGAGCATGATCAGTCAACGGCTGGGAGTGTTCGAGAGTATCTTCATTGTCCATCTTGGCGGAGCAGTCGCCGCATTAATCCCGCTTGTCTATTATGGCGGAGGCAAACTTGCCAACTGGCGCGCTGTCCCCTGGTATGCGTTGTGTGCCGGCATCTTTGGTCTCGTCGTCATTTTTTCCATGAGTTATATGATTCCACGCATCGGAGTTGCAACGGCGCTAATCATTCTTTTGGCAGGCCAGCTTTTAATTGGCACACTTCTCGACCATTTTGGATTGCTGGGCGCAACCCAAAGGCCGCTTGATATCTCGCGCACCTTTGGATTATCAATTGTGTTATTGGGCGTGTGGTTGTCTGTGAAATAAAATGTTGGCAGAAAATAACATACAAGTACCGCTCCGAAGGTTTGTTTCGAGTAATTGAGCACTTAATGACAACCTTCGGGACGTTTTTCCTAATTACCGATAAAGTCTAATGTTTTGCCTTACCCCATCGTTACAATATATTTATGGATCAAATGCGAGTATTGATTTTGCAGCCGAATAAAATGATTATTGATCGCGTCTGCTTCTGCGCCATCGGGGGCGAGGTATCTGCCGCGTTCCACGCCGCTGCGCGCGATCTCACGGCAGACCGCTTCGGTAATCAACTCTGCCAGCAAGACTTGTCCTTGAACCGTGGTGTCTAATCGTCCTTGTGGATCAAGATAAATTTTCACAGAAGGCGCGGCAGTTGCGATGACGATGCTCGAATTGACCCGGTCAAAATACACACGCTGACGGGGATCAGTGCGGTCATCGAAATGAATATCGGTGAACAAAGCATTGCTGCTGCGGGCAGGTGTGACAACCATCGTCTCTTTTTTGGAATGTACCTGCACCAGCGCCTCGGCTCTATACTTTCCAAGATAGGCTGCGACAATCCCTTCGCCGCCCACCTGCCTGCCTTCCACTCGAATCCGCGCCTGCCCGATCATTGGCTCATTTTTATGCGGCTGAATCATAACCTGCGGAGTCAAAATGATGATCTCCGGACTGTTTGAAATCACACTCACCGTCGCGCCCGCTTTGGCTTTCTCCATCAGATCAACGTATAGCGTAATCGTAATAACTTGTCCAGTTTGGACATAGGCACGTTCAGGAAAAAATCCAATTCCTGAGGGCGGCAATTCTATTTGTTTTTGAACTCCATCTCTTTTATCACTCAACTCAGTCAGTGCGATGGTATTCAACTCATGCAGGGCATGATCTATTTTTTGGCGCAGTTGTTTATCCAGTTTGGTTTGTTCATCATGCACGGCATGTTTGCGTTCCGCTTCGATGATCGGCTCAAGCCTGCTTTCGACTGCCAGCTTCAACGCTTTCGCAAACGGATGCGTCCAGTTAATGCCGTCGCGGGTGGCGGTTAGCACGGGTTCATCATTCTTCATCAGGTCATGTAAATGATCGCATTGGATCGAGCCGTAAAAATATCCCGCGTAGGGGTCATTCTCAAACTTGAGCATCGTCATCGAAATCACAGTTGCCTTGCTCACCACCAACAGGCCGCCGTCCGCGTAATCGCCTTCCTCGCCTCTGGTTGATAACTGGATACTTGACCTGAAGACTTCCAGCCGCGCACTGGCAGGATACCCTTCGATTTTTATTTTCTCATTCAGGACTTTCTCGCCTCGCGGTGACTTGTAGCTGAGTACGTGTTCCTGACGAATTTTCCCATCTGATTTAATTTCCCTGAGTGTAATCTTGCGCTTGGTGTTGCTCATGATCGGGCGCAGTTCAAAATGTCTTTGTAAATAATTGCGGAAGTTATCGAACTGCGGCACTTTGACATCATCACGTGAGACGATGATCTCAATGATCGTGCCGTTCCCTTCGGGCGTTTCGTATTGTTCCCGCAATGGGACAGTAGCCCGCACTGGTTCATCTAAATTAAAGGTTGGGATTCCGTTTTTCACCAGCAGGGAGCAGGAATAAAAATTTGTGCCTCGAAAGGAATGGACATAGCCGTATCCCAGCCCGAAAATGGAATCCTTCATGCCGCGTCCCCACATACCGCGCACGTGTTTATCCTCTTTGAGTCCGCTGGTGGCTTCGCCGTAGGTGCCCACCACTTTATCCATGCGGATATCGGTCATGCCTTCGGCGTGGTCACGCACGCGGATGATCGAATTTTTGTGCTTGCGGAGAATGTCAATCACAATCTCGCCTTTAACACGCTGCCCTGTGTATTCAAGCCGTGAATAACTGTCATTGCAGTTGGTGATCACTTCCACGAGTGCGCGTAAAACATCCTTGCGGATGGCCTGATCTGCCTGCTGCAGCGCTACCCGGTCAGCAAACTGTAATTTTCTACTGCTAGTCATAAATTGCCTTTCTCCATTAAGAAAGACTTCGGATGTCTTTTTACCAGACTTCCAAAATCCGTTTTTATTTTTTTGTTTTTCGTGCTGAAGACTTGCTCTGCGGTTTCAATAGATGAGAAAATTTTTCTTCACAAAAGCCCAGGAACAAAATCAAATCCTGCCGCTGTTGAATCTCAGCGTAGCCTTTGAATAACTCCACGTTTCTTGCCAGTGTTTCAGCGGATGATTCCATGGTGCAGAGTAACAGGCTTCTGAAATCGAATTCGTTGATGTTTGCCTTGCTTCCATTCTTTTTATAATGCACATACGCATCTGATCTTTCCATCATGCGCGTGAATTTCCCAGCGCGTTCTTTGGCTTCTTTGCTGATTGGGCTCGGCGCAGTTTGTTTAATAAGTTGAACAACCACAGGCTCAACTGGCTTGGCTTCCTTCTTCGGAGGCGATTTTTTTACAGCCTGAATTGGCAGCACATCAGAAATAACTTTTTTGTCATCCCGCTTTACAGGAGCAGAAATTAATTCAAGCTGGGTTGCTTTTTCTTCCTGAACAGGCTGTGTTTTCTTTTTCTGTGTGACAACTTGTGTTTTCTTTACCTGAATTTTTATCTCAGGCGCTACAGTCTGCTTCACAGGCGCTGGAGATATTTTCTTCACGCCAACAGGATTTATCTTTTTAACTGGCGCAGACGAAGTGATTTTCTTTTTCTGAACAGGTTGCGTTTTCTTTACCTGAATTTTTATCTCAGGCACTACGGTCTGCTTCACAGGCGCTGGGAGTGTTTTCTTTACACTCGCAAGATTTATCTTTTTAACTGGCGCAGACGAAGTGATTTTCTTTTTCTGAATAGGCTGTGTTTTCTTTACCTGAACTTTTATCTCAGGCACTACAGTCTGCTTCACAGGCGCTGGAGATATTTTCTTCACGCCAACAGGATTTATCTTTTTGACTGGCGCAGACGAAGTGATTTTCTTTTTCTGAATAGGCTGCGTTTTCTTTGCCTGAACTTTTACCTCAGGCACTACAATCTGCTTCACAGGCGCTGGGAGTGTTTTCTTTACACTCGCAAGATTTATCTTTTTGACTGGCGCAGACGAAGTGATTTTCTTTTTCTGAATAGGTTGTGTCTTCTTTATTTCAGAAATAACTGGCGCAGATGCAGGTACTACTTTCTTAACTTGAGCGGCCTTCGCTTCCTTAATCAGTGTTGCTTTCTTTTTCTCAATGACAACAGGAATTTTCTGCGTTGGTTCAACTGTTTTTTTCTTGCTGATTATGACTGGTGGTTTCTTAAGTACAGTCACGGCCGGCTGCTGCGATTGTACTTTCACTGTTGGTTTGGGCGCTATCCCCAACCCTTTTTCCACTTTCTTGATCAGGCGCAGGCCTTTGACTGTCAGCCTGTACCTGGTATCTGTATCCTCTACAATATGCCGTTTTCTGCGTGCGTCACCCCAGCGGCGGCCTACCAGCGCAGAGTCAGGCCATCTTGGATATTTTTTGAGTCCGAACTTGTGTGGAAACAATCGAAAGCAGATCGAAACCACATCTTCCAGCGTAATCTCACTCTGCCGCTCCAATAAATAATGGACGGCAAAAACAATCAACTCGCCTGATGGGATGTTGGCATAAATACCTGCCTCAAATTTTGGCAGGGAGTTTTTTTTCAATTTGCGCGAGCCAGATGTTGTGGACGCCATTGTTTTCTGGGTATCTCTCATTGTTTTTTGTGATGGTTGGGTTATCTACCCGCCGTAATATACTACACTATTTCCAAAATTAAGAATCATTCCTGTTGCAAGCCGCTGAATAAAATTCGCGCAGAAATCTGGAAGGGACGTTTGCCAGCAATCGCGGCTCGCTGAAATTTGCACGCGGAGCAAGTTTGCACCAGGTTTCAAATGAAAATGGATAGGGCACCCATGGATTTCCTGAGTCCACGTTGTATTCCACGATCAGCAATATGCCATTTGGTTTTAGGTACGAATGTATTCGGCGTAAGACCTTTTCCTTGTCTTTGAAGAAGTGCAGGGAATTTGCCATCACAATCCCATCCAGCGCGGGGATATTTAGAGCGTGTGAAAAATCCCCGACGATGAGGTACAAATTTTGCGAGTCGCCGAAGCGGGCGCGGTAGGCTTGCTCCAATTCGTTGAGGCTGGCGCGGTCTTTATCGACGGCGTGGATGTTTGTGGTTGGCCCGGTTAACTCACGGGTGGCGAATGTAAATGCGCCAGAGCCAGCTCCGAGGTCTGCCCATGCTCCGCCGGGTTTAATATCCGCAGGCTTTAAAAGATTAACGTGGTCATTATGATCCATGTCGAGATGGTATCATACCCCATCCCATTTTTTAGCAAGGACAGACATGGATTCTCAAATAAATAAAACACCCGAGGAACGCCGTGATCCATACGCGGCTTTGCGCTTTGTTGATTTTCGATTGCTGTTGACTGGGCGCTTCATTACTTCTTTCGGAAGTGAAATGGTTTCGTTCGCCATCGGCTGGGAGTTGTGGCTGCGCACACACAGCGCGTTTTCCCTGGGCATGGTGGGGTTGGTACAGGTGGTTCCGGTGATTTTATTATCGCTGCCAGCGGGACATGTGGCAGATCAATATAATCGCAGACGCATTGTGTTGATCACACAATTATCGCTGGGGCTGTGCGCGTTGGGGCTGGCGTTTCTTTCATATACACAAGGCGCGTTGATCTGGGTATATTTGTGTTTGTTTGGGATGGGCATCGCGCGCGCGTTTAACGACCCCGCATCATCCACGCTGGTGCCAGAGACTGTGCCGCCGCATCTTTTTTCCAGCGCCGCTACCTGGAACAGCAGCACCTGGCAGCTCGCATCCATTTTGGGGCCTGCTGCCGCGGGGCTGATGGTTGCGTTTGTGGGCAATGTCACTTTTATTTATTTTTTCGAAGTTATTGGCGCGGTGACATTTACGATTTTATTAAGTAGGATTCAAGGTAAGCCGTTGCCGCTCGCGCGTAAATCTGCGACATGGTCTTCGTTGGTTGAAGGCTTTCGCTTTATGCGTGATACAAAAGTGATTCTAGCTGCGATCACATTGGATATGTTCGCAGTTCTATTTGGCGGCGCGGTGGCCTTGCTTCCAATTTACGCGACCGATATTTTGCATGTCGGGCCGCAAGGTTTGGGCGTGATGCGCGCCGCGCCGTCCATTGGCGCGTTGTTGATGGCATTTCTGATCGCGCATTTGCCGCCGATGAAAAACGCCGGTCAGACTTTGCTTTGGGCTGTGGCGGGTTTCGGCGCATGTACGATCATCTTTGGGCTTTCCACTTCATTCCTGCTTTCAGTGTTAATGCTCGGTCTGTTGGGCGGGCTTGATAATATTAGCGTGGTCATTCGCGGCACACTGCTTCTGACACAGACGCCCGATGAAATGCGCGGACGCATCTCGAGTGTCAACAGTGTTTTTATCGGCGTCTCGAATGAACTGGGAAGTTTTGAATCTGGTTTTGCCGCGGCGCTGTTGGGCCCGGTGATTGCGGTGGTGGGCGGCGGCGTTTGTACGATCCTGATCGTTTTGCTCGCTGCGAATATCTGGCCTGAAATGCGTAATTTAAAAACGCTCGATGTGCCTGAACAATTAATCGTATAATCATTTTAGAGGTGTCCCATGCTGAATAACCGTCAACTTGCTGATACATTTACCCTGATTGCCAATTTATGCGAGATCAAAGGCGAAGTGATTTATGTCATTCTCGCTTATCGCAAGGCTTCCGAAAATTTAATGACTCTGGGCCGCGAAGCCGGTGAATATTGGAAAGAGGGCAAGCTCAGAGAGATTCCCGGCGTGGGCAAAGCCATCGCTGAAAAAATCGATGAGTTGCTCACCACGGGCAAACTTGAATTTTTGGAAAAACTTAAAGAAGAAGTCCCTGCTTCTTTGGCAGATTGGTTACAAGTGCCCGGACTTGGACCGAAAAAGATTGCGCTGATCTGGAAGACGTTAAACATCACGGCTCTTTCTGAGCTGGAAACTGCCGCGAAAAACGGAAAGTTGCGCGGCCTCCCGGGCATGGGCGCCAAGTCTGAATCTGCCATTTTGGAAGGCATTGCATCCCTGGCCCGTAGGTCAGGGCGGATTCCGTTGGGGAGGGCATATCCGCTGGCGCAGGAGATTATCAAGACGCTCAAAAAGGTAAAGGGAGTCGTCGAAGCAGAATCCGCTGGCAGTTTAAGAAGGATGCGTTCCACAGTCGGCGATCTGGATATTCTGGTGGCATCCAAAGATTCGTCTGCTGTGATGGAAGCGTTTGTTAATCTGCCTGGGGTGAGTCGTGTGCTGGGCAAAGGCGAAACAAAATCGAGCATTGAATTTACCGACGGTGTGCGCGCGCAAGTGTGGGTACATGCGCCGGAAAAATTTGGGACTGCGCTGCAATACGCAACTGGCTCGAAAGATCATAATGTGCAGTTAAGGCAAATTGCGCTTGCGAAAGGGCTGTCGTTATCAGAGCATTCGTTTACAAAAGGCAAGAGCGAGATTCTTTGCGCCACCGAAAAAGAAGTGTATGAAACCCTTGGCCTGCCGTGGATTCCGCCCGAGCTGCGTGAAGACCATGGCGAGGTGGCAGCCGCGAAGGCAGGCAAACTTCTGAAGTTGATCGAAGTCAAAGATATTAAAGCCGATCTGCAAACTCACTCGACATGGAGCGATGGGAAACTTTCCATGCTGGAGATGGCGCAGGCGGCGGCGCGGCGCGGGATGAAAGTCATTGCGTTTACCGATCATTCCGTCAGCCTCGGTGTAACGGGTGGATTAAGTATGGAAGACCACAAGAAGCAGGCTGCTGAAATTAAAAAGATACAAAAACAATTGGGCGATAGTATTTTGGTTTTACATGCCAGCGAAGTGGAAATCAAAGCCGATGGCTCGCTCGATTATCCTGATGAATTTTTGGCGTCGCTTGATCTTGTGGTGGCATCCATGCATACCAGTTTGCGCCAACCGCGCGAGAAAGTCACACAGCGCACGATCAATGCCATTCGCAATCCGCATGTGGATATTATCGGTCATCCTACGGGACGCCTGATCCCCGACCGTGAAGGCGCGGATTTGGATATGGAAGCTGTGCTTAACGCCGCGGCTGAAACAGGTGTGGCGTTGGAGATCAACGCGCATCCATCGCGTCTGGATCTGGATGATATGTACGCCCGCCGCGCAAAAGAACTGGGTATTCCGATCAGCATTAATACAGACTCTCACTCTGAAGAGGATTTTGATAATTTATTCTACGGCGTTGCAACTGCCAGACGCGCCTGGCTGACCAAAGAGGATGTCATCAATACCTGGTCAACCAAGAAACTGCTGGGCTGGTTAAAGGACAGAAAGTAAATGAAAAAATTTTCAAGCCAACTTTGCTTAAAATAGGCGCCGCTTTTTTGTTGTTTGCTGTTTTTAGTTGGTTATGGAGAATGTATATCATTTCCACCATCTCGGATACTTTTCCGCTGGGCTTTCCCTTGCAATTCTTCCTCTCCTGGGGGCCATGCCGCGCCGGACAGATTTGTTCAGAGTCTAATGGATTGTATTTGGCTGTGGATGTTATTTTTTGGTATATTGTTGGTGCGGTTCTTGTTTCGTGGATACAGAAATCCAGGGACGAATAGTAGAATAATCAATAATATTGTGTTTTTTTAAATGGAGGCAACATGGCAGAAGGTTTAATATCGGCGGGAGAAGTTCGTTTTTTTAGCGGAAGTTCAAATCCGCAGTTGGCGGGGAAGATTGCCATGCAATTGGGTGTGCCGCTGGATGCTACTCACATTACACGCTTTAGTAATGACAATCTCTACATTCAACTGGATGCCAGTGTGCGTTATCGGCGTGTGTATATTGTGCAATCGCTTTCACAGCCAGTCAACGATCATTTGATGGAGTTATTGATGATGATCGATATTGCGCGCGGCGCGGCGGCCTCTGAAGTACATGCAATTATCCCTTATTATTCCTTTGGCCGTTCTGATAAAAAAGATGCGCCGCGTATTTCGATCACTGCCCGTTTGGTGGCGGATTTGTTGAAGACGGCCGGGGCTACGCATGTGATGAGTATGATGTTTCACTCGCCGCAGGTGCATGGTTTTTTTGGCCTGCCGACAGACCCGCTAAGCAGCCGCATGGTTTTCAGAGATTATCTTGCGAAACTTGACTTGAGCGGCTCGATCATTGTTGCTCCCGATATGGGGCAAGCCAAATCCGCGGCGCGTTTTGCAAAGACGTTAGGCATTCCGGTTGCGGCGGGAAATAAAGAACGCATTTCAGATTCAGAAGTGGTCATCAGCGGGTTGGTTGGTAATCAAGTTAAGGGACATAAACGCGCCTTGATCTATGATGATGAGATTGCCACAGGCGGATCGATCCTGGAGTTGAGCCGCGTGCTGGTGGCGGAGGGCGTTGAGGATATTCGCGTCATTTGCACGCACGGCGTTTTCAGCCGCGGCGGACTTGAAAGGCTGGCGGCTGTTCCTGAAATTACAGAGATCATCACCACCGATACTGTCCATATTCCGCCTGAAACGATGCACCCAAAGTTGACAGTACTTTCTGTTGCGCCGGTATTTGCGGATGCCATTCACCATAATATTAATCGTGAGTCATTGAGTGATCTGTTTGTGTTTGGTGAGTAGCACATGCTAAGTAATATTTCTCTACCGTACAAACTTTGCTTCTCACCCCATTGACCGCAGACCGCCGTCCGCTGTCGGCGGTCAATTCACGAAAACATTGCTGGTTTTTGAAAATATAGGTAGAGAAAGTAATATAAAATGAGCCGCGAATAAGATTTATTTTATTTTTCACAAATTGAATGTATAATTTTATTAAACAAGGAGGCACGTATGATAAACAAAGTGATGCAAGATGCAATGAATGACCAGATCAACAAAGAGTTATATTCTTCTTACCTGTATCTTTCAATGGCCGCGTATTTTGAAGATAAAAATCTACCAGGCTTTGCACATTGGATGCGTATTCAAGAAGCCGAAGAGCGTGAACACGCCATGAAACTCTATGATTTTCTATTGGAGCGCGGCGGCAAGGTCTTGCTCAAAGCCATTGATGCACCGAAGACCGAATGGAAATCTGCTCTGGAAGTGGCCGAGCAAGTTGCTGCGCACGAGGCGAATGTCACTGCTTCAATTTATGCGTTATATGAAACTGCATTGAAAGAGAAGGATTATGCGGTGCAGGTTATGTTGCAATGGTTCATCTCGGAGCAGGTGGAGGAAGAGAAGAATGCAGGGGAGATTGTTTCAAATCTAAAGTTGATCGAAGAACGCGGTACCGCTGTTTTGATGCTTGACCATAGGCTGGCGAAGCGCGGCGGGGAGTAGATTTATACTTTTAAGACCCTAAAGACTTTCACAGCCTTTAGGGTCTTTTCTTATTGTTTGAGGAGAACTATGGATATTACAACTCGCCGGGTAACACTGGAAGATAAAGCCGAATGGCTGCGTATGCGTAAAGGCATCTGGCCCGAAGCGCCCGATGAATATTTGAATTTTGATATGGACGATATTCTTGCCAATGATGATTACTTGGTTATTTTTGCATGTGATGGCGATCAACTCATTGGTTTGACCGAAGCGCAAATCAAAGAGTCAGCGGAAGGGTGTGAGACCAGTCCTGTGGGGTATCTTGAAGGGTGGTTTGTTCAAAATGAATATCGCGGAAAAAGAGTGGTGGGCATTATGACTCGCGCTGCCGAAAACTGGATCCGTGAGAAAGGTTGCACTGAGGTGGCTTCGGATACCTGGCTGGATAATGAACCCAGCATCCGCGCTCATGTGAATTTGGGATATACCGAAGTAGAGCGGCTTGTACATTACGTGAAGCAGTTGTAGCAAATGAACAGGCTCTGTGGTGATGGTTTTTATGGATGCCATTATTCAGGCAAAAGATGTAAAATATAGGCGAATGCTTGAGAAAACGGGAGCAGGCTCATAGTCTGCTTTGAGGCGGGTTTTGGAGATTTCCAGGTTAAATAGGATAAAAAACGTCGTGTTGTCCCGTTGTAATCATCTTGCAATAATCTTGCTAATTGGCTTATTTAGGATTAAGTTCGTATAATGGATTAATCAGCCTTTGTGCATTGTGGCGCAGAGGATTTTTATTATGAGTATCCGCCTAAAAGTTATTTTGCCTTATTTATTATTGACCGTGGTCGTAGCTGTGATCGGGGTTTATGTGGTCACGCGCCTTGTTTCCAATACTATTCAGGAGCGGCTTACGAATCAATTGTTGGAAGCGGGGCGGGTGGTTTCTGATAATTTTGTGCGTCAGGAAGTTCGGCACGTTGAGACGGCGCGGATTGTTGCCTTTACAGAGGGATTGGCAGATGCGCTTGCGAGTGAAGATCATGCGGCAGTGTTAACTCTGGTCGAGCCGGTATTTATCGGCTTGAGAGTTGAAAATTTAATCTTAATTTCTCCGCAGGGAAAAGAGGTTGCTCATTTGGTATTGGATGAGCAGGGTCAATTGCAGCGTGTGGAACAGGAAACGGGGGTGGCAAAATCATCATTGGTTATGCCATTTTTGGACAGCAAAGACTCTGAAGCCCCGCCGCGCCGTGCCATGGGTGTTAACCGCGTCAATGATAGAACCTATTACTACACGTCAATTCCTGTGGCGTTGGGCAGTGGAAAGTTTGCGGGTGTGATTGTGGTGGGTACGTCCATTCAAAATATTCTCCCGCTTTTGAAGAGTACTGCGCTTGCGGATGTTATTATTTATGCCAGCAATGGGCAGGCGATTGGCACGACTCTGGGCGCGGCGGATCAGGATGCCCTGCAGCTTGTTTCGATTACCAAAGAGGAATATCAGAAGATCATTGTTTCAGAGGGGATTGTGACCGGTAGTAATATCAAGATTGACGGGCGTTCATTCCGTGCTGCGCGGGGTTTTTTACAGGTTGGAAGTGATCGTGTAGGGGTTTTTGCGGTGGCGTTGCCGCTGGATTTTGTCATCCAATCCGGTGCAACGAGCCGAACGACTTATATGATCCTGTTTACGATCGTCTTTTTTTTCGTTCTTGGAATTGGATATGTCGTTTCGCGCTTGATTATTAACCCTTTATATTCTCTGGTGAATACCTCGCAAGCCATTGCTGGGGGTAATCTTGAACAGCGCACAGGAATTCATACAAATGATGAGATCGGCAAACTTGCCAGTACGTTCGATGAAATGACGAGGCGGCTGCAGGAACGTACGCATGAATTGGAACGTACGAATGAGATCCTGAGAAATATTGATAAAACAAAGACTAATTTTATTCAGATATCGGCGCATGAATTACGCACCCCGCTGACCTTGATCATGGGCTACTCACAGATGCTGGAACAGGACACGAAGAATAATCCTGAGTTGATGTCGCTGGCACAGGGTATTCTGGAGGGGTCAGAGCGCATGACCGATATTGTGGATAGTATGCTGGATGTTTCGCGCATTGACAGCAACACCTTGTTTTTGAGAAAGACCGGATTAAGTATCGATCTCTTGATTAAGAAGGTTAATAAGGGGTTTAAGAATGCATTTGAGGAACGCGCTATAAAAATGGATACGCAGGGACTCCCTGATTTGCCGCTGGTTCCTGCCGACCCCGACCTGCTTCGAAAGGCATTTCATCATATTATTATTAATGCGATCAAATACACGCCGGATGGCGGGTCCATCACTATTAGCGGAAAATACATGAACGGAGATGAACCGCCGCGGGTGCAGATTGCGATCCATGATACCGGAATTGGGATTGACCCCGCTTTACATAAACTTATTTTTGAGAAATTCAATCAAACAGGTGATGTCCTTTTGCATTCATCAGGCAAAACAAAATTTAAGGGCGGAGGTCCTGGGCTGGGGCTGGCGATTGCGCGTGGAATTGTGGAAGCGCACGGCGGGCAGATTTGGGTGGAAAGTGAGGGGTATAATGAACAGGAACCCCCGGGAAGTACGTTCTTTGTTTCTTTACCCGTAGAGAAGCAAATGGAGACAAGTTAATGACAACTTCCGAAAATGCCTCTCGTGAACGACGAGACTGGACTTTACTGATATTCATCATACCTGTTGGCATTATTTTAATGTTGATCGCAGGACAGATTGCGATTCGGCTTGTTCCGATTTGGAGTGTGAATGCGGGGATGCAATCGAACCTTGATCCTAATCAATTACCCATGCAGCAAGGCGGTTTGTTGCAGCCGCTATTGCCTTCGATCTTAACTCCATTTGGATGGCTGGACACATTCCTGACGCCTGGTTCAGATGGCTATGAGATTATTTCAGATTTTATTGTGCTTGACCCAAGTTCAACCGCTACTACCTCAATTCCAAACACGCCTACAGTAGTTGCATCCCCAACCATTTCTGCAACGGATTCATCCCCAACCGTAATTGTGTCGCCGCCTGTTACAAAGCACCCAACCGATGATGATGAAACATCCACTCCAATAACGCCCAATGCCACAACGGCTGTCCCGACAACTGCTGTGCCAACCACCGCAGTGCCGACAACTGCAGTGCCAACCACCGCAGTCCCCACAACCGCAGTCCCCACCACCGCAGTCCCCACCACCGCAGTCCCCACAACCGCTGTACCCACAACCGCAGTCCCCACAACGGCCGTACCCACAACCGCAGTCCCAACAACGGCCGTGCCCACAACTGCGGTCCCTCCAACGGTCCTTCCTACTGCAACACTTTCCACACCAGATGTTCCCTGGTCTATCACTCCTCCTCCAGTTGATATTGGCGTTGACACCCCACCCGATGGGACGCCAGGAGAAATTTTTGCCGGCGGCTACACCATTGTGAATATTAGCGGCAACCCCATAACCGTTTCAAGCACTGCGGATGGTAATTACGATTTGATCCTTCATGAGGTTATATACGGACCCACTTCCATATGGATGGATAACATTATTATCGGGGTTTCAAATTCTTTAGATGGAAGCTATTACGAGGTATTTAATTGGGGTAATAGCGTCGCTGATACGAACACAAATGTTGATACCAATACCTTGTTGCCAGACCCGGGTTGTATCGCCCCTGATGCGCCAGAATGTGATAACCGGGTGATTCAATCCTCAGATTTGTATAATGGAACTGGTATTTTGATCGATGTAGAGACAGCCCCGGGCGGAGCCCCGCCTGAAGGTACCTATAATTATCTGGTTATTATTTCCCCGCTTAGCGGAGCTTTAGATGTTGCGCAAGTGGATACCATTATCGTAACCAAGGTTCCAATTCCAACGCCGTAAATCTAAAAGAGACCGAGCCGCTCGGTCTCTTTTTTTGCCTTGACCCTTCCCATTTCACAACCTACAATTCAAGCAGTATGAAGAAAAATATTTTTTTATTTTTTCCAATCATAACCATCCTTGTCATTGAGTTGACTGCGTTTGGCTGGGCTGCGCAAACGCGCAGTATGGTAACTCCTTTTTCAACGCTGGTTGCAGCTCTTATCTTTGTGACGGGTCTTTTGCCCGCGCTGATCAAGCCGCGAGCCAGTCATACACTGATCGCATGTTTCGCGATTGCATTTACTTTTTTTATCCTGGTTCCATTTGAATTAAAAGACCTTCCAACAGTACAGCCCGGCACCCCACTATATCAATTCATAAACATATATTTGATTTTGCGCCTGGCGAATGCGGCCATTTTGCTGCCGATGGCGCTGCATGTCAGCGCGAGATTTCCGCGCCGCACCGGGTTGCCCACGCGCGTGATTGTTTCAGGATATATTCTTTCAGTCACTTTATTGATTGCATTTTTATTCAGTTCGCTTGTCTGGCAGCGCATTGCCACACTTGTGTTACTTTTTCTTTGGCTCACAGTTGTCATCTTTTTCTTCATTCGAGATTTATTCGTCATTGCCCGCGATACAAACCCTGAACATCAATTGGATGCACAGCGCGCGCGTGTCGTCATGTTCAGTATGATTCTGGCCGAGATACCGCTTTGGCTGCGCCCGCTGACTCTCGCGCTCGGGCTGGATATTTTCCCCTATAATCTTTTGCTGCTCTTTCAACTTTTCGTTCCCATCGGAATCGCCTACGCTGTATTGCGGCATGACCTCTTTGGAATTGACCGCATCCTCAGGCGAACTCTGACTTACGGAGCTGTCTCGCTTCTTCTCTTAACGTTCTATCTGTTTCTAACCTCAAGCATTACCTCCCTTTTTGCTGATTCGCTTACATCACGTCCGCTGGCACCAGTCATCAGTTTGTTTGTGGCGGCGCTGCTCTTCGAGCCGACTCGTAGATTGATTCAAACGTGGCTCGATAAACTTTTATATCCCGATCGATTAAAGTTTCAATCTGCGATACAGTCGATGCAATATTTACTCGGACGTGCCAACCGCCGCGAAGAGATCCTGCATTTGCTCAATGATATTTTCCCCAATCAGATCGGCGCGGAGTGGGGTACTTTAAAATTATTCCCCGAGCCGGATGTCGCGCCCGCGAATCTCACATCCGCGTGGAATACGCGCCTTGTGGCGGGCAGTGTTTCTGTGGGCGGCTACTGGCTGGGAGCGCGCCGCGCGGGACCTGTTTATGATTCTGATGAACGCAATCGCTTAAGCGCTTTGATGGGGCAGGCCGCGCTGGCTTTGGCGTATGCGAACGCGTATGAGTCTTTATATGAGTTGAATCAAAATCTTGAAGTGCGGGTGCAGGAACAAACCACACAAGCCATCACCAATCAAAAATCGATAGCGGCATATGAGGAACGCCAACGTATTGCGCGTGACTTGCACGACTCAGTGACGCAAAGTATTTTTGGCATGAACCTCATGGCCCGCGGATTGAAAGCCTCCGCGCCTGAGTCGTTTAAGAGTCAGTTGATTGAGCTGGAGAATCTGGCGGGTAATATTCTCAAGGAAATGCGCCTGCTGCTCGATCAACTGCGAAATGCTGACGGGGAGTCTATTGTTGATTTCGCTGAAACCGTGCGCGGGTTGTGTGATGCGTTGTCTCAGCGAAGAGGACCGGAAGGCGGGCCGCTCCTTTTGATTACGCTGGAAATGCCAAAGGGAGTCATCCTCCCAAAAAATATTGCTGAAGAAGCGTTGTGGGTTGTACGTGAGGCGCTGCAAAATGTGACCAAACACAGCGTAAGCAGAACTGCGCAGATCGAAATAAAATTGGATTCCATGCTGCGTGTGATCGTGAGCGATGACGGAAATGGTTTTGATGCGGCCGCGATGCGCGCTGGTCATTACGGCCTGCGCGGAATGCGTGAACGTGTGCTGGCGTTGGGCGGTGAGTTCAAAGTTGACTCTAAAATGGGAAGCGGCACGAGTTTATCTTTTACGCTTCCCATCCCATTGATGTAGTGTGTGTCTAAAACTCTCGCCACACAGAGCGCATTCAGCGGACGGCGGTCTGTGGTCGGTGGTCAATTGGGTGAATACCATAGTTTGTACGGTAGTAAATCTTTATAGAGGAAAACAGGATGCTAAACATATTAATCGCAGACGATCATCAAATTGTGCGCCGTGGATTGCAAATGACGATTGATACCGAGAAAGATATGCGCGTGGTGGGTGAGGCGGCGAATGGTGCGCAAGTATTGGCGTTGATAAAAAAACACAAACCCGATGTGGTGCTGATGGATATGCAAATGCCCGAAATGGACGGCGTGGATGCGCTTAAACAAGTGCGCGTTGAATTTCCTGTTTTACCGATTTTGATTTTGACCACCTTCAGCGATGACGCGCATATTTACGCGGCACTGCGGGCGGGTGCGAGCGGATTTTTGTTGAAGGAAATGAATGGCGATGATTTGGTGAATGCGATTCGCGGCGCGGCGCAAGGCAAGCCGCAACTGCACCCTGATATTGCGCGCAGGTTAATGTCGCGCGCGCCGCTGCCTGATGATCCATTTGAATCGTTGAGCGGGCGCGAGCGCGACATTTTGAAATTACTTGGAACAGGTATGAGCAATAAAGAAATTGCGGCGCAGCTGGTGTTGACTGAAATGACGGTCAAAGGCTATGTCAGTGATCTGTTTGCCAAACTTGGCGTGAACGATAGAACGCAAGCGGCGCTGATGGCTGTCCGCTTTGGGTTGGTGAAACCTGAGGAGTTGTAGAATTTTGTCAGAAAACCTCTACCACGAAGGGTCACAAAGGTACACAAAGGTGCTTTTAGGGTTTTTTCCTTTGTGATCCTTTGTCTCCTTTGTGGTTAAGAAAAGATTTCCTTTAAAAACTGTGAACCAAAAAAATTATGACTTTGTGCTAAATATTTTTTTACACCCACTAAAGAGGGGAAACAATTACCCACCTATGCGGGCGGACTTAATTCATGGGCGCGGGTATCCTTTGGCTATTGATAAGGAGATATCCATGGAAAGAAACTTAGTTCTCGAACAACCCGTTTACAAGACAGCCTCTTTTGGTTTTATATGGAATATGCTGCGCAACCCGCTGCACGCGTTGACCGAACTTGCGCATGAGCAGGGCGATATTGCGCGAGTCAAACTGCGCAAGCGCGATCTGTTTTTATTCAGTCACCCTGAATTTATTGAGCAGGTGCTGGTGAAACAGCAGGCCAATTTTATTAAAGGCCCGAGCTTGCAGCGCGCGCGTATTATTCTCGGCGAAGGCTTGCTGACCAGCGAAGGCGAGGAACATCTCGCGCAGCGCCGCACACTACAGCCCGCGTTCCATCGTCAGCGCATGGAAGAGTATTTGCCGTTGATGAATGAAAATACATTCGCACACGTTTCAAAATGGGAGGACGGCGCGCGCGTGGATATGTCTGCTGAGATGATGCGCCTGACGTTGAATATTGCGCTGTGGTCGTTCTTCGGCAGCGCGCCCGAAGGGACTGTTGAACGCGTCAGCGAGTCGATGTCAACGCTGATCAGGCTTTTTCCGCTGACTCAGCTTCCCCTTCCAGATTCGACGCGCATGTTATTTCCCAAGTTCAAACAAGCCAGCACGGATTTGCGTCAGGTGACCGAGTCTCTGTTGAAAAATCCGCAATCGGAAAATGCCAAGCATGCGCTGATTCACATCCTGAAGGAAAATAACAACGGGCAATTTACCGATGAACAGATCCACGCGCACATGTTGACCTTTTTGCTGGCCGGCCACGAAACCACCGCTCTCCTTTTGGCATGGTGCTGGGATATGCTCGCGCATCATCCGCAGGTTTTGGCGAGGCTGCAATATGAAGTGGATGAAGCGCTTGGTGATCGTTTTCCCACTGCCGAAGATATTCAGAATTTGCCGTACACGCGCATGGTCGTCAAAGAGACTCTGCGCATGCGCCCGCCCGCGTGGACGATGGGCAGGCAGGCGCTGCACGATTGCGAGATCGGCGGACAGCACATCCCGGCCGGCTCAACGGTGCTGGTCAGTCAGTGGGTGACGCATCATGATGCGCGATTCTATGAAGACCCGCATCATTTCTGCCCTGAAAGATGGGAAGGTCTCGATCAAGATTCATTTCCCCGTTACGCTTTCTTCCCATTCGGCGGCGGCAGCCGTGTCTGTATCGGTGAACACTTTGCAATGACAGAAGCGATTGCCGTGCTGGCGATGATCTCACGCCGCTGGAGTATTTCTGCCACACAAGCCGCGCCCGCGAAACCAAAGCCAAGTGTCACATTGCGCCCGGACAAAAGTGTTAAGTTGATTGTAAAGAAACGCTTGGTGCGTGAACGTTAGTCTGTGTTTTATCTTATAAAAGTGGACTGAAGTCCGCATTCCATATTAACTTTATTAACTCTGGAGGAACAAAAATGAAATCCATGCTTCGAACGATTTTGAGTACATTTGCTTTGGCAAGTATGATCCTGGCTTGTGGCGCACAGACTCCGCCTACTGCTTCATCAGATGTTGTGGGCACTGCTGTGGCGGGTACACAACAATCACAGGCGCTGGCGCAGGCCACGGTCAACTCCAACACGTTGACCGCCATGCCCACTGCTCCTGCAACCCCAACGCCCGGCCCAACCGTGGAATATGTCAACTTGACCGAAGAGGAATTGGCAGTATTGATCGATGAAGCCGTGGCAGAAGCCGTCACGGCCACCGAGCAGACTACAAGCGCAGTCACGACTACAACCACTGATAGCGCCGTAACTACAGAAGAAGTCGCGTATGTGTATGATTACTATTACAACGCGGATTATTATGTGCAAACCGCCGAGGATTTAATGGCTGAATATTACACGCTCTACGCCGACCTCGCGACAGATATGATCACAGAATTAAACGGGATTGAATCTGAGTTGTCTCAATTGAATGACACGCTCACCTCCATTGACTCATCCTTGCAGGAAATTAGCAGCACGCTTGAGCAGGGGCTGGCCGTAGCGGAAGAATCCATTGCCCAGTTAGAGTCAGCGGCGCAGCAGGCGCAGACCCATGCCCAGGAAATACAGACACAGGCGCAGGATATGCTCTCTGTTTTGCAAGCCGAACAACAAGGCCGCGTAGATCAACTCGCACAGATCCAGCCAAATAATATCCCCACCGACAAGATCACCGCGATGCAATCTGCTTTTGACTTTTTAGATTTTGCGAACACCGCCATGAGCGATAACAAACTCAGCCTTGATGAATTGACGAATCTAGCGCAGCTTGGCAAGAATGCGCAGTCAGGTTTCGCCACTTTTGGCGGAGCAGGCGGCCCCGGCGCTGGCCCCGACCTGACACAATTCTCAGGAAAATTTGACGAGATCACCACCCAATTCGCCCGTGGACAAATGCCTCAGGCACGCGGAAATGCCAGTCAATTTGAGTCTGCATTGGGTTCACGTCCCAGCCGGCCGGGCAGGCCTTGAGTTAACACTGGCAAATCGTGTTATTTGACTACAGATCGTTGCCTGCGGTCTGTAGTCAATTCATATAATGGTTTTTTGCAATGAATTTCCCACCATCATTTCTGTTTCCATTGTAAAATTGGCTTAATCAAAGAGAGGATATTTTATGACCGAAGCCAACTCCAAGCCTGTTTATCGAATCGCCGACTTGCACGAATCAGATCGTCCGCGTGAGCGCCTGGCGGCGCTGGGTCCGCAGGCATTAACAAATGCTGAGTTGATCGCTATTTTATTGCGTGTGGGCGTAGTGGGTGAAAGCGCAGTGGATGTGGGTCAGCGGTTATTGAGAAAATTTGGGGGCATCAGTGGTTTGCATCGTACATCCATAAAATCATTAATGGAGCAGCATGGAATGGGCGAAGCCAAAGCCTCACAGATCAAAGCCGCGATTGAACTAGGCAGAAGGCTGACGCTTGAATCACCTGAAGAACGCGCCTCCATCAACAGCCCCGCGGATGCGGCTGCGCTGGTGCAATATGAAATGTCTGCTTTGGAGCAGGAACATTTGCGCGTGATTTTATTGGATCGAAGAAATCATGTCTTGGAAACAGTGGAAGTGTATAAAGGCTCGGTCAATTCTTCGCAGGTGCGCGTGGGGGAGTTGTTCAAGGATGCCATCCGCACGAACGCATCCGCCATCATTGTGGTGCATAATCATCCCAGCGGCGACCCAACCCCCAGCCCCGATGATGTGGCTGTGACACGCGCCATTGTGCAGGCTGGTAAATTATTGGATATTGATGTACTCGACCATATGGTGATTGGTCAGGGAAAATGGGTTTCACTGAAGGAGCGCGGCTTGGGCTTTGCCTAACGTGGAAACGCTTGAACGTTCAAACGTTTCCACGTTGTTTATCATACGCTATGTTTTACGCTGAACCCCTCCAGCCGCCCGGTGGTGGGTTCATATTCTATACGGGCTTCATCCACACGCGAGGCGCGCGGACCGGTTTTCACCATCTCAATGAATTGATCGATCTGCTGGCGGGTGCCTTCGGCTACGGTTTCCAGTTTGTTGCGGCCTATGTTACGCACCCAGCCAAAGACTCCAATTTGCAGTGAATGATATTCGACATGCGCGCGAAAGCCGACTGCCTGTACACGTCCTTTTACCCAGATATGTACCCGTATCATCTCATTTGGTATTTCATTTGGATTGGTTTGCACGTTTTCTCCTTTGGCGCAGTAAATCAATTGCGCCCCATAGGGGTACGACCAGCACCAACAGCATTAACAAAATAAAAGGGGAAAGATTACGCGCGGCCACACCGTTTACGTTTTGCCCCAGTACACTTTCACGCCAGCGCGTATCCAGTTGAGAGAGAGGTGTGCCGAGCGCATTGGTTGCGCCAAGCTCACAATTAAGCCCGTCACTGTAGGCTTTGGTTAAACGTGCCAGACCCGAAGTACCATACGTTTCGCGGATGTAGGACACGAATGATTGGGACTGGGCATATGCCAGATAGGCGTTGCCTGCGTCGGCGGGGAAAGAGGCGCATAAATCCTCAAATGAAAGCAGGTTGTCCTTTTGGCTTGCGTTATCCAGCGCGCGTTTATATTCGGGGTCCGGATAAATTTCCATCATGGCTGCCGCGCCTTCCAGCAGCCAGACGGGCTGGGATGCATACGCTTTCCCAAGCGAGCGATACATCATGACATGGGTTAATTCATGCGGAATCTTTGTTTCCAATTCGATGGATTGATTTTGCCCGGGCGCAATCGATACCAACACAACGCCAAGCTCGGGGTTGGCGTGCCCGCCCGTCCATTCTTCGCCGCCCAGTGCCAGCGTATTTTGCAGGTCGGTAATGTTGGAGTAAATATAAATATTAATCGGATTGGTCAGTGTGAGAGGGATAAACTCATTCATGCCAAGCAAGCCCGCGCCTGCCGCATCCAGCGCGGCTGCGCCAAATGAATCTTCACCCGCGTACCAATGCACAGTAACATTTGCGCGCGTCATCTCGCGCCACGGAAAACGATTATCGTTATATGGGAAAGTGATTGGCGAACTGGTATATGTTTTATCATCTGCAAGTGTGGCTTGAAACCAAAACACGACCCAGCTAAAAGGCGGGAGCACATTCAACGAGGCATCATAGGTAAAACTCACCGAGCCATCTGCGGCAACCTGCACGGTTTCAACGCGTGTGATTTCCTCGGTCACTCCGCGAAAAAGAAGCGAGACCTGTTTTATGGCGATTGGAGCTTTGATCCTGGCTGCGAATGTGATCGTGCTGCCAAAGTTAACCGCCACTGTGGCATTTTCCACCACGATTCCTGCCTGCGCCTGAACCTGATGTGTGCTCAATGGAATTAATGCAACCATCAGCAGAATCATGCCTATTCTTAAAACCAACTTGCGCGGATGTGACATTTCCTTACCTCGCTAAATAAACGATCAATGGTGTTAACGTCAGCGGACTTAATGCTGTGCCAAGAAAAACAATGGCTGTGACCAGTGACGGTTCCAAATTGTATTCAGTTGCCACGACGGTGGTGGCTACTGCCGCGGGCATGGCGGCTTCCAATATGCTTCCCTGCCGCGCTGTATGCTGTAACCCGAACAGGCTTGCAAACAATATCCCAACCAGCGGGCCAAGCAAAAGCCTTAAGCCTACGCCCAAACTCAGCGCACGAAAACTATGCGACCATTGGATGCGGGTCAACTCCAAGCCCAGCAGGATCAACATCAAGGGAATCGCACCGTTCGCGGCAATCTCAATTGTACGTGAAATGGGCAAAGGCAGTTGAATTCCAATGCCTTTGATGAGCAGCGCCAATGCCACTCCATAAATACTCGGTAGTTTGAACAACCCAAGCACCGCAGACTTCAAATCCATGTGGCCGATGGATGCGATCACCACGCCGACTGTATTAAATAGAATGGTGGTGGTCACATAGAACAGGGAAGCAACTGCCAGCGCATCATCGCCAAATGCAAATTTGACCAGCGGCAATCCATAGTTGCCTGTGTTGCCAAATGCCACGGTCAGAATCACCGCGAGTAAATACGGTTTTTCCAGGCGGAATAATTTACCAAGCAGGAAGGCGATCAGTCCCATCACTGTAATCACAGATGCGGTGAAGGCTACCGTTGTAAATGCCTGTTGTAAATTCAATTTGCTTTTTAGCATCAGATCAAAAACAAGCAAGGGACTGAATACATAAAAGACCACGCGTCCCAGCGAACGCGAATCAATGCTGATTAATTTGCCAAGGGCAAATCCCGCGCCGCTGACTAATAGAATGGGGAGCAGGTTGTTCGCGAAGGTCGTGAAGAGTTCGTGGATGGTCATGGGTTGTGTAGCAAGGATTATAAAACAAAACGGAGTATGGGTATGGATCGCAGACTTCAGTCTGCTTTAAAACGCGGACTGAAGTCTGCGATCCATGTATATCCGATTCGCAATCCGTGAAAGATATAAAAAGGACACAGCCATTTGGCTGTGTCCTTTTTGATTATAGAGTGAGTAATGCGGGTTGTGGCTGCGAATGTACTCCAGCGAGTACTGCCTGCATCGACCACGGCCCCGTCCAGGTGACGGTGACGGAGATGACTTTGCCTTTCAAGTCATCCTCAGATTCGACGAAGACCAACTTGTTGGTGGGGGTACGTCCACGCCAGCGGCCTTTGACTTTGTTTTCGAAGAGCACATCCACTTTTTCACCGAGATATTTTTTGTTGATCTCGCCGACAATTTGTTCCTGCAAGTCGTCGAGCATGTGCAGGCGGCGGAGTTTGTCTTCTTCGGGGATGTTATCGTCCATGCGGCGAGTGGCGATGGTGCCCTCTCTCAGCGAGTAGCGTGCCAGATGCGCCACATCCAGTTTCAGGTCAGATAAGACGCGGTACGTTTCCATAAATTGTTCCTCTGTCTCGCCGGGGAATCCAACGATGATATCGGTCGCGATGGAACAATCAGGAATGTGAGCGCGGATCTTTGCCACGAGGTCACGATATTGTTGTTGAGTGTATCCGCGCTTCATGTTGACCAGCACTTCGTCATCGCCCGCTTGGATGGGCAGTTCGATGTGCGGCATGACACGTGGAAGTTCGGCGATGGCGTGAATCAAATCATCTTCAAAATAATTGGGGTGCGAGGTTAAGAAGCGGATGCGTTCAATGCCATCCACTTCATGTAGAACGCGTAAGAGCGCTGCGAGGTTGGGGCCATCGGAAATGTCCTTGCCGTAACGATCCACGATCTGACCGAGCAGAGTAATTTCTTTGACGCCCTGCCGTGCCAGCGAGCGAACTTCTGCCACAATGTCACCCACAGGACGCGAACGTTCGCCGCCGCGTTTGGATGGGATGATACAAAATGTGCAAGCGTGTGAACAGCCATAAACAATTGGCACATGCGCGCTGACGAGTTTGCCCTGCTCTGCCACGGGGAGGATGAGTTCCTCGTCCATCATTAAGAAGCGGCGCGTGGTTTCCGAATCTTCGAGGGACTGAACTTCGCCCTGTGTGAGATGCGAAATCAATGGGCCAGGATCAGAGGGCGGCGAGAAGACATCCACGAAGGGCAGTTTCTCGCGCAATTTTTCCGCGCCGCGCACGCCGACCATACAACCCATTAAGTTGATCACAAGGTTGGGATTCTTCTTCTTAAGCGGCGCAAGTGAAGTGACGCGCCCGTAGGCTTTGTCTTCGGCAGATTGACGCACAACACAGGTATTTAAAACGATAACGTCTGCTTCTTCGATGGTTTCAGTAAGAGTGTAGCCTAGATGCTCAAGTGACGAACCGACCCGCTGCGAGTCGGCGACGTTCATTTGGCAGCCTTCGGTCCAGATGTGATATTTCTTGTCCATAGTGCGCGAATTATACCAAGAGTGGTCGGAATTCGATATTGCCCTTTAGGTTCGATGTCTGAAATTGGAGTTTGATGGTGGGGTAAAATAAGATATGGCAACATTCACACGTCAGGATATTGAAGAAGGCTTAAGACGCCTTGGCGAAATCGCACAGGCAAAAGGGTTACAAATTAAGTTAATCCTTGTTGGCGGTGCGGTAATGGCGCTTCGTTTTAACGCGCGTCCTTCTACTCGCGATGTAGATGCAGTTATCCTCTTACCGCGTGAAGCACGGCTTGTCCGCGAGATGGCAAGATAAGTGGCAGAAGAACGGGATTGGCCCGAAGACTGGTTGAACGATGGCGCAAAAGGATATTTGGTCGGTATCAGTGATGGACCAATCATTTTTCAAGCGCCTGGGATCGAAGCCCGCACCCCGTCTATGGAGCAGTTACTTGCCATGAAACTTTCTGCATGGCGTGACGATGTGGATATTTCTGATGCGCGCAGGTTGTTGCAGGAAGTCGGCGGTGGACGCAAACAGGAGGATGTCTGGAATAGTCTTGAGCCCTATCTTGTCAAAGGTGATGAGTTGACCGCGCAATATGCTTTTTTAGATTTATGGGAGTCTTTATATGGAACTAATTGAGCAACTTGCAAAAGCCGCACTGATGCGCGACCACTTGAAACTGCGCAGTTTGGTACAGGATTTAATGCGTTCTAAAATGGAATTTGGAAACATAATGCACCCTGCTACAAGTGACGCAAGATTATTAGCCATGTCTGCCGCGCTTGTGGAATTGTTAGCCAGCCGCAACAAACAAACACCGCCTGCATGGACAAAGGAAATTGGCCCGCTTACCGAACCATTCTTTTTGCTCGAATCAGCGAACACCATGAAACGCCTGCGAACTTTATGTGAAAAAGAATCGCCTGAACCCATGCGTAAACGCCTGCTGTATGCCCCGCCGCATTTTCTGGAATTTGCCTAACCCTAAACAAACTTCCGAGTTCATCATGAACTCGGAAGTTTGTTTATCAATTCTAATTATGATTAAGGGCATTGGCCCGGAACTTCGGGAGTGTTATCATACCAATGCACCCATTGAGATCCTGTCCATCTCAAATAACAAGTTCCAAGACTTGGTGTCGCTGTTGGTACCACCGCCTGTACCGCCTGTGCTGACTGTGGACAGCGAGCTATTGACCTTGCTAAACACATTCCCAATAATAGGCCCAAGAATCATCAAAGCCGCAATGACCACGATGGCGACCAATACGAGGATCAGCGCGTATTCCACCAATCCCTGCCCCTTCTCTTTTTTATTGCGTGAAGTTATGAACATGATAAATTCTCCTATTTGAACAGAAATAATTATTGTTATATTGTACGGAAGGGGGAGAGAGGTACAAGGAAAATTATAAAATTGAAAATTAGATAAAGTTGATAGGGATTGATATAATAAAAAACTCTTCGCACGGAATTAAAAAACAATTGATCCTTTGCAAAAGCCAGAAAATTAACGTAATGGCTGCCAGCTGCTTTGGCAAAGCGCTCTGTGAAATACTTATGCAAGTGGTCTACTGTCAAACGCAGGATTCCGTAGCGGGCGCGGAATTATACCAAGTGTGGTCGGAATTCGATGAGAAAAAGGCGACTGTCATCTTTGCCTGACCGCACATAAAAGACCTTCGAGTTCTTAAAAAAACTCAGAGGTCTTTTCATAACAGTGATAGAATCCGAATATGTCACAAGGAATACGTTGGACGGTTCTCGATAGATTTGGAAATAGTATTTATCTGACTCAGGAACGATGGGAACACATCATTGATTCCATCAATCATCCTGAAATGGAAACGTATGAAGAGGAATTAAAAGAGACAATTCAAAAAGGTTCTCGAAAGCAAGACCCTCTAAGCCCTCAAAAGTATCGTTACACCTGTGAGTTTAACAATTTACCGATGAACAACACCCACATCGTTGCAATCGTTTTGTTCAAGTTACAGGAAAAAGGAACTGGAGAGATCGAGTTCCACAATTTTATTACGACCGCTTACCAGAAAGAAACAGGGTAATCTTATGCCTCAACAGATCATAAACTATGACGAAACAAGCGACACGCTGTATGTGTCCTTTGAACCTGCCGCAAAAGCGACCGGGATTGAATTGAACGATAATATTTTGCTGCGAATGGACAAAGACCAGCGTAAGGCAATCGGGTTGACCTTTTTCAACTATTCCATCCTCATCCAAAAAGCGGATTTCGGCCCGCGTAGTTTTCCGTTAACTGGCATAGCTCTTTTATCCAACGAAAACCAGGAATTGGTCATGGAAATCATATCCAGTTCGCCTGTGAAAGAGATTTTATCCCTATCAACCTATACGCCTTCATTTTCAGAGGCGATCCCGATCACGTTGCTGCATTTACCCGATGCACAGCCCGTAGATGTTTGAAATAGTATAATCAAAAAGGTGACTGTCACCTTGGCTTTACCCCGCTGCATTTTCTAGAGTTTGCCTAACCCTAAACAAACTTCCGAGTTCATCATGAACTCGGAAGTTTGTTTATCAATTCTAATTATGATTAAGGGCATACTCCCGGAATTTCGGGAGTTTGATAATACCAATGCACCCATTGAGATCCTGTCCATCTCAAATAACAAGTTCCAAGACTTGGTGTCGCTGTTGGAGCCACCACAACAGCTGTCCCGCCGCCTGTGCTGACTGTGGACAGCGAGCTATTGACCTTGCTAAACACATTGCCAATAATGGGCCCAAGAATCATCAAAGCCGCAATGACCACGATGGCGACCAATACGAGGATCAGCGCGTATTCCACCAGTCCCTGCCCCTTCTCTTTTTTATTGCGTGAAGTTATGAACATGATAAATTCTCCTATTTGAACAGAAATAATTATTGTTATATTGTACGGAAAGGGGGAGAAATGTATAGGATAATTATTGTCAATTTTGTGAGTTTACAAGGAAACTTACAAAATTGACAATAAGATAAAGTTTGATAGGGATTGACATAATAAAAAATTCTTCGCATCTCCCATTTGCGCGGGCGTCCCATGGGGTTGGTCGGAAAGTACTCCTCAATGCGCTGCCATTCGGTATACTTGAGATCGGTCGGGTAGGTTTGCGCGAATTTGGTCATTCTCGAAGCTTACCCGACTACTTAAGAAACACTATCTTAAGGAAAACCTTGCAAATACCGAAGAGGTTTTTATCCCAAGTGTAGTTATCGGCGAATTGTTCTATGGGGCGTATAAATCTGCGCGGGCAGGAGAAAACATCGCCCGCATTGACGATTTTGCCAGCCGCAGTGTTGTGCGTGGATGCGATACAGAAACAGCGCACATGTATGGGGAAATAAAACGTGCGCTGAGCGTTAAGGGGCATCCAATCCCTGAGAATGATATTTGGATTGCGGCGATTGCAATTCAACATGATTTAATATTGATTTCACGGAATGCTCATTTCACAGAAGTTGAAAACTTGAAAGTTCAGGTTTGGTGACAAAAGCAGTCACGAGGTTTGAGATATATAAACGCCGCCTCTTTGCGAAGCTCGCCGTATTTTCTAGAATTTGCGTGACCATAAACAAAAACTCTGAATTCTAAAAGAACACAGAGTTAAGGTTGAATTATTTTACGCTTGGTATAATTCCAGGCATGGATCGCAAAAAGAAAATAGAAACCCTTCTTTACATTGCACTTATCATCACCTTGCTCGCGCCGCGCCTGCCTGCCCTGGATTCCTTTTCCACGCTCGATGAACCCTACTGGCTGAGCATGGGCGCGAACTTTTATTATGCACTAGGTCAGCGGGAATTTCAGAACACGGTCTATGAATATCAACCCGCTGTTACCACCATGTGGATTGTTACCGCTGCCATGCTGGTTTATTTCCCTGAATATCGCGGCCTCGGGCAGGGCTATCTTGAATTTGAAAAGGGCGCGCTCGATCCCTTTATGCTGGCGCATGGCAAGAGTCCGCTTGTGTTATTGCGTGACGCGCGATTGATACAAGTTATATTAATTGTTATTTTATTCCTGTTGTTATATTTTCTTTTACAACATCTGATTCCAAAACCCATCGCATTCTTCGCTGTTTTATTCGCAGCCTTCGACCCATTTTTTCTCGGCCAGTCGCGCCTGCTCGACCACGAAGCCATGCTCGCTTTGTTCGTGGTCATTTCAGCGCTGGCTTTTTTGATTTATCTTTCGCAAGGCCGCAAGGCTATCTTTCTGCTTTTATCAGGCGTCAGCGCGGGTCTCGCGCAATTGACCAAATCCTCGGCCATCGCCATTCTGCTGCCGATCGGAATTATTTTATTGATTCAGATTTTTCAACAAAAGCAAAATGGTTTTCTCAAAGAAATATGGGCGCATACAAAAATCTTTATCATCTGGCTTTTTGTGCTTGCCCTTACTTACTTTATAGTTTGGCCTGGCATGTGGGTTGCCCCTGCGAAAATGCTTTATCAAGTTTATGGCAACGCCTTCAGCTACGCCTTTCAAGGCGCACGCCTTACCGTCACAGAAGATTTACAGCCATCGCAATTCAGTCTCAATACTGGTTTTTCAGGAATATGGGATTTAATCACCGTGCTGCTCTGGCGCACCACTCCGCTGACATGGCTGGGCATCTTGTTTGGATGTATTTCGCCGTTCATGCTTAACCGTCAGTTGCTTCGCCTCAATAAATATTTGTTTGCCCTTTTAATTTCCACCGCCGCCGCATTTATCCTTATCTTCGGCATCGCCCAGGGACGTAACTCTCCGCATTATATCCTCACCAGTTATCTAGCCTTGAATCTAGTCGCCGCGCTCGGCTGGTTTTATATGATCGAATGGCTTGTAAATCACTTTGTATCTTTACGCAAAGATCAACTTCAATTTGCGAGTTTGTCTCTTTTGGTTATTATGCAAATGTGGAGCGCCGTCTCATACTTTCCATACTATTACACCTATCGCAACCCAATCTTATATTCGGCTGGGATGCATCTGCAGTTTCCGCAATTCGCCTATGGCGAAGGACTCGAACTCGCCGCGCACTATCTGGCTGACATGCCTGATGCAAAAGAGTCAACTGTCATTGCGTTTTACTCGCGCGGATGTTTCTCTTATTTTTATCCCGGTGAAACCACCCGCTTCAAGCCTTATTATGTAGAGGCCGCTCATAAAGAAGATTTAGTAAACTCGATCCATGATGCAGATTACCTTGTGCTGTATTACGCCAGTCAGGGACAATTGGAGAAGTACGCGCTTTTGTTGAAAACATTATCCATTGCAAAGCCTATTCATGAGATATGGCTGGACGGCTATCAATATGCGATCATCTATCAAGTGAACACCCTTCCCGCTGAAGTTTTTGAGGCGTTTGCAAAATGAAGATTAAGCTTATGGATAAAAATAAATGGTTGCAGGCTTTTTTGCTGCTCGTGTTGATCGTCCCCGCGCATATCATCGGCATTGATAAATTTATCACCTTTGACGAACCCTGGTGGGTGATCTCAGGCTCCAATTATTATTACGCACTGACGCATGGTGATTTCGAAAATACCATCTACGACTATCATCCCGCGGTCACAACCACCTGGGTGGTCACGGCTGGAATGCTTTCCTATTTTCCTGAATATCGCGGCTTGGGTCAGGGCTATTTCGATGTGCGTAAACCTCAATTTGAAAACTTTATGCGCGAACATGGAAAAGAAGCGATTGATCTTGTCCGCATTAGCAGGTTGATTCAAACCACCCTGTTGATTGTTCTGGCTTTATTGAGTTTTTTCCTTCTCCAATTATTTCTTGATCCCATCCTTGCCTTCCTTGCCATGGTGCTCGCCATGCTCGCACCATTTTTTCTTGGGCATTCACGTCTGCTCAACCATGAAGGCCTGTTGTCTATGTTTGTGCTGGTTTCATTTTTGAGTATGCAGGTTTATCTCAACAAGGAACGTAAGCTAATCTACCTGATTATTTCTGGTATCGCATTCGGCCTCGCCCAATTGACCAAGTCTTCATCGATTGTGGTCATCGCGCTGGTTGGGTTGATGCTCTTTGTCGGGTTGTTCAAACGCGATGAACGTCTGCTGGGAACAAAATTATGGGATGCCACCAAAATATTTTTTGCATGGAGCATAGTTGCCATTATGGTTTATGTGGCTTTATGGCCGGGCATGTGGGTGGCTCCGGGCAAGATGTTCTACGAAGTCTACGGCAATGCTTTCAGCTATGCCTTTCAAGGCGCGCGGCTGGATGTTACTCAGGAGTTGCAGCCTTCCAAATTCAATCTCGTTGTTGGACTCTCTGGCAGTTTTCAGTATTTGAAAAACTGGCTGGATTCGTCCACGCTGATTACGTGGCTGGGCTTGATTCTGGCGTTATTCGTGCTGACTTCAAAAGATAAACAAGTCATTATTTCCCCTGTAAAATCCACGATTGTCTATCTGGTTGTGCTTGCCGCATTGTTCATCCTCATGTTTGGCGTGGCACAAGGACGGAATTCTCCACATTATATTCTCAGCAGTTTTGTGGCGCTGGATGTGATCGCTGGGTTGGGTTGGGGTTATTCTTTGAAACTGGCTCAAAAACATTGGGCAGTTTTGAATCGAACCTACATTCCTGTGTTTGTCTTTTTTATTTTGATCACGATTCAACTTGGAAGCGCACTGCCATACTTCCCATATTATTTTACATATCAAAATAAAATTACCGTTGAACATCCTAATTATGGCGGCTACGGTGAAGGACTGCAACAGGCCGCCATTTATCTGGCGCAAAAACCAGATGCGAAGAATACACGCGTTTATGCCTACGCGGGCATGGGTTCTTTCTCTTTCTTCTATCCGGGCAATACAGAGGTGTTGAAAAAAGTGTATTTGATAGAACCTGGCTACCCATCCATTATTTTGGGAATGCAAAATGCTGAGTATCTGGTGTTGTATTCGGTATTGCAAAACCGTCAACCTGAGTCAGTTGACCTGCTGCGCATCCTGCAAAATGTTCAGCCTGAGAAGGTTATCTTCATCAATGCTGTGGAATACGTCCGCATCTATAAAACTGCTGATATCCCCGAAAGTGTTTATGACGAGATGCGCAGGTAGTTTGCTTGTTACAGATGGAATTCACCGTCCCGAAGGTTGAGATAATAAACAAGTTTGAATTGCGAGAACCTTCGGGACGTTTTAATAATTATTTATTTACCCATGCTTGGTATACGTTTCTGTTGTCTTTTTTCCAGAGGCATCCACAAATTCAAAGGTGTACATATCTCCATCAAATGCATAGTTGACATAATACTTCTGTCCGCTGATTTGGTATTCGAGCGAATAGGAATTATCGGCAGGGCTTTCAAAGCTTGTGATCTCGGCACCCTTTAAAGGCTGCAAGGTTTCCCGAATGGGTATTGTGCGCGGCTGCGGCTCGATCTGGTCGCCGCTGACAGT
>Ga0105046_10001685_pt1 | contig 34209 bp, 26 predicted proteins | sample MAT03_FD_78385 | JGI IMG/M metagenome (GOLD analysis project Ga0105046, IMG submission 78385) | Freshwater microbial communities from Lake Fryxell liftoff mats and glacier meltwater in Antarctica - MAT-03 (megahit assembly) | ecosystem: Environmental > Aquatic > Freshwater > Ice > Liftoff... | reverse complement strand
GCCGTCGTTGTCGATGTCTGGATCCAACGCGTCGACGATGCCATCGCCGTCGGTGTCGCGCGTGTTGAGGTTGGCACCACCGCCACCCGTACCGTCACCAGGCGCGGGATCGGAACCAGCGGTGCAGCCGATGCCCCAAGCGACCGAGGCACTGAGCAGCCAGGCGGCCGAAAGGAAGACGCGAGGACGAATGGGCGAAGACGTAGACATGCGGGTGGCTCCGGGAAGGAAGTGAAAAGATCTCAGCTGCAAAAATGGCACCGCTTCCGGCTTTTGCAAAGGGGTTTTCCGCAGCAATCGGCCGCGCGACCAATGCCGGCTTCTAGCTAGGCTGCACGATACCAGCGGCCTTGCAATGGCGGCCTCACTACGGTCCCGGTCAGCTTGCGTGAGGGGCCCGGGGACTCAGCTGGATGGTTTGCGGAGAGGGAGGGATTCGAACCCTCGGTACGGTTACCCGTACACATGATTTCCAATCATGCACCTTCGGCCACTCGGTCACCTCTCCTGGCCGCGCGCTGGACCCGAGGGTACGGCGACGCACTGAATCGTCCGTCAGGACGTTCGACTCAGTTCAGATCCAGCGCTCGTTCGAGCCTTGGATCTGGCGGAGAGAGAGGGATTCGAACCCTCGGTACGTTTCCGTACACCTGATTTCGAATCAGGCACCATCGACCACTCGGACATCTCTCCGCGGCGGAAACTGGCAGTGAGGCCCCAGCAAGTCAAGGACAGATCGCAGACAATTTCCGCGCATTCCCGCGGTTTTTTCGGGGCACCCACTCACACGTGATAGTTGGGGGCTTCCTCGGTGATGATCACGTCGTGCACGTGGCTCTCACGGAGGCCCTGACCCGTCATGCGGATGAACTGGGCCTGGGTTCGGAGGATCTCGATGGTGCCCGAGCCGGTGTAGCCCATGGCCGCGCGCAAGCCGCCGACGAGCTGCAGCAAGACTTGCGACAGCGAGCCGCGATGCGGCACGCGACCTTCGATGCCTTCAGGGACGAGCTTCTCATCGGCCGTACCACCTTGGCCGTAGCGGTCGCGGCTGCCCTTCTTCATCGCGCCGATCGAACCCATGCCGCGGTACACTTTGTAGCTGCGGCCTTGGTAGAGAACCATGTCTCCGGGAGCTTCGTCGGTGCCGGCGAACAGCGAACCGATCATCACCGTGGAAGCGCCAGCCGCGAGCGCCTTGGCCACGTCGCCCGAGAACTTGATGCCGCCGTCGCCGATCACGGGGACGCCGTGCTTGTCGGCTTCCTCGGCGCAATCCGAAATGGCAGTGATCTGTGGCACGCCCACCCCCGCCACGACGCGCGTCGTGCAGATACTGCCCGGACCGATGCCGACCTTGACCGCGTCCGCACCGGCATCGATCAACGCCTTGGTCGCTTCTTTCGTGGCGATGTTGCCGGCGATGATCTGCAGCTTGGGAAAGCGGGAGCGCAACTCGCGGACCGTATCGGCCACGCCCACGTGGTGGCCGTGCGCGGTGTCGACGCAAATGACATCGACGCCGGCCTCGACCAGTGCCTCGGCCCGCTCCGTCCGATCCTTGCCGGGTCCGATGGCCGCACCGACCAGCAAGCGCCCGTGCTCGTCTTTCACGGCGCGTGGATTGCGCTCGGCAGCCATCAAATCCTTGATGGTGATGAGACCCGCCAGCTCGCCGTTCTCGATCACCAGCAGCTTCTCGATGCGATGCTTGTGCAAGAGATCCCGCGCCTGCTCGGTTCGGCAATCCGAATTCACAGTCACCAGCTCTCTGGTCATCAGCACGCTGACGGGCTGATCGAGATTCTTCTCGAAGCGAATGTCGCGCGAGGTGAGGATGCCGACCGGGCGATTCCCCTTCACCACGGGTACTCCCGAAACGTTGTGACGACGCATCACCTGCAGAGCGTCGCGGAGTGAACTTTCGGGTTCGACCGTGACCGGGTCGAGAATGATGCCGCTTTCAGCTCGTTTCACGGCAGCAACTTCGTGCGCCTGATCGGCAATCGACAGATTCTTGTGGAGGATGCCGAGGCCGCCTTCGCGGGCCATGGCCACGGCCAGTCGGGCCTCCGTCACGCTGTCCATCGCAGCGCTGATGATGGGGGTGTTCAGGGTGATGCCTCGGGTGAGGCGCGACCGAACGTCGACGTCGACCGGCAGCACTTCGCTCGCCGCGGGAACCAGGAGGACGTCGTCAAACGTGAGACACTCTCGCAGGCCTGGGTGGAACATGGCTGCTATTACTTCCAGCTCCGGGCTCGGTCAACCGCCCCGAATTTTCTGGCGGGATCCGTGATAGCTTCGTGCCCCAGCCATGATGCTCGTTCGATACACCCGGGTCTTGGTGACGCTCTCGTTCCTCCTGCCATCCGCTGCCGCGGCGGCTCATACCGAGCCTGCCTCGGGCTACATGGCGGCCGAGCCCTTCGCTGGCAAGAAAGTGCGGCTCGACGGCGCCCTGCTCGAATGGCCAGGCGGTTTCTCCGGCCTGAAGCAGAAGGTGAGCGGCACACCCGTCGAGGCCGAGGTTCTGGTCGGCTACGACGATCGCTTCATGTACGTGGGCGCAAGGGTGAAGGATCCGCAGATCGTCCGCTCCAAGGCCGCGGGATCGGCAGAGGACCACCTCCGCCTCGACCTCTACTTCCCGGCCGCTGAAGGAGCCGGGCAGATGCATCACATCGACATTTACCCAGGCGATCCCGGCAAGCTCCCCGGCTTGGTGAAGGTCGACGGCAGACCGCTCGCGAGCGCTCAAGCCATCGAAGCGCCCGACGCCAAAGGCTTCGCGCTGGAGGCGCAGATCCCGTGGAGCGCATTCGCCGAAGCCGCGACCGTCCGCGTGGGTCTGCGCGCCAAGCTGAGCTACACGGACGCCAGCGGCGTCGGCCAGGTCAGGGGCGTCGTGAGCACCAGTTTGGCGAACGGCTCGAAGATGCCGCCTCTGACCCTCGAGCCAGAAACCGGCCTGATTCAGGCGCTGCTCGAGCCCAAGAATCTGAGCCTCGTGCCCGCCCGCGAGGCCTATGGCGATTTGGCCGGCAAAGCCGAGCTCGAGCGGGTGGCACTGTACGGCAACTTCTTGAGCATCACCGGCCCGGGCTATCGCGACGGCAAGCAGTTCTATTTCAACGAACTCGACGTGCCGAACGCCGAGCAGATTACGCTGCTCGAGCTGCGCGACTTCAACGGCGACGGCAAGGGCGAAATCGTTCTGGGTAAAAGGCTCGGCTCTGCGCAGGTCTATCGCGAGGTCGTGCAGGTGTTGCAGATCGGCGCCGACGGCGCGCCTCTTCAGATTTTCATCCACGAGACCGCGCTCGTCACCCGCGAAGGTCGTGTCGTCAACGAACTGAAACTCGAGGGCAAGGGCAAAGAGGCGCGCCTCCGTGTGTCGCAGGGCAAATCGAGCGGCTTCGACCCAGCCACATTTCGAGAGCCGACGATCGGCGTCGGCATCCCTTCTGCTCTCTTGCCGTGGCAAACGATCGGCGCGCAAGTCTACGGCTGGCAGGGTCAGGGCCTCGCGCTCTTGGAAGAAAAGCCCTTCACGCCTCAACTCAAGAGTGGCGCCAAGGGTTCGAGCAAGTCGGGAAGCAAATCGGCAGCGGCCTCGGCCGTGAAAGCTCCGGCCCCGCCGCGTGCGCCGACTGCCGACGAAATGCTGGATCGCGTCTACGCCCTCTACCGAAAAGATCGCGGCTTGGGCAACAAGAAGCCGCGCTTCGATTTCGTCTGCGACGTGGTCGAGGACGGGCAGAACGAGCGCGTGCTCGTTCACGACAAGGACATCGTCTTGTTCGGCAAGGGCTTCAAGTCGGGCCTGAGCTACGCCTCGATCAGCGTCGGCGTGAAGGACCCGCGCGACATCTTGGCCGTGACCGCGCTCGATCTGACGGGCGACGGCAAAGCCGAGATCGTCGTGCACGCCGTGCTCGAAGCCCAAGCGAGCAAGCAATTGGGCGGCGCTATCGTGCAGCGCCAAGCGCTGTTCGTCTACAGCGTGCTCGGCGAAACTCTCACGCGTGTGTTCGCGGCCGAGACGGCGCGCACGCTGGGTAAGGATCGCATCTCCGACGCATTGCGTTTCTCGCCCAGCGCGCGCGGCCCGTCGATTTCGATCAGTGCGCTCTCGGCACGCGGCTGGAACGAGAAGACCTATCCGTTCCCGGAAGACACGTCGGCCGCTGGCGGACTGGAGCCCCTTCTTCTTCCTTGGGGCGTAGCGACGTCGCAGTACTACGAGTTCGACGGCAAATCGTTCGTGGCCCGCTAGTCGAGCCCCACTGTCGCTCACAACTTTTTCAAATTGCACAACCGGACGTGCGTGGTAGTGTGGTGCAACTTCGGGTTGTCCGAAGCCACGAGCAGATGCCTCCACTTCCAGTCACCGTGCTGTCGGGGTTTCTCGGGGCGGGTAAAACCACTCTTCTCAATCACCTCATCAGCCATGCGGACGGGCGACGGATTGCCGTGCTCGTCAACGACATCGCGGAAGTGAACTTCGACGCCATCCAGGTGAAGGCGGGGCGGACGGCAGTCAAGGCTCCGCGCGAGGGTTTCGTGGAACTGCACAACGGCTGCATTTGCTGCTCGTTACGCGACGAGTTCGTCCAGGAGGTCGCGCAGCTGGCCCGGCTCGGGCGGTTCGATCATCTCATTGTCGAGTCGACCGGCGTGGCGGAACCACTGCCGATCGCCATGGCATTCGATCAAGAAACCGCCGACGGCGAGCTGCTCGATCATCTGGCGCACATCGACGCGATGGTGACGGTCGTCGACGCGCGCAACTTCCTCGACGATTGGGAGCGCGCAGAGGATTTGGTGCAGCTCGGGTTGGCCATCGATCAGCTCGACAATCGGACGTTGGCCGACTTGCTCGCTGAGCAGGTCGAATTCTCGAACATCATCCTGCTCAACAAGGCCGACTTGGTGACGCCGGCCGAACTCTTGCGTCTCGAGCGGCTGCTCACCTGTCTCAATCCCGAGGCCAAGATCATCACCACGATGTTTTCGATGGTGAGCGTCGAGGAACTGCTGGGCACCGGCTTGTTCGACGCCGCTCAGGCGGAAACACCGACGGACATTCGTTTTCGCGCGCCGGCCGTGCACGACGCGCTTGGCATCACCAGCTTCGTCTACCGCGCGCGACGGCCGTTCCATTCGGAACGCCTCTGGTCGTGCGTGAACGAGGAGTGGCCGGGCGTGATGCGTAGCAAGGGGCTGTTCTGGCTCGCCACGCGCATGAACGAATCGGGCCTCTGGTCGCAAGCGGGTTCAGCTTGCAGCCACCAGAGCGCGGGTCGCTGGTGGAGCAGCGTTCCGGAATCGCTGTGGCCCGATGACGAGTCCGTGCGTTCGGCCATCCGCGCCGAATTTCGCGGACCCTACGGTGACCGACGACAAGAGATCGTCATCATCGGCCAGAACCTGAAAGAGCGGGAGATTCGAGCGCGTCTCGACGCTTGCTTGCTCGACGGCTCCGAGATGCAGATCGGCCCCGTCGGCTGGACGCGGCTGCCCGATCCGTTCCCGCGCTGGGAACCGGAGCCCGTCGACGAAACGGACATCAGCGTGCCGACGTCGCGGCGCGAAATTCCGTCCGCCTGAGTTGCATCCAGCTCATGGGCGCTCGCTTGCTTCACTGCTCATAAACGGTCAACGGCGTGGCCCAGCGCTCGCCGCGGAGCGGTTCCTTCAATACGACGTGGTCGTAGAGCCACTCCATATTGGGCCGAATGCGGTGCTGGATCGTGCGGCGCGGGGCGCGCTGCATTTCGTGGTCCCAGGTGACAATACGCGGCTTGCCCGCGTTGCCGGCAAGCAGGATGGGCATGCTGGTCAACGGATCGGTTTCGTAGACAAAAAACGTGTGCGTGTGCAGCTCTTCGTAGTGATCCCAGGCGGCGCGACCACGGATGATGACGATGTCTCCGGCGCGCAGATTGTCTTTGTGGTCGAACACGAAGCGGAAGAACTTGGGTACGTTTTCGTAGCGCACCCAAGTCGCCTCTCGGAAATTGAGGATCGACAGGCGGTTCGGGTTGCTGGTCGCGTAGAGACGCAGGGCGCTCTCGCGACGCCGCTGACCTTCCAGTAGCTCGTCGAAATCGAGCGCGCCCATGATCTTGTGCGGCGGCGACCCCTTGGTTGCAAAGCCCATACCGCTGGCTTTTTCGAGTGTCTCGGTGACGAAGTCGATGCAGACTTGAGGCGTCATGGGCACGCCGCGCGAATCGAAGACGTTGTAGCGGTCCTTGTTGAAGGTGAACTCGTTCTTGCCGGCGAAATAGGCATTTCCCCACCGCTGCCGGAGCTCACCGTCCTGTTGACCGCGTTCCGTCTTCGGTTCGTCGAACGGCAAACCGGCTTGGACTTGCTCAACGATGGCCTGGCGCAGCACGCGCAACACGGCGGCTCGCCGAACTGCGTGGTTGAGTGCTCGACCGATGCGCTCACTCGCCTCGGCATCGATCACCAAGCAACCCAACGTAAGTTCGGTGCCTTTGCGCTCGATCAGCGCCGGCACCCATTCGTCCTCGTAGCGCACCTCCGCGACCAACGCAGTCTCGCCCATGAAATCGACGCGCATGCCGTCGAAACCTTCGCGATTGGCCAACTCGCGCACGTCGACGTGGAGCGGGGGCCCGGGATCGGTCCCGGTGAGCCAGACGCGGTCGAACAGCAGGATGAAGGCCTTTTCGCCGACGTTGGGTCCCTCGATGTAACGGTAAGTGCCCTTGTCGTCGCGCCGCAGCAAGAAGCGCTCCGAGCCACGTTCGAGCGTCAATTCCGGCTCGGTGAACAAACCCTCGAGCGATGCGCGCACCGACAGCTCGCGCGCCGTCGCCGGATCGTCGAGATAGAGGTAGCCGCTGCGCAAGAGCAGCTGTCGAAGTTCGGGGCGGCGCGCATACTGTTTCATCAACTCCAGAAGGACTTGGCGCGGCTCGGGTGTGGTCAGGAGGCGATTGCGGTGCGTGGCTACTCCCTTGGTGACCTCACCGACGAAGGATGGAGGCTCCAGGAACAGCACCGGCTCGGACTTGGCGCGAGCCAGCACGAACGCGCGGCGCGCTTCGAGTCGAGGCGCGCCGGGAAAAGCCGAGCCTTTGCGAGCATTGTCGATGCGCGCGCGACAGTCGTCTGCATCGATGGCGACATCGGGCGTCTTGGGAGGTTCGACAGGCAACGTCTCGAGGTGCGGTGGCGCGCCGACCAGCGCAGTTTCGGCCGAACCGCGCGGGGCCTGCGGGACTTCGGCATGCGGCTTGGGTTGCACGACGCGCACCTTGGGCGCGTCCGAGTGACCGCGTTCCGAGCAGGCTCCTGGCCAGAGACCGAGAGCGAGGCAGAGCCCGAGCTTGCGATAAAAGCTCATGGTCGACGTGGGGCTCGCATGTGAAGGCACTTGACCTTCAACATGGAGCCAACCACCTTGTGCTGCAAGGTTGCGTCAGCCTTCGCTTGCAGCGTCGTTGGTCTTCGACCAACGCAAGCGCGGCTTGCGCGCGGCACGCGCCTCGTCCAATCGACCAAGACGAGCCAAGTGCGGAGCCGTCTTCAACAAGTCTGGATCGGTTTTGGCTTCGTGCACGATCTGATGAAGCGCGTCCACGAATTGATCGAGAGTCTGCTTCGTCTCGGTCTCGGTGGGCTCGATCATCATCGCGCCACGCACCACCAACGGGAAATAGACCGTCGGCGGATGAAAGCCGTAGTCAATCAGACGCTTGGCGATGTCGAGAGTCTTGATGCCCGTCGTCTGCTCGAGCTGGCGATCGGTGAAGACAGCTTCGTGGAGCGAAGGCGTCTCGAATGCCAGGGGAAATAGGTCTTTGAGGCGGGCTGCGACGTAGTTGGCGTTGAGCACGGCCAACTCACTCACTTGTCGCAAACCCACCGGGCCGAGTTCCCGGATATAGGCGTAGGCGCGCACCATCATCCCGAAATTTCCGTAGAACGAGCGAACGCGACCGACGGTCTGCGGACGATCCGAGTCGAGCCGATAACCTGCGCCATCGCGCGTGGGTACGGGACCGGGCTGGAAAGGCGAGAGCGCTTTGACGAAGGCCACGGGGCCCGAGCCAGGACCACCGCCGCCGTGCGGCGTCGTGAAGGTCTTGTGCAGGTTGAACTGCATGACATCGACACCCGCATCGCCAGGTCGCGCCTTGGCAAGCACGGCGTTCAGGTTGGCGCCATCGCCGTACACCAGACCACCCTTTTCGTGGACCATGCGCGCGAGCACCGGCATCGCCGACTCGTACAGACCCAAAGTGTTGGGGTTGGTGATCATCAGACCGGCAACGTCGTCGCCCGCAGCTTCGAGAGCGCGGGCCACGACCTCCGGCTCGACGATGCCGCGAGGTCCCGCGGGGAAGGCGACGGCTTCGAGGCCGTTGAGCGTGCATGAGGCAGCATTCGTGCCGTGCGCGCTTTCCGGAATGAGCATCTTACGCGGCGCGCGGCCCTTGGACTGATGGTACGCACGAATCATCATCAGACCGGTCAGCTCACCTTGAGCGCCGGCCGCAGGCTGCAGGTTCACCTCGTCGAGTCCCACGATCTCCGCCAAGATCTCCTGCAGGTTGACCATGATCTCGAGCGCGCCCTGCGCCAGATGCGGTGGTGTGAAGGGGTGCAGACTGGCGAAACCGGGTAAGCGCGCGGCCCACTCGTTCACCTTCGGGTTGTGCTTCATCGTGCACGAGCCGAGTGGGTAGAACTGCGTATCGATCGAGAAGTTCCACTGACTGAGCCGCACGAAATGGCGAAACGCCTCGGGCTCGCTGACCTCGGGGAACGCGGCTGGTTCGTCGCGAGTCACCGAGCCGAAGACGCCACGCGGGTCCACGGCCGGGACGTCGAGCGGTGCAATCGAGGCTCCAGAGCGACCCTTCGCTCCACGCTCGAAAATGGGCGGTTCGTCGAACTGAATTCCTGGCGTCGCTACTCCGGGCACTCTCGCAAGTCTCCTCGTGGCCCGCGTTGGGCCAACGCTGCGGCTCATCGCTGCCGGAGCGCGCCTTGTCAACGCCCTCGTGGACGAGGCCCCAATGGCCTCGAACTCACTTCTTCGACTTCTTCTTGGGCGCCGGCTCCTCGGCAGGTGCCTCTTCTTTCTTTTCTACTTCGGGCGGAGCTTCGGGCTCGGGCTTCTTGTCGCCGGTGGCGCCATCGAAACCCTCGGCGCCCACGCGCGCTTCCATTTCGTCGGGACGCACGCTCTTGGGATCGGGCTCGACGTTGAGCTGCTTCACGCAGTCCCAACCGTGGCCGGCGTCGCTCTCACCGAGACCCCACTCGCCCTTGAGCTCGTGGGCCTCACCTTCCTTGGGGATGGTGTATTTGAAGTAACCCTTGCCCTCGCTGGTGGCCTGCGGACCGACGACGCCGATCTTGTGCTCCTTCCAGCTGAAGCGAAGCAGGTCGCCTTCGATCTCGCCGAACAGCTCGCCCCACTTGTCACCGTTGGTGTTGCGCCAGGCGCCCTGAACCGCGTTGTTGGTCTCCGTGATGTGGAGCATGCCGTAGACCTGGTTGTAGTATACGCCCTCCCAGTTACCGCCGTCGGGCATCGTGCCGGGCGAAACTTGGGCGACCTTCACACCCGCTTGGCTACCACCGCCACAAGCAGTGAGGCCGGTTGCAGCAGTCAGAACCAGGCCCGCGCACAGGGCCGAACGAATCCATGTCTTTCGGAGCATGGCGCGGACTTTACACGAAAGGTCGGCGCGGATTGAGAGCGATTCGTACAGTCGAAGTCGAGTTTTGCTGAAACTTTCCGTGGCGGCTGGCCTGGGGGCGAAGGCCTCCAGCGCTCAGGGGGCGACTTGCGGTCGCGCACCGAGTTGCGCTTCGGCCCAGAGGATGGCGGGTCCGACCTCGGCAAACGTCTTCGTCGGGTAGCCGGGCGGCGCGATGAAATGGATGGCCGTCAGCGCGCCGCGGATGAGCGGCGACGCGAGCACCGTCGCCTGGCCCGCGATCAGCAGGCGGAGCTGGGCGCGGTTCTCCTTGAGGAAACGGCTGGCGACTTCGCGTACGGCGATGGGTGCGGTGCGGACCGCCAAGGCATTCAGCACGAGCGCGGTGCGCTGTCGCTTGTCGAGGTTCTTGGCCATGCGCGCGAAGTAATCCTCGACAGCCTCGACCGTCGGGACCTCGGGAAAGTGAGCGACGATCAACCGCCCTCTCTCTTCGATGCGAATCATCGCTCAATTGTAGCCGAGCGAGCGCCCGCGAGGAATGTGCGCACGGGTGCGACTTCTCGAATCACGCTTCTCTGCCTTTCCGAGCCCAGTTCAGCCCAGTGCAAGCTTGTTGGCCAGGTCCTCTCGAAGCTGGCGGCCAAGCGACGAACCAAGAGCGTGCGCCGCTTCTCTATCGCGCGGGAACGGCTGCGTGACTTCGCGTCGCACGGTCGAGTTCTCGCGACCGTCCTCGGCCAAGAGAGTGCGCAACCAGATCTCGTCACCGCGCCGCTCGGCGTAGGCGGCGACGGGAGTCTTGCAATCCCCTTCGACGGCGCTCATCACGCCGCGCTCCGCCTCGACGCAGAGCATGGTGTCGGCGTGCTCGAGCGTCCGCACCAAAGCCGCCAGCTCCACGTCGGCGCGCCGCATTTCGATCACGAGCGCGCCTTGGCCGACCGCAGGCAGCGATTGCTCGACGCTGAGCGTCTCGGTGATTTTATGCTCGAAGCCCAAGCGATTCATGCCGGCCCGCGCCAGCACCGTAGCGTCGACCACACCATCGAGACACTTTTGGATACGCGTGCCGACGTTGCCACGAATGGGCACCACCGAAATGTCGGGACGCAGCTCGCGCAGCTGGAGCGCGCGCCGCAAGGACGAGGTACCGATAACGCTGCCCGCAGGCAGAGCCATCAAGCCGAGTCCGGAGCGGGAAACCAAGACGTCGCGCGGGTCCTCGCGCTCGGGAATAGCGGCCAAGCACAAGTCGGGATGCACGTCGGGCGGCACGTCCTTGAGCGAATGCACCGCAAAATCGGCGCGACCATCGAGCAGAGCCTCCTCGATTTCTTTTAGAAACAACCCCTTGCCACCGATGTCGGCCAGCGGTCGATCGACGATTTCGTCCCCGGTCGTCACGACGTGGAGTTCGCTGAGTTCGAGTCGCGGATGAGCTTGCTCGAGTCGTCGCAAGAACTGTCGACACTGCGCGAGCGCCAACTCGCTCTTGCGCGTGGCGACGACGACCTTTGTTTTTTGCATGCTGGGCCCGCGGTTTCTCAGTTGAGTTTGAGGGGGTCGGCCGAAATTTTGGGCAGCTGGACGCCTTCGTTTTCGCCCTCCTCAGCCAGCTCATCTAGACCGAACGCCTGACGGAGCGAGCTCCCGAGGTCGTCCGCATCCAGTGTGCCCTGACCGGTGGCCTGCTCTCGCAACCGAACGGTGGGCACGTGCAGCATGCGGTTCAAGCTGGAGTCCAGCAGCTTGACCAAAGCCGCGCGTTGCTCGATGTCGAGATCGCGCAGCCGACCCTTGAGGCTCTTTTCGAGCTCTATCTCGACGGCCGCGCGCAACTTGGCTCGCAACGCTTTGATGACCGGAGTCGCCTGCTCGCCTTCGGCCCAACGCTGAAAGTCCCGAACTGTCTCTTCGACCAGAGACTCCGCGCGTTCCGCTTCTTTGCGGCGCACCTCTGCCGACTCGAGCGCAACCCCGGAAAGATCGTCGATGTTGTAGAGAAAGACGTCGTCGAGTTCTCCGACCGATGCCTCGACGTCGCGTGGCACGGCCAAGTCGATGAAGAACAAGTTGCGTCCCTTGCGAGCCTTGCGCAGTGGCGCGACCAAAGCCTTCGTGACCAGAGCTTCTCGCGAACTGGTACTGGTGACGACCACGTCGGCCCCGCGCAGCACCGCCTCGAGGTCCGCAAGCGGCCGCCCTTCGGCGCCGAGTTCGCGTGCGATGGCGGCGACGCGCTCGCGATTTCGGCCGACCACCGTCAGCTTGGCGCCGGCCTCGCCAAGCAAACGCGCCACGGATTGGCCCATTTCTCCGCTTCCCAGCAGAACCGCGCGATGGCCGCGCAGGTCGCCGAAAATCTGCGTCGCCAGTTGCACCGCAATCGACGGCACCGAGACTTGGCCCGAGCCGATCTGCGTTTCGGTTCGGATCCGTTTGGCGCCGCGGACGGCACGTGCGAAAGCGCGATGCAGAGTGGGGCCGACCGTGCCCTGATCACGGGCTCGCTCGAAGCCTTGCTTGAGCTGACCCAGAATCTGCGGTTCACCGACAACCAACGAATCGAGCGATGCGGCGACCTGCACCAGGTGTCGCACGCCGGCGATACCTGCGTGACTGTAGAGATACCCCGAGAGAGCCGGAGCGCGCGCCAACAGAGCGTTGCTGCAAGCCTCGCGACAACTCTCGACAGCCTCGTGCGTGAGCGCCGTTGGCACCGCGATCAACTCGACGCGGTTGCACGTCGAGACGACGAACAGCTCGGCCACGAATGGGCCGGTCGTCAGCTCGACCAGCAAGTCCTGCTCGGCTTCCACGCTGAGCGCAGCCTGCTCGCGCAGCTCGATGGGCGCCGTGTGATGCGACACCCCGACGACCACGATCATGCCACGACCCCGAGAAGCGGCCGCAGCACGTAGACAAGCAGCAGCAGAGTCAGACACAGCACGCCCCACAAAGTGCCATAGGCGCTGCGTCGTCCACGAAAGCCGAACAGCGCCCGCGAAAGGAGTACGCCGCCGACGAGCGTCCAGGTGACGTAGCCCAAGATCGAACGTGCGAACGACAGACCCGACAATTCTCCGAGCTGGGCGAAGAACAGCGCGCCGCTCACGACACCGAAGGTGAGCAACGGAAAGCCGGCCAGGAGTAGGCGGTGGCCGAGACGATCGAGGACGTCGAGGGCAGGCAACCGTCCCTTGCCCTGACCCATGCGCTTCTGCTTGAGACGCCGTTCGACGACCAAATAGAAAACGGCAGAGCCACCGGCCAAGAGCACGAAGCCCAGACCCAGCAGGTTCGCCATGATGTGCAGGCCGAGAAGTAACCGCGAAATTTCGGCAGGCGGCGGCGCGGCACCGACGAACTGCGCTGCCAGGAGCAACGTGAGCGATAGAGGCCCCACGAACACGCCGAGTGCATCGATCTCGCGCCCCCGACGCAGCACCAAGAAGGATATGGCGGCCACCAGCGCGGCGGCGCTGAGGGCGAACTGGATGCTTTCGACCGGGCAAGTGTGCGTGAATTGGGACGCAACCCACAGGTGCACGGCGTGACAGCCCACGCCCAGCCCCAATACGCTGGACGACAGACTCGAGCGCATCTCGGTTCGCGAACGCACCAGCTCCAAAAAATAGAGCGTTGTGGCGACCGAGTAAGCGATCACCCCGAGAGAAAACGCGACTGTAGCGAGAATCTCCATGAATCGACCGGGCTCGGCCGCTCTTATACGCTCAGAAACCGCTGGTCGCCACGAGACGCTCGCCCACTTCCAGCGGGCGACTAGATTCGGTGACCAGGCAAACGGAGCTGTACTGCTCGGTGCGCAGCACTGTCACTTCACCGACGGTTTCGTCCGGGAACTTGTCGTCGTTGCCCCGGAGCGGCGTGATCTCGGCCGGAGCCGTGTCGGCGGAATCGAGAGGCACGCGCAGACGCGCGTGGGTGGAAGCCGTCTTCAGTTCGCGTCGCCAGGTGTCTCCACGCCGCAAGACGCGCAGACGGTTGCCCGGAACCAGCCCGTCTTCGCTGCCCTTGTCGATGAACACGACCTGGTACTGGCCGTAGTAGATGTTGGGGTAGATGGCCGTGAGCACGCGCGCCTCGACGTCCACGGTACCCTTCTTGGGAGGAACGACGTCGAAGCGACGTCCTACGGGTCCGACCTTGGAGCCGCGTTCGACGACGTCGAGCGATTCGATCAGCTGACCTTTGGCGATCCGCGAATCGGGATCCCAGCCGTCGATACGCACGGTGCCGTAGACTTTGACCAACTCGCCGGGCGGCTTGCGTGCCCCCTCGACGCCCTGCGGCGAGCGCACTTCGCGAAAGATGGTGAGCCTCTGACCCAAACGCAGATCGACCCCGTCCTTCATGGACAAGTAGACCGTATCTTGGTCAGTCAGCATCATCTTCTCTTCTTTGGCGCCGACCAGCTCACCCCAGACGTCGCGTTCGGGATCGCCGATGTAGCCCTGATCGCGCAAGAAGATGGTTCCCGCGGGGACAGTGCGTTGCCGACCGACGAAGCCGCCGCGACCCGCCGAGTTGTCCTCGGAGCTCGACGGACCCTTCGTGCCCGTAGCGACGCCGGTGCGCAGCTGATCGCCCGGGTAGATCCAATGCGGGTTCTCGACCTGCGGGTTCATGCTCCAAACACGCGGCCAATCCCAAGGGTTTTGGAAATAGGTGTTCGAGATGTCCCAAAGCGTGTCGCCCTTCTTCACCATGTGGAATTCGGGTACCGGGCCACGCTGCTTGGCCGTGACTTGCCCTTCGCCGCCGTAGGTCGAGTCGGCGCCTTCACCGCCGCGCAACACCATCGAGCCCGAGTTGCTGCTGTTGAGGTCGAATCCGTCGGCCTTGCCATCCATGCGCGGCTGCGAACTCGACGGCAAATAGGAGTTGATGTCCTGACTCGAGCCAGGGGTGCCGGTCACCGCATTGCCGGACGCTGCGGCTGTACCGTCGCCACCACCCAAGGTGGTCGTCTGCCGCGCCGGAGCTGCGTTGTCGTCGTTGGTGCTCTGAGCCCAGGCGAGTGCAGGAACCAAACTGACCGCGAGCCAGCTGACGAACGAGGGCCGACGCAGCCAGCTTGACAACGAAAGGACGGACACCTGAGAGAATGCTTCTGGCTTCATGGCGGATTCGCGGGACTAGAGATGGGCACTCGGACGCACCGACGACTTCTTCCGTGCCGGTGGCTGGTCGTCGAAGCCCCCGGAGGTGACCGTGCCCTCGTCTTCACCATAGGCTCGAAGCACGGGCCGCGGCGCCTCGGCTTCGACCTCGACGCCTTCGGAGCCGGAAGACTTGGGGCTGGGGGCGAGCTTGACGATGGGCAGGCCGGGCGTGGCCGGAGGACGCTCGGACACCGGATCGGACTCGGGCGCGAGAGGGGCTTCAGCCGCCGTCGGGGCCGCAACCTCGGCCTTCTCCCTCAACCGGTCGCGTTCGGCCTCGACGTCGTCGAGGCGTTGCTGCAGCGCTGCATTGTCGGCCCGAAGCCGCTTGAGTTCCTCGCCGGACGCCGTGTCGGGCGCCCGAGGGACGGTCGCGGTCCCGCACGCTGAACAAACAACAATAATTCCGAATAGATACAGTCTAGCAACCAGCCTCGACGGAACGCCTTGGTCCAGCGCTGCTCCCGCGCGGGGCATCCAGTGGAGTCGAGGCGAGTCGGCAGTCATGCGCTCGGATCCTACGGGGAGCGAGCGTCTGGGGCCAAAATTGACGATGTCGAATGCGACGTCTACTTTCGCGCGGTGCAAAACGAAGGTCAGGAAGTGACCGGACGCCCAGGACAGTCCGAGCCGCCACGAGCGCCTCGCGGTTCCGTTCTGCGCCGCCCTTTCCTGGCTGCCCGGGCCCAACGCGGACGCAAACGACCCCGCAAGCTCGACTTGCGCAAGACTCTGTTCGTACTGCCCAATGCGATCACCTTGGCCGCGGTGTTCTGCGGCTTCAATGCCATTCGGCTCATGGCGTCGCCAGATGCCGGCCCGAACGAGTTCTACGGTGCGGCCATCCTGCTCATCTTCTCGATGTTCTTCGACCTGATGGACGGAAGAGTGGCCCGCCTGACCAAGACGCAGAGCGCGTTCGGCCTGCAGATGGATTCTCTCGCGGACATCGTTTCGTTCGGCGTCGCTCCGGCCCTCCTCGTCTACCAGTGGGTAGGGCACCGCCTTCCCGGCCTCGGTCTGCTGGCTTCGTTCGTATTCGTATCCTGCGCCGCCATCCGCCTAGCCCGCTTCAACGTGCTCAGCTCGAGCGACACGGGCGCGCCGACCAAACCGGGCAAATACATCGTCGGCCTGCCGTCGCCGCCCGCCTCGGGCGTGCTCATCTCGCTGGTCGTGGCCAACCACGCTTGGGAAAATCGACTGAGCGATCCGCGCTACACGATCACGCTGCTCGTCATGACGATCGGCATCGCGCTGCTCATGGTGTCCAACGTCAAATTCCGGTCCTTCAAGGATCTCGGCCTCAACGCCGGCAGTATCCTGTTCGTGGTGTTCGTCATCGGTTCGAGCGCCATCATCTGGCAGCAGACGGCGCCGCAGTTCGTCCTGTTTTGGCTGCTTTCGTTCTACGTCTTGATCGGCGTGTTCGAGTCGATCCGCAGCCTGGCCCTCCGCCTCACGGGCAAGCGGCCCAAGCGCGAAGCCTCCGAACATTGAGCACCCAGATTCGCCGCTCGGTCCATTCGATCTGTGCCGGTCTCGGCCTGGTGGTTTGGGGCGCGCACGGTTCTGTTCTGCTCGGCTGCAAAGTGGCCGACGAAAACCCCTTGAGCGAGACGCAAGATGCGGCCGCCGAAGTCAGCCTGACGGCTCCGTCCTTCCGCGACGACACGCCCGGGACTCTCTTGGTCTGGGTGCGAGAGGACGGCGACTTTCAGACGACTAGCAAGGTGAGCGACGTGCCGGGCGGGCGCCGCAGCGTCGTGCGTGTCATCTTCGACAAGCAATCGCCGTCGTCGTCCGAAGTGGTGTGGGTCGCCAACCTGAACGACAAACGACCCGACGGCAGTTATGCGACGAAGAGCCTCAATCGCAAGGACTGGGAGAGTCGCGGAATCGAGCTGCGCAGAGTTCGCGTCGACGCGCAAAAGCCCAAGTCCCCAGATGCACAGGCCGTGGCCGCGACTGGCCTCCAAGCCATCGTCTATGGCGCCGATTGGTGCAAGCCGTGCCACATGGCCGAGGACTACCTCAAGCAGCACGGCGTCCAGGTCACGAAGAAAGACATCGAAGAGGATTCCCAGGCCCACGCCGAGATGCGCCAAAAGCTGAAGGCGGCTGGGCTCGGTGGCGCCAGCATTCCCGTGCTCGACGTCGCCGGCACGCTGCTCGTCGGCTTCTCGCCGACGGCGGTGGACACGGCTTTGCGCAGAGCCGCAGCCAAGCCCTGAATCAGGCGAAGACCACGGTCTTGTTCCCGTAGCAGAGCACGCGGTCCTCGAGGTGGTGGCGCACGGCTCGCCCGAGCACCCACTTTTCGAGATCGCGTCCTTTGCGGATCAAGTCTTCGACCGAGTCGCGGTGGCTGACGCGCACGACGTCCTGTTCGATGATGGGCCCTTCGTCGAGCACCGGCGTGGCGTAGTGGGCCGTGGCTCCGATCAACTTCACGCCGCGTTCGTGCGCCTGGTGGTAGGGCTTGCCGCCGACGAACGCCGGCAGGAAGGAGTGATGGATATTGATGATGCGCTGTGGAAACTGCTGGACGAAGTTCTCGCTCAGAATCTGCATGTAACGGGCGAGCACGACCAAATCGATGCGCTCGCTCGCCAATAGCTCGAGCTGGGCCGCTTCGCGCGACACCTTGTCGGCCACGTCACTCATGAAAACGTGGAAGGGAATGCCGAAATGCTCCGCGATCGGCCCCAGATCGGGGTGATTGCCGACGACCAGGCACAGCTCGCCGTTCAACTCGCCAGCCCGATGACGGAGCAGCAAGTCGTAGAGGCAGTGGTCGTACTTCGAGACGAAGATGGCCACACGCTTGCTCGCGCGTTCACCCTGTGGCGTAGAGGCAAACGAGAGCCGCGTGTTCATCGAGAAACGCGCAGACACTTCGGCGATGGCTTGCTCGAGCGTGTGGCGATCGGTCGTCGCTTCCTTGGTGTCGAAGACGATGCGCTGGAAGAACTGCCCGGCTTGGCGATCGGTGTGTTGATCCGAATCGACGATGTTGGCCCCATGTCCGGCCAGTACTTGAGCGAGCGCGGCGACCAATCCCCTGCGATCGGCGCAAGCGACCAACAGCGTAGCAAGCGTTGGAGCGGGCGCGGTGAGATCGACCATCGTTTTTTCAGCTGTACTCAGCGACCAAGGCCGAAAAACGCTCGATGGCACGATCGATCACGCCTTCTTCGGGACCGAACGAGAAGCGCGCGTAATTGACGAAGCGCGAGGTGCGCCCAAAGCGTCGCTGACCCGGGTCGATGTCGAAGAACTGCCCAGGCACGACGATGACTTTCTTGGTCAAGGCGGCGCGGAACAGCTCGTGACCGGTGCGGAGCCCTTCGGGCAAACCCGACAAGTTGCCCCAAGCGTAAAACGTACCCCCGGGCTCGCGCTCGAAGCGCACGCCGAGAGCCCTGAGTCCGTCCAGCATCTTTGCGCGCTTCTTGCCGAAAGTGTTGCGGAGCGCCTGGGCCTCGCGCTCGGCGTGCTCGACGGTGAGCAAGCTCCGCGCGGCCAGCTGCATCGGACGCGAGCCCCCGCCATCGAGGAACGAACCGGCGCTGGCAACTGCCTCGATCACCTTCTTGGGTCCCACCGTCCAGCTCATACGGAAGCCCGGGTAGCGCCAGTTCTTGGTCAAGCCGTCGAACACCACGATCGGATCCTTGTCGACATCTTCGACGTATTCGGCCGCGCTGATCAGCGCCGGACCCTCGCTCCAGATGTAGTGGGCGTAGAACTCGTCCATGAGCAGCGTGCAGTCGAGCTCGCGCGCCGTCGCCACCCAAGCCTGCAGCTCGCTACCGACAACGGCTTTTCCGGTCGGGTTACAAGGGTTGGAGAGCAGCAGCGCGCCGAGACCGCGACCCAGAATCTCGCGACGCAGCTCGGTGATCGAAAAATCGTAGCCGCGCTCCGGATCGAGCAAGATCGGAATTGGCGTGAAACGCCGAAAAACGTCGAGCAGCTCCTCGTATGCCGTGTAGTCCGGCAAGAAATGGCCCAGGTTGATCGAGCCGATGGCAGCGCAGGCGCGCATGATGGACACGCGTCCGCCGCCCGAGATGGCCACGTTCTCGGCCGAGTATTGACTGGGAAGACCTTTGCGAAAGAGACCATTGTACATGGAGGCCACTGCCTCGCGCACTTCCCACAGACCCGCGACGGGCGCGTACTCGAGTTCGTCGGTCGTGAACGAAACGGTGCCGAGCCGCTCGGGAGCGCCGGGCAGCGGGCCCGTCTCCGGCTGACCCTGCCCCAAATTGCACCACTCGGTATCGCCCGGACGATAGCCTGCCGCCTCGGCCTCCGCGGTGACGTAGATCACGCCAGTTCGCGGCACTGCGCGAAAAGCGCTGGGGACAGGAGCAGGATCGAGCTTCGAAGCCATGGCGGAGAAGCCTGGTGAAAAAGCCCGCTCCTCACAAGCGAGAATCTCGTCGGCTCGAATTTTCTGGGCTGGTCGACGGGGCCCTCGGCCTGCCGCTGCTCTGGCTCTTGAGCTGAAACGCCACAAACCCGAGGCATGCCGAGGCGACGGAGAGCAAAAACGGCACGGCCAAATCGAAAAACCGCGCCAACGGCGTCGTGATCATGCCGAGGACCAGCGCCACGAGCGCCGCGCGCGCATCCGGCTTCTCGAGGAAGAGCGCGGCCAGGGTCACCACCAGCACCCCCGCCGTACCAAACGACGAAGCCGTTTCGACGAGCTGGTAGATGCTCGACGCGTTGAAGGCCACGACCACCGCGAACGCTCCCGCTCCGACCAACACCCAGCGCCCAAGCCACAAGCGCGCCCTGTCGCGAGTCAACCCGAGCCAAGGCCCGAGCAGGTTGTGCGAAAGTAACGCTGAGTTGGTGAGAAGCACGCTGTCGACGGTGGAGAGGATGGCGGCGACGAGCGCACAAGAGAACAGCACGCCGCCGACCGGCGACAAAAACCTGGCCGCAAGCTCGGGCAACAGGAGCTCCGGGTCGGCGAGCTGCGGTACCAAAGCGGGCCCGAGCAGCCCGAGCACTGCCGGTACGAGCCCAATCAGCAGGTAAAGGCCAGATGCCCAAAGCGCACTTGCGCGCGCGACGCCTGGACTCTTGGCGCCCAGGATGCGTGACACCAGCTCTTGCGTGACGAGTGAACCGAGAATCGGCACGGACAATCGATCGAGCTGATTCCAGATCCGGTGACCCTCCGGGAAAAAGCGCAAGCGTTCGGGAGCGAGCGCTCGCGCGAGCTCCACGTCGCCAGGCCACTGCCAAGCCACGGCGCACAACAGGGCGAGCAGTCCTACCGACAACACGATTCCCTGAACGAAGTCGGTGACGACGTCACCCCAAAGACCGCCGAGAAATGCGTAGGCGGTCACCAACCCGCCGCACAGCACTATCGAGAGCGAAACGGGCAAGTCAGCGAGATGCGCGACCAACTGACCGAGCGCTCGGATCTGCGCGGCGCCCCAGAGCAACGATGAGGGGACGAGTAAGAGCACCGCGAAACGCTCGACGCCTGCGCCGTAGCGATCACGGTAGAGGTCGCCGAGCGTCAGGTAGTCACCGCGAGCCAAACGCGCCGCCAAGAACAAGCCGACCAGCAACAAGCAAATGGCGTAGCCGAAGGGGTCCGCACGACCTCCCGCCAGCCCTTCGGCGTAGATGGCTCCGGAAGAGCCAAGGCAACTTTCCGCGCCGAACCAAGTTGCGAACAACGACATCGTGACGAGTGGCACGCCTAGACGGCGCCCGGCCACGAAGAAGTCGGCCTCGGATCGGACGCGCCGCGAGGCCCAAAGGCCAATCGCAATCTGCAGACCGATGAAGCCGAGCAGCACAGCGACATTCATGACTGCTGCAGCTTACACACTGCGTTTTCGTTCTCGAAACCCGAGACGTGACAAAACGCCCCAGGCTTCAAATCTCGACCCCAAAGGTGGTACGGTCGGACATGGCCAGCGACAGTCTCCACGAGAATCCCGACGTTCTCAGCGACCACACCAAGGACGTACACCGCGCCATCGTTTCTTTGATGGAGGAGCTGGAGGCCGTCGATTGGTACCAGCAGCGCGCCGAAGCCTGCGTGGACAACGAGTTGCGCGCGGTGCTGACGCACAACAAGAACGAAGAGATCGAACACGCCATGATGAACTTGGAGTGGATTCGTCGGAACGAACCCAAGTTCGCCGAAAACGTCGACATCTACCTGAAGAGTTCTGGGCCCATCACCGAGGTCGAGAAAGAGACCAAGGGTGAAGCCCCGGGATCGGCATCCGAACCGTCGAGTTCGAGTTCGGGTTCCCTCCAAATCGGCAGTCTCAAAGGACAATGAAAGTGGATCTCTTGAAACGAAGTCTCGCGCCTCTACTCCCCGAAGCCTGGGCCGCCGTCGACGAAGAAGCTCGACGCGTGCTCACGCTCAACCTGGCCGGCCGCAAACTGGTCGATTTCAGCGGACCCTTCGGCTGGAAGTTCGCAGCCGTGAACACAGGCAAGCTGCTCTTGCTCGGTGACCAGATCGTCCCCGACGTGAAGACGGGCTTGCGCGAAGTGCAGCCAGTGATCGAGCTGCGCACACCGATAGTACTGAACCAGATGGAGCTCGATTCGGTCGCGCGCGGCGCCACTGCGCCGGACTTGAGCGCGGTCGTTCAGGCTGCCGAGCGCATCGCTCGCGCCGAGGACAGCGCCATTTTCCACGGCTATGCCGCCGGCAAGATCCGCGGCATCATCGAGTCGAGTCCGCATCAGCCCGTGGCAGTGGCGGCCAGCGAGGATTGGCCGCGAGCGATCGGCGCAGCCAAAGAGATTTTGAAGGATGCTGGCGTGGCTGGCCCTTACGCTTTGGCACTCGGCGCCAACGCCTTCGACGAGATCACCTCGGGCAGCCAAGAGGGCTATCCGCTCAAGAAGCGTATCGACTCGCAAATCGACGGCCCGATCGTCTGGGCACCTTCGCTCAGCGGCGCGGTGTTGTTGTCGACGCGAGGCGGCGACTTCGAACTCACGGTCGGTCAAGATCTATCGGTCGGCTATGCGTTCCACGATCGTGAGAGCGTCGAACTCTACCTCACCGAATCATTCACCTTCCGTGTCCTCGAGCCCGCAGCAGCGGTCGCTCTCACTCGCTGAGCCCAAACATGAAGAGCCCCTGCAAATGAGGAATGAACAGGAACGCGATCCGTTCCTCGGTTCCTATCTCGACGCCACTGCTCACAAAGCCATGTTGCAGGATGTCGTGCGAACGACGGCCTACGACGAAGCACTTCGACGCGCAGTTCGGCCCGGCGCACGTGTGATCGATTTCGGAGCCGGTACAGGCGTGCTTTCGATCTTCGCCGCGCGTCACGGAGCCGCCGTGGTCGACGCCGTCGAGCGGACGTCTTTCGTCGAAAAGGCACGGCGCATCGCCAAGGACAGCGGGTATCCGGAGATCCGCTTTCATCAAGCCGACCACCAGACCTTCACCACCGACGGCCGCGCCGACGTGCTCGTTTCCGAATGGATGGGGCACTTTCTCTTTTACGAGGCGATGCTCGGGCCGTTGCTCGAGGTGCGGGACCGTTGGCTCGCGCCGCACGGCGTCATGATCCCGCAAAAAGTCAGCGCACACGCCGGCTTGGTGACGGACGAGCAGTTCCACGAAGACTTGTCGTTCCTGGTGAACGGGCCCTACGGCATCGACTTCAGCGCGATTGCGCTCACGCCACTCGAGCAGTGCCACCTGGTCGCGCTCCAGCCGGACCAGCTCTTGGAGTCCGTCTTCGAGCTGGGCACCCTTGACATGAAGACGCTCGACAAGGTGCCGGAGCATCTCGAGGGTCGCGGTCGGGTCGAGCGTGAAGCCACGGTGTACGGGATCGTCGCTTGGTTCAGCATGGAGCTGGTCACCGACTTTTTCATTGGCACGGGACCCCACGATCCGGAGACCCACTGGCAACAGGTCTACTTTCCATTCGTCGAACCCATCGACGTCTCACCCGAGCGCGAAATCGCACTCGGCATTTGGCCGCCCATGCAGAACGAGGAGTTTCAGCCGACGTGGAAGTGGTCGTTCGACGACGGTGCCACCCACGCCTTCACCGACTCGACTGCGCATCCCTGAAACCGAACGAGCCCGGCGACTTGGCGCCTGTTCACGCGCCGTAAACCGGGAATCTCTGGCAGAGCGCGGACACTTCCTCGCGGACGCGGGCCAGTACGGCCTCGTCGCTCGGAGCTTCGAGTACGTCGGCAATCAAGTAAGCGATGCGCTCGGCCTCGACCACACCGAAACCGCGGGTCGTCATCGCCGGACTGCCGATGCGAATGCCCGAGGTGACGAAGGGCTTCTCCGGATCCTTGGGGATGGCGTTCTTGTTGACGGTGATGTGCGCCAAACCGAGGGCGGCCTCGGCGGCCTTGCCCGTGATGTTCTTGGGTCGCAGATCGACGAGAAATACGTGGCTTTCCGTACGGCCGGAAACGATGCGCAGGCCCCGCTGCTCGGACAGCGCGCGGGCCATGGCAGCAGCGTTCTCGATGACTTGCGCCTGGTAAGCACGAAATTCGGGCGTAGCAGCTTCGAGAAACGCCACGGCCTTGCCCGCGATGACGTGCATGAGCGGCCCACCTTGGAGGCCAGGGAAGATCGCCGAGTTGAGCGCCTTCTCGTGCTCGGCCTTCATCAAGATCACGCCGCCGCGCGGGCCGCGGAGCGTCTTGTGCGTGGTCGAAGTGACGACGTCGGCGTAGGGCACCGGGTTGGGATAGAGGCCCGCTGCGATCAAGCCCGCGTAGTGGGCCATGTCTACCCACAGGATGGCTCCGACCTCCTTGGCGATACGCGAGAAACGTTCGAAATCGATGCGCAGCGAATAGGCTGAAGCGCCCGCGATCAGAATGCGCGGCTTGTGCTCGAGAGCGAGTCGCTCGATCGCCTCGTAGTCGATCTCTTCTTTGGCATCGAGGCCGTAGGCGACCACGTTGAACCACTTGCCGGACATGTTGAGCGGCATGCCGTGGGTCAGGTGCCCGCCCTCGGCGAGGCTCATGCCCATGATGGTGTCGCCAGGCTTGGCGAAGGCCATGAGGACGGCCTGGTTGGCCTGCGAGCCTGAGTTGGGCTGCACGTTCGCGGCTTCCGCGCCGTACAATTTCTTGAGCCGGTCGATGGCGATTTGCTCGACGACGTCGACGTGCTCGCAACCGCCATAGTAACGCTTGCCCGGATACCCCTCGGCGTACTTGTTGGTGAGCTGCGACCCCTGCGCTTCCATGACGGCTGCGCTCACGTAGTTCTCGGAGGCGATCAGCTCGATGTGATCCTCCTGACGCTTGTTTTCGGCCGCGATGCTGGCTGACAGTTCGGGATCGACTTGGGCGAGGGTATTTTTCTTGGAAAACATCGGAGAAGCTTCAACGAAAATAGGAGCGTTGGGGGGCGGGGAGAGGGCAATAGTACAGCCGCGGACCGCGATCGAGGCCGACAACGCCATGAAAAGAATTCGTGAGGCCATCAATTGCCTTCACCGACGGAAACAAGCCCCAAGCGTCGGCGGGAATGCCGAGCGGGTCGAGAGAGTTGAAGGTCCCGTCAGGGCCCGATATGCTCCGGTCCGGGTATCCTGACGCCCGACCGAGAGACCCCCGGGAAGACAACGATGGGGAAAGCCAAGCGACCGGACCAGAGCAGCTCCGGTTCGACAGAAGCCGAAAACGCGGAGGCACCGCTGCCCCCCGGCTTGGTCGCGCGCACTTCGCGAGGCAGCTTGAACGGGCGTCCAGAGAGCAGCGGACCAGGTGCCGACCTGGCCATGCCCAGCGGTGCGCCTTCCGGCCCCCCTCCACCTTCGTCGATTCCACCCTCGGCGCGACTGCTCGACGGTGATCGGGAATCGTCCGCACCGCCCGAGCTGGGCGAGCTCGATTCCAGTCCCCCCGACCTGCCCGATTCCGTGGAGTCGTTGCCGCCCGTTCCCCGCTCGAGCCGCGCGGCCATCTCGAGCATGCTGCGCGCCTCGTCGAGTCCGATCGCGATCGCGCCACCGGTGTACATGTACACCCAGAGCGACAGCACCCCCGAGCCGCCGCCGCTCGATTCCGAAGCCCCAGATACCGACGTCGGCGCCACTTTCGACGCGGGCTCGGCGCTGCAACAAGCGGAGCCGTCCAAAGCAAAAGACAAGGCGTCGCCGACGGACGCGGAGCATCCTCCGCCCAGCGTCCCGCCGAGCATTCCGAGCGCCGCAGCCGTAGTCGCACCTCCCGGCTCGGTCACGGCCCTGAGCCACGTCGGCTCACAAGCGCTCGAAGGCGACGTCATCGCCGATCGCTACCGGGTCGACGCCATCTTGGGCGAAGGCGGCATGGGCATCGTCTACCGCTGCACCGACCTCAGCGTGCACCAATCCGTCGCACTCAAGCGCGTGGTCGTCCCGGACACGGACCACGCCGAAGAGTACGTGATGTGGTTTTACAAGGAGGCGCGCGCGCTGGCCGCCTTGGATCACCCCAGCATCGTTCGCGCGCGCGACTTCGGGCGGTTGCGCGACGGCTCGCCCTACCTGGCGATGGACTTGGCCGCGGGCACCAGCTTGCACGACCTTTCCCACGCTGGCGTGAACTGGCCGATCATCTGGCACGTCGTCGACCAGATTTTGGGCGCACTCGCGCACGCACATGCGCGCGGCATCATCCACGGCGACCTCAAGCCCTCCAACGTGCTCGTGCAAGAGGTCTTGGGCGAGCCGCCGCTGGTCCACATGCTCGACTTCGGTCTGGCTTGGCTGAAGGCAGATACACACGACGAACGACTCGACGGTGAGAAATCGCCGGAGTTCAAGCCGCACGCCGGTGCAGGAACGCCCGGCTACATGGCGCCCGAGCAGATCCAGCACGAGCAACACCACGTGTGCGGCGCAACGGATCTGTATTCGCTGGGCTGCATTCTTTACCGTTTGATTGGACGTGGCCCTCCCTTCGGTGGCACGTCGAAAGAGCTCCTGCGCCAACACGCGTACGCCGACGTTCCGCGTCTGGTGCCCGTGTTCGATCTACCCGACGGCGTCACCGCATTCGTCGAAAAGCTTCTCCAGAAAAAGCCCTGGGATCGCTGGGAATTCGCAGCCGAGGCGCGGCGCGACTGGAACAAGTTTCGCCCGGTCGGCGTGAAACCGCCCGACTACGTGTTGCCACGCATTCGGCCCTCCGCCGTCCGCGCGCTCCCCAAAGGGCATGGCTACGCCGGCCGCAACTCCAACCTCGATGCGGACACCGAACGCACCACCGGCCTTCTCAACATTCGGCAGAGTCCGCTCGTCGGTCGGCAAGACGTGCGTCAAACGCTGCGCGAGATCTGCGACGAAGTGATCGACGGGGTCGGTCCGAGCCACCGCCTCGTGATCCTCGTGGGCCCCGCCGGCGCGGGCAAGAGCCGCATCGCCGAGTGGCTCTGCCAGGCCGTGCACGAAGAGGGATCGATGATTCCTCTCCACGCGCGCTACCGCCCCGTGCGCGGCCCGCTGGACGGGGTCGTAGGCGCCGTGACGCGCTATTACAACTTCGAGCGAGCCGATCGCAATACCATGGAGCGTTCGCTGCTCCAGCGCTGGCGCATCAGGAAAAGCGACAAGAACGGGCGCACCTGGGTGGCGGGCGCTGCTGAATGGCTGCGTCCGTCGGGACCGGGCGCCGACGTGCCGCTCGGTCCGAGCGGCGTGCGCTTCGCTTTGGACACCTTGGCGACGCGGCGCACCGTCTCGCGCCACGTCGTGCGCCGCATCGGCGACGGCAAGAAAATGCTGATCTGGCTCGACGATCTGCACAACGCCTCGGAGTCGACGTTCGAAGGCTTTCAGCGCATGCACGCCGAGGACGTCGACCGCGCCTACGTGATCGTTGCCACGGTCCGCGCCGAAGACGTCCATTTGGGTACGCCAGCATCCGAGCGACTGCGCCTGTTGCGCGAAAAGATGGACGGTGTGGCCATCGACGTCACGCCGCTCGAGCCCGACACGACGCGCGAACTGCTCCGCAAGTCGTTGCCGCTCGAAGACGACGCCGTCGAGGAAGCGACCCGACGGAGCCGCGGCAATCCGTTGTTCGCCTTGCAGCAGCTGCACGCTTGGGCGCTCGAAGGCAACATGGCGCTCCAGGGCGGCGTGTACCGCGTTCCGCCAGAGGTTCTGACCGTCCGCCCCAAGACGACGGCCGAGCTGTGGGACAGCCGGCTCGACGCCGTGCCCAAGGAGTACCAGCTGGCCGCCTACGCGACGGCAGCCATCTCGAGCGATCTGCGGCGCGAGGTGCTCAGGCCGCTGCTGACCGACCTGGGGCTCCCGGCCGACGACTGCATTCGCGCCCTGCAAAAGGCCGAAATTCTCATTCCTCGTGGCCCTGGTCGCTACAGTTGGCCCCACGCACTACTGCAAGAGCACCTATCCGCGCAGCTCGCCGAGCTTCCCGATCGCACGCGCATCTACAGGGCGGCCGCCGAAGCCCTGCGGCGCCACCCGCTCGCCGCGACGCGTCGCGTCGTGCGTCAGCGGGTCATGAACCTGATCCACGCTGGCGCGCCTGAGGATGCAGCGCATCTGCTGTTCGAGTTCTTGCAGCACTCGTGGAACGGCGCGCGGGAGCCGCTGTCGACGCTTAGCGATCTCGATCTGTTGCGCGGCAAGCTGCGCGGCCATACGCGCGCCCAGCAAGATCGTTGGCGCGCCGAAGCGCTGCGTCACGTCGGTCGAGCTGCGGAGGCGCGCGAGTATGCCGAACGTTCTCGCGTGGCATTCGAGGGCCTCGGGGACGAATTGAATCTGGCTCATGCGCGCCGTTTGCTCGGGCACATCGGTTCCGAGCTGGGTAACTCGATCGAAGGAAAGCGACACGCCGAGCTCGCGCTCGAGACTTTCCGCGCGCTAGGCGACAAGCTGGGCCAGGCGCAAACCGAGGCCGTTTTGGCTGAAATTGGCTATTTACTGGGAGATTTCGAGAGTGCGCGCACTCTGGTGGCCGCCGGCGAGCGCCATTTCGCTTCGATCGATCAGCCTCTCGGACGCGGACAATGCCTGCTGCTATCGAGTTGGATCGAGCACTCCGAAGGCGCGGTCGAACGCTCACGACGTCTGGCACTCGAAGCGCGTGTCGAGTTCGAACGCGTGGGCTATCGCTTGGGCACGGCGCAAGCCAATGCGTCGCTGGCCCACGTCGAACACCGCATGCTCAACATGCGCAGCGCCGAAGTGGGAGCCCAGGACGCGCTGATTGCCTTCGAGTCGCTGCGTACTCCGCGGGGTCAGGCGGCCTGCCGGCGCCTGCTGGCCATGATCGCCATCGACATCGACGAGCCCGAGATGGCCACGCTGAACGCCGAGTGGTCGTCGCGAATCTACACGGACATCGACGACCCGTGGGGTATCGTCGAGTCCAAAGTGCTTCTCGCTCAGGTCGCCTTGCTGAAGCGTGACTTCGTCCAGGCCGAGCGTTTGCTCGAAGAGAGCGCGCGCACCGATGTCGAGGAGCCCGAGCCGCACCAGCATCAGCTGCTCACCGAGGCTTGGCTGCGGCGCGAGCAAGGCCAGCAAAAAGAGGCCGCCGCCCTCCTCGATCGCGCCATGCATGTGTTCCCCGACAAGCGTCGAGTGGGCGATCACACCATGCACCTTTTGACCCGGCTCGACCGCTACGCGTGGCCGCCCGAAGCCAGCGAGATGCTCGCGGCTTGGCGCGTGGAGTTGCGTCGCCCAGCGGCTCCGGTTCAGAGTTTGCCGCAAAGCTGATAGACACAGCCCCATGTCGCGGTCGATGTGGGAACGAGCTCAAAAAGTCTTGGTCGGTGGCGTCAACAGCCCCGTGCGCGCCTACCGCGCCGTCGGTGGCGATCCCCCCTTCATCGCCTCGGCCTCGGGTTCGAATTTGGTGGACACCGAAGGGCATGAATACATCGACTACGTCGGTTCGTGGGGGCCGGCCATTCTTGGGCATGCCCACCCCCGGGTCGTCGCTGCCGTTCAAGACACGGCTACGCGCGGCCTGTCGTTCGGCGCGCCCACCTGGGCCGAAGTCGAACTCGCCGAACTGTTGGTGCGCCGCTACCCATCAATCGAGATGCTGCGCTGCGTCTCGAGCGGCACCGAAGCCACGATGAGCGCGCTGCGCGTGGCCCGCGGCTTCACTGCGCGCTCGCTCATCGTGAAGTTCGACGGCTGCTACCATGGCCATTCTGACGGCCTGCTGGTCCAAGCAGGCAGCGGAGCGGCCACCTTCGGCACGCCTGATTCGGCGGGAGTTCCAGCCGACATCGCCAAAAACACCATCAGCCTGCGCTTCAACGATTTGCCCGCTTTGCGCGAACTGTTCGCGCGCCAGGGCAGCGACATTGCTGCCGTCATCGTCGAGCCCGTCGTCGGCAACATGGGCTGCGTACCGCCCGCAGCCGGATTTTTGGCTGGCTTGATCGAGTGCTGCCGTGACTACGGCGCTATCAGTATCTTCGACGAAGTGATGACCGGCTGCCGCCTGTCGCCATCCGGAGCGCAAGGCCTCTACCAGCTCACACCCGACCTGACGTGCCTGGGCAAGATCGTCGGTGGCGGTCTGCCACTCGCCGTGTACGGCGGGCGGCGAGCGATCATGGAAAAGGTCGCGCCGCTCGGACCCGTGTATCAGGCTGGCACGTTGAGCGGGAATCCCCTGAGCGTCGCCTCGGCGTTGGCGACCCTCGAACTGCTCGACGACGCCCTTTACGCGCGCCTCGAAGAGCACGGAGCCGAACTCGAAGCCGGCCTCGTCCAGGCCTTGCGCGAAACCAATGTCGTAGGCTCGGTGCAACGCGTCGGCTCGATGATCACGCTGTTCTTTCACCCAGGACCCGTCCGCAACTGGGACGAAGCCAAGACCAGCGACACTGGGCGCTTTGGCCGCTTTCACGGCGGACTGCGCGAACGGGGCATCTACTGGCCGCCTTCTCAGTATGAAGCGGCTTTCCTCTCGAACGCTCACACGAGCGCCGATGTGCAGCAGACGGTCGAGGCCGCGCGAGCAGCGCTCGCTGCGTCCTGAGGAACTCAATCGGCGTCGCTGGAAGACGCGCTGGCGCGCGGCGTGAACTCGAATCGTTCCCAGAGACGCGGGTAACGCGGCTTCATTTGGAGGGCGTCGTCAAAGTCGAAACGTGCACCCAAATCGGGCGCGTGAAAGGTCGGACCTTCGGGAAACTCGCCCGTGGCGGCTTCGTGCGCCAACGCGCCGACGTAAAGCATCTGTTCGCTCTCGGCTTTGTCGTCTTCGGGAAAGACGTCGACCAACGCGTCGGGATCGGCAACTACGCGCTCGAACACTTCCCGACCTTGGGCCAGCAGCCAGCCGCGAAAGGCCTCGAACTGGTCGTCAGTGCACCCACCGTGTGCCAAGTAGACCGCGCCCCGCAGGGCCAAAGTGTAGGACTCTTCCATCACCTGCTCCTGCTGGAGCAGGTACTCCAAGATGTCGCCGAGCGGCCGTTTCTCCAGCGCTTCCCGCAGGTTCTCCGCCGTCTCGAAGGTCTCGCCCCCGCTGTCGCGAGACGCATCAATCAGCTGCCAGAACTCGTCGCGTGTCATCGGCCTGAACGCTAGGGCGAGACGCGAGGCCTGGCGAGCCCAACCGAGGATCGCATCGATTTATGGTGCTAGCCTCGCGCCATGGCGCACCTGCGATCCTGGGATCATGGCCCGAGTGACCAAAACCCGGTCGTGTTCTTGCACGCGTTTCCGCTGCATAGCGGCATGTGGGAAGATGCGCGTCTGGCGCTGGGCGAAACGACGCGCGTCATGGGCTTCGACGTTCGTGGTCTGGGCGAGAGCCCTCTCGGCGAAAACGCCTGCCTCCTGGAGCACTGGGTCGACGACCTGTTCGCAGTGCTCGACGAGCACCACGCGCAGAAGGCCACGCTCGTCGGTCTCTCTCTGGGGGGCTACATCGCGCTTCGCGCCATCGAACGACAGCCGGAGCGCATCAGCGGTCTGTTTCTAGCCGATACCCAAGCAGCGGCCGATACGAACCAGGCCAAAGAGAAGCGCGCTGCCGGCATCCGTCAGCTCGAGGCGCACGGAGTCGCGCCCTATGTCGAGGGCTTCTTGAAGGGCGCGCTCGCTCCGTCGACACTCGAGAATCGCCAGGAAATCGTAGAGCGCTGCCGGGCGCTCACCATCGAACAATCGGTGCAGGGCCTGACTGCAGCGCTCGTCGGCTTGGCGACGCGCGGTGACTGCAGCGAAAGTCTGAGTCGAATCGCCGTACCGACGCGCGTCGTCGTGGGTGCGCACGACGCGATCACTTCCGTCGCGACGATGCGCGCGATGGCCGAGCAGATTCCGAACGCCGATCTCCACGTCATTCCCGACGCCGGCCACCTCTCGAATCTGGAAAACCCTGAAGCCTTCAATCGACTGCTGGTCGAACACGTGGGACGTGTCTCGCCGCGTTGAGGCGTTTGCCTGTTCGCCAAAGAGTAGCGTCGAAGGCGCACAATACCTGTCAAACGACTGATTCTCAGCGGGCCTTGGGAGCGATAGGCCGACAAAGCTGTCCTCAGTTCGCGTTCTCTTGCGAAAAGCGCCGAAGCTCGACCGAGAGCTGTTGGAGCAGCTTGCGCTCCAGCGCCTTCGACCTGAGGTCGCGACCGTCCCAACGCAACTCGCCGAGATACCCCCAGCGCCACGAACCCGAAGAACGAATCGACAGGCAGAGAGCAGTCCCCTGTTTTCCGGCATCGAAACGATAGAGATCTTGTTCGAGTTGGACCTCGAACAGACCCGGCTCGTCGTAGTTGACGGGACCTGCGGGCAACTCGGCCTCGACTGCCTCCACCGGTACGATCCCGACCGCTTCAACCGCGGGCGTCTCCATGAGTTCGTTGGTCGTTCCTTCTTCGGCGTCGGGCTCAGCTTGACTGCCAGCGACCGGTTCGACGATGGCCACTTCGTGCGCGACTGCAGCCGATTCGTGCGCAACAGCTGGCGCTTCGTGCGCGACTGCAGCCGATTCGTGCGCAACAGCTGGCGCCTCTTCCGTCGGCAGCGCCTCTTCCGTCGGCAGCGCCTCTTCCGTCAGCAGCGCTGCGGCCGGAACTGCAGCAAGCGCTGCGGCCACCACGGGTGGACGTTCCGCCGGGAGCCGGTCGACCGACAGCGCCTGGACTGGCTGGTTAGCCGGGGTAGAGGCCTCCGCGTCCTCGGGCACGGCAGGCACCACCAGGGCCATGGAGGCCCGCCTTGCCTCCTTTTTGCTGACTTTTCGACCGCGCCCGCTCACCGAAGACCGCGCCCCAGCACTACTGTTCATGTGCACAGTATATGCCGTTCGGGGCGGTCCGCAATGGGGTGACTGCGCGCCGACGACTTCGGCTCGACGCCTCTGTGGCTGCCACACCCAAAAAGGGTGACCTTCCGGTCACTACCGACGATGGCCCGCAACATCGATTGTCCGCCTCGCCCCAACACCGGGCCCCAACGGAAATCAAACGATGTCGAACAAGCAAAGTACTGTCAGTGGGAAGACGCACCTGCGCGTCATGGCGAGTAGCGTATTGACGCTCTCGACCTTGCTCTTGGCCTGTGGCGTGGAGGTCCCTGGACCTTCCGAGAACGAGCCCGGTGACGAGCCCGGCGTGGTCCAGGAGCCACACGACTACGGAGAACTCTCGGTCGTCGGAAATCGCCTGCGCTTCGCGAGTCGCGAAGCAACGCTCGAAACGCTCGAGCAGCTGGACGCCGAAGCCGCGCTCGACACGGAAGGCGGAGCGCACACGTTCGAGACCTTCGAGAAGACCTTCGGCTTCGCGTCGCTGCGCCAGAAGCTGGCCACGGCAGCGGCCCAAGCCGAGGAGCACGAGTTCGATGCGGACGACGAATTGGCAGAACTTCCGCCTGAATCGGAGTTCGTCGCTTGGGAAGCATTGCGCGCGATGCTCAATGTCGACCATCAGATCCAGATTGGCGACGACGTGCTCACCCTGCTCGACGATGACCTGATGGTCAGCGTCCCGGCTTCCGACCAGGTGGCCTTGGCTGCCGTCGTGGCGCACCCCGAAACGGCCTCCGAACACGGCACGCTACTGTACCGCGCAACCGGTGAGCCCTTGGACGCACCGACCGGCGAACCGAAAAAGGCTGCGCGCTGGTCGACCCAGATCCTCACCCTCCAGCCGGACGGAGCGTCCGGTGAAGATGCGGATGTGTTCTCGCTATCGACGGCAGTGGACACGAACCGCGGCGATGTCGCCACGATGAGCGCCTTGGCTTGGACCTGGAGCGGCGACCCCGGAACCATGCGCTCGTTTCTGAAGTTCGACCTGACGGCTGTGCCCTCGGGCAAGATGATCAAGCGCGCCACGCTGACGTTGACTGGGACTTCGACCGGTCGAAACGCCACCGAACATTCGACCTTGAGCGGACCCAACGACGGCTGGCTCAAGCGAGTTCTCGCGCCTTGGAACGAACACACCATCACTTGGACGAACCAGCCGATCGTCGCTGCCACCGGTATCGCACTCGCTCCGAGCACCGGCGCCGGACAAACCTACGCCGTCGACGTCACCAGCTTGGTGAACGAGATGCGCGATGACGGTCAGAACTACGGCATGATGTTGCAGCTGCAGAACGAGCAACAGTATCGTGCGCTCGTCTTTCATTCGAGCGATGCAACCACCGCCAGCCTGCGCCCCAAGCTCGAGATCGAGTACGGCGACAACACCTGCAGCGTCGCCTTCCAGCCCACCGTCACCGGTCTCGATGTCGCCTTCGTACCGACGCCGACGGGCAAGGGCCCGATCAGCTATTCTTGGGATTTCGGCGACGGCGAGTCGTCGACGCTGATGGCCCCTCAGCACACCTACAAGTCCGCCGGGCCCTACAACGTGTGTGTGACGACGACGGATGCCGATTCATGCACGACCGCCCCGGTCTGCAGGACCGTGAGTCCCACGGGCTTTCCGCCTTGTTGCCGCGAGGCGGGGCAGACGAGCGGCTACCGCGACTTCCACAATGGTGACCGACGGCTCGACGGCAACATCGACATGGAGCACTTCTTTGGCTGGCACGTCGAAGCCAAGGGAACGCACTACTGGAAGGATTGGAATCGCAAGAAAACGAAGTTCAAGTGGAAGCGGGACAAGGCGCAGAACATTCGAGTCAAGGTCAACCAGGGCCGTGTGCGCTCGTGGCAAGACTCACAGAACGCATGCCGCGGCGACTACGTCGACGTGAGTGAGCAGATCGTCGACCGCAGCAACGACAGCCTGGTGCGAGTGAAGTCCACCATTTACGGCGCCTTTACTTTCCAGAAGGTCG